>ERZ795053.3370-NODE-3370-length-18242-cov-4.696157_pt1 | contig 18242 bp, 14 predicted proteins | sample MGYA00375137_ERZ795053 | MGnify/ENA primary metagenome ERZ795053 (study PRJEB30182, sample SAMN05720284) | activated sludge metagenome | isolation source: Anaerobic digester | place: Hong Kong | collected 2014-12-17 ...
GGCAGTGATCCGATCGACCTGCTGTTGAACCGCCGCCGGGAGCTGTTCGTAGCGCGTCAATGCCAGTGGATGCACCTGCACCCAGTTTGCAAAGATAAATTCCATGCGCGCCAGCCCCACGCCATCGTTGGGAATGGCGGCTAATTTGAAGGCAGTCTCCGGGTTGCCGACATTCATCATGATCTTGGTGTGAGGACGGGTCATGGCGCTCACATCGAGCTTGTTGACGGTGAAGTCGACTTTGCCGGCGTAGATCTTGCCGATCTCGCCATCGGCACAGGAGACGGTCACCGCCTGCCCGCTTTGCAACACAGTGGTTGCATGATTGGTGCCCACAATCGCTGGAATACCCAGTTCACGGGCGACGATCGCGGCGTGGCTGGTGCGCCCACCACGGTTGGTGACCACGGCGGCAGCGGTCTTCATGATTGGTTCCCAATCGGGGTCGGTAATGTCGGTGACGAGGATCTCGCCCGGCTTGAATTCACGGATACGGCTCACATGGGGAATAACATGAACAGTGCCGGTCGCAATCTTTTCGCCGACAGCTAACCCTTCGACCAGCAACTCACCACTGCCCAAGAGCTGATAATCTTCAATCGTTGTCATCTTTTGCTGGCTGTGTACCGTCTCGGGACGCGCTTGCACGATATACAGTTCGCCGGTGCGCCCATCTTTGGCCCACTCCACATCCATCGGCGTATCGACCCCACGTTCCTGCGTGTAATGCTCCTCGATCAACATGGCCCATTTGGCCAGCGTGAGCACATCCTCATCGGAGACGGAAAAACGTGCCCGATCTTCAGCAGCGACAGAAACATTCTTTACCAACTTGCTGCCGGACTCATCATAGATCATGCGCAGCTCTTTTGTCCCCAACCGACGTAGGATGAGCGGCCGATACCCTTGGGCCAATGTCGGCTTGAAGACATAAAATTCATCGGGGGCCACCCGCCCTTGCACCACATTTTCACCCAGGCCATAGGCTGATGTGACAAAGACAACATCACGAAAACCGGTCTCGGTGTCGAGCGTAAAGATCACCCCACTGGCAGCCAGATCGGCACGGATCATCTTTTGGATCCCAACCGACAGGCCAACCTCGAAGTGGTCAAAGCCCATATCAACGCGATAGCTGGTTGCCCTGGGGGTAAAGAGACTGGCAAAGCACTTCTTCACCGATTCGAGCAACATGCTCTCACCGCGCACATTGAGGTAAGTCTCCTGCTGGCCGGCAAAGCTCGCCGTGGGCAGATCTTCCGCCGTGGCCGAGGAGCGCACGGCCACATCGGGATTGGATATATTGTAGGCCAACCCCAGGTCGTGATAGTAGGTGAGAATTTCGGCACGCATGTCTTCGGGAAAGTCACCGCTGAGGATTAAGTGGCGCACTTGACCGGTACGTGTCAAAAGATCATCCACATTTTTGGGATCCAACTCCTGAAGAATGGCGTGGATCCGGTCGTCAAGCTCATTGTATTGGAGAAACGCCCGGTAGGCTTGCGCTGTCACGGCGTAGCCGTCAGGAATCTGGACGCCTTTGACACTCAGCGCCCGGATCATTTCCCCCAAACTGGCATTCTTCCCACCGACCAACGGCACATCACCAATCGTCAGATCACGAAATCTGCGTACCCATTGCATAAACGCCTCCTTATTACAGACGATACAAAGACAGAATGAAGGCTACTACAAGTGTACTTGAATGATCGGTTGATCTGACCAGCCATCTGGTGAGGCTCACTCTAGACAGATGGACAGGAATTGTAAGAGCGCTAACTGGCCTCGACAACCTCTGCCGTTAACTCGGCGTGGGCTTTCAGGGAGCTGGTAATCAAACATGCCTGCTCAGCCTTGGCCAGGAGTCGCTCAGCTTTGTCGCGATCGGTTCCCACCGGCACCGTCAGCTTGACATCAAGCTTGATTGCGGTGAACTGTGTCACCCGATCCACCCGATCCAGCAGACCGGAAGCGCGGCACTGCAAATCGGTCCAGGGGAACTTGGAAGCGGTGGCAATGGCACGGAAAGTCAAGATATAGCAGTTGGCTACGGCGCCAACCAACATAGTTTCCGGAGACCAGCGATCGCCGGGACCGTCGAATTCGGCGGGCGCGTTCGTTGGCCAGTCGGGCAAATCGGCAGACCGGATAAAGATATCGCCGTCACCGCTGCCTGTGGCACTCACCTGGTAATGATGGGGAAAACTCTGCATGGTAACTGTTCCTTTCTATCGTTTCTCATAGACGTTCAGATAGTGTTTCGTTGTAGGCACCCAGAGGGTTCCCGTCCCTTGCGGTTGCCCTACTCCGGGGCAACCGCAAGGGATTGCCCCTACAGCCACGGATCTTTTTCTGAACATCTATAGTATGTGTACGCAACGCATGATTCCCAGTTGTAGCACAAGTCGATATCGCACAGACACGGTCAGACGCAGAGGAAAAGACCTGACCGGTTGGCCAGGATGTACAATCAAAGGATGGGACGCACTCGTTTGACTTTGCACAGGTGTACAAAGCATCATACAATAACAGAAATCACAATGACACCATCACCCAAAGGAGGTCTCATGGCCAAGCTCGATTCCTATATGCAATACAAGGCAACCGTTTTGGCGCAACGGCGCGAACAGTTTAGCGCCAATCCCGAAGCATCGCTCGTCCACTTGCAAGCGACCTCGCACGTGGCCGGCAACACGGGTGTTCGTCCGGTCAAGATGGGCGATTACATCATTATCAGTGATTCGGCGCCAGGACTGGCCGGCAATTCCTTGGGGCCCAGCTCGCCGGAGATGCTCCTCGGGGCGTTGGCCAGTTGCTTGATCCACACCTATTTACTTCAGGCGACATTGTTGGAGATTCCACTCGACCACGTTGAGGTAACGATTTTCGGTGGGCTGGATATGGCCCCCGTGGTCGGCCTGCCCCAGGAAGGGCCGATCAAGCTCGAAGCGCTGAGCTACAAACCAGTGGTCACGTCCGATGCTCCAGCCGAATCGATCGAGCGCCTACATGCAGCGGTTGAAGAGACCTGCGCCGTTCTCAACACGCTGCGTTCACCGATGACGGTCGAGCGGCAGGCATAAAGGGTTAAGCATTCCGTCATGAAGTTTCACCCGACAACCACGGCCCATGCCGCCGATGCCCAGGATGACCGTCGACCGTCGAAGAGAGGGATCTGGCAGGTTATTCGTCTGCTCTGGGTTACGGCGGGCTTGATCTTTCTGCTCTGGCTCACGCGTTCCTATCAGGCCCAGGGCTTTGCCTTTGAGCAGCTCTATCTCACGCCATCGATCTTGATCAACGAGGATGATCAGGCCATTGAAGTCTTCCCGATCAATCACTCCCATGCCGTTGGCCTGCTTTTCTATCCCGGTGGCATGGTCGATCCCCAGGCCTATCTGCCCATGGCCCACGATCTAGCCATGCAAGGCTACCCAGTGGTGATTGTAAAATTGCCCTACCGGCTGGCGCCGTTGGCCGAACAGGAAGCGGCAGTCCATACCTACACGCGCCAGACGATGACAGGAAGCATCATTCAGAAGTGGGCGCTGGCGGGTCATTCACGCGGGGCAGCCATTGCAGCGCGCTTTGCCCGGCACTTTCCAGACGCGGCAGACGCGCTGGTGTTGGTCGGTACGACCCATCCCAAAGAAGAAGCATGGAGTTTGGCACGCCTCACGATTCCCGTCACCAAAATCTATGGCACGCAAGATGGCATTGCCGACCCGGAAACCATTCTGGCCAACCGTGCGTTGCTGCCACCTCAAACCGATTTTGTTGCAATTGAAGGGGGCAACCACAGCCAGTTCGGCTACTACGGTTCCCAACTGGGCGACGGCCGTGCGACCATTAGCCGCGCCAACCAACGAAAAATGTTGGTCGCGGCCATTGCCGCCGTCTTGGAAAGGCTGCGCACCGAATGAACACCCGCGATCTCCTCTGGTATCCTATCGCCTTCCTCGCCGGTTCCTTGCCCTTTTCGCTCTGGATTGGACAGTACTTTTTGGGCAAAGATATCCGCACCGTGGGCGATACCAATCCAGGTGCCACCAATGTACTGCGTGCCGGCGGTAAAGGGATTGCGGCGTTGGCGCTTCTGCTCGACTTCCTCAAAGGTGCGCTGCCGGTTGGTCTTGCCCACTATCAATTTGGCTTCAGCGGTTGGGCCCTTGTGACGCTTGCGCTGCTCCCCGTATTGGGTCACGCCTTCACGCCTTTTCTGCACGGGCGCGGCGGGAAAGCTGTTGCCACGACCGGCGGTATCTGGTGCGGCTTGACCATTTGGGAAGGGCCAACCGTCGGCGGTCTACTGCTGGGATGCTGCACCTACTTGCTGGGCGCCAATGGTTGGGCGGTCTTAACGGCACTCAGCGGTATGGTACTCTACTTGGGGCTCACACCGTCAGCTTGGAACGGGCTGGCGACACGACCAGATCCCTGGGTAATTTGGACGGTGGGCGCGGGCAATCTCGCTGTTGTTGCCTGGAAACATCGGGGCGACCTGCGGCGACGACCAGGCACAGCGAGCGCACAACCGGCAACGCCAGAGACAAATTCAACGCCATGACAATTCTTGCCATCTTCGCCACCGCGGCGCTTACTGTCATGGTGGCAATTACCATCTACAATTTTTTCGCCTTTCCCCGGCTTGTCGTTGCGCAACCATCACCGGGCACGGCAGTCTCCGTCTTGATTCCAGCCCGCAACGAAGCACAGGTGATCGGTGAGACGGTAGCGACACTCTGCCGTCAAACCCACGCTACGTTTGAACTGCTCGTGCTCGATGATCATTCCGAGGACAACACGGCTGCAACAGTCTGCCTTGCGGCGGCGGGTGACCCACGAGTGCAGGTACTGGTGGGACGGCCACTGCCAAGTGAGTGGAGCGGCAAAAATTGGGCCTGTCATCAATTGGCTGAAGCTGCGCGTCACGATCTGTTGCTCTTTACCGATGCTGATGTCCAATGGCAACCCGACGCGCTGGCCGCTCTTTTGGCGATGCAAGAGAGAAACGCCGCGGATCTGCTGACCATCTGGCCCACCCAGATCACGCTGACGTGGAGCGAACGTCTGATCATACCGCTGATGAACTTTGCGGTCTGGGCGTATCTGCCGGTTGGGCTGGCGCACCACGCCCCCTATCCCGTCGCCGCGGCCGCCAATGGCCAATGTCTGCTCTTCCGCCGCGCCAGCTATTGTGCATGCGGGGGTCACGCGGCTGTACGTAAGCACGTGCTGGACGATGTGCTGCTGGCACAACGGGTAAAAGCAAGTGGTGGCCGCTTACGTATGGCAGATGGCGCGGGCCTGCTCTCTTGCCGTATGTATGACAGTTGGACGGCAACTTACTTTGGCTATGCGAAGAATATCTTGGCCGGGCATGCCAATTCCCCGCTGTTGTTGATTCTTTCTACGCTCTTTCATCTGTTGCTCTTTGTGGGTCCGTGGCTGTGGCTGGCCGGTGGCTTTGCCGTCGCCATGGTATACTGGCCCTGGTGGCCCTTGCTCTTGATCGCAACGGGATTGTTCCTGCGCTTTGTTGTGGCGGCGGCAACATGGCAGCGCTGGCAGGAAATTCTGTGGATGCCCGTTGCCGTGCTCCTCATGACAGCAATTGCCGGTCAATCGCTCTGGTGGCACTACCATGGCGGTCCGCGCTGGAAGGGACGCGTGCTCACCCATGCCTAGCCTGTTGTCAAGCTTTTTCGCGAAACGCACGGCAGTGCGTCGACCCACCGACGAACCAGTCGTCGTCATTGGCGCCGGAATCGGTGGACTCAGCGCGGCCATTCATCTGGCCGCGGCCGGCGAGAAGGTGCTGATGTTGGAACAGAACGAGACCGTCGGCGGCAAGATGAGCCAGGTTGTTGCCGACGGTTTTCGCTGGGATGCCGGCCCCTCCGTCATTACCATGCGCCATGTCTTTGACGATCTATTTGCGGCAGCCGGTCGGCAGTTGACCGACTATCTCACGCTGGAACCGGTCGATCCGCTGACGCGCTACTTTTATCCGGACGGCACGGTTCTGGATGTCACCAGAGACTGGCCAACCCTTGCCGCGCAAATTGCCCAGTTTGACGCCCGTGATGTACAGGGCTATCTCGATTTCTTAGCCTATGCCGCCAAATTACATCGGATCACCGGCCCCGTCTTTATCTACGACCGACCGCCAAGTTGGCGCTCTTTTCTGCGCGTCTCCCCCGTTGATTTTTTCAAAGTGGATCCGTGGTTCACCCTTGACCAGGTAATTCGCCGCCATCTCAAGTCACCGCAGTTGCGCCAGCTCATGGGCCGCTTTGCCACCTACGTTGGCGCCAGCCCCTATCTGGCACCGGCTACGTTAGGCGTTATTGCCGATGTTGAGTTGACTGGCGGTGTCTGGTACCCACGGGGCGGTATCTATGCTATTGCCACAGCACTTCACCGCCTGGCCACGGAGTTGGGGGTAGAAATTCGCACAAGTTGCGCCGTGAAACAGATCGCCGTCGAAGCGGGAGCAGTGTGCGGCGTTATCCTGGCGGATGATACGCTGTTACCAACCAAACGTCTCATCGCCAACATCGACGCCACAACTGTCTACACGAAGTTATTGCCCTTTTCCCAGGCGACGGAACGGCACCGCCGACAACTTCAGGCAGTCGAATGCTCCTGTTCGGGCTACGTGTTGCTGCTGGGCATCGAAGGCGAATCGCCCCAATTGGCCCATCACAATATCTTTTTTGCATCCGATTACCGCCGCGAGTTTGCCGACATTTTCGAGCACGCCATTCCTCCGCGGGAACCAACTATTTATGTGGCCATCACCAGTAAGAGTGATCCCGCTGACGCGCCCGCTGGCTGTGAGAACTGGTTTGTCTTGGTGAACGCACCGGCTCTCGCCATCAACGGCAAAGACAACTTTGACTGGCGGCACGATGAACCGCGTTATCGTGAACAGATCTTGGAGAGATTGGCCGGCTTTGGCTTCGATGTCCGCCGGCGCATTCGGCACATTGCCGTTCGTACACCGGAAGATCTAGCCACACGAACCGGCGCCTGGCGTGGTGCGCTCTATGGCATCTCTTCCAATCAGGCGCTCAATGCCTTTCGCCGCCCACACAATCGTGCGTCGGCCATCCGCGGGCTCTATTTTGCCGGCGGCACTACCCATCCCGGCGGCGGTGTTCCCATGGTCACCCTCTCGGGCAAAGTGGCGGCGGAGCTACTGCTCGAAGATCAAATCAGCCATATCCCAATCGTCTAGATAACGGAGCAACTATGTATTTTCGCAAGCTTAATACACGGGGCAAAATCACCTACATCGTCACAGTCATCTTACTCAGCCTGGTGGTTGCCGGGATCGGCTTTGCATGGTGGGCCGCCCAGGCCGCCGAACCGATGCCGGAGGCGCTCGCCGCCCTGCTTTCCGATGACCAGGTGACTGTTGACTACACGGTCTGGTTGACCTTCACGCCCACGACGCAGGCGCCGACCAACGGCTTTATCTTCTATCCGGGTGGGCGGGTCGATCCGCGTGCCTATGCGCCGGCAGCACACGCCATTGCGGCCGCCGGCTATTTGGTCGTTATCGTGCCGATGCCGCTCAATTTGGCGGTCCTTGCGCCGAATCGTGCGGAGGAGGTCATCGCCGCGTTTCCAGCGATTAAGCAGTGGGCAATCGGCGGCCATTCGCTGGGCGGCACCATGGCGGCTTCCTTTGCCGCGGACCATCCCGGCGCGGTCAACAAACTCATTCTCTGGGCCGCCTACCCGGCCTCCTCTAGCTCGCTAGCCAACCGTGACGATCTGCTGGTGACCACGATCTACGGCACCAACGACGGTCTGGCCACGGTAGCGGATATCGAAGCGGCACGCCCCGATCTACCGCCAACGACCACCTATGTTCCGTTGGAGGGGGGCAACCACGCCCAGTTTGGTTGGTATGGCCCACAGACTGGTGACAACACGGCGTCAATTAGCCGCGCCGTACAGCAGGAGGCCACAATCGCGGCAACGCTGCAAGCACTGGCAGCCGACACGCCGTAAGACGGAAAAACCGCAAGAACGTGTAGAGAAACAAGGCAGAGATAATGGCAAAAGAGACGATCCTCATCATCGGAGCGGGCCTAAGCGGATTGCTGGCCGCGCAAAAGCTGATTGCCGCCGGACACCCAGTGACAATAGTGGACAAAGGGCGCACAGTCGGTGGCCGACTGGCAACACGAGAAATGGGGCCAGGGCATGCCGATCACGGTGCTCAATTTTTTACGGTGCGCGATGGCACCTTTCGCGAGCATGTTGCACAATGGGAGGCGGATGGCCTGGTCTATGTGTGGGGTACGGGGTGGAGTGACGGCAGCCTGGTGGACTCGCCGCAGGATGGCTACCCACGTTATGCTGTCCGGGGTGGCATGAACGCGCTGGCCCAACATTTCGCCGGGCGGCTGATAGAGGCCGGTGCAGCCATCCACGTAAACCGCACCATTACCAGCATCACGCAGGTCGCTTCACAATGGCAGGCACACGATGACACAGATGTGTGCTATCGAGGCGACGCCCTCATTTTGACACCACCGGTTCCGCAATCGCTCGCGCTGCTCGACACGGGGTGCGTTGGACTGAGCAGCGCCGATCGCAGCGCGCTGGAACGCATTACCTATGCCCCTTGCCTTTGTGGCATCTTTTGGCTGGAGGGAGAGATCGCACTACCGGAGCCGGGAGCCATTCAACGACCGGGCACCGATATCAGTTGGGTCGCCGACAATCGGGCCAAGGGCATTTCCCCCGATGCCACGCTAATCACAGTCCACGCCGGGCCAGAATACAGCCGGCGACACTACACGGCGCCCGATGATGAGCTGTTGGCAACGTTTCAGACGAGCCTACAACCCTTTTGCAGTGGCCGCATCAAGCGCCATGACGCAGAATTGAAACGATGGCGTTACGCGCTGCCAACGGTATTGCACCCGGCGCGGTTTTTAGAAGCCGATAGCGCACTTCCCCTCTTCTTTGGCGGCGACGCCTTTGGCCATCCACGGGTCGAAGGGGCCGCGCTCTCCGGCTTGCGGATGGGTGAGGCGATGGCGGCGTTACTCGGTTGACGTGTGTGTTGCCACTCGTTGATAGCACAATCGTTCGACAGCCCCAACGAGAAAATTGCCGGATGGGTCTGTTCTTCGGTATAATCGTCAGTATCAATTCCCGGCAGTATGGCACGGATGATGTAAATCACGACTGGCGCAGAGAGCGGATTGGTGATTTACACAACTTTCGGCATACCGTCCATTCCCTGTGCAATGATTGTATGGATACCACAGATGCAAACACACGCTGAGAAAATCGCCAATCAATTGAATATTCGCAGCCATCAGGTTGCTGCCACCATCGAGTTACTGGACGACGGCAACACGATCCCCTTTATGGCGCGCTACCGTAAAGAGGCAACCGGTGGTCTCGACGAGGAACAGCTGCGCGCCATCCAAAGCCAGCTTGAATTCCTACGCAAGCTCGATGAACGGCGCGAGACGATCCTTGCCTCGATTGAGGAACAGGGTAAACTCACCGACGAATTGCGGGCCGAACTGATAGCCGCCGAGACCTTAACCGCGCTCGAAGATATTTACCAACCCTACAAGCCCAAGCGTCGCACCCGGGCAATGATCGCACGCGAAAAGGGTCTGGAACCGCTGGCTGATCAGATTCTGGCCCAAGCGCGGGGCAAAGTAAATCCTGAATCCTTGGCGTCCTCCTTCCTCAATGAGCAGGTGGCGTCGGTTGAAGAGGCACTCGCCGGTGCACGCGATATTGTGGCCGAGACGATCAGTGACAACGCCGAAGTGCGGCGCGTAACGCGTGAAAAGGCCCTTAAATTTGCTTCGGCCCGCTCAGGAAAAATCGACGATGCCGTCGATGAGCGTGAGGTCTATGCCCTTTACTACGACTTTGAATTCCGGGTGGATCGCCTGCGTCCACACCAGATCTTGGCCATCAATCGTGGCGAAGAACAGAAAATCTTGCGTGTGTCGGTTGAGGTTCCCGAACGCGATTGGCGCAGTGCCATCACCCATGTCTTTCGGCCCAATCAACTTTCGCCGTTTTATGAACAGATGGAACTGGCAATTGACGATGCCGCCAAACGACTGCTGCTGCCGGCTATTGAACGCGATGTACGGAGCACTCTCACCGAAATGGCCGAAATGCACGCCATTCAGGTCTTTGCGGCCAATCTCCGCGGTCTGTTGACCCAGCCACCGTTGGCCGGCCACAATGTGTTGGCTCTTGATCCGGCCTACCGCACCGGTTGTAAAGTGGCAGTCGTCGATGCGTCGGGCAAGCTTCTCGAAACCACGACGGTCTATCCGCATCCACCCCAGAAGGAGATGGCCGCGGCCCTGCGCACGCTCAGCGACTTGATCAACAAGTATGGTATTTCGTTGATTACCATCGGCAACGGCACCGCTTCTCGTGAGACGGAACAGATGGTCGCCGAACTCATCCAAAAGGGTTATCAGGGCAAAGGGTTGCACTACCTCATGGTCAACGAGGCTGGAGCCAGCGTTTACAGTGCCAGCCCCTTGGCCAAGAAAGAGTTCCCCGAGTTGGACGTGAGTTTACGCAGTGCGATTTCGATTGCGCGTCGCGTCCAGGATCCATTGGCCGAGTTGGTCAAGATTGACCCGAAGAGTATCGGCGTGGGGATGTATCAGCACGATGTGAACCAAAAAGCGTTGGCCGAATCGCTGGACGGTGTGGTCGAAAGCGTAGTGAATCAGGTCGGCGTGGATCTCAACACGGCCTCGCCTGCGCTGCTGACATACGTGGCGGGGATCGGTCCCAAATTGGCCGAACGCATTGTGGCTCATCGCGAGGAACATGGGCCTTTTTCCAACCGCAAGGCCGTGCTCAAGGTGAGCGGTCTTGGCCCGAAAGCCTTTGAACAGTCCGCCGGTTTCCTGCGCGTGCGCGATGGTGACGAACCGCTCGATGCCAGCGCCATTCATCCCGAGAGTTATGCGGTTGCCAAGAAGATTCTCCAGGAGATCGAGTTGGCGGCCAATGCCCCCATGGAAGAACGGGAACAGAAGCTCACGGTATTACAACAACGCCATTCGCTGGCGGAGTTGGCAGGCGCCTTTGGCTGTGGCGAGCCAACCCTGGCCGATATTTTTGAGCAACTTGTGCGCCCCGGCCGGGATCCCCGTGAGGATCTGCCGGCGCCGATCCTGCGTAGCGATGTACTTTCCATGGATGATCTCTACCCCGGTCTGACGCTCGAGGGCACCGTGCGCAACGTGGTTGACTTCGGTGCTTTTATCGATATCGGTGTCAAACAGGATGGATTGCTGCACCGCAGCCAGATTCCCCACGGTACGGTACTCAGCGTTGGCGATATCCTGACGATCGAAATTGAGAAAGTCGAAAAAGAGCGCGGTCGCATTGGGTTGGCCTGGCCGGACAAAGAAGCGCTCGACCAGCGTTCATCGCGTTCGGAACAACGACGCCCACGTAATGAAAAGAAGGAGAACCGCAAAAAACCCAAGGTCGATTGGGCAGTGGCCTAAGCGGGCATTTGTAAAGCAAGCGGAAAAGTGGAGATGACGCAGATTACCATTACCATTGACAACCAGCGCTTTCAAGCCAAACTGAACGAAAGCGCAACAGCCAAACAGATTTTGGCAGCCTTACCGCTCGACGCAACAGCGACCAAATGGGGGGATGAGTTTTACTTTGGGATACCGGTTACTTTGGCCGAAGCACCCGATGCGCAAAGTGAAGTTGCCGTCGGTACGCTCGCCTACTGGCCACCCGGCAATGCATTTTGCATCTTCTTTGGCCCCACACCGGTCAGCCAAGGATCTGAACCGCGAGCCTACAGCCCGGTAAACGTTTTCGGACACCTTCTGGACGATGTGGCGCCGCTCCGTACCATGCGCAGCGGTGTCCGGGTTCAGGTCACGGCGATCTAACTTTACCGAACGCATGATTCTGATCACGGGTGCCGCGGGCAAGACAGGACAAGCGCTCTTACAGGCGCTCAACAAGCGCAGTGCATGGGTGCGTGCAATGGTGCGTACACCGGTGCAGGGGGAGGTGGTCAAGTCATTGGGCGCGTCTGAGGTGCTGGTTGGTGATCTGCACGACCGGGAAGATCTCCATCAAGCCTGCCAGGGGGTCACGGCGATCTACCATATCTGCCCGAATATGCAGGCGGATGAGTTTGCGATTGCGGCAAAGGTGGTAGAAGCGGCCACCGCAGCGGGCGTTCCCCGTTTTGTCTATCACTCGGTTCTCCACCCGCAAACCCAAGCCATGCCCCACCACTGGCACAAGTTACAAGTGGAAGAGCACCTCTTCACGACAGGGCTGGACTTTACCATCCTGCAACCGGCCGCCTACATGCAAAATGTGCTGGCGAGTTGGGCGAGCATCACGGTAGCGGGATTTTATCGCGTTCCCTACCAGACCACCACGCAACTGGGCATGGTTGACCTGCACGATGTGGCCGAAGCCGCCGCCCAAGTTTTGACCACGGCAGGTCACAGTGGTGCCACCTATGAGTTAGCCAGTGGAGAATGGTTGACACAAGATGACGTCGCTGCTATTCTGAGTAAGGTGTTGGCGCGGCCGGTGAGGGCCGAGATGCAGCCGCGTGTTGAATGGGAAACGCATGCCCGCCAATCGGGGCTAACCGATTATGCTATCGCGACACTGTTGAAGATGTTTGACTACTACGAGCGCCACGGCTTTGGCGGCAACGGCACGATTTTGCGCGGGTTGCTTGGCCGTGAACCCACACGGTTTGCCGACTGTATGGCGCGTTACGCAAGCGCAGAAGCTCTGCTTTAACACAGCGCTGCGATGAGAGACTGAATCGATGAAACCTTTACAAATTGTCCTGATCTCTACGTATGAGTTGGGTCGTCAGCCGTTCGGTTTGGCGTCTCCGGCAGCGTGGTTACAGGCCGCGGGGATGAGCGTCTCTTGCCAGGATTTGGCGCTCGATGCCATGGAGATCACGCTGATCGAGCAGGCCGATTTAGTGGCGTTCTATTTGCCCATGCACACCGCAACACGCATCGCAATTCCATTGTTGCAGCGAGTAAGGGAGCACAATCCGCAGGCACACTTGTGCTGTTATGGCCTCTACGCGCCGCTCAACGAAAGCTATTTGCGCAATCTGGGAGTCGATACGATTCTTGGCGGGGAATTTGAACGGGGATTGGTCCGCTTGGCAGAAAAACTAGCGGCAAGCACACAGCGCGGCAATACAGAGCGAGCGCTTTCGTTGGCCACCACTCGCCAAACGGATGACCCCAATCTACCCCTCATCTCGCACGAGCGTCAGCACTTTTTATCACCACGCCGCAATGGGCTACCCGTGTTACAGCGCTATGCGACGCTCGACATGGGCGATGGTATCCAGCGCACGGTGGGCTACACAGAGGCCACGCGCGGCTGTAAACATACCTGCCGCCACTGTCCGATTGTCCCCGTTTATGAAGGTCATTTTCGGGTGGTGCAGCGCGCTGTCGTTTTGGCCGATATCCGCAATCAGGTTGCCGCGGGTGCGCAGCACATCACCTTTGGCGATCCCGACTTCTTCAATGGACCGGGGCACGCAATGTCCATTGTTGAGGCGCTTCACAACGAGTTTCCCGATCTCACCTATGATGTCACAATTAAGGTGGAGCACTTATTGCAACACCAGGCGTTGCTGCCCAAGTTAAAAGCGACCGGCTGTCTCTTTATAACCAGTGCCGTCGAAGCAGTCGATGATGAGATTTTAAGGCTACTAGCGAAGGGGCATACCCGTGCCGAGTTTATTGCGGCTGTCCGCCTACTACAAGAAATCGGCTTGCAACTCAATCCAACGTTTGTGGCCTTTACGCCGTGGATTACAGTGGACGGCTACCGCGATCTGTTGCAACTGATCGCCGAATTGGATCTAATCGACCAGATCACACCAATTCAGTACGCGATTCGGCTGCTGGTCACTGCGCAGTCGCGCCTGTTGACGCTACCCAGCATCATAGCGCTGGTCCATCCCTTTGATGAGCAAGCACTGGTCTATCCGTGGAATCATCCAGATCCGGCAGTTGACGCATTGCAAGAGCGGATCATTGCGCTGGTCGAACAGGCGGACCGGTCGGGCCAATCCCGGCGTGCCATCTTTGCACAGGTGTGGTCGCTGACCCAGGAATATCTACCACTTAAACCCAAGGGGATCGAAGCCAATCGGTTGCTGTCCATTGTGGCAAAGGAGAAAGAGCGTAACCTTCCAAAGCTGAGTGAGCCCTGGTACTGTTGAGCAGAGCCAACAGAGGAGCAGTTGGCTCCTGCATTGAAGATATAAATAGGGTGTGTTCGATACCAGCCCCACGTTAGTGCGATGTAACAGAGTTCTTTGGCAGGTCTTTCCGGAAGGGGTCAGGCGCTCTTTGTATCTCTGTTCATCCTGCATTAAGAAGGCAGTGAGACGGGATGACTATTTCACTATCCGACTGTCTCACTGCCTGTTGGGCTGGGTTATCCGGCTTGGAGGAGAACTGCGAGGCGGCGCCCGATAATGGAGTCGCGATGTTTGCGATAGAGCGCGGCAACGGTTTGTAGATCGATCAGTTCCGCAAAATTGTCGGCGTAGTAATCCACTGCTTGATTTACTTCATGAAGATACATCCGTGCCGACCGCTCATGACAGCGCATGGCTTTGGCAATCTGACCGATGGTAAATCCTCGTTCCATTCGTCTGCTCCTTCATTCAAAGTGGAGGGGGTTGTTCACATCGTGTACTTGCCCGTGTGGGCATGGCTCTCACCACTGGTGCGGCTCCGCCTTTTGAGAACGACGCTCGAAGCGCAGTGGCCACAGCCAAGAGAAGAGAGGTGGATTGGGCTGCTTGTGGATGTACTGCTGACACCGCCTGAGAATTCTCCATATATTGGGCGGTATCGCACGAATTGGGTAAATCACGATTGGCTCAGAGAGCAATTGGTGTTTTACACAAGTTTCGGCATACTGCCATGTACTGGGAGGCGCAAGAATTACAGGTTGGTTGATAGCTTAGCACAGCAGCGGTTGTCTCGGTAGAGACTTTGGTTTGAATTGAAGATTCCGGAATCGTCATAGCCTTTGCGGCAGATAAGACAAATGCACCTGACAAACCAACATCCTTGTAAGTTTTTGATGCTTCCCTGGCACGGCGTGGTGGTTCCCGATGACTCTACCCAATCGCGTCCCACCGTGATACTGTGTACGGCTATCCCTGCCAAGGTGCAACAATCAGTGTCACAATGCCCCATCTACACAAGATTCGGCTACCGCCCCATAAACTACGCAGTTGCTCATTAAACGTAGCAAATTGGCGCTGTGTTCCATCTAATCTATCGTTTCTCAGAAAAAGTCTCGTGGTGCTACCGCTCTGGTTCACCCGTGATCATGCTACGAAACTTTTTCTGAATATCTATAGCAATTCCCAGTAAATCATTCACATATTGTCAATCTCTCCGCCATCCATGAGAACAATTTTAATTACAGGTGCAACCGATGGCATCGGTTTGGCCCTTGCCCATCTCTATCAGAGAGAGGACGCCCGATTGGTACTCATTGGGCGGCGCCCCCTTTCTACGCTCACCGATCCCCTCTTCCACAGGACAAATTACTGCCAGCTCGATCTCAATGACGAACACTGCATGGCAGCGCTCTCATCATGGCTCCAGGAACAGGGAATTCACCAACTTGATCTGGTGATCCACAATGCCGCCGTGGGCTATGTCGGAGTACCGGCCGCACAGTCTCCCGCCAATCTGCGCGCGATGGTGCAGGTGAATCTGTGGGCACCGATTGCCTTGAGTCACATGCTCTTTCCCCTGGTGGAGCGTGCACGGGGGAAATTGGTCTTTATCAGCTCCGTTGCAACGGCGTTGCCCAGCCCCGAGTACGCAACCTACACGGCAACCAAAGCGGCGCTGGAAGGCTTTGTGCGCAGTTGGCAAGTAGAATTGGCGGCAGAGCAGAGCCCAGTCACATTGCAAATTATCCGCCCAGGCGCCACACGCACGGCAATGCATGCCAAAAGTGGTGCCGATCTACAAAAGCTTCGGCCAGAACGTTTTCCCAGTGCGGCAACCGTTGCTGGGTTCATTGCATCCAAGATTGCCCATCCAACACGTACGGCCACCGTTGGCGCGCTGAATCGCTTGATCTATGCCGTCGCACAAACCATTGAGGGGTTGGTGGATTTTTCCTGGCAACGGTTGCACCGACGCAGCCGTGCCTTGCCGGCAGGCCAAATGACCCAGGGTGAACGCCGCCACTGTGTGATTACGGGCGCAGCCGATGGCATTGGCCGGGCCCTGGCAGAGGCCTTTGCCGAAGCCGGCTACATCATCACCGGGATTGATGTTGACCGAGAACGTGCGCAACAACTCACGGAAGCAATGACAACGGCCGGCCATACAATCACCTTTCTTGCGGCCGATCTCGCAGCGTTAGACGATTTACCCACAGTAGTTGAAGCACTTCAAGAGCGACCACCGATTGATCTATTCATTCACAATGCTGGGATTAGCGCCGTGGGACCGTTCAGCAGCAGCAACCTCGCTCGCCAACGTGCGGTACTCGATATCAACTTTACCGCTCCCCTGTTGCTCACAGGCCAACTCTTGCACAAGCAGTTGCTGGCACCCGAAGCCACCTTTGCGTTCATCTCCTCGCTTTCGCGGTTTACGGGCTATCCAGGGGCAACGGTCTACGCAGCCACCAAAGATGGGATTGCGAGCTATGCCCGCAGCCTTGGGGTGGCCATTGCGTCTGCGGGCCATCATGTGCTTACAATCTATCCCGGCCCCACACGTACGGCCCATGCGCGCCGATACAGCCCCGACAATCGCCGTGAAATGAAACGCATGCCACCTGAACAATTGGCTGCGCTCATCGTGCAGGCAGTACAGGCCAGGCGCCGCACATTGATTCCGGGTATCGCCAATCGCAGCGCTGCATGGCTCGGCAAACTTCTGCCAACAGTGGCAGAACAGCTCATGCGACGTACAATCTATCAAAAGCTGCCGCGTCCGTAGTGCAGGCGGGACAACCTTGATTGGTAAATCCAGCCGTTTAGCAATTTGATATACTGAGCTGCGCCATAAAGTAACATTTTATACACGAGCAAAGATGCTATTATGTGCTGCGGCGGAATCTCCTTTCAGTCGCCGAAACACCTTTATCCACGTACGCAATAGTGCGCAACGAATTGGCTTTTTTGTCATTCCCTCAACCAATTTCCAGAGTAAACGCAATCAATTTTACCAATTTTGTAAATTGCGCGAAGGATTTGCGAGATTCCAACGATTAATACTATAGAAGCAACGGTAACTTGCTGGAACGGTATACCGGAAGCGCAGACCGGCGCTGTTGTTTGCTGACTTTGCACCCCCACTCGATCATGGTCGGCATGCCAGAACAATTGCGCACGATACGGCTTCTCGTATATTACGTTACCACTACCGTTTCTTGCACCGTCACTATCTGGTCATTTTTGTAGCGATTGTTGTTGAGATCATTGCAAGATCGCCTGTGTCCACTGTCCGAAAGCTTGCCGCTTTCACCATCTTTCCTCACGGAAATTGGTTTAATGGCACAGCGCTGGATAGCATTGATGGTCGCACAGTTCGCTCCCTTGATTGCCAAGGCTTATAGACGCTGAGCACTGCTCTTCTCGAAGCAAGAACGCTTGGCACAAGTTGTAAAACCTTGGAACAGAGGGCGACCAAAGTACGTTATACAATTTGCTCTGCAAGGACCATGAATAAACAACTGGTTTCCAGTGGTCAATCCGCTCCATTCCTGGCCTTCGCAACCGCAAATGGTACTATACTGAGCTGCGCCATAAAGTAACATTTTGTGCACGAGTAAAAATGTTACTATGTGCTGCGGCGGAGTATAATTAGGTAATCAATCATTTGCTTACCTTTCCCAATCTTCCTCCTTGCACAAGCAAAGGGCCTGACCTTTATAGGTTGGGCCCTTTGCTTGTTTCACCCCCTTTGCTACCAGCACCGTCGATCTCAAAACACCGTGTTTCAGTTGCGTCGTCACTCCAATGTGATACAATAGCATATTGATCACCCCATTCCACGAACAACGCTAGCCTATACGATTTGGCCAGATGTCGATGAACGTACTGCGCGCAGCAATTTACGCCGCCACCTCTACGCACTCCGTTGCGCGAAGACATGGTCCGCCAGCTCATGACCTTGTACCATGCC
>ERZ795053.3371-NODE-3371-length-18237-cov-12.132714_pt1 | contig 18237 bp, 14 predicted proteins | sample MGYA00375137_ERZ795053 | MGnify/ENA primary metagenome ERZ795053 (study PRJEB30182, sample SAMN05720284) | activated sludge metagenome | isolation source: Anaerobic digester | place: Hong Kong | collected 2014-12-17 ...
AGTCGGGAACAAACGCTATTTTGCCGGCAGCCCGGCTGTCTTAAAAGAAGCTGGCATTGTTCCGGATAAAGAGGTTCTGACCATACTCAGCGATTATGAAAAACAGGCCGCCTCGCTGGTTTTGTTAACGGATTCAATTGAAATACTCGCCATAGCCGCCCTCAGCGACACCCTTCGTGATGACGCCGTTCAGGCGGTTGAAGCGCTCCGCAGCGCCGGAATCGAACCCTACATGGTGACCGGCGACAATCAGGCAAGCGCCGCGCAAATTGCCCGGTTGGCCGGGATTACCCGTTTCAGGGCAACGGCATCGCCTGAAGATAAAGCTGCCATCGTCAGTGAACTGCAGGCCAGCGGCCGGAAAGTGGCCGTTGCCGGCGACGGAATCAATGATACGATTGCCCTGGCCCGGGCCGATGCAGGCATTGCCATGGGAGGCGGAACGGACGCCAGCCGGGAGGCCGCAGGCATCACTCTTACCGGGCATCACCTGATGCAGGTTGCCGAAACCATACTGCTCTCCCGTAAAACAAATAAGATCATCAAAGAAAACCTTTTCTGGGCTTTCGGATACAATGTGATCGCGATTCCGCTTGCTGCCGGCCTGCTTTTCCCGTTTACAGGATTGCTGCTCAATCCCATGATTGCCAGTGCCGCCATGGCGTTCAGCTCGGTATCGGTGGTACTCAACAGCCTGAGACTCAGATAACAAAACATTAATTCATTGCAAAACAATTGATTGATCAGGATTACGGAAACAGAACTCCTGCAACACCCATGACTAACCATCAACATAACCATACGCCGGATCCGCAGAAGAACATCGCGGTTGCATTTTTCCTGAATGCCTCCTTCACCATTATCGAGATCATCGGGGGTGTCTTGACGAACTCTGTGGCCATTCTTTCAGATGCGGTGCATGATCTGGGCGATACCTTTTCGCTTGGGCTCTCGTGGTACACCGAACGCATCGCCCGCCGGAAACCCGACAGCCGCTACACTTACGGATACAAGAGGTTTCCGGTCCTGGCGGCGCTGGTAAATGCCGTTTTTCTGCTGGGTGCATCCATATTTGTGCTGAGCCGCGCCATTCCGCTGATCCTGAACCCTGAACCGGTTCATGCAGAGGGAATGATCTGGTTGGCCATTCTCGGGATTATCTTTAACGGCGCAGCAGTCCTGAAACTGAGAAAGGGAGATTCCATCAACGAGAAGGTAGTTCGGCTGCACCTGCTCGAAGATACCCTGGGCTGGGCCGCCGTGCTGATCGGGGCTGTTGTTATCCGGTTTACCGGTCTGCTCTGGCTCGATCCGCTGATGGGCGTAATGATTGCCCTGTTTATAATCTATAACGCGCTGAAAAACCTCCGGGAAGCCCTGCGCATTTTCCTTCAGGCCTCCCCTGCCGACAGCGACATTCCCGAACTGGAAGAAAAGCTAATGAAAATTCAGGGAATTAACGAAATACACGACATACGCACCTGGACCATCGACGGAATGACCCATGTTTATACCCTGCACGTGGTGACAGAGCGCGGATTTCCGGCTGAAGGATATCCGGAACTGAAGAAACAGGTACGCGACACGCTGAAAGCCGCCGGGTTTGAATTTGTGACTATAGAAATAGACCGCTATGATGAACACTGCGGCCTCAGCGATTGTTGACCCTTGTAAAATTTAGTTTAAATGATCAAACTGGAACTTAAGACCAACATTAAGTGCAATGGATGTATTGCCGCAATAAAACCCGGACTCGACGCCACTGAGGGATTGACGCGCTGGGAAGTGGACCTTACGGATCCCGACAGAAAGCTGACCGCAGAAGTTGATTCGGAAGAAGTAAAGGAGAACCTGATTAAGACGCTGGAAAAAGCCGGGTATAAAGCATGGTAACAAACGGGGCAACCTTTTTGATTGCCCCGTTTTATAAGTTTAAAGCCTTTCGGCAACCTTGTCCCAGTTAACAATGTCCCAGAAGGCGCTGATATAATCAGGCCGCCTGTTCTGGAAATCGAGGTAGTAGGCGTGCTCCCATACATCGCAGGTGAACAGCGGCTTCAGACCATCACGCAGTGGATTGCCGGCATTGGAAGTCTGCACGATCTTCAGGGCCCCTTCCCGGTCTTCAACGAGCCAGGCCCATCCTGAACCGAATAGTTTGGCCGCTGCATCGGCAAAAACCGCTTTAAAGTTTTCAAATGTTCCGAAAGAAGCGTTGATTTTCTCAAGCAGTTTGCCGGCAGGTGTGCCGCCTTTTCCGCCGAGACCTTCCCAGTAAAATGTGTGATTCCAGACCTGTGCGCCGTTGTTGAAAATTCCGCCATCCGATTCCCGGATGATTTCCTCAAGGGTGGCATTCTCGAAGCGCGTACCCACGATCAGGTTATTCAGATTATTTACATAAGCCTGGTGGTGCTTTCCGTGATGAAAGCTGATTGTTTTTGCACTGATAACAGGTTCAAGGGCTTCCGGTGCATATGGAAGCGGAGGTAATTCAAATTTCATGACGATAAATTTATATGGTGATTAATGTTTTGCTCTTTTGATTAAACAAATATACGAAAATGGCCGGTGGTACCCAAACCAATCACCAAAAATATCTTAACGTAAACTATATCAACCAGTCATATAAAGTAAAAGCCCGGCGAACAATTTCACCGGGCCCCTTCTTGTCTGAATCTTCAGCTTAATCCAACATCAGGAAACCGACCTCTGAACCGGGTTGAATTTCCCTTGGAGTGGTTCCATAGCGGAAAATACGCATGGGATGGCGGCCAATCAGTTTAAGATTGCCGTTATCGTATTGAAGCGAGGTGGCTTCCCGAAGCCCTGCAACGTAAACGCCCGGGTTGGCGGCAATAAATTCTTCGATGCGTTGCTCCCGGGTCTCCCCTCCGTGACCGGCAGGATGAGCATCCAGGTAATGGGGGTTGATCTGGAAAGGAATCAGTCCCATACAGTTGAAACTGTCGGGTTCAACGATGGGCATATCGTTGGTTGTACGCAAGGTGGGACATGCCACATTGGAGCCGGCGCTCCATCCCATATAAGGAATTCCGGCCAACACGCGGCCTCTGATGGCCTGCATGATACCGGTGCGCTGCATCTCCCTTACCAGGTGAAACGTATTGCCTCCGCCAACGGCAATGGCCTCGGCTTCAACCACGGCACGGATGGGGTCCTGCTCATGGTGGATGGAATAAATTTCATAACCAAGCTGCTGAAAAACAGCATTTACCTTTGCTTCGTAGTCGTTATAGGTAACGGTTACGCCGGCATACGGAATAAATAAAATCCGCTTTACGCCGGTATCTTTCAGGAAGTTGCTGATATCCTGCCTGGGCCAGCCAAGATACTCCTCACCGGGATTGGTTGAGTTACTGATCAGTAAAAGTTTCATCGTTGGTATTATTTATGATTTATCGGTTTGTTCCATTTAAACATTCATACAGGAACACAGTATTCCTGTATTTGAATTTTCAAACATAGTAAAAACCCCTGAACCTGCAAAATAATATCCCGGCATGGCCATCCGGCTCACCGGAAACAGGTTGTTAATTGCCGGTATTCAGTGATTAAGGATATGGAAACGATAGACCTCCGCAAAACGCCGGTACCATTTATTTCCACCTGTATAAATCCGCAGCATCAATTTGACATCTACCTCTCCGGTTTCCGAAAGGTCGCGCAATGCCAGCCCTCTTCCGAGACTTTCAAGGTGAGGGCGGGCCGCATCTTCACCCATCCCTGAACTCCTGAGTCTTTCGGTAAGCTGAAGCGCTTTGTCGTAATGGCCGCGGGTGATGTAATAGCCGGTTGTATAATCGATCAGCCTCAGCTCATCCGTCGCCATGGCCAGTTCGAACAGGCCTGAACTGACCAATCCGAGGGTATCCATGCGGTAGTGCGTAAACAAAGCTTCCGCTTCGTTGAGTTTCCTGATCCCCTCCGTATAATCTCCCTCCGCAATTTGCTGCAGGGCGGTTCTGTGCATTTCATTCCAGCGGACCGGATGGCGGTACTTTTCGGTCACCCTGTTCAGTTGTTGTGTGCTGAGTCCGCAATAGGAACGGCTGTATATAAGTTCGCGCGCTTCGATGATGACTTCCGATGCCTGATCAAACCTGTTCTGCTGCAACAAAGCCGACGCCTCCCCGATCAGCGATTCCAGTTCTCCGCGAATCCTGCTGCAAAGCGACTCATCAGCCAGACGCGCCAGTTCGTCCTGCTGCGTTTTCAGTGCCGGCAGATTGGCAACACCCATAACAGCGGCCAGTTGTGAAGCCTTTTGTGAATAACCCAAAGCCTCTTCCGGTTCCCCGGCCCAGAGTTTCAGCCTTCCGGTGGAATAAAGCCCGTTCAGGTAGGGAATTACCCCCTCCTGAACCAGTGAATCAAACAGGGCAACATGCTCCAGCCCGGCATTGCGCGCGGTAAGGGCTGCTTCGGTCATGTGCAGGATCAATTGTTCCTTGTTGCGATCCAGTTTATCCTGCCAGGCGGCTGCAAGCAGGGCATGGTAGGTCTGTCCGGCTATCATGCGCCGGAGACTGTCTACCAGGGTCATATCCGGCTGATAAACCGGATAATTGCCGGCAAAACCCAGGGCTTCATCCAGCGATTGGCCCGCCCGCTGATAATTGCCCTTTTGCAGCAAAACCTTTGTCAGCCCTGCCATTTCGTCAAACCGGCCATCTACTGCTTTCTTCAGTACTGAAGTATAGGTGTGTCCCAACACAATCCCCTGCCGGGTTGATGCGATATTCCCGGCTTTGTCAAGCTCCGAAAGTACACCGTTGTAATTCCCTTTTTGCAGCAGGTTTCCTGCATTTACAAGGTACATATCGGCCATTTGCTGATACAAAGATGTAAAACCGGTGGCCTCGCCATCGTCAAGGTTATATTTGAGCACGTATTGTTCCGCTTCGGCCAGGTATTTCTCCGCTATCACCGGAAGGTTGCTTTTCAGGGCTTTTTTCACCACCCGGGTATAAGCCGCGGTCAGCCCGCTTCTGGCTTCTTTCAGCCTGCGGGTAAGGGTGTCTGGCAGGCCGGCTGCCGGATTTACCGAGCAGAATTTCACACCGGCCGAAAGCAGGTCCACCGCCTCGGCAAAACGGTCATCGGCAATCAGTTCATTTGATTTCAGCAGATAAGCGAAAATCATTTCACGCGAAAGGCGACCCCAATCAGGATCAGGCATGCCACGGGAACCGGCATACGCACGGGCCAGTTTCTTTAATCGGAAAAGATGCGAAGCGCTGATTCCGTTGGCAAAAAGCCGGTAGAAAAACGGCGAGCTGTAATAATCCACCTTTTGCGAAAGGCGCAATGCGTCCTCAAGCTGGCCCGCATAACCGGATCCAAGGTTTTTGTATAAATTACCCGCACCAGGTCCTTTTGCCCCCTGTTGCAGCAGATAAGAATCCAGCTCTCCGGCCTTGTAAGCTGCAATCCGCTGTTTTTCCGCCAGGCCCACGGGATCCTTTCCCGGCAGAATCAGCGAATTAACGGACGAGGCTTCTCGCAACAGCCTGACGGTTTTACCGGCATATACTGAAATGGCAAACGCTTCGGCGGCCGTGTGCCTGTTAATCCTTGCCGCCCGTATCCTCTTTTCGAGGGTATCAGCCATGGCCGAAGCGGCTTCGTAGTCGCGTATGTAAAACAACTCCTTTTCAGCCCTGGCATAGGATTCGGCATCAAATCCGAAATGCATGAAATCTGCTTTAACCAGGCATCCTTCACGCCATAGGCTGTCGGGGAAAGAGATAACTTTCCGCGACAAACGCAGGGAGTCGGTAAGCAGCGGCATTTCTCCGGATTGCAGGATCACCCCGTTTACCGGATGCTCAAGCACAACCCTGCACTTCATCTGCGCCGGTATAAGCACAGGTGACAGGTCAAACCCGCGCATCTGAACATCACCGCTGCACATGGAAGGATGAAAGGTGAGCATGACCTCCAGCATACTCCCATGCCCGTAGCGCACCTCAATGTTATAACGATAAAAAAATGTAAAGGCGGTTTTTTCAGGAATTTTGCGGTGGGCAAGCGCGAGTTGATTGATGATCTGATTGTTGTACCGGTTTGCATTCCCCGTGGAAGAAAAACCAAACTGCCAGGCGCCGTCCCTTCCGGCTGTATAGATGGTCTGCCCCGAAAGCAATGGAGCCTGCATCAACAGCATAAGCAGAACGAAAAGGGTACGGAACATAGATAACAAAAAGCTGAATGCCCGGCAAAATTACCAATCTGCTCAATATGCCCGACATTTGCCGGCCTGCACGTAACCCGATTTTATCTGTTAATTACGGGAATTTTTCCGGGTCTGCATTTTCATCACAAACTTGCCGGTGAAGTAAGCAATCAGTGCAACAATCAGGATGTAATCCGACAGGATTTCTTCAAAACCAAAATAATTTAACAGCAGAAACACAGCGGTAAACAGCACAATAACAAGGAGGTCGGCAAGGGGGAAGTTTTTCATGGCTTAAGTTTCAGGTAAATTTATTATTGTTTGGTAATTTTTCCAACCGGGCTGTGCAAACTTTAAATAGCAGAATGCTTACTATTTTCTTCCCGCAAACAAAAATTGACAAATTATTTATGATTTGTTGCTTTACCCGATAATTTAGCGTCCAGTTGCAGGCTGTAATTATTAATTAATCGTCTGCTAATTGCCTTTTGAATCTTGAAATGGCTTCCTCTACATGATTTAATTCAGCTATCCACTCAGGCAAATCCCTGTTCAGCCATTCAATTCCTTGAATAATTTCGTCCTTATACAAATTCAATACATTTAAATTCCAGGTTATTGCCTCGTGATGAAAGACTCTGTTTCTCAATTTTCTGATACTGTTAAGTTTGGAACTCATTGTCTTTCTCTTTCTGATAGCTTTCGGGCAATAAGGAAATGCCAATCTCAGGTATTTCCATAAAGACATTTCAAATTTCACATCAAACAATGATGTCCAGAACCCAAATGACAATTCCGAAATCAATTTTCCCGGAGTAATTTCCTTCTTTTCCGAGTAAATATTAGTCCTTGCCTGTGATATTCTGTCAATTTGAAATCTGGTCGCTATTTTGACAAAATCCTTATCTTCGTACCATTCCCGATTATTAAATCTTCTGGTCAATTGATAATCAATCGAATTTCTTAAACCGATTTCCAAAACAGCAAGCAACGGATAAAATGATTCTGATATCAATATGTTACTTTTATAATGTGATACCGCTTTCAGGAGGTCATTCTTATGGTATTTCAGATAGGGCTCAAATCTTTCCTTCGAAATAATTCTTTCAATAATTTCAATATTATCCATAAATATATTATCTTTGTCAGGTAGTCCCGGAAATTCCTCTCCCAGTTTTTTGCTGGTGATGAAGCCGGGTTTTTTGTTTTATAAAGTCAAAGTTAATCTTAATGCTCCGGTTTCTGATTCATTTCACTACTGCAAGCATCAAAAACTATTAATTTTTCATCCGGTTTATCAAAAATCCTATATTAATTATTCCATCAACACCCCTGTTTTCAGTTCCTGCAGTATCTGAGGTTCAATCATCCCCATCCACACCGGTAATTTTGAACTCGGTGCGGCGGTTGGCAGCCCTTCCTTCAACTGTTTCATTGCCGGCTACAGGGCGCGTGGCGCCGTATCCCCTGTAACTGAGGCGGTTTTCGTTTATGCCCTGAGCGGTCAGGTAGTCATACACCGCCTTTGCCCGACGCCGGCTCAGGTCAAGGTTATGGGCCTCGCTCCCGGTGCTGTCGGTATGGCCGCTGATTTCGACTGAAAGGGCGGGGTTTTGCTGAAGGAACTGCAGCAGTCGCTCCAGCTCAACCATGGATGACGGCAGAAGCCTGGCGCTGTCCGTTTCAAAAAAGATGTTGCGCAGCACGGTAACTTCATCCTTCTGCAGCGGTTTCAGCAGCACATCGCGCAGATAAGGTTCCTCAATCCCCGCTTTATCCCCGATAAAGAAATGAACGGAATAGAAAAGATAACCCTGTTTCTCCACATTCAGGGCATACATCCTGCCGGCGGGAATGGAAACAAGGAATTCTCCGGTAACGGGATTTGAACGCGATTTCACCACCTCTTTCCCGGTCTCCAGATCGCTGAGGATAAAACCGGCGCCCAGCCTGCTTCCGTTGATGCTGTCGGTAACAATGCCTTTCATATAGGTGACAGCCAGGGGCCGGGCAGCTTCCGGTAACCTGAAACGGTATATATCCTGCATGCCGGAGCCGCCTTCCATGGCTGAGGAGATGTAAGCATACCGCCCCTGCTGGTCAACGACCAGGGTAACTTCATCGGCAGAGGTATTTACCGGGTATCCCAGATTCACGGGCGCTGACCAGTTGCCGGCTTCATCTTTACGGCTCATAAAAATATCGCCTTCGCCCATGCCGGGATGCCCTTTGGAGGAGAAATACAGGGTTTGTCCGTCGGGATGGATAAAAGGGCCACGCTCGGCCTCAGCGGTATTGATGACCGGTCCGGCATTCACGGCCTGACTCCACCGGCCATCGGGTTGCAGCCATGAAATCCAGATATCGCTTCCGCCGTGGCCGCCCGGCCTGTTGCTTACAAAATAAAGGGTGCGTCCGTCGGGGGCAAAAGCCGGTTGCGATTCCCAGTATGAAGTATTGATCTCAGGGCCGGTGTTGCGCGGTTCGCTCCATCGGTCGCCTTCGCGCCGGCAAAAGTAAATATCGCAGCTGCCGTAACCATCGGGCCTGTCGCAGGCGGCAAAAAACAGGAACTGACCGTCGGGCGAGATGCAGATGGCGCCCTCATCCCCTTCGGTATTTACCGGAGGGCCAAGTTCACGGGCAGGGCCCCATACCGAATCATTCACACGGATGGAAACAAAAAAATCCTCGTCGCGCTTAATGCCTTTGGGGGTTCTCCGGGTAAAATAGAGCTGCTCCCCGTCGGCGCTGATGTAGTTCACAAATTCATAGCCTTCGGTATTGATCTCCGGGCCAAGGTTCAGTGGCTCAAAGGGCACCGGATTGGCCAGCGCGTGCATCCGGAAACGGGCAGTTTTCATATTTTTCTCCGCCCGCGCCGCTTCGGCCGGCTTCACCGTGGGATAACGCAGATAGGTTTCGTAAGCAGTGATACAGTCCTCATACTGCCCTTCGGCAAACTGCAGATTGGCCAGTATGTAAAACGCAGGCGGGAAAAAATCCGGATTCAGCCGGATGGCCCTGGAGTAAGCGGTGATCGCGTCAGGGCGGTTGCCTTTCAGGGCGTGTATATCGCCAAGCAGCAGCCAGGATTCAATAAACAGGGGGTCCGCCTTCAGCGCCTTTTCCGTTTCCTTCAGGGCATCCTCATAAGCCGAAGCATGGTAGTATGCCAGGGCTTTCTGATGCATTTTCATCACCCTGCCGTCAGCCTCATGCTGGGCAAATACCGCGGCAGGATATAAAAACAAAAGAAGCAAAGCCAGATGTAACAACCCTGCACGCATCGGTTTCAGAATTTTCAGCTAAGATAATCCGAATAGATATAAAACGGAAATCCACCCGGGATTATTACCCGAACGGGATCCACTTGTTCTGAGAAAAACAGGAATTTCAGGATGCAAAGCCGGAAGTTAACTATTTGAATGCGTCCGGAAGGGAATCTCCGGTATTCCCGGTCCAGGGGCGGGTAAATATTTTAAATAAACCGGCCGGACTCACCGCAGTTCTTTCCGATGAAATCACGGCTTCGTAATCCCTCAGGTAAGCAACCCCTTCCGTTTGTGTGCCGGTATGGCCCGAAAAGTCAATTCTCCGTTTGTTGCCGCCGAAAAAGTCAGCATCCCGGAAATCGTACAAGAGCCAGATAAAAGGACGATAATCTTTATATCCGCAAAGCATCACCTCTTTGCCCGAAGGTGAAATGTCGGAGCCGGTAATCAGCCCATCGGCGTTGAACGAAGATTTCGGACGGGCAATGTATTCTCCGGGCGTTTTGGGCAGGGCATACAGCCGCGTTTGCTGATCGGCCCAGTTTTTCGAGAACAGGTACAGGCTGTCGCCGGAAGCCAGCATGGCTTCACAATCGAAGTTGTTGCTGCGGTTGGCGATGGTGAAGTCCAACTGATCGCCGTAGGCAAAACGAATGATTTCCGCCTCCGCCTCACCGTTTTCAGCCCCGGTGATGGCGGCTTTGGAGACTTTATAAATTAAGAGGTCCTTGCGGTTACCGAGGTTATTTCCAAAATCACCGATATAGATATAGTCCTGATCCCGGGTTATTTCCTCCCAGTCTACATTGCGCGCGTTGGTGATTGTCAGCGTGGCGCGCACTTTTCCCCTGAGGGTATCCAGTTTGTAAAGCACCGGCTCTCCCCCGCTGTCGTTGTGCGTCCACAGAAAGCCATCCAGAAAGATCAGGCCGGAAGTTTCCTTCACGGCGGCCGGCAGCGACCTTACCAGGGTGGCTGGCATCAGAGAAACCGGCGGGTAAAGACAGGAACCGTCATTCACCCCGGCAGCCGGGCTGTAGTTAAGCGCCTGCGGATCGGTGCAGCCGGGCGACTGGGCCCGTATGCCGGACAAGCCCGGTAAAATTACAATCACCGACACCCACAGGACATATTTTACGATATACATAATAATTCTGTTTTAAAATAAGTTAATCCCGCCTGTTGTACAAACCGGAAATACCGCCTGGCCTGTTCAGAAAAAAACTCCCGACCGAAAATGACCAGCAACCATGCCAGCATTGCTTGAAACAGTGTATGGTCCCGGCAAATTTAATGAAAATACACTCCATTGCCCCGGGCAGTCTTTTCTGATATAATGATAAGACTATTTAGAATAATTCTGAATTTAAAAAAAATATCCATTTAACCGGATATTTATTATTTTAGCAGATTATAAGGGATTCAGGAGGTATAATTGTATAATTTTTTCTATTTGAAATAATTCAGGAATATGCAAATACGTAGAGAGAGAGAGAGAGAGAGAGAGAGAGAGAGGCTGAACACCGATGCTATTGTAATAAAGCCAGTCATAATGATGTCAGGTGTAGATACCTTGAATATAATTTTTCTACTGACAATAGTTTTCTTTCTCGCTTTCACAAACAACTACAACCTTTTACTAATAACCGCACAACCCGCTTTGGTATAGTATTGCCTTGTCCATGGCTTCGCCATTGCTGGGTTGTGCCTCCGTAGTTTTAAATATTCTCCGCTAAATGAATTCATACTGCTTTTTAATAACAATAAACCGGATTTGCACACAGACTTAATGAATTTTGCAAATCCTCATGTATTCACAATCATAATTATCAAACCAAATAAAATAAAACAATGAAAAAGATTTTGTTTATTATCCTGATACTATTAGTCAGGTACACCGTTTTTTCGCAAGCAACATGGGATATACGGGAAATTAACCCTGGTATCGAGCAGAGTCCTTTGCTTTCTCCAACAGGAATTATAAATTCATGGGATGGCGCCTTTATCAACCCCAATCTTAATCTCCGGATGCTGAACATACTTATTAACATTATTTATGATGTTACCCCTGGTCAGGATCCCTACACTGAAGTTTCAGGTAATAACATCGGATGGCCTCATATAAGTATTTCGCAGGCTGGAATTAACGTGCCCGGAACAATCCCAACATGGTTGGAAGATCTGTTTGATATACAGGAAGAAGACGAAAGTAATATTCATGGCATGTTTACAAAGAAGTATTACGAATCATCTTTTGGTAATCTGCATTTGATTGGTGATTTTATTGTTGTTAATATTCCACAATCTTATGTAATCGCTGGCGTACAAGGCTCAACCGGCACATTTGAGAAAGGCGACCTATTTAATCGAACAATAGATTATATTAATGAAAATGGTGGGTTAACAACCATTTTCGGGCATGATGATATTTCTGACTACAAACTACCTGGGGGAGATGAAGAAATACATTTCGGGAGTGTAATGTTTAGAAACTCAAAACCAGGTTATGGCACATATGAAGCGGAGATAGGTGGAATGTTTAGTTCAAGTAGCCCTATTTTATTTAGTGATGACAACACTTATGAAGTCAGGGCCGGATTGATTTTCTGCTCAGGCCCTTCTGAATCCTGGGTATTAAACCCGGTTAGTGTAATGAATCATGAGATGGGACATGCTTTGATTGCGCCAGACAACAATATGCATTACGGGGGTGGAAACGGATGGGATCACAACTCAGGCAGGGTTTTCCTTCAGATGATGGGAGGATATGGTTTGATGGGTCAAAGCAGTACAGGGCTTGTTTCGGCAAATGCTTTCGACAGGTGGTGGCTGCATTGGAAAAATCCGATATATAATACTACTGATTCATACATTGCCGCAAGCAACCAGGTATCGGATATTTCTGTTACAGATGGTAATAAAACTTTCATACTCAGAGATTTTGTTACAACTGGCGATGCAATCAGAATAAAGCTACCCTATGTAGATGAAGGTGCCAGGAATCAGTATATCTGGCTCGAACACCATAAAATAGGCACAAACGGAAAAATTGATTTTCTCACTTTTTCCAACACTGATGACTATTGCAGGCCACAAGGTAAGCCCGGCATTTATGCATATTATCAGGTTGGAAAAGATATCCTCACAGGAGAAAGCACCGTGATCAGGCCAAGCGGCCAATCTGACCACCTCAAGCCCATCTCGGCAGAAGGAAATTTTAATTATTCCGCGCCAAATCCTGCTTATAAAATTTTCCACTGTGTGGGGGATAAGGACATATTGCAACGTGCAAGAAAAAATGATCCAAACCCATTTATGGGGACAAATGATATCATGGCTCATTTGAATAATACCGGCAACAATCCGCTTACAGTGAATGATGCGTTCGGAGCATTTTCAAAGTACCATTATGTAAACGGACAATGGATTGATAATGATTCATTGCCATATCTGATGGATGAACGCGACCCTTTTCGGGGTGAGTGCTTTTTTAACCTCTCTACAAATCCTGCTCCGGTGCCAACCACAACATATTACAATGAAGTTTTCGGTGACGAAATTCAAAAAGCGGCTATAACGGATAATAACACAATTTATCTCAGTGGTCTCAGCATATTTATGGCACCACTCGCAAATGGTGATTACAAGGTTTCGATTGACTGGAACAGGAACACTGTTGAAAACGATGTAGTATGGACCGGGAAAATTGCGATGACAGACCGTTTGTATGTGAGCAACGGAAGTGTCGTTGAACTAAAGCAGAATTTAACCCCCTGCCAGGTTGACAAAGATCCGATTGCAAATCAATACGCGCCTGTTACAGAGTTTTTTTGCAAGGAAAACAGCCTGATGACATTTTCCGGCCAGAGCAAGATGGATGTTACAGAGAAAAGCAAAATTCATATTTTAAGCACAAGTGTAACAACATTCGAAGATTATGCAACACTTACCATAAAGACCGGAAGTGAGCTTATCGTTGAAAGTTGCGCGAATCTGGTATTGAGGGGACAGGCAAAACTGATTGTTGAGCCAGGAGGTATACTAACCGTAAAACCCGGTGCAAATATTTTTGTTGATAACGAAACCAATATTGATCTGAAATCCGGCTATGAAATAGGCATTGGAGGAATAGATATATTTGAAGATGAATTTTTAGGAATTCCTCCATCAAAAATCATCTCATCAAATACAACCTGGTCCAATGTAAATTACAATTTTTTAGACGACCTTTACATCGCCCCCGGTGCAACACTTACGCTTTCAAACACTGAATTAAGATTTTTCAGAACTGCAAAAGTTAAAGTAGCCAGAGGCGCTAAACTTGAGATGACAACCAATAGCAATTTAACAGCAACCTGTAATTCTGAACTTTGGGCAGGGGTCGAAGTGTGGGGAGATCCTTCACTTCCCCAAACTCCATCAACAAACCAGGGACATATTGTTATAAACAACAGTAAAATTGAACTTGCCCGTACCGGCATTTTACTTGATAAACCAATGAATCCCACCGACAATCCCGTCACTCCGGGTGTACCTTCCGGCAATGGGGGTGGAATCATTCAGGCAATAAACGCTTATTTCGTAAACAATTACATTGGGGTGAGTTTTTCGCCTTATGTAAATAACAATGCTAGCTATTTCACTAACTGTACTTTTTCAGCAAATGCTGCATTCCCCGAAACATTTACCGGTATCGACTGCCATGCAAATCTTAATGGTGTTGTTGGAATAGACTTCCTAAAGTGTACTTTCACAATTGAAACCGGAGTTAAAATCAATGCTGGAATCCGATCGTACAATTCTAACTTTCTGGTTGATGGTATCATGAGTAACCAGAAATATTTAAGAAGTGTATTTGAAAACCTGACACATGGTATTTATGCAACAGCTTCACTTTCTAACAGGAGTTTTAAAGTCAGAAATTCCGTTTTCAGAAAATGCAACAAGGGAATCTTCGCAAGTGGAGTGAATAATATCACAATTAAAGACAATTTTTTTGCACAACCATTATTATTCGGTAATCCCACAAATACCCGATCTGGAATTTATCTTGAATACTGCACCGGATATATGATCCAAAATGATACCATAAAGTCCACTACTAATCGTTTAAGAAGCGAAGTAGGTATGTATATCAAGAATTCAGGCCCTCATGAAAATCTGATATACAATAACGCAATTATTGACATGGATGATGCAATAATTGTTGAAGGGGAAAACCGGAATGGTGATTCAGAAGGCTTGTGTATTAAGTGTAATGTATTTCAGTACAATAAAAATGATGTCAGAATCCTACCCGGCGAAAATACCTGGATATTTAACCAGGGAATTAAAAAATACCAGGGCAGCCCGGCTGATGATCCTAAAGCTCCGGCGGGAAACATTTTTTCGAATCCCGCTGATTATTTCAACATCGACAATGAGCTGTGCAGACCGATTGAGTATTTCCACCATCCCGACAATAATCCTAATATCGTGATACGACCGGATAATGATAAAGTCAGAATCTTTAGAAAAACGGTTAGTTTAACTGAAAATGAAAACAATCAATTTGATCGACCTTCTGCTTGTCCTCCGATACCAATTCCTCAAGATTCAAAAGAAGAACTGCTTGCTGGTGTTTTATTAATGGATGGTCAAATTACCAATACTAAATCAGAACTTGAGTTACTTACTGATGATGGTGACACGCCTTTAACTGTAAATAACATTACTTCAAGCGCTCCTTTTGAAGCCTTATGGTTACACGATGAATTATTGGGCGCTTCGCCTTACCTGAGTGACACAGCTCTTGTAAAAGCAGCAGAAAAGGAAGAAGTACTGAACAGCGCCCTAATCAGGGATGTAATGGTTGCCAATCCTCATTCTGCCAAATCAAAAGAGGTAATTGAGGCGCTTGAGCAGCGAAACGAATCCTTGCCTGAAAGTATATGGACAGAAATCAATGCCGGTAGAAATCAGATCAGCGCCAGACAGGCGCTTGAAATCAACATTTCTGATCTTTCGGCAGAAAAATCCTTATCAAGAACCCTTTTGATGCAGGCTTATCAGGATGAAAACAAAACCGACAGTTTACGTTGGCTGCTGAATCAGATTCCAGATGCACTTTCTGCCTACAAATCTACCTGGACTTGGTTTGATGAAGGGAATACAGGGGTTGGCCTGACTGCAATTCAGAATATGGACTTATCATCGATACCTGAAAATCACCGGAGTTACAAAGACGGGTATGATCAACTTGCTGAAATTATAAATCAGCTTGCAACCGATACATCCTATATTTTGCAGAATGACACTTCTGCACTATTAACCCTTCAGAATCTTGTTTTAAACGACAATCCTGCCGGTATTACAGCCCGTAACCTGCTTACAGCTTATCGTTTAATGAATTATGAAGCGGTTATTCCGGTTCCTGACACCGCCCTGAAGTCAGCAATAGCATCATTTGATAATCCCCGGAAGGTAAAGGAAGATAAAACAGGTATCCATGTTTTCCCTAACCCTGCCAACGATTATGCCATTGTAAGTTACAACATGGAAGGAAGGTGTATTATGGAACTATTAAGCAAGGATGGGCGCGTAATAAGGTCGGAGAACCTGAAATCCGGCATCAACCAGCACCTTATTCGTACTGAAGGTTTGCCTTCAGGCGTCTATACTTTAATCCTAAAAGGTGGCAATAAAGTATTATCCACCAAGTTGGTCATCAGGTAGTTTTCTTAAACCGGCAAACCTGCAGGCCCAGAGCTGCCTGCAGGTTTGTTTAAAAATTAATATAATGAAAATCAAGTCTTTCATATTTTTTTCTTATTTTATTTTATTACCGTTTTTAGTTATTTCCCAAACGTGGCCTAAGATATACATCAATCCCGGTACACATACATCAGGTAAAGTGGCTTATGAATCATACGATAATGGCATAATTTTACTTGCAGAAAATCTTGGTCAATATGGCCTGCGAACTTCAGGCTGGCTGATAAAGACTGATATCAATGGCAATGTACTGTGGGACAGAGTAATTGGAAGACAGGAACAATATTTATCCTTGACAAATAATATGGAAGCTACCAGCGATTCAGGAGTAGTTATAGCGATGTCAACACGGTTTTTTGAACAAGATCCATTTGGTTTTTATAATGATCCGGTTTTTATTAAGCTGAATAAATGTGGGCAGTTGGATTGGTGTACACTTATTAGCTTGTTGGGTACTGGTAATTCCGGAACTGATGTTGTACAGACGAATGATGGCTTTATCGGTCTGTATTATAATTTAAATGTACCCAACAACGACATCGGTGTTGTAAAAATGAACCTTAATGGCCAGATTCAATGGCTGTTTACATACGATTCAGATACAATTGTTGATAATATACCATGCGATATTCTTGCACTGGACGATGGCTCCACAATTGTAACCGGTTTTGGCTATTATGATAACGGGCAATCAACATATGTGAGTCTTAAACCTGTCAAATTGCATATTGCTCCAGACGGCGGTGTAATTAATTGGCAAGTTATGCATTATGACAATGATTCATTAAGAGGAGTGGATTACGAGACTATTAAAGACAACCGAGGAAATCTGTTTTCTGCAGGAAGTACCATCACCACACAAACATATCCATACAACTATGATAAAAAAACACTTCGAAAACAAAAGGTAAATGGTTCAAATCTGGAATACTATATTCAGGATGAATCAAAGAGTATTAATGGCTATCTGTGCTGGATGGTTGATAGTACCATCGCTATTACAGGAGCTTCTGAAATATTTGAAAATAATTGGTGGAGATACCCTTCTGATGTGTCCATTATTGATACATTCGGGAATGTTATTAACAACCGTATATTACTTGATGATTATTGGGGTTCCGTTTACAGAGTTTCAACTACCCACGACAATAAAATTTTGGCTACCGGTAGCGCTGATGCAGAAAACCCATATGGCCCGCCTGGAAATACCTTTCTTTTCAAACTCACCTCCACCCTTGAGGACGATGTGTATGACCCCACCCCCCGGGTATATGACTACGCCTGCCCCGGTGGTGTAGCACCACACGATACCATTGGTATGGAGGAGTGCGATATTGTGGTAAGCGCAGCCCACCTTGCCACCTTGCCCGATATAGCGGTTATGGAGGTTTACCCCAACCCGGTAAACGATGTATTTCAGGTGCGGTTGCCGGAGTTTATTGCCATCCGAAACAACAACAAAGGTTTAAATACCGCCCTTTACCAAAGCAACTACCAGCAGCAAAGCACCTTGCAGGTTTTTGATCTGAGTGGCAGATTTATTTCAGAACAAAAACTTACTCAGGGACAACTTATTGCACAATTCGATGCTTCACACTGGGTACCGGGGATGTATTTGCTGCGATTGGTGTACAAAGATAAGACGGTGGGGAGCGCGAAAGTGGTGAGGTGATTCAAGAATTAGCTTCGCTGAGCTCTCCCGATATCGGGATCGGTTCAAGAATTAAAGAATTCAAAGATTCAATTAAAGAAGGAAGTCGTGGTTACATTTGTTGTCAACAAGCCCAAAACTAAAGGAAAATCTTCACAAGCAATGCTTCATGTATTTCCAAATCCGGCCGACGAGTATGTTGTTATCGCATATAAATTGGATAAGGAGGGTGAATTAAGCATCGTTTCTCAGGATGGGCGTATTGTACACACTCAAATCATTAAGCCGGGGCAAAACCAGGTGATTGTTCGTGTTAATTATTTAACTTCAGGCATTTATGTTGCAAGAATGGTTGAAGG
>ERZ795053.3372-NODE-3372-length-18228-cov-3.777912_pt1 | contig 18228 bp, 6 predicted proteins | sample MGYA00375137_ERZ795053 | MGnify/ENA primary metagenome ERZ795053 (study PRJEB30182, sample SAMN05720284) | activated sludge metagenome | isolation source: Anaerobic digester | place: Hong Kong | collected 2014-12-17 ...
GTTCCAGTTGCATGAACTATTGCAGCTATATTGTCATTTTCAAATTGTTCTTTTGTAGCAGTGATTTCACTCTCGTTTGTTGTTGATGCCTCAACAGGTTCTTGAGAGGATTCATTCTTGCAGGAAATGAATGTTAGGATTAACATTAAAAATATTACTTGGTTTTTCATGATTTTAAAGAGTTAAGAAATTTATGGCAATAACCGTTTGGTTATAATTGTTTAGGTTATCAAGATAGGTGAGTTCTATTTCCTTGGCAGTTTCAATACTTTGTATATACTGAAAGAAGTCTATTTCGCCTTCTTTAAAACTGCGTTCGGCTGTTAGGATCAACTGTTCTGAAAGTTCTTTTCCTTGTGATTGATAATAGGCAATGGCTTGCTCATAGCTCTGTAATTTGGCCATAAGGGATTGGTATTGGCTTTCCAATTTAAGTTGAAAGTCTTTTCGCTGTTCTTCCACAGTTGATAAGGCAATTTTTGCCGCCTTTATCTTGGAAGCATTGCCATTAAACAAAAGAGGTATTTTAACACCTAATTGAAAACCTCTTAAAGTGTAATCCAAACCACTATTAGTCCCCTGAAAGTACTCAAAATTCAAATCGGGCAATAAGTTTTGGGTCTCCCTATTCTTGTATGCACTGTAGTAATTCCTGCTGCTTTCATAATAAAGCAAACTTGGATTTTGAGGTAATTCCATAGCCTCTAAAACCAATTTTTCCGGTATAGCCTTTAGGATGGAAAATGTATCGGTCTGAACCTGTTTTTTAAGTTGTTCTCTCGCTATTTCTACTTCCTGCAAGCTCTGTTGATAAAGTGTGTGAAGCTGTTTTTGCTTAGACTGAGCGGTTATTTTCTCTAGATAGTTGGTTTCACCCAACTCAAAACGGCGCTGTGCTGCTTTGGCAAAGTCTTGATACAAACTATCCAAAAACCTAAAGGTATTGGATTTGGCATAAGCATATTGCAACTGAAAATAAGTGCTGTACACTGCTTTTTTATGTTTTTGCTGAATAATATTACCTTCAGATTGAGCCAATTCAAGTTTGGATTGATTCAATTTCTTATCCGAAAAATAAACCGTAGGAAACTTGAAGTCCTGAGAGATTCCAACAACATTCAAGGGTTTGTTATTGGTGGCCAAGTTATTTTCATCATAATGGTAATAGAGTGCCGTTTTTTCAAATTGAAACGCACTTCCAATCAAAGCTTCCGATTCTTCAATTTTGAACTGAGAAGCTTTCAGTTCGGCATTGTGCTTTAAAGCCAATTGATAAACGTCTTCAACCGAAAGTTGAGGTAGCTCTTGAGCTTGTGAAAATGAAATTCCCAAGAACACGACTATTAGAGTAATTATTTTTTTAGACATTGTTTTTTTGAGTTTTCGTTCTTCTACCCAAGCATAAATAACAGGGAGAACAATGAGCGTGAGTACGGTTGATGTCACCAGACCACCAATGACCACTGTGGCCAATGGGCGTTGGACTTCGGCACCTGCATTTGTTGAAACGGCCATGGGTAGGAAACCTAAAGCCGCCGCCGCCGCAGTTAAGAGCACAGGTCTCAAGCGTTCGCTTGTACCCCGTTTGATACGTTCTTCAATGTCAATAATTCCGTGAGATTTCAATTCCTTGAAATGCTCAATCAAAACGATACCGTTCAACACAGCAATCCCAAATAGGGCAATAAAACCTACACCTGCCGAGATACTAAAAGGCAAATTGCGAAGCCATAACAATAGGACACCACCAACGGCTGCCAATGGAATGGCTGTGTAAATCATCAAGGCATCTTTTACGGAGTGAAAGGCAAAATACAAGAGTATGAAAATAAGAATCAAGGCAATGGGGACGGCAATCATTAATCGAGCCTTGGCACTTTGGAGATTTTCAAACTGGCCTCCATACGTAATGTTGTAGCCTGAGGGTAATTTTATGTTGGTATCTATGCGTTTTTTTACATCATCAACAACCGATTGTAAATCTCTATTCCTAACGTTAATTCCCACTACAATTCTCCGTTTGGTGTCGTCTCTGGAGATTTTTGCAGGGCCAGTGGAGTAGGTAATATCGGCCAGTTCACCTAATGGAATTTTTACACCACTAGGAGTATCTACATAAAGATTCTTGAGATTTACAATGCTTTTTCGTTGCGACGACTCCAGTCGCATAACCAAATCAAACCGTTTTTCACCTTCAAAAATGTTTCCCAATACTTTTCCTGCAAAGCCCATGGAAATAACATCGTTTACATCGGAAATGTTTAGACCATAGCGAGCAATCTTGCTCCTATTGTAAACCACGCTCATTTGCGGTAGGCCTTCAACCTTTTCAACAATAACATCCGAAGCGCCTTCTACCGGTTCAATCACTTTTTTAATTTCTTCGGCCATGCTAGCCAAAACATTGAGATCTTCACCAAAAATCTTGATGGCCACATCGGCCCGTACGCCTGTGATAAGTTCGTTGAAACGCATCTCTATGGGCTGGGTAAATTCTACTTCAAGGCCTGGGATAACTTCAATGGCTTTTTTGAAAGCATCGGCCAGTTCGTCTTTGCTTTTGGCCGATGTCCATTCTTTTTTTGGTTTGAGTTTGATGATAATATCACTCTCTTCCATAGACATGGGATCTGTGGGGACTTCGGCGGCACCTATTCTGCTAACAACTTGGTCAACCTCGGGAAAATTATCCAACAGTATTTGCTCAATTTTGGTCGTGGTTTCAATGGTTTTTTCCAAAGAAGTTCCAGTTTTCAATACGGGTTGAATAACAAAATCACCCTCATCTAGTGTAGGGACAAATTCGCCTCCCATGGTCGAAAAAATACCAACACTTATTAAGAGTAGCAATCCGGCAAGTCCAGCCACAATCTTCCTGTGTTGTAAGGCCCAATGGATGGATGGGTTGTATAGCTTGCTTAAAAAGGCCATTAATTTTATAGATAGCTTGCTTGATGCTCTTTTCCCAGGTTTTAGAAAGATTGAAGAAATAACAGGTACATAGGTTAAACAAAAAAGCATGGCTCCTATTAAAGCAAAGCTAAAAGTAAGTGCCATGGGCTTAAACATTTTTCCTTCCACACCGCTAAGCGACAGTATAGGGATAAAAACAATGAGAATGATGAGCTGTCCGAAGATGGCAGAATTCATCATTTTTGAAGCACTTTTTTGAGTAATCTTATCAATTTCCTGTTGCTTTATATCCTTGTGGACACGAAGTAAATGCTCGCTTTTTGAAACGATTTGAAAGGCTATAAATTCAACGATAATCACAGCACCATCAATAATGATCCCAAAATCTATAGCACCAAGACTCATCAAATTAGCATCGATACCAAAAATATTCATTAGGGAAATGGCAAAGAGCAAGCTTAAAGGAATTACCGAGGCAACGACCAATCCAGACCGCCAATTACCTAAAAGTAAGACTACTACAAAAATGACTATCAATGAGCCAATGATTAAATTCTCGGCTATAGTGAAGGTGGTTTTTCCAATAAGCTCACTGCGTTCAAGAAAGCCGTTAATATAAACTCCTTCGGGAAGGCTTTTTTGAATGGCTGCCACACGCTCCTTAACGGCATCAATAATAGCCTTGGAATTCCCATCTTTGAGCATCATGATCTGTCCGAGGATTTTTTCTCCTTGCCCGTTTCCTGTAATGGCTCCAAATCTTGTAGCGCTTCCATAGCCTACAGTTGCTATATCTTTAATGTAAATGGGAAGGCCATCATTTTTAACAACGATGTTTTTTATGTCGTCCAAAGATTTTATAAGACCTTCACCTCTGATAAAGAACGCTTGTTCATTTCTCTCTATATATCCGCCACCGGCAATACTATTATTATTTTCAAGAGCCGTGTAGAGTTCGCCAATGCTAATGTTCATAGCATTGAGTTTGGTGGGGTTTACAGCGACTTCATATTGCTTTAGATAGCCGCCCCAGGTGTTGATTTCAACAACACCTTTGATACCAGACAACTGTCGCTTTACTATCCAATCTTGAATGGTGCGCAACTCTGTTGCAGAATATTTGTTTTCATAACCAGGTTTAACATCAAGAATATATTGATAGATTTCCCCAAGACCAGTAGTGATAGGGCCCATATCTGGCGATCCAAATCCTTCTGGTATTTTCTCGCTGGCGGTTTTAATTTTTTCGGCAATCAATTGCCTGGGCAAATAAGTGCCCATATCGTCCTCGAATACAATAGTAACCACTGAAAGACCAAATTTTGACACCGAGCGAATCTCTTTAACGCCTGGTAAATTTGCCATTTCCAATTCAATAGGGTACGTTATAAATTGTTCTACGTCCTGAGTGGCCAAATTGCGGGAGGTTGTAATAACCTGAACTTGGTTGTTGGTAATATCTGGAACAGCTCCAATGGGGATTTGTGTTAAAGAAAAAATACCATAACCAGCTATAAATGTTATAAAAAGTAATACAATGAGTTTATTCCTTAAGCTGAAGGAAATAATGTGATTTAACATAATTCTTTAAGATTATAAATGAGAACTTGCCATAAAGTGAACTATGGCTATTTATTTTCAGGAAGAATTATGCGTGTTTTGGGGGTTGAAAAATAGGGAGTTTTTCAAACAAAGAATAACCGTCTCTGTAAAAGAAATTTAAGGGTGGTTCTGTAAAACCAATGAAGTTTATTTCAAACTTAAAAATAGTTGAAGTAAATACGGTTGTTGTGTGGTGACAGGATTGATGGTCGTGCTTAAAGGGCAATTTTTCGTGCTGATTGGAATTTTGATGGTCGTGGTTTATAAATGAATTCCCATAGTGTTCGTCTAAAAACTGAAAAAAAGAATCGCCAAAATTTTCCTTATGATATTGGGCATGTTCAACCAGGACATTAAGCTTGCCCAAATCCTCAAAGCTTATATTAAAACTTTGGAAAAGGATTAAAAAACCATATGTAAGAGCCAGAAATTTACTCATCCTTAGAAAGCAAAGCTACAAAAAAACTTATTTAGCTTGGTTACTTATGTTACATTCCTAAAAATAGGCTTTTAACTGAACCGATCCCGTATGGATGGTTTTACTGGTTTCGGTTTTTCTTCCGTAATAGGTTAGGTTCAAATCTAGAAATTTGGTTATTTTTTGTTGTGCCAACAGGCTCCAGGTAAAGTTCTTGCCCGGTTGCAAACCTTCCAGCATTTGATAGCTTACGGGCGAATTTGCATTTCCGTCAAAAAGATTGGAAATGTAGTTAACCTCACCGTTAATGGCTGATTTTTGCATGCCTGAAAAGGTAAATGAAACCCCAATTTTATGCTGTTCTAAACTTTCCAAATTCCCTATGGTGTTGTCTTTGGTGCTCAATTGGTAGTACACATCAAGACTAGTAGCATCGTTCAATAAATAAGAAAGTTTTGGGTTCAGGTAAAATTCATCCAAATCAAAATTTTTGCTCGAATAATTCTCACTAGTACTTTCATTGTTGTCAAATTTCACAATAAAATTAGCTAACCAACTTTTGGCAAACTTATGATTGAACTGTACCTGATGGCTTTTTAAATTACTTTCAATAAAACCAATAGACAAGACTTGGCGTGTGTGGTTGTTCAAATAGGTGTAGGAGGTGGTATAGCGTTGTTTTCCTCTATTAAAAAAAAGAACGTTTCTTAAGTTAAGCTGTAAACCCAGCTGGTCTTCTTCATTGCCTTCAAACGGATTCAGGTTTATATTTGATCCATTACGCTTCAATTTTCTGTCTACCAAATAACTGGTTTGATTGTAAAAATGCGACCAGAATTGTTGTCCTTTTTTTTCAGAAACCGACCAAGATTGAGGGTTTAATGTTAGCGTTTGGCTCAATCTGTTCTGGTGGGTTTTAATATAAATTTGATTGGGCAACAAAACCCGTACATAATTTCCTTGATCCTGAAACTGTGCCAATTCAAACTCTTCCAATTCCTGAATACCATTGTTATTGTAGTCAATCCAGGTATAAGCCCCTTGCCCAGGTTCAACTTCTACATAGGTAAAATCCTGTTGGGGCAACGAACCCGAATTGGTTTCAAAAACGGTATTCCATTGGATAATATCATCAAAGAACAACTGACTGTACTGCAAGCGTGAATTCAGGGAGTTTTCATTGGCCTTGTTTTCTTCCTTGGCATACTTCAACGTGCGGTAGTTAGCATAAAGAGACAGGTTGGTGCGCTGGTTTTTAATCAGGCGCGAGTCTATATAAAACGTGTTTGAGGAATTTACGTTTTTCAATGCGTTATTTCTAATGCTGTCATTGGTTCTAAATTTGTAACCAACTTCCACAAATACTTGAGTACTATCGCCATAACCTGTAAACATCTCATAGGCTTTAAAACGTTGACTTAAAGAGGTAAGCGAATCGTTTTCTGTAATTGTCTGTTGATTGTTTTCGGCTGAAATTCGTGTGCCAATCCAATTTTTTTTCATGCTGTAGGTAATTCGGTTATACGTTCTAAAGAACGTTGAGGTATTGACCTCCGAATTTGAATTGAGCAAGCTGGAGTTGGAAAGGATGTTCCTCTTTTTAAGCAGAAGATTCCCGAACAAGACATGCCTATTCCCTTTGGAATAGTCTGAAAAACCTAAATGTTCAAACTGATAGTTTGCCATTCCTTTTTCATAGTGTGACGTCCTTAAGCCAGCAGTAACATATAATTGATTTCCAAAGTCGCTAATGAGCTGCGTTCCGTAATTCTTGTCCAAGTTCCAATCCCTGCTAAACTCTGGGTTGTAAAGACCTTGAATGTTTCTGAAATTCTTCTGAATGTAATCCACATTGGCTGTCGCATTTAGGTTCCAAACGCTGTCTTTCTTGATGAGCGCTTGGTCAAGTGTTAGCTTAACGGCAAAGCCATCGTTGTCGTCATCGTCCAGATTGGAAAATAAATTTTGGTCGTTTTTACTACCTGCAATTTCAAAGTCAACAGTAGTTTTTTCCGTAGGCTGATAGTTGGCATGCACCACGGCCATTTGCAATTTGGTTGGGGCAATAAGTTGAATAACCGGTTCGTAATTTCCCTGCGGAACTCCAGCAATAGGCTCTACGTATTCAAAAATATTGTTGATGGCAGAAGAGTTCACGATAATGTAGTTTCCTTGGTTATTTCCCACTTGGCTAAACGTTACATTGAAGAGTTCGTCATCGGGATTGTTGGAAAACACAAAAACCTCTACACCGTTGATAGTTTCTTTTTTATACAGAATTCGGTTTTCGTTATAAGCTTCGGGCGTAGCCGACGGTGCTACCATTTGGGAGCGGTCATCACCCGCTTGGGATAAAATATCAACTTGTTCTTGGGATAAATTCTGTTGAAGCGGATTATTCTTAGAGTCATTTTCAGAATATACTGATGCGTATACCGTCAATTTATCTGAAGTAAAACTGCCCCCACCATAGGCAACGATTCGGGAATAATTTCTGTCTGAAAATTGATAATCAACGGTAACCCGCATTTCGGAAGTAATGGGAAACGTTGAATTGAAAATAATTTCACCTGCATTATAATCAATAATATAGTCTTTATTCTCTCCACGCTCCAGAGCAATACCATTTACATATACCGTTTCACTTCCCGATACAATAAGCACGAACAGCTCATTATTTGGCCCGCGGAGTTTGTAAGGGCCTTGGTTGCCTTCTTGAGCTGTGAATTGGCTTGTCGTGAATTGCCCGCGTACCAAAGCCCCTGCGGCAAATAGCTCCGTATTTCTTTCTTTGCCCAGCTTGGCTCGTATAGAAAGACCCTGTACACGTTTGGAAAAAGCCCCAAAATAAGAAAAGTTGTTTTGTAGATCTACATCGCCAGCCCGAACACTCCAGGTATCACTAAACAATTCCACAAACACCTGGTCAAACTCATCCAATCGTTGGGAATAGCCACTTTCTTGTATGGGAATGTTGGCGTCTTGAATGGAAGCTCTTAAAGAAACCTTGTCGTTGAGTTTTCCTGTAATTTGAAGATCCAGTTCGCTGGTTAACACAGCATTTTGATTGTTCCCAATGGTAACGCCCCTAGAAATACTTCCTGAAGTGGACAAACCATCAAACGGTGTGAACGCTTTAGAGTCACTGGGCTTGGAAAATGAATAGAGCTTTTCTAGCGTGCCGTTGCTGTTTACTACAACATCGTCACTTAATTGCTGGTATGTTTGGGTCAGGAAATCCGGAAATCGCAAATAATCAATAATGAGACTATCGGTTTCAACAGGCTTTTTAATGGTGAGAAGGGCTTTGGAAAAATCGACCTCATAATAAGTGGTATCCAAGGGAACGTTTTGCTTCGTCTTGATTAAAAACCAATTAGGGTTAATACTCACGCTATCTATAACAATAGAATCCTTTACAGCAACAGTCTTGACTCTGTAATTATTGGTCTCCTGCGAAAAGCTAAAAAAACCAAGGCTTAAAAGAAAAAATAAAAGCGTGTGTTTCATCCAGTTACTAAAACCTCAAAAAATGTAAATTATTTTGTTGATAGATTTTCCTAATTCGAGGTTAATTTGGTCGTGTAAAAGTAACGTATTATTTAATTTAGCTGAAATTCTAAAAAACTTCCATGAAGATAATCTCTTATAATGTCAATGGCATTCGGGCAGCTATCAATAAAGGGTTTTTGGATTGGCTGCAGAGTGCCAACCCCGATGTGATTTGCCTACAGGAAATAAAAGCCAATGAAGATCAGTTTGATACCACTGTTTTTGAAAGCATAGGTTACCCTTATCACTACTGGTTCAGTGCCGAAAAAAAAGGGTATAGCGGCGTGGCAATTATAAGTAAGATAAAGCCCAATCATGTAGAGTTTGGCACCGGGATTCCTTCTATGGATGCCGAAGGGAGAAACCTAAGAGCTGATTTTGACACGGTATCGGTCATGAGTTTGTATTTGCCCTCAGGGACAAATGATGCCAGGCTTCAGCACAAGTTTGATTACATGGACATGTTTCAGGAGTATATTGATAAGCTTAAAGTTGAAATCCCTAATCTCATCATCTGTGGCGACTACAATATCTGCCATGAAGAGATTGATATTCACAATCCTAAAGGCTTGTCCAATGTTTCAGGATTCTTGCCAGTGGAACGGAAATGGATTGGCCATTTTATAGATAGTGGATTTATAGATTCGTTCAGGCATTTCAATAAAGAACCCAATAATTACACCTGGTGGAGCTACCGAGCCAATGCAAGGGCCAACAACAAAGGCTGGAGATTGGATTATGCCATGGCTGCACAACCCTTGCAAGATAGATTAAAAAGAGCCGTTATATTGTCCGAAGCACAACATAGCGACCATTGTCCCATTCTGTTAGAAATCGAATAATTATGATTAAAAAAATTTCACTTTCCGTATTGGCATTAGTTTTAATGTCTTCCTGCGTGTCTTCAAAAGTCTATAAAGATCTTGAAGCCAAGTACAATAACTTAAGAAAAGAAAACAGAAATCTTAAGGACGATTACAACGACCTTTTGGCAGCCAAGAATAAAGCCGAAAACGATTTGGATAATCTTCAGAAGCAATATGGCGAAGCAGCTTCATCCCGAGATAAACTGGCAAGTGAATTGGCCGCATTGCAAAATAATTATGATAATTTGAAAAGCTCTTACGATGCTTTGGAAGAAAATAGTTCGTCTGCAATTGAAGCCAATTTAAAAAAGAACCGTGAGCTCTTGGCACAATTGGAAGCCAAGGAGCAAGCCCTTGCTGCCGAAAATGAGCGGTTGGAAAATTTAAAAAATGAATTGGAAGCTCGTTCTAAGAGGGTCCAAGAATTGGAATCTATCATTGCTTCTAAAGATGCTTCCATGAAAGCCTTAAAAGAAGCCATTTCAAAAGCACTAACCGACTTTGAAGGTAAGGGTTTAACCGTTGAGCAACGCAACGGAAAAGTTTATGTCTCAATGGAAAACAAATTGTTGTTTGAATCCGGTAGTTGGGCCGTAGGAAATCAAGGGAAAAAAGCCGTGCAACAGCTGGGGGGCGTATTGGCGGACAATCCTGACATTTCCATTTTAATTGAAGGCCATACCGATAATGTACCTTACACGGGAAGTGGCCAGTTAAGCGGCAATTGGGATTTGTCTACCAAGCGAGCAACTGCCATAGTAACTATTTTAAGGGATAACCCCAATATAGATCCGCAGAACCTAACGGCTGCAGGTCGAGGTGAATATGCACCTATTGCATCCAATGACACTCCAGAAGGCCGAGCCAAAAATCGTAGAATAGAAGTAATCTTAACACCAAAACTAGACGAGCTTACCAAGTTGCTAGATGAACTATAACCCATTATAATACATACTAAATGAAATATACAACGCTGCCACATACCAATATTAAAGTAAGCAAAATTTGTTTGGGGACGATGACATGGGGTAACCAAAACACCCAAGACGAAGGTTTTGCCCAAATGGATTATGCCTTAGAACAAGGCGTTAACTTTTTTGATACAGCAGAGTTGTACCCCGTGCCAGCAGTTCCTGAACGTTATGCCCATACCGAAATTATTATAGGCAACTGGTTTAAGAAAACCGGCAATCGAGATAAAGTAGTATTGGCCACTAAAATTGCTGGACCAGGCGCTTACACAGCACACATTAGAACCAATGGTTTTAAACCTGAAGCTTTACGAGAGGCCGTAAACAATAGTTTGAAACGATTGCACACAGATTATATTGATTTGTATCAACTCCATTGGCCCGAAAGAGAGACCAATACTTTTGGAAAAAGAGATTACAAACACAACCCAAACGATGCATGGACTGATAACTTCAACGAAGTATTAAGAACGCTTGAAGATATTATTAAGGAAGGAAAAATAAGGCAAATTGGTTTGTCCAATGAAAAAGCGTGGGGTGTGATGCGCTATTTGGAAGAATCCAAACATAAGAGTTTGCCAAGAATGATTACCATCCAAAATCCATATTCCTTATTAAATAGAACCTTTGAAGGTGACTTAGCCGAAGTTTCCATGAGAGAGAACATAGGGCTCTTGGCCTATTCGCCTATGGCATTTGGAGTTTTATCTGGAAAGTATATAAAAAAACAAGATGCTCAATACTCAAGGCTGAATCTATTCCCAAGGTTTTCAAGATACAGTAGTGAAAATTCCAAATTGGCCACGGCAAACTATTTAAAACTTGCTGAAGAACACGGAATGACCTTGGCACAAATGTCTTTGGCTTTTGTAAATAGTAGGTCTTTTGTAACCAGCAATATTATTGGCGCAACATCAGTTGACCAATTGAAAGAGAATATTGAAAGCATTAATCTGGATTTAAGCGAATCAGTATTAATGGAAATAGAAAAAATTCATTCCGAAATTCCCAATCCGGCCCCTTAAAAATTATCAATTTTTTAAAAATAGATTAACACTCTAAACCCTCATTTTCAGTTTGTCGGATAAAAATGCCTTTTATCTATTAAAGCAATGTTAACTTACGGAGACAACAGTTTTTTTTTACTTTAGACGTTCATTAGTTCCCCAAACTATACTATATACTGAAAGGTCTTTTATCCAAAAGATAGAAGATTTTTTATCTTAGTGGTACTGGTTAAATGAAACTAATTAAAATAACTAACTACTTCAAAAAATGAGAAAAATTACTTTATGTCTTATTGCTTTGTGTACGTTCCTGATTTCATGGTTAGGTAGTGCGCAAGTCTTAAATCAGTCAGCCAACTGGCCTGATGCCAATTGGACGATCACAGGAAGCTACAATGCTGCGGCTTTTGATGCTGATCCAACTACTGATGCGAACTTTTCATTCAATGATGATGCTTCAGGTAATGGTAATATGGATGATATTGCTGCCGAATCACCTGTTGTTGATTTGACTGCTGCTTTTAATGCGGGAGAAACTTGGATTTCATTAACTGGAAATCATGTCTACAACTGGTTCGCAGCAACCGAGTTGTTGGCTATTGAATACTGGGATGCCGATGCCTCTGCTTGGGTAAACTGGTACAGCTTTGCAGCAGTAGATACTCCAGGAGCGCCATTTGCTAATTACTGTGGAGGTACATTTGTGGCTTATGATTCTGGGGTTTTGGATATTTCTGGTTTTAGTGCCACACAACTTAGTGGGTTTCAATATAGACTATATTTTGATGATAACACAACAGGAGCTGCCGGTTGGAATTACGGTTTCTGCTTTGAGTCGCCAACTATTATGTCTGAAACACCACCAACCTGTTTGAGCCCGTCAGCCTTAGTGGTTGATTTTGCGGGATCGGATACTGCTACGTTCAGTTGGACTGAAAATGGAACCGCTACTTCATGGAATTTAGAAGTTGTTACAGCAGGTTCAACGCCATCTGGCTCAGCAACTGATGCGGCTAATGCCAATCCTTTTTCTGTGATGGGCTTATCGCCTTCTACAGACTATGAAGTATATGTGCAAGCAGACTGTGGTGGTGGTGATTTAAGTGAATGGGTTGGCCCTGTTGCTTTCACTACACAGTGCTCTGTTTTTACCGCCCCCTTTACAGCAGATTTTGAAAATGGAGGAACGATTCCTAACTGTTGGACTCAAGGGGCTTCCAATTCCGAAAACTGGGTTTTTGCCACTACAGGTGGACATGTTGGAAACGCAGGGAATTTTGGAGGAACTACGTCAGCTAGCGGCGGATTTTTAGCTTATGTTGACGATTCAACACCGGATAACTTAGGAACAACTCTTGTAAGCCCCTTAGTTGATGTTTCGGGACTGGCAGCTCCTACGCTATCGTTTTACACCATAAGTAATAATGAAGGACACTCTAATGTCTCCTTCTCCGTTGACTTTTTTGACGGAGCTGCTTGGAACGTTGGTGTTTATACAAGTAACTCCAATACTAACAATTGGGAACAAGTATTTATTGATTTAGCACCATATACTATAACAGGCCCAGTACAGGCAAGATTTATAGTAAGTGAAGATAATGTTGGTGGCGATTTTTATGATGATAGAGCAATTGATGACATTACCTTTGATGAAGCACCAAGTTGTTTTGATCCAATAAATGTTTCAGTTGATTTAATTACCGATTCAACGGCATCTATTAGCTGGACATCTGGAACAGGTACTGTTTCTACTAATATTGAAGTTGTTCTTTCTGGGGTTGCTCCAACAGGAACAGCAACAGATGTAGCAGGAACAAGTCCTTATACGGTTTCTGGACTAACTCCAGCGACCAATTATCAATTTTATATTCAGGCAGATTGTGGAGGCAACGGAACTAGTGCTTGGGTAGGGCCTTTTTCTTTTACTACCGAATGTGCGGTCTTTATGGCACCCTATACTCAAGATTTTGAAAACGGAGGAACGATTCCTAACTGTTGGTCTCAAGGAGCTTCCAACTCTGAGAGCTGGGTATTCTCTAACGCTACTACGGGTAACCACGTAGGTAACGCCGGAAATTTTGGAGGTACTCTTTCCGGTAGTGGAGGTTATTATGCTTTTGTTGATGATTCTACACCAGACAACTTAGGGACAACCTTAGTTACACCATTGGTAGATGTGTCTTCCTTGGCAGCTCCGTCCTTATCATTCTATACAATTAGTGATAATGAAGGAAACTCTAACGTATCGTTCTCGGTTGACTTCTTCGATGGGGCAACTTGGAATGTAGGGGTTTACACCAGTAACTCCAATACTGCTGGATGGGAACAAATATTTGTTGATTTATCTTCCTATACAATCACAGGGCCGGTACAAGCAAGATTTATAGTGGATGAAGATAATGTTGCCTTCGACTTTTATGATGATAGAGCCATTGATGATGTAACTTTTGATGAAGCGCCAAGCTGCTTTAATGCTACCAATATTGCTTTTTCAAATATTACGGATTCAACATTAGATATTAGTTGGACCGATACTAACGGTGCAACATCTTGGAATATAGAAATTGTACCTATAGGAAGCACGCCTACGGGCACGCCAACAGTGGTAACTTCTAATCCTTACAGTGTAAGTGGTTTATCACCAGCTGTTACTTACCAATTCTACATTCAAACAGACTGTGGTGGAGGTAGTTTAAGCGAATGGGTAGGCCCCTATTCATTTACAATGGCTTGCGGTATAGTAATACCACCTTATTTACAAACATACGCTACGATTCCGCCAAACTGTTGGGGCGTAGCCGATGATGGTGATCCAACAACTGGGCCACAAACTCTTGGAACTAGTTCTTGGTTCCAAGATGGTTTTGCCAATAATGGCTTCACAGGAGCCTATAGTATTAATTTGTGGCAGGATACTAAAAATGATTGGCTACTTTCTCCGGAGTTTGATTTAACCGGCGGGCCATTTCAAGTAGAACTTGATTTAGCTATCATGCAGTTTGCTAGTTCAATAAACGCTGGAACACTAGGTTCTGATGATCAAGTACAGCTTTTAATTACTTCCGATGGTGGTACAACTTGGACACCCCTGTTATTATGGGATAGCACCTCTGTTATACCTGTTGGAGGCGAGCATTTTGTTTATGACTTGACCGCCTATAGTGGTTCTATAGTACAATTTGGAATTTGGGCGTCGGAAGGAACTGTAGATGATACAGCTGATAATGACATATCTGTAGATAATTTTGAAGTTAGAGCAATCCCTTCTTGTCCAGAACCAACAGCAGTAGCAGTGAGCAATTTTCCACCAGATGGTGCCGAAATTAGCTGGACGGAGAATGGTTCTGCGACCATTTGGAATATAGAGTATGGGCCATCAGGATTTGTTCCCGGTACAGGTACTCTTATTTCTGGGGTAATCTCTAATCCTTACAATGGAATTACAGGATTGATGATGGATTCAGCTTACGATTTCTACGTTCAGGCAGATTGTGGTGGAACAGATGGTGTAAGTGAATGGACTGGCCCAGCTAGTTTGTTTGTGGGATATTGCCAATCAGTTCCAACAAGTAATGATGGACAAGGAGTTACTAACGTACAGTTGGTCTCTACAGACTTCCCAAGTTTAGGTGATGTTACCTATGAGAATCATACAGGTACTGTTGTAGATGTATTTCAAGGGCTAACAACGAACCTGCAAATTACTTTTGCTACTGGATTTACATATGATACCAATGTATGGATAGACTTTAATGACAACTTGGTTTTTGAAGCCTCTGAATTAGTTTACTCAGGGACATCATTATTCGACAACCCAACAACATTGGATGCTTCTTTCTTAATGCCATTAACAGCTAACTTGGGTGCTCATAGAATGCGTATAGGAACAGCTGATGGAGGACAAGTTCCACCAAATCCTTGTTATAATGGTGCTTTCGGGGTTACCCTCGATTTCACGGTTAATGTGAACCCAGCCCCAGATTGTATACCACCATCTGGCTTGAACGCAGTATCCATTTCATATACTTCAGCTGAATTCTATTGGACTGAAAACAATACACCTCCGGTTACATCTTGGAATGTAGAGTATGGTCCTGATGGATTTACCCCTGGAACAGGAACGTTGGTAACAGGTGTAACCTCTATTCCATTCGTGCCTACAGATTTAATGATTGATACCGATTATGATTTCTATGTTCAGGCAGATTGTAATGCCAATGGCGATGGAATGAGCATCTGGTCAGGACCTGCATCGTTCTTCCATGGCTATTGTACTTCTACACCAACTAGCAACGATGGCGATGGTGTAACGAATGTTCAATTAAATAACGTGAATTTCCCAAGTTTCGGGGATGTTGTTTACGAAGATCATACAGGAACTATCGTCAATCTTTTCCAAGGGTTGAACATACCATTACTTGTGTCGTTTGCCACTGGATTTACGTATGATACCAATGTATGGATAGACTTTAATGACAACTTGGTGTTTGAAGATTCAGAAATAGTTTTCACTGGAAACTCTTTAGCCACCAACCCCACAACATTAGATTGTTCATTCCTATTGGATCCAGCCGCAACATTGGGCGTACATAGAATGCGTATTGGAACGTCTGACTTTGGACAAGTGCCGCCAAATCCATGTTATAATGGTGCTTTTGGTGTAACCCTTGACTTTACAGTAAATATTGTCGAGTTGACATGTACCTTGTTTGAAGCTAATTATACAGTGATTGATGATTGTGCCAACGGGGATCAGTTCCTTATTGAAGTTGAGATAACCGATCTTGGTTCTGCATCTTCTTTAACTATTTCAAATAATATTGATGCAACAACAGTAGCTGTGCCTTCTGTAGGGACTTATACTGCTGGGCCGTTCCCATTCATGCAAGATGTACAATTAACAGTGTCTAATGATCAAGATTCTAACTGTACCTTGTTGAGTCCAACGTATCAATTGTTGGGTTGTCCACCAGTAAATGATAATTGTGTTGATGCAATTGACGCAGTGGTAAATCCTGATGATACCTGTACACTGGTTACCGCTGGAACAATTTTAGGTGCAACACCTTCATCTGAACCTTCCGGTACTTGTGCTGGTATTCCTAATGATGATGTTTGGTTCCAGTTTGTAGCATTAAATGAAGGACAAATAATATCTATTGAAGATGCAGTAGGAACTACAACAGATTTAGACATTGCACTATATGAGGGTGCTTGTGGTTCTTTAACGCAACTGGATTGTACATCAGATAACTTCATGTTGGCTTCAGGTCTAACAGTAGGAAATACCTATTATGTAAGAGTATTCTCAGCAGGTGTTGGGCCTTATACTACAGATTTCAACCTTTGTATTCGTGTCTTGCCTGGAAATGTTCTGGTAGATACTTTTGCAGAGTCTACATTCCCTACAGAGCAAGAATTTGTTGAAGATTTGGTATATAATGTGTTGTTTGATACACCTTGCGCCAGTATTTCAAACGTTACTTATACATCTCCCGAAGGAATAGGTTACTTCTACAGAGAAAGTGATGGTTTCAATTTTGCCGATGGAATTGTTCTTGTGTCTGGTGATGCCAATTCTGCCGAAGGGCCTAATGATAGTGGCTCTACAAGTACTAGTTTTGGATACCCTGGAGACCCAGATTTAACACAGCTAGTTATAGATGCCAATGTAAATAGCACAACCAATGATGCTACGGCCATAGAATTTGACTTTATCCCATACATAAGCCAGATTAGTTTTAATTTTATATTTGCTTCTGAAGAGTATGCCGATGGTTTTGAATGTACATTCTCTGACGCTTTCGGATTCTTTTTGACGGATCAAAATGGTGTTACAACCAACTTGGCTGTTCTGCCAGGGACTAACACACCTATTTTGGTAACCAATGTTCATGGTGATGATTTCTGTAGCCCAGCCATTAACGAACAATATTTTGAATCATATACACCTTTTGGATTACCTCCAATAGAGTATGATGGACGTACCGTTGCCTTAACTGCAACATCCCCAGTTGTTGTTGGTCAAACATACCATATTAAACTGGTAGTTGCAGATGCAGGAGATACTGCATTTGATTCAGCAGTATTCCTAGAAGGTGGTAGTTTTGAAGTAGGGGAAATAAACCTAGGTTTAGATATCACTGCCGATAATGGTAATGCAACTTGTTATGGTAATGATGTAGTATTGGATACAGGTTTAGATACCTACACTCACGTATGGTATTTGGATGGTTTTGAAATTCCTGGTGAAAGTACTTCAATTTTACATGTTACTGAACCTGGAGTATATACTGGACAAGTTGTTTTCTCACCATTCTGTACAATCTTTGACGACATTTTGGTAGAATTCTTGCCATTGCCTGAAATTGCAGCAGAACCACAAGATATAGAATCTTGTGAAGACGATGTTACAGGAACAGGAACGTACGATTTAACCGTTAATGATGCTTCAATATTGGGTGCAAACCAAGATCCTAACGATTTCACTTTAACGGTGCACGCAACGGAGCAAGATGCTATGGATGACGTTGGAGCCTTGCCGGATTCTTACCAATCTGCACCAACTACGGTTTATATCAGAATCGAGAATAATACAACAGGTTGTTACGTCATTGAACCTTTCGACTTGCTGTTTTACCCAGACCCAACAATAACACAACCAAGTGATTTAGGGGGTTGTGATAGTGATTTGGATGGAATTGGAGAGTATGATCTTGATTCCCAAACAAGTGTTATATTGAATGGACAAACAGGCATGACTGTTAGTTACCACGCTTCTTTATCCGATGCCGAGTCTGGAACAGGGCCATTGCCTAGTCCTTATATGGCAGTACCTCAAGCCATTTATGTTAGAGTGGTTAATGATGCTACTGGCTGTTACAGTGTTACTATGTTCA
>ERZ795053.3373-NODE-3373-length-18223-cov-18.539080_pt1 | contig 18223 bp, 15 predicted proteins | sample MGYA00375137_ERZ795053 | MGnify/ENA primary metagenome ERZ795053 (study PRJEB30182, sample SAMN05720284) | activated sludge metagenome | isolation source: Anaerobic digester | place: Hong Kong | collected 2014-12-17 ...
GGGCCAGGCGTGTCGACGGAGTGGCAATAGGAGAGGAAACGTCGTAGATTACCGGCTTGATCGCCCCTCACGACATCCGCGCCTTCGCGCAGGAAGCCTCCCTATGAACGATCCCGCCGCGCGTCCGGGCCGCACCCCGGAGCAGATCCGCGCCCATGGCAACCGCCTGGCCGCGGAAGCCTCCCTGTATCTCCGCCAGCATGGCCACAACCCCATCGACTGGTACCCCTGGGGCGAGGAGGCGCTCACGCGGGCGCGGGTGGAGGACCGGCCCATCTTCCTCTCCATCGGCTACAGCTCCTGCCATTGGTGCCACGTGATGGAGCACGAGGTCTTCGAGCAGGACGACGTGGCGGCCTACGTGAACGATCACTTCATCTGCATCAAGGTGGACCGCGAGGAACGGCCGGATCTGGACGCTGTGTACATGGATGCGGTGCAGGCCATGACCGGCCGCGGGGGCTGGCCCATGTCGGTCTTCCTGACGCCCGGGCTGCAGCCGTTCTGGGGCGGCACCTACGTGCCCCACGACCCGTTCCTGGAGCTCTGCAAGTCCGTGACGATGATCTTCGGGCAGCGGCGCCAGGAGCTGGAGCAGCAGGCCTTCGAGGTGGCGCAGCACGTGAACCGCGTGCCCGAGCCCGGCGGCGGCCCCGTGGATCTGGCGCAGGTGGAGAGCGTGGCGGAGCAGTGCCTCCAGGCCTACGACCCCGAGTGGGGCGGCTTCCGCCAGAGCCAGAAGTTCCCCACGCCCCTGCGCTGGCGCTTCCTGCTCCACGAGCACCGGCGCACCGGCCGCGAGGATCTGGGGGCGGCCGTGCGCCACACCCTGGACGCCATGGCCTCCGGCGGCCTGCGCGATCAGCTGGGCGGCGGGTTCCACCGTTACACCACCGAGCGCACCTGGCTGGTCCCCCACTTCGAGATCATGCTCTACGACAACGCCCAGCTCGCCTCGCTCTACCTGGAGGCGGGGGCGGCGTTCGCGGAGCCGCGCTATCGACGCGTGGGCCTGGACGTCCTGGACTTCCTGCTGCGCGACCTGGAGGACCCCGACGGCGGCTTCCACGCCAGCTACGACGCCGACAGCGGTGGCGAGGAGGGCACCTTCTACGTGTGGACGCCGGAGGAGATCCACGCGGTCGCCGGCGACGACGGCCCCGCCCTCTGCCGCCTGCTGGGCGTGACGACCCAGGGCAACTTCGAGGGGCGCAGCATCCTCACCCGCCGCGTGGAGCCGCGGGATGAAGGGGAGGCCGGCCTGGTGGACCGCTGGCGCGAGCCCCTGCGCCGCGCCCGCGCCGAACGCACCCCGCCCGGCCGCGACGAGAAGATCGTCACGGCCTGGAACGGCCTGGCGCTGGGCGCCCTGGCCCGGGGCTACGCCGTCAGCGGCGACGTGCGCTACCGGGAGGCGGCCGACCGCGCCGTGCGGCGCCTCCGCCGCGACCACGTGGACGCCAGCGGACGGCTGGTGCGCGCGTCCACGGGCGGGACCGCGGCCGGCGGCGGCGTGCTGGACGACTACGCCTTCCTCGCCGACGGCCTGCTGGACCTGCACGACGCCACCGGCGACCTCGCCCCCCTGGCCTGGGCCATCGAGCTGCTGGATCGGGCGCGCGAGCTCTTCCTGGACGAGGACGGCGACGCCCACCTCACGCCGGAAGACGCCGCCACGCCCCTGGGCCGCCGGCGCGAGTTCTTCGACAGCGTGGAGCCTTCGGGCGCCTCGGCGCTGGCCCACGCCCTGCTGCGCCTCGGCGCCCTGCGCGGCGAACCGCGGACCACCGCCCTCGCCGACACCCTGCTGATGCGCTACGGCCACCTGCTGGAGCGGGCCGGCCTGGAGATGGCCTGGTGGGCCGACGCCCTGCTGCTGCGGGCCATGCCCCTGGCCGGCGTGGTGCTGGCCGGCGACCCCCGGGCCGCGGACACGCAGGCCCTGCTGGAGGCGTACCGCGAGGCCGCGCCCTTCCACACGGTGCTCACGCGCGTCCCGGCGGGGGGGCCCGGTCCCGACCTCCTGGCCGCCGCGCCGCCCACCCGCGACAAGACCGCGCGCAACGGACGCGCCGCGGCCTACGTGTGCGTGGACGGCGCGTGCGGGGCCCCCGTCCTGGAGCCGAAGGCCTTGCGGGAGAACCTGCTGGGCGGCGATCGGGCCTGATCGCGCCTCTCGACGCCGGCCGCCGCCTGCACTATCCTGCCGGCGAGGAGGCGCCATGCACGACCTTGGTCTGACCCACATCGCGCTGCCGGTCCGCGACCTGCAGCGGTCCCTGGACTTCTACGCCACCTATGCCGCCATGGAGGTGGTCCACCGCCGCGTGCGCGACGACGAGGGCCGCGAGGTGGCGTGGATCAGCGACCGCACGCGGCCCTTCGTGGTGGTGCTCATCGAGACCGGGGCCCAGGTCGTCCCGCTGGCGGCGCCGGCCCATCTGGGCGTGGCCTGCCGCTCCCAGGCCGAGGTGGACACGCTCTGCGCCCTGGCGAGCGAGGAGGGCCGCCTGGTGAAGGAGCCGGAGCAGGCCGGACCGCCGGTGGGCTACTGGGCCACCATCGCCGACCCCGACGGCCATACCCTGGAGCTGACCTACGGCCAGAAGGTGGGCCTGGCGGTGAACGAGGAGTCGGCCTGATGCGCGTCCCGCTGGGGGGCTTCCTGCTGGTGCTGGTGCTCATCGCCGCGCAGCTCGGCTGGTACTCGCCGCGCCTGCCGCAGACGGTGATCTCCAGCTTCGCCCTGGACGGCAGCGCGGGCGGCTGGTCGCCCCGGGGCACGTTCCTGGCCACCTACGTGATCGTGGTGGCGGTGACCGCGGCCTCGTTCCTGCTGCTGCCGCCCCTGCTGCGGCGGCTGGGCGGCCAGGGCCTGAACATTCCGCACCGCGACTACTGGCTGGCGCCGGAGCGGGCCGACGCCACCATGGAGCACATCGCCCGGCAGCTCGTGTGGTTCGGGCTGGTGACGGTGGCCTTCCTGGGCTGGACCCACCAGCTGGTGATCCTGGCCAACCTGGGCGGGGAGGGCCGCATGGCGTCCGCGCCGTTCTGGGCGGGGCTGGCGGCCTTCCTGGCCTACGCGGTGTGGTGGACCCTGCGCCTGACCCTGCGGTTCCAGCGCCGGCCCCGTTGATCCGGGCGGCCTTGCCCGTCCCCGCCGGGCGGGCTATCCTGTCCAGCGTCATCCATCCACAAGCCGGGAGCGAGCCCCATGCAGCGAGGCGACTGGACCTTCCACGCCGTCACGGACGGACGATTCAAGCTCGACGGCGGCGCCATGTTCGGCGTCGTGCCCCGTGTGATGTGGGAGAAGCACCACCCGGCCGACGCCCTCAACCGCATCGACATGACCCTGCGCTGCCTGGTGGCCCGCCAGGGGGACCGCGTGATCCTGGTGGACACCGGCATGGGCGACCGTTGGGCCGAGAAGCATCACAAGATCTACGCCATGGAGCGCGAGTCCAACCAGCTCCTGCGCGAGCTCGCCGCCCTGGACATCTTCCCGGACGACGTGACCGACGTGGTGCTGACCCACCTGCACTTCGACCACACCGGCGGCACCTTCCGCGAGCAGGACGGCGCCCTGGTGCCGGTGTTCCCCAAGGCCGAGCACTGGGTGCAGGAGAAGCACTGGCGCTGGGCCCATCAGCCGTCGGAGCGCGACCGCGCGAGCTTCCGTCCCGACGACTTCCACCTCCTGGAGGAGGCTGGCCTGCTGCGCCTGGTCTCCGGCCGCGAGGAGATCCTGCCCGGCGTGATGGTGCAGCCGGTGCACGGCCACACCCCCGGCCAGCAGGTGGTGGAATTCCACACCGGCGAGGGCGTGGTGGCCTACGTGGCGGACCTGCTGCCTCTGGCCAGCCAGCTGCGGGTGCCCTGGATCATGGGCTTCGACCTCAACCCGCTGCTCACCCTGGAGGAGAAGAAGCAGTACCTCAGCCGCGCCCTGGAGGAGAACTTCCTGCTCGTCTTCGAGCACGACGTGGACGTGGAGTGCTGCCAGGTGGGATACGAGGACGGCCATTTCGTGGCCGAGGGCCCCTTCACGCTGAGCGAGCGCTGACATGGGCCGCGTGCGCAGCGTCCGCCGCCACCACCTGGAGAAGCCCGACTGGCTGCGCGTGCAGCGCAAAGGCGGCGAGGCGTATCAGGAGGTCAAGTCGCTGCTGCGCACCGCGCGCCTGAACACCATCTGCGAGAGCGGCGACTGCCCCAACCGCGGCGAGTGCTTCAGCAACCGCACCGCCACCTTCATGATCATGGGCCACGTGTGCTCGCGGAAGTGCACCTTCTGCAACGTGCTCACCGGCCCCGCGGCGGACCTGGAACCGGAGGAGCCGCGGCGCGTGGCCGAGAGCGTGCGCCACCTGGGCCTGCGCTTCGCCGTGGTCACGTCGGTCAACCGCGACGAGCATCCCGACGGCGGCTCCGCCCACTTCGCCGCCACCATCCGCTGGATCCGCCGCCTCAACCCGGACTGCGGCGTGGAGGTCCTCATCCCGGACTTCCTGGGCGATCCCGTGCAGCTGGGCAAGGTGCTGGACGCGCGGCCGGAGGTGCTGGCCCACAACCTGGAGACGGTGCCGCGCCTCTACGCCGAGGTGCGCCCCCAGGCCGGGTACCAGCGCTCGCTCACCGTGCTGAAGTCGGCCCGCCGCTGGGCGGACCTCCAGGGCGTGCGCATGCGCGTCAAGACCGGCATCATGGTGGGCCTGGGCGAGACCCGCGACGAGGTGCTGGAGCTCATGCGCGACTGCGTGGATCACGGCGTCGACATCCTGACCGTGGGCCAGTACCTTCAGCCCACCCCGAAGCACCACGAGGTGGTGCGGTTCTGGGAGCCGGCGGAGTTCGACGACATCGCCGCCGCCGGACGCGACCTGGGCCTGCGCTGGGTGGAGGCCGGACCGCTGGTGCGGTCCAGCTACCACGCCCGCGAGCAGGCCGAGGGGCATGAGCAGACCGTCGATCCGGAGGCCGCGGCCGCCGGGTCCTGACCGGCGCGTCCTACGCCGCGCCATCGCCCGGAGGCCCCATGACCGCACCCGCGGCCCTCCACGCACCCGATCCCACGCGACGCTGGGTCCTCTGGGGACTGCTGCTCTACGCGGCGGTCCTGGCGGCCGTGGCCGTGGGCATGGGGCGCCTCACCGCCGGCGCCCGCGAGCGGCTGGACCGGGAGCTGGGGGCCCGCCTCGCCGCCGTGGCCGCGGTCACGGCGCGGCTGGTGGACGGGGACCTGGTGGCCGGCTGGCGCGCCGCGCCCTGGGCGGACCCGGAGCTGGACCGCCTGGACGACGAGCTCGCCGCCGTGCTGCAGGAGCAGGGCCTCTCCGAGATCACGCTGACCCACATCGACGGCACCGTGCTGGCGTCGGCCGCGCGCCGGCAGGAGCGCGGCGAGAGCAACACGTACTGGGCGCTGGACCGGTCGGCCGTGGGCGAGGCCAAGTCCGGCGCAACCGCCGCCGGAGGCCTGGTGCCCCTGGGCGACGGCTACCAGAAGAGCGCCCACGCCCCGGTCCGCGACGTGCTGGGCGAGGTGACGGCCGTGGTGAGCGTGGAGGCGGAGGCGGACTACTTCGACGCGCTGGCGGAGCTGCGCCGAGGCGCCTGGCTCACGGGGCTGGCGGTGGCGGCGGTGCTGGTGGTCATCGGCATCGCCCTGTCCAGCCTGCTGCGGGACATGGTGCGGACCCGCGCGCGGCTGGCCGAGCAGGAGAAGCTGGCGGCCATGGGGCGCATGACCGCGGGCATCGCCCACGAGATCCGCAATCCGCTGGGCATCATCCGCGGTGCGGGCGAGCTCATCGGCATGCGGCTGGAGAAGGCGGGGCTGGATCCCGAGTCCGCCGACTTCATCACCGGCGAGGTGGACCGTCTGGACCGCATCCTCTCGCGCTACCTCACCTTCGGACGCGGCGGCGGGCTGAACCCGGAGCCCCTGGACCTGGCCGCCACGGTGCGGCGCACGCTGCGCAACCTGGCGGGGGAGCTGGGGGACCTGGAGGTGACGGTGGAGGTGCGCGGCGAGCCGCGACCGGTCCCGGCCGACGACCCCGCCCTGCAGCAGGTCCTGCTCAACCTGCTGCTCAACGCCCGCGACGCCGGCGGGCCGCTGACCGTGGGCATCGCCTACGGCGCGACGGAGGCGGCGCTGAGCGTGGCCGACCGCGGCCCGGGACTGGAGGGCCGGGATCCCGAGTCCCTGTTCACGCCGTTCCACACCACCAAGGAGAAGGGGAGCGGCCTGGGCCTGGCGGTGGTGCGCCAGGTGGCCCGCGACCACGGCGGCGACGTCCGCCTGGAGGATCGACCCGACGGCCCCGGCGCCGTCGCCACGCTGACCCTGCCCTACGCCGGGCCCGCTGCGGAGGAATGACATGCCCCACGTGCTGCTGGTGGACGACGAGAAGACCTTCGTGAAGGTGTGCCGAGACTTCCTGGAGGAGTGCGGCCACCGCGTGACCATCGCCCACGACGGCGACCAGGCCGTCCGCCTCATGGGCGACTACGCCTTCGACGCCGTGGTGACGGACCTGCGCATGGAGCCGGTGGACGGCATGGCCGTCCTCGACGCCGCCCGCGAGCAGCTTCCCGGCGCGCCGGTCATCATGCTCACCGGCCACGGCAGCGCGGAGGACGGCGTGACCGCCCTGGCCAAGGGCGCCGTGGCCTACGTGAACAAGCCGTACAACTTCAAGGAGCTCAGCCTGCGCATCGACGCCGCCGTGGCGGCGCGCGACACCGCGCGGCAGAACCGCGTGCTCAGGCGGCAGGTGCAGGCCGCGGCGGCGCCGCAGGTGCTGGGGGAGTCGTCGGCCGTGCGCGAGCTCGACGCCCTGATCCGCCGCGTGGCCCCCAGCGACGCCACCGTGCTCATCCGCGGCGAGAGCGGCACCGGCAAGGAGGTGGCCGCGCGGGCCATCCACGCCGCGAGCGCCCGCGCCAAGGGGCCGTTCGTGGCCGTGAACTGCGCCGCCATCAGCGGCACGCTGCTGGAGAGCGAGCTCTTCGGCTACCGCAAGGGCGCCTTCACCGGCGCCGAGGAGGACCGCGAAGGCCTGTTCGAGGCCGCCGACGGCGGCACCCTCTTCCTGGATGAGATCGGCGAGGCCGCGCCGGAGGTGCAGGCCAAGCTCCTGCGCGTGCTGCAGGAGCGCAAGATCAACCGCGTGGGCGATCCCCGCGAGCGAGAGGTGGACGTGCGCGTGCTCGCGGCCACCAACCGCCCTCTGGAGGAGGCCATCGCCGCCGGCCGCTTCCGCGAGGACCTCTACTACCGTCTGCAGGTGTTCCCCCTGGCCGTGCCGCCCCTGCGCGAACGCAAGGACGACATCCCCCTGCTGGCCCACGCCTTCCTGAAGGACCTGGGCCGCCCCCGCGCCGTGCTGCCGCGCGACGCGGTGGCGCGTCTCCAGGCCTACGCCTGGCCGGGCAACGTGCGCGAGCTGCGCAACGTGGTGGAGCGGGCCCACATCCTGGCGGGCCCGGATCCCATCGGGCCGGAGCACGTGCTGCTGCAGGTGGGCGCCGCCGCGCCGTCGGCCAAGGCCGATCCGGAGCCCCACGACCTCAATCTGGAGCGCCATGAGAAGCGCCTGATCCGGCTGGCGTTGGACCGCGCCGAGGGCAACAAGACCGAGGCGGCCCGCCTCCTGGGCATCACCCGCCGCACGCTCTATTCGCGTCTGAACCTGCTGGGACTGGATGGCGACAGGCATCCGGAATCCGGACCTGGCGGATCGCCGGCGTGACCCTGGAGGGACACATGACGGGCCGGTCCGATCGGGCCGGTTCGTAACATGTTGAAAGACAATGCGATGATGGCGGTCGCGACGGCCCGGCGCCGGGCCCGATCCTTGCAGGTGCCGCGGCGAACCCGAACCCTGGGATGAAAGCCATGACAGCGCAGCGACGACATCTCCGACCCTGCCCGCCGACCCTGATCCTGGCCGCCCTCGTGCTGCTGATCGGTCTGGCCGCGCCGGTTCGGGCCCAGAACCAGGGTCAGCAGGAGCAGACCCTGGAGTTCCTGGAAGGGACCGACGCCTACCTGGAGCAGGTGGCGTCCCTTGTGCAGGTGTCCGACAGCGAGCAGGCCCGCGTGCTGCTGGAGAGCGCCCGCGACAAGCAGGGCCAGGCCCACCAGCTCTATGAAGGCCGCCGCTACGCCTTCGCCCTGCGCCTCTCGCGCACGGCGCGGCAGATCGGCGCCCAGGCGGACCGCATGGCCCGCGGCAGCCAGGGATTCCAGGAGCGCGCCCGCCAGTCCCTGGACCGTCTCCACGATCTCCACGAGCAGGTCTCCGAGCGCGCCGCGGACACCGGCAACGCTCCCGCCATGGCCCTGGTGCGCCAGGCCGAGGGCCTGTACCTGCGGGCCCGCGAGCAGTACGAGCAGACCCACTACGAGCAGTCCTTCCGCCTGCTGGACCAGGCCGAGCACTCCCTGCGCCAGGCGGCGCGCCTGATCCTGGAATCCGGCGACCTCGACCGGCTGCTGGAGGAGCAGGCCCGCGTGGGCGAGCTCATCGCCACGGCCCGCGATCGGCTGGACGGCGCCTCGGATCCCGCCCTGGCCCGCGCCCTGGACGCCGCGGCCCACACCCTGGACGACGCCCGTCTGGCCCTGGAGACGGATCAGCCCCTGCGGGCCATGCGCCTGACCCAGCGGGCCCGCAACGAGACCCTGCGCGTGCTGCGCCAGGCCGGCGCGGGCGTGGACGCCGCCGCCGTGCAGCGCGAGATCGACCGCTTCGACGCGCGCCAGGACGAGCTCTCCGGCGCCGACGACGCCGAAGCCGTGCGCCTGCTCGCCCGAGCCCGCGCCCTGCGCGACCAGGCGGTCCAGGCCCTGCAGCAGGGGGATGACGAGCTCGCCCTGCGGACCATCCGATCCGCCTTGAACGTCCAACGCCAGGCTGGTGAGCGGTTGCGGTGAGTCGTGGCCATATCCTCGCAGCCGTCCTGACGGCTCTGGCGTTGACCGCCGGCATCCCGTTCTCCCCGGTACGGGATGCCGTCGTGCGTGCGGCACCCGCGGACCCCGACACAGCCGCCTTCCGCTGGAGCGGAACCCTGGCCACCGGCTACGACGCCTACGTGCAGTCCTACTTCCTGGCCACCGAGGACACCACCGAACGCATCCAGGAGATGGAGGTCACCCTGGGCGCGGAAGGCGCCACCGCGGGCCCCGCCGCCGGGCGCTGGCGCGTGGCCCCGCAGATCGCGGTGGGCAGCGAACGCACGCGACAGCGTCTGGACCTGGGCTGGTCCCGCCACGCCGATGACGGCACGCGCCTGGCGGATGTCCTGGCCGAGCTGCGCGCGGTCCAGTACCACGGCACCACGGACTACGCCCTGAGCAGCGACCGCACCGAGGGCCGCGTGCGCCTGCGCTGGTTCCCCGCCGCGCAGGCGGGCACCGCCGGCGACGTGCGCCTTGAGGGCAGCGCCCTGCGGCACACGGATCCGTCGGAACTGGAGGTGGACCGCAACGACCTGCTGCTGGCCGCCGGATTGCGCTCCGGCGCCCTGTCCGACGACCGCTGGCGGGCCGGCCTGCGCGCCGGCCGCCGCGCCCACCCCGACACCACGGCGATCGACCGCACCACCCTGGGCGTGGACGCCGAGTGGGAGCGTTTCCGCCTGGACGGCGTCGCCTGGCGCACCAGCCTGCGCAGCGAGCGCCGGAACGTGCGCGACGAGACCGCCCGTCCCTCCAGCTGGTCCCACTGGGTCCGCGCCGAGGCCGAGCGCCCCCTGTCCGACCTGCTCAGCGCCGAGCTGCGGCTGGCCCTGGAGTGGTGGGACTACGACGTGTCGCGCGATGCCTACACCGACCAGCGCCGCTGGTCCGGCCTGATCGGCCTGCGCGCCCCTGCCCTGGACGGCCCGGGCTGGAGCCTGGGCGTGGCCTGGGAGACCCTGGACGGCGACGATCCCGATGAGCCCTACCGCCAGCTCGGCCTGCGCGGGGGCCTGGAGACCTACGGCCGCATCCTGAGCCTTTCGGCCACGGTGGAGGTGGGCCGCCGCGACTACGCGTCCGACGACGGCGCCGAGATCGATCCCCTTGACGTGGACGACTGGACCCTGATCCCCCTGTTCACCGATTTCACCTACACCGAGTTCTGGCTCAACGGAACCTGGCGGGTCCACGAGCGCCTCAGCCTGACCGCCCTGGCCAGCTGGCTGCCCGAGTCCCACAGCGACGACGAGGACGACCAGAGCCTGGGCTTCGCGTCCCTCCACGCGGTGCTGCGTTTCTAGCCCCCCGCGGGCTTTCCCCCGCCCCGTCCAGGTGTTATCTTGTGCCCGGCGTTTTTCCGGAATCGCTCCCTAACCGTGCGTTCCACACCATCCCGGGCCCCGGAGAGGACCCCCATGGCCGACATCACCAAGCGTGACCAAGACTACTCCCGCTGGTACCTGGACGTGATCCAGGCCGCCGAGCTGGCCGAGAACAGCCCCGTGCGCGGCTGCATGGTCATCAAGCCCAACGGCTACGCCCTCTGGGAGAGCATGCAGCGTTGGCTGGACGACCGCTTCAAGGCCACCGGCCACGTCAACGCGTACTTCCCGCTGCTGATCCCCAAGAGCTTCCTGGCCAAGGAGGCGGAGCATGTGGAGGGGTTCGCCAAGGAGTGCGCCATCGTCACCCACTCGCGCCTGAAGACGGCCGAGGTGGACGGCAAGGTCACCGTGGTGCCGGATCCCGCCAGCAAGCTGGAGGAGGAGCTCATCATCCGGCCCACCAGCGAGACGGTCATCTGGGACACGTACCGCAAGTGGATCCAGAGCTACCGGGACCTGCCGCTGCTGATCAACCAGTGGGCCAACGTGATGCGCTGGGAGATGCGCACGCGCCTGTTCCTGCGCACGGCCGAGTTCCTCTGGCAGGAGGGCCACACGGCCCACGCCACGGCCGACGAGGCCCGCGAGGAGACCCTGAAGATGCTGGAGGTCTACCGCTGGTTCGCGGAGGACATCCTGGCCATGCCGGTGGTGTGCGGCGCCAAGACCCCGCGCGAGCGCTTCGCCGGCGCGGTGGAGACGTTCTCCATCGAGGCCATGATGCAGGACAACAAGGCCCTGCAGGCGGGCACCAGCCATGACCTGGGCCAGAATTTCGCCAAGGCCTTCGAGGTGAAGTACCAGACCAGCGAGGGCCGCGAGGAGTTCGTGTGGGCCACGAGCTGGGGCGTGAGCACGCGCCTGATCGGCGCCCTGATCATGAGCCACAGCGACGACAACGGCCTGGTCATCCCGCCCAAGGTGGCCCAGCGCAAGGTGGTCATCGTGCCCATCTGGCGCGACGACGAGGGCCGCGACCTGGTCCTGGCCAAGGCCCAGGAGCTGGCCGAGCGGCTGGCGCCGGTGGCCGGCTTCGTCCACATCGACGACCGCGACAAGATGCGCCCGGGCTGGAAGTACGCCGAGTGGGAGCGCAAGGGCGTGCCCATCCGCATGGAGCTGGGCCCCCGCGACGTGGAGAACGACGCCTGCGTGCTGGTCACCCGACACGACGGCGCCAAGCACCCCACGCCCCTGGCCGGCCTGGAGCAGGCCGTGGCCGAGCACCTGGACCGCATGCAGCGCGAGCTGTACGAGGCCGCGGTGGCGCGCCGCGCCGCCAACACCCACCGCCTGGAGTCCTGGGACGAGTTCACCGCCCTCTACACGAGCGGCGGCGGCTTCGCCCACTGCCACCACTGCGGCGACACGGCCTGCGAGGAGGCCATCCAGGAGGAGACCAAGGTCACCATCCGCAACATCCCGCTGGACGCGGCGCCGGAGGACGGCGCCTGCATCCGCTGCGGCAACCCGAGCAAGAAGCGCGTGCTGTTCGCGCAGGCCTACTAGACAGGCAGAGAGGAGGCGGTCATGAACACCCCTTGGACCGACGAGACGATCCGCGAGCGCATGCAGCTGAAGGTGGGCCTGGCCGAGATGCTCAAGGGCGGCTGCATCATGGATGTGACCAACGCCGCGCAGGCCAAGATCGCCGAGGAGGCGGGCGCGGTGGCCGTGATGGCGCTGGAGCGCATCCCCGCCGACATCCGCAAGGACGGCGGCATCGCCCGCATGAGCAGCCCGCGCATGATCAAGGAGATCCAGGACACCGTGTCCATCCCCGTCATGGCCAAGTGCCGCATCGGCCACTTCGCCGAGGCGCAGGTGCTGGAGGCCCTGGGCGTGGACTTCATCGACGAGTCCGAGGTGCTGACCCCGGCCGACGAGAAGAACCACGTGGACAAGTTCGCCTTCCGGGTGCCGTTCGTGTGCGGCTGCCGCAACCTGGGCGAGGCGCTGCGGCGCATCGGCGAGGGCGCGGCCATGATCCGCACCAAGGGCGAGGCCGGCAGCGGCAACATCGTGGAGGCCGTGCGGCACATGCGCCAGGTGCAGGAGGAGATCCGCCGCCTGACCGTGCTGCGGCCCGACGAGCTCATGGCGGAAGCCAAGAACCTGGGCGCCCCGTACCACATCGTGCTGGAGACGGCGCGGCTGGGCAAGCTGCCCGTGCCCAATTTCGCGGCCGGCGGCGTGGCCACCCCCGCGGACGCCAGCCTCATGATGCAGCTGGGCGCGGAGACGGTGTTCGTGGGCTCGGGCATCTTCAAGAGCAACGATCCCAAGCCCCGCGCCGAGGCCATCGTGCAGGCGGTCACGTACTACGACGACCCCAAGAAGCTCCTGGAGATCTCCATGGACCTGGGCGAGGCCATGGAGGGCATCGACGTGGCGTCGCTGCCCGAAGAGGAGAAGATGGCCAGCCGCGGCTGGTAGCCGGATCCCGACCCGACCCGCCCGGGCGCCGGCCGACCGCCGCCCGGGCGTCGTCTTTTCACCGTGCGAGGTGACCCGTGACCGCTGACCGCCCCATCGGCGTGCTCGCCCTCCAGGGCGATTTCGAGCTCCACGAGCAGGCCCTGGACCGGCTGGGCCGGCCCCACGTGCGCGTGCGCCGCGCGGAGGAGCTGGACGGGGTGTCCGCCCTGATCCTGCCCGGCGGCGAGTCCACCACCATGACCCGCCTCATCGACCGCGTGGGCCTGCGCGCGCCGCTGCTGGACTTCGCCGCGTCGGGGAGGACCATGCTGGGCACCTGCGCCGGGCTGATCCTGCTGGCCACGCGCATCGAGGAGGACCGCGACCGCCACGGCGTGGAGCCCCTGGGGCTGCTGGACGTGCTGGTGCGCCGCAACGGCTTCGGCCGGCAGGTGGACTCGTTCGTGGACGACGTGACCCTGGCCGACGGCGGCCGCGCCCCCGGCGTGTTCATCCGCGCGCCGCGCATCCTGCAGACCGGTGCGGGCGTGGAGGTGATCGCCCGCTGGGGGGAGGAGCCCGTGGCGGTGCGGGCGGGGAACATCGTGGGACTCACGTTCCATCCGGAGGCGAACGCCGACGGGGACGGGCTGGGGGCGTTCCTGGGTTGAGCGCGCCCCCTCCGGGGCGTTTCAGGCGCGGGAGGGGCGGAGGAATCTCCTGGAGGCGAAGGCGCCGATCGGCTACTATTCCGGTCCTGTATCAAGGGCCGCCTCAGCCAACCAGCCGACCAGGAGATCCGCCATGAAGTGTACCACCATCCTCGGCGCCGTCCTCGCGATGGCGCTCTGCGGCCTGTCCTTGCCGAGCGCGGCCTGGGAGAACGACTTCCAGACGAACCAGCTCATCTCGGACAGCGGCTTCACCACCTTGTTCGAAACCCTGGTGTCCGACGGCGCCGGCGGCTGCTACATCACCTGGGTGGACGGCCGCACCAACGACGGCACCTACTCCGTCTACGGCCAACGGCTGGATGCCCAGGGCCGTCCCCAGTGGGCCGACGGCGGCGTCCTGATGATGGACCCGCCCGCCGGCATCACCCAGGTGGAGACCTGCCTGGGCGAGGACGGCTCGCTTTGGATGACCGCATCGGTGGCCGTGGGATCCCTCTACCGCATCCACGTGCAGAACATCACGCCCAACGGCGTCCGCCGCTTCGGCACCTACGGCATCTTGGCCACGTCCGGCGTGGCGCTGGGCCAACAGGACTATCCGCAGATCCTGGCCGACGGCACCGGCGGCGCGGTGGTGATCTGGCGCGACAGCCGCAACAACGCCACCACCGGCACCGACATCTGGGCCCAGCGCGTCGCCCTGAACGGCGCCCTGCTCTGGGGCTCGGCCGGGACCGCCGTCTGCCAGGCGGCCGCGAGCCAGGCGAGTCCGCAGCTGGTCCTCTCCGAGCCGGGAGTGATGCTGTGCGCCTGGGAAGACTTGCGCAACAGCGCCGCCTCGGGTCAGGACATCTACGGCCAGCGCATCAACGCCGACGGCAGCATGGGCTGGACCGTCAACGGCGTGTCGCTGTCCACCTACAGTGCGAACCAGTATCTCCGGGACGCCACGACCGACGGCCTCAAGGGCATGATCCTCGCGATCGAGGATTATCGGAACAACGCCGTCAGCTCCGCCGACGTCTACCTCGTGCGCTGCCACCCGATCACGGGCGCCAACTGGTGGACCTCGGGCGGCGTGCCCGTATCCACGGACGCCGCCTTTCAGCAGTATCCCCAGCTCGTTCCGGACGGCGATGGCGGCGCCTACGTGTTCTGGATCGATTCCCGCTCCGACTCGTACTCGGGAGGCAGCATCTACGGCCAGCACATCTACGGCAACGGATCTTCGGCCTGGACCGCCGATGGGTCGCTGATGATCTATCGGGACGGTTCCGCCACCTTGGCGGCGCGGTCCGCGTTCATGGGCGACGACGGTTCGATCTTCCTCTTCGCAGAGCTCAGCAACCTGGGCGTCGCGCAGAAGATCAGCCCTTCCGGGAGCCGGCTCTTCGGCTCGGCAGGCGTCGTGATCGGCAGCTATGCCAGCTTCATGGAGCACTCCGCGGCCTGCACGGACGGCCGCGGCGGCCTGATCGCCGGCTGGGGCGATTCCCGACAGGGCTACTACAAGACCATGTACGCCCAGCGCGTGGACCGCTGGGGCCTGGGCGGCGCGCCCGAGCCCGAGCTGACCACGGTGATGGACCGTCCCAACGACCAGGGCGGCGAGGTGATCCTGAGCTGGGACGCCAGCGCGCTGGACTCCTACGCCGACCCGTACGTGGACCGCTACACCGCCTGGATGCGCCTGCCCGACGCGCCGCCGCTGGCTTCGGTCCCGGAGGCGCGGGTGCAGGACGTGGCCGAGAAGGCGGGCGTGTCCGCGGAGACGGCCCGCTCGCTGCTGCTCACCGGCTGGGCCTACGCCGGTGGGATGGACGCCCAGCGCTTCGCGAGCTACGCGCTGCACGCGCCCAGCTACGGCGACTCCACGGCGGGCGGCATCCCGCACACCATCTACCAGATCCTGGCCCACGACGACGGCTACGCCGCCCAGTGGCCCAGCGTGGAGCAGTCCGGATGGTCCGTGGACAACCTGGCGCCCGGCGCGCCGCTGGCCCTGGCCGCGGCCCTGGACGGCGTGGATGTGGACCTCACGTGGACCCCCAGCGGTCACCTGGACCAGGACCTGGCCCAGTACCACGTGCACCGCTCCGCCACGCCCGGCTTCACGCCCTCGCCGGCCACCTTCGTGGGCGCGGCCACGGACACCCTGTACACGGACGCCGCGCCGCCGGCGGGCGTGCAGTACTACGTGGTCACCGCGGTGGACGTGCACGGCAACCAGGGCGACCCGTCCAACCAGGTGTCGGTCAACAGCGTGACCGCGGTGGGCGACGCGCCCGCCGTGTTCGCCCTGCGCGGCGCCGTGCCCAACCCCTTCAACCCGGCCACGGCCATCCGCCTGGACTTGCCCCGCGACGGCCGCGTGCTGGTGGAAGTCTTCGACGCCCGCGGCGCCCGCGTGCGCACGCTCCACGACGGCCCCCTGCCCGCCGGCGAGCAGGTCCTGGCCTGGCGCGGCCAGGACGATGCGGGCCGCCCCCTGTCCAGCGGCGTGTACTTCGCCCGGGCCACCGCCGGCGACGCCGTGAGCACGGTGAAGCTGACGCTGGCGCGCTAGGCGCCCCGCGGATCCGGAACGTCAGGAGGCCGCCGGCGACGGCGGCCTCCGCGCGTCCGGGCATCGCCCTCTGGACACCGCCGCCGGGCTTCACGATAATCGGCGCGACCCATGTCCCGAGCCCGAGGAGCCCCGGTGCCCAGCCTCAGCATCCTCATTCCCAGCTGGAACAACCTGCCGTACCTGCGCCTGTGCATCGAGGAGATCCGGGCCACGTCGGCGGCGGCGCACCAGATCGTGGTGCACGTGAACCAGGGGGCCGACGGCACGCGCGAGTGGCTGGAGGCGGAGGGCATCGCGTCCACTTGGACCCCGGAGAACGCCGGCGTCTGCACCGCCATGAACATGGCGCGCACCCTGGCCACCGGCGACCTGCTGCTCTACATGAACGACGACATGGTCCCGTGCCCCGGCTGGGACACGGCCCTGCTGCGCGCCGCCGCGGAGCACCCGGACGGCCGCTTCTACCTGTCGGCCACCATGATCGAGCCCCGCGCCACCGGCAACGCCTGCGTGCGCGCGCCGCACGACTTCGGCCACGATGCGCGGACGTTCGACCGCGCCGCCCTCCACGCCGCCGCCCCGGGCCTGATCGGCCCCGACTGGAGCGGCGCCACCTGGCCGCCCAGCCTGATGACCGCGGCCATGTGGGACCGCGTGGGCGGCTACAGCGAGGAGTTCTCGCCCGGCCTGTATTCCGATCCGGACCTCTCGCGCAAGCTCTGGGAGGCCGGCGTGCGCACCTTCCGCGGCGTGGGCGACAGCCTGGTCTACCACTTCATGAGCAAGTCGCTGGGCCGGGTGACGCTCAACCCCGGCAAGCGCCAGTTCCGCCGCAAGTGGGGGATGAGCTCCAGCACGTTCCTGGCCCACTACCTGCGCCTGGGCCGGCCGTACGCGGGGCCGTTGCCGGAGCGGCCGCCGGCGTCGGCGGGGCTGATGCTCGCGCGCGCCAAGGACCGGTTGAAAGGGTGGTCGCCGTGACTCGGGTGGAGACGGTGCTGCTGGGCATGCTGGGGTTCGCGAGCCTGGTGAGCGTGGCGGTGAGCCAGTCGCTCATGGGCGTGCTGGCGGTGTGGCTGGCGGTGCGCGCGGTGCGCGAGCGGCCGCGGCCGGTGGGGTTCGAGCTGATGGTGGGTCTGTTCGTGGGCTGGTGCCTGCTGATGATCCCGTTCTCCACCGATCCGGCCTTCAGCCTGGGCAAGGCGCACCGGTTCGCGGTGTTCTCGGCTTTGTGGATCGGGGCCCTGACCGTGGATCGGGATGGGCGGCGACGGGTGCTGCTGTGGAGCCTGGCCGCCGCCGCGGCGCTGAACGCAGTGATCTCCCTGGCCACGGAGGAGTACAGCCTGCAGGAGGGCCATCGCCGCCTCACCCTGCTGCAGGGCAGCGCCATGACGGGCGCCTGGCTGATGGCGGCCGTATCCATCGTGCTGACGGCCTTCCTGGTCACGCTGCGCGGCCGGCGCGACCGGGTACTGCTGGCGCTGGCCCAGGCGCCGGTGCTGGCGGCCCTGCTGTTCACGCGCACCCGCAGCGCCTGGCTGGGCGTGCTGGCGGGCTGGACGGTGATCCTCCTGCTGAAGCAGAAGCGCCTGATCCCCGTGCTGGGCGTGGCGGTGGTGCTGGGGCTGGCCCTGGCGCCGGCCGAGGTGAAGGACCGCGTCCGCTCCATCGGCGATCCCGCCCAGAGCAGCAACAACGAGCGCCTGGTGCAGTGGCGCGCCGCCGTGGAGCTCATCCGCTGGAAGCCGATCACCGGCGTGGGCGACGTGTACCTGCGCGACGTGATGGCCGCCCACACCAGCTACGAGAACACCCGGGATGCGGATCATCATCACCTCCATCAGAGCTACCTGACCACGGCCGTGTTCTGGGGGATCCCCGCGGCGGTGCTGCTGGTGGCGCTGCTGGGACGGCTGCTCTGGCTGCTGGGCCGCGGCTGGCGGCGGCGGACGGAGGCGACGTCCTGGCAGGAAGGGTGGATCCTGGCCGGGATCGGCGTCTGGGTGCTGTATGCGATGGTGGGGATGATCGATTCCACGGTGATCGATGTGGAGACGAGTCTGGTGTGCCTGTTGGCCATGGGGACGGGGATTGCCGGATCCCAGGGCCAGGGCAAGGGTTGACATAAGTCACGGTTATGTGAGAAATTTGACTTCGGAGGGGGAATTGGTGCTGTGCGACGATCTGCACTGCA
>ERZ795053.3374-NODE-3374-length-18218-cov-8.734240_pt1 | contig 18218 bp, 17 predicted proteins | sample MGYA00375137_ERZ795053 | MGnify/ENA primary metagenome ERZ795053 (study PRJEB30182, sample SAMN05720284) | activated sludge metagenome | isolation source: Anaerobic digester | place: Hong Kong | collected 2014-12-17 ...
TGCAGAATGCATTTCGTTTGCTCCTCTGCTTTTTTGTTCTTTTGTTTATTCTTTTTGGGCCCATAGCTCATCCCGATGTGCGGGAGGTTAGAGCAACAGACTCTCCCGATTTATCGGGACTGTGGGTTCAAATTTTGCAGAATGCATTTCGTTTGCTCCTCTGCTTTTTTGTTCTTTTGTTTATTCTTTTGGGCCCATAGCTCATCCCGATGTGTCGGGAGGTGAGAGCAACAGTCTCTCCCGATTTATCGGGACTGTGGGTTCAAATTTTGCAGAATGCATTTCGTTTGCTCCTCTGCTTTTTTGTTCTTTTGTTTATTCTTTTTGGGCCCATAGCTCAGTCGGTTAGAGCAACAGACTCATAATCTGTGGGTCCCTGGTTCGAGCCCAGGTGGGCCCACTTATTTTAACACAATCCCGAATTTACATTACTGTTTTATATTTCTTTATTCGGGATTTGGAGTTTGATTTCTCTCATCGTTTTCCTTTTTTGAAATCTAATTCCTGATTATCTTTCTTTAAATTTACTCCAAGTTTCTTATTCTATGCCTTGTGCTTATATTATTTTCAGTCCTGCTCTGAATAAATTTTACATCGGAGCTTCTTCTGAAAATGCAACTCAGCGACTGGAAAAACATAACCTTGCTTCCTATGGAAGTCATTTTACTTCTGCCGCAAACGACTGGCAACTCAAACTTGAAATTCCTTGCGCTTCTTTTTCCCTTGCCAGAAAAATTGAAATCTATATCAAGAAAATGAAAAGTCGCAAATTCATTGAAAAACTTATTGCCTCGCCTGATGAAGTTCAAATTCTGATTGACAAATGTTCAGCAACAGACTCTCCCGATTAATCGGGACTGTGGCTGGTTCGAGCCCAGGTGGGCCCACTTATTTTAACACAATCCCGAATTTACATTACTGTTTTATATTTCTTTATTCGGGATTTGGAGTTTGATTTCTCTCATCGTTTTCCTTTTTTGAAATCTAATTCCTGATTATCTTTCTTTAAATTTACTCCAAGTTTCTTATTCTATGCCTTGTGCTTATATTATTTTCAGTCCTGCTCTGAATAAATTTTACATCGGAGCTTCTTCTGAAAATGCAACTCAGCGACTGGAAAAACATAACCTTGCTTCCTATGGAAGTCATTTTACTTCTGCCGCAAACGACTGGCAACTCAAACTTGAAATTCCTTGCGCTTCTTTTTCCCTTGCCAGAAAAATTGAACTCTATATCAAGAAAATGAAAAGCCGCAAATTCATTGAAATAGCTTTCTAAAACCTAAAGAAAATACACATTACTAATAACATATTCCTCAACAACTTGGAAAGCGAAAAAAATACATATCTTTAGTCTCTCAACAACAGACTTTTATACATTTGCACCCTGATTTTTCAGTAAATGGTTACACGCCAATCAGCTCACAGCAAAATTTCCGCAGCCGGATTATTAGTTACACTAGGTATCATTTACGGTGATTTAGGAACTTCCCCTTTGTATGTGATGAAGCCCATTATCGGCAACAATCTCATATCAAGTGATTTGGTTTTAGGAGGTATATCTTGTATATTCTGGACACTTACTTTACAGACTACTATCAAATATGTACTGCTTACTTTACGTGCCGATAACAAAGGTGAGGGTGGCATTTTCTCACTCTATGCACTGGTTCGTAAAACAAAAGTCAAGTGGCTCATATTTCCGGCAATTATCGGAGGCAGTGCATTATTGGCTGACGGATTAATTACACCAAGTATATCTGTTTCATCAGCTGTGGAAGGATTACGGTTTTTAAGCCCTCATATCCCAACAATTCCTATAGTTATTACCATCATATTTTTATTATTTTTTCTTCAGCAGTTCGGAACCAACTTTGTCGGAAAATCTTTTGGACCTATCATGTTAATATGGTTCTCTATGATTTCCATTCTCGGACTTAATCAGATTGTTGACAATGTTTCTGTACTTAAGGCAGTAAATCCATATTACGCTATCCATTTACTTACCATGTACCCGGGTGGATTTTGGATTCTTGGAGCAGTATTTCTCTGCACCACCGGTGCCGAAGCTTTATATAGTGATCTCGGACATTGCGGAAAAAAAAATGTTTATGCAACATGGGGGTTTGTTAAACTATCATTACTGATAAATTATTTCGGACAGGCAGCCTGGCTTTTGAAATACGAAGGACAACAATTATTTAACAGTCCATTTTATTCCATTATGCCTGAATGGTTCCTCATCTTCGGAATCATCATCGCAACACTTGCTGCTATTGTTGCCAGTCAGGCTTTAATCAGCGGTTCGTTTACGCTTATTAACGAGGCTATGCGATTGAACTTCGGACCTAAATTAAAAATAGTTTATCCAACTGATTTACGTGGTCAGGTATATATTCCTACCGTCAACTGGATGCTGTGCCTCGGTTGTATTGGTATAGTTTTACATTTCAAAGAATCAGCAGGTATGGAAGGAGCCTATGGCCTTTCTATCATTATAGCTATGCTAATGACCACTATATTACTTTCCTACTATCTTTATATCAAACGCTATCCTCTTTTATTAATATTATTAGTGTTTTCATTGTTTATGGTCATTGAGGTGTCCTTCCTCATAGCCAACATGAGCAAGTTCACTCACGGAGGATATGTTACTTTGCTAATTGCTTTGCTTTTATCCTCTACCATGTTTGTATGGTATGAAGCACGCAAAATCAGAAACCGTTTTGTAATTTTTGTCAAAGTGCAAAACATCCTGAACACACTCACTTCTTTGAGCCACGATGAATCTATTCCAAAATATGCTACCAACCTTGTGTATCTTACAAGTGCTAACCGTTCTGATGAAATTGAATCGAAAGTGATTTATTCTCTTTTGCAAAAATTTCCAAAGCGTGCCGATATTTACTGGTTTGTACATGTGGATGTACTTGATGAGCCTTATACCATGGAATATAAAGTGGAAGAGTTGGTGAACGATAAAGTCATTCGAATAGACTTTCGCTTAGGATTTAGAATTGATCCAAGAATCAATATGATGTTCAGGCAGGTTGTTGAAGAACTTGTAAATAACAAGGAAGTTGATATCATAAGCCGATATGCTTCATTGAAAGAAAAAAATGTGATTGGTGATTTCCGTTTTGTCGTTATTGAGAAATTACTCTCATATGATAACGACCTCGGTTTCTATGACAAGTTTGTTCTTAATGTTTATGATTTACTTAAAATATTCAGTCTTCCTGAATCAAAAGCATTTGGACTCGACACCAGTTTTGTAACAGTAGAAACCGTTCCTCTTGTTGTTAAACCTACTGGTAAATTAAAACTAAAAAGAATTTAACCCAACTCAGGTTGGTTTGGATAACGTTGCAGGTGAATCTGCTTAACTTCCTCAAGTAATAGTTCGCGCAGTTCTTTTATATTTTCCTTTTTGGCTGCTGAAATAAAAATACTTTTTGTCCGGCCTTTGGCCATCCAGGTCTTTTTTAAGTCTTCGAGTGAAAGATTTTCACGGGTTGCAGGTGTAAGATCATCTTCCTCTTTTTTTACATAAGTAAATGCATCAATTTTATTAAATACAAGTATAGTTGGTTTTTCAGCAGCATTCAGTTCTGCCAGCATCTGATTAACAACTTGTATGTGATCTTCAAAATTAGGATGAGAAATATCTACAACGTGTACCAGTACATCGGCTTCGCGAACTTCGTCTAATGTAGATTTAAAAGACTCAACTAAATGATGTGGCAGCTTCCGAATGAATCCAACGGTATCACTTAACAGAAACGGAATATTTTCCAAAACTACTTTCCGAACGGTAGTGTCTAACGTTGCAAATAATTTATTCTCTGCAAAAACATCTGATTTACTGAGCAGATTCATAATAGTGGATTTGCCCACGTTGGTATAACCTACCAGTGCCACTCGCACCATGTTTCCTCTGGATTTGCGTTGGTTGAAGTTTTGCTTGTCTATTTCCTTCAACCTTTGGCGAAGTTTGGAAAGTTTATCTCTTACAATACGCCTGTCCGTTTCAATCTCAGTTTCTCCGGGACCACGTGTACCAATTCCACCCTGTTGTTTTTCGAGGTGAGTCCACATGCGTGTAAGTCGTGGTAAGAGATATTGGTATTGTGCAAGCTCCACTTGTACCTGAGCCTGAGCAGTTCGTGCTCTGCGAGCGAATATATCGAGTATGAGTTGTGTACGGTCGAGCACTTTTATACCTAACGCTTTTTCTATATTTCGTAACTGCGAAGGTGTCAACTCATCATCAAAAATGGCTAGTGTAACAGCGTTCGCTTTACAAAATTCAACAATCTGATTGAGCTTGCCTGATCCAACAAAAGTTCGTGGGTCGGGATAATCTAAATTTTGGGTAAAGATTTTTACCGTACTGGCACCGGCAGTTTCGGCAAGAAATGCCAACTCATCAAGATATTCCTTTTCTCTTTCTTCTGACTGGTTTCTTGTAATAACTCCAATTAATACTGCTGATTCCTCTGCTTTTCCAACCGGAGCAAATTTGGTTTTTTCCTTCAAGTTATTGCGCTGCTACTGGAATATAAAAAGTATTAATTCGCCTTTAAAGTTTCCACATAAGCAACCACATCATCAATCTGCTGTTGGGTGAGTTGTTTTTTATAACTCATCATTGCATTTTTACCATTGGTAACAATGGCAATTTTCTCATCATGCGATAATGCAGATACGGTAAGATCCTTTGCACCACTGAGCTTCAACTTTCCATTGTCGCCATGGCATTGTATGCATTTGGCAACATATATTGCCTTACCTGCCTCTACGCCCTGAAGTCCTGCTGTATCGAAAGGTTTGTTCTCTGTCATGAAAGGAGATTTTGTTTCAGATATACCGTAGGCATACACCAGAAACATCAATGACAAGAGTGCAGATGCATTATGCTTTTTCTTGAATGCTATTACAGCAAGCGGTATTGAACATGCAACAACAAAAAGTTTTACCCAAAGCCAGGCTCCACGCTGACCTGAATAAATTGCAAGATATATTCCTGTAAGCAAAAACAATGTGCTGATTATCATCTCAGGCACTTTCGTTTTCTTAACAAACTTATCGAGCATATCATGCTTTCCTATGACCAATAAAAAAGTCTTGATGAGATAAAGAATCAGAAAAAGAGAAACCACTAAAACGTGGGTGTGTAACATTCCTGTAAACATGATTGCTGAATTTTAAATTTTTGCGGAGAGAGAGGGATTCGAACCCTCGTTACGCTTTTGGCGTAAACACACTTTCCAGGCGTGCTCCTTCAACCACTCGGACACCTCTCCTTTATGCGCCCGCAAAGCTACTAATTTTAGACCCTCAAAATAAAAAAAGCCTGCCGAAAAAAAGCGACAGGCTGAGAACCTAAAACCAAACCTATCTTTTGACCGTTGTCAACAGATTGATTAAAACCGAAACAAAAATAGCTTGCTTTCTTAGTTTACTTCGCAAATCCGTTGTTACTTATCAACATTGTTATTCACTGCTTAACTCACCTGCAATTGAGTACTGAACGCTGACTTTTACTTCTGCTGCAGGTGCTTCGCTTCCCAGTAAAAACATCAGTTTGGTAGTTGCTGCTTCAGTCGTCATATCTTTTCCACTCACTACTCCTGCCTGTTTCAACACCATTCCGTTTTCGTACTTTTCCATCTGAACAACTCCGCCACTGCATTGCGATACGTTTACAACAACTATATCTTTCTTTATTGCTTCTTTGAGGATGTTCAGCAACCTTAAATCTTTTGGTGCATTGCCTGAGCCATAAGTTTCCAGTATAATACCCTTAATGCCCGGTAATTCCACCACACATTTTATCGCTGCCATGCTTAATCCCGGAAATAATTTTATAACAAACACCTCTTCGCAGAAATGAGAAACCACTTTTAAAGTATTATTATTTACTTCACGGATGTACTCATGATTGTAAATTATTTCAGTGCCTGCCTCTGCCAGTGGAGGATAATTGATAGACTGAAAAGCATCAAAATGTAAGGAGGTATATTTCTCAGTTCTGTTTCCTCTGAAAAGTTTATTGTCAAAACATATACACACTTCAGGTATTACTACATTACTTGAAGCTATTTCAACAGCGGTAATGAGATTGGTTCTTGCATCTGTTCTTATTTCGCCAATAGGCAGCTGCGACCCGGTAAGAATAACAGGCTTATTCAGATTCTGCAACATATAACTTAGTGCCGATGCAGTATAAGCCATCGTGTCGGTGCCGTGAAGAATTATAAACGCATCATACTTGTGATAATTTACCTCTATCTGTCTGGCCATTTTAGTCCATAGTGAGGGTTGCATATCAGAGCTGTCAATCAACGGGTCGAAAGAATGAAAATCAATTCGGCAGGGTAACTTTTTCAACTCAGGTACTACAGCACTCAACCTGCCAAAGTTGAATGGTTTGAGAGTTCCGCTTTCCTCATCGTGAATCATTCCGATGGTGCCTCCGGTATAGATTACCAGAATATTTTTTTTGTCAGTTTTACTCATTTCTTTCCAAATATACGTTGTGCATTTGCTGTAGTAACAGCTGCTACTTTATCTAATGAACATTCTTCTATGATGGCAATTTTTCGGGCTACATGAATCAGATATTCAGGGATATTTCTTTTGCCTCGATGTGGAACCGGTGGCAGATATGGTGCATCTGTTTCCAAAACAATATGACTCAGGCCTACCTGTTTTACAATAGCATCAAGTCCTGAATTTTTATACGTTACCACACCTCCAATGCCTAAGTACATTCCCAAATCAACAACACGCGAAGCTTCTTCGGCAGTGCCACTGAAACAATGAAATACGCCTCTTACCGGAATATTGTTTTGTTCAATCAATTCTATAGCTCTTGCTGTTGCCTGACGCGAATGAATACTTACCGGTAAATCCAACTCCACTGCCCATGTAATTTGTTTTACAAATGCATCTTCCTGCTCTCTGATAAATGTTTTATCCCAATAAAAATCAAGACCAATCTCGCCTACTCCATAATAATTACCCTTGTTGAGTTCATTCTCAACTAAAGTCAATTCCTCCAGGTAATTTTCTTTCACCGAACACGGATGCAAACCCATCATGGCAAAGCAATTTTTTGGAAATATCTTCTGTAAAGCATGCATTGGTTTCAGTGTTCCTGAATCTACATTCGGCAAATAAAAATATCCCACACCTGCTTCTATGGCATTACGAATCAACATTTCTCTGTCGGCATCAAACTCCTCGGCATATAAATGTGTATGGGTATCTGCAATAATCATAATGCAAAGTAATATCAATTTCAGATTACGTTACATTAATTACTTTTGTAGTTTACAACAACCATCTGTAAACTCCTTTTTTCCTGTACCATGTCTCGTATTTTAGTCATCCGGCTCAGTTCTATTGGCGATATTGTTTTGACCACTCCGGTGATACGCTGTCTGAAAAAACAAATCAAAGATGCGGAAATACACTTTCTGACCAAACAAAGTTACAGCGATGTTCTTGCAAACAGTCCTTATATTGATAACACTTATTACTGGCAGGATAACTCAAATGAGATTATCAGGCAGTTAAAAGCCAATCACTATGACTACATCATTGACCTGCATAAAAATCTGCGTACCTGGAAAATAAAAAGCAGTCTGAGAGTAAAGTCTTTTACCTTCAACAAACTTAATGTTGAAAAATGGCTGCTTGTAAATTTCAAGATAAACAAACTTCCGCATAAGCATATTGTAGATCGTTATTTTGATGCCATACAGCCCTTAGGTGTGGTAAATGACGGTCAAGGTCTTGATTTTTTTATCAATCCGCTGGATGAAATTGATGTGGCTACTTATCTGCCACAGCATTTTCAGTCAGGATATTCAGCTCTTGTGATTGGTGCCCGACATGCTACCAAGCAACTACCATTGTCGAAACTGGAAGAAGTATGTAAACAAGTTTCGCATCCGCTGGTTGTGCTTGGTGGTGCCGAAGACCGGGAAACCGGTGATGTTCTCGAAAAACATTTTCATGATAAAGTTTTCAATGCCTGCGGAAAAACAAGTATAGGCCAGTCGGCTTCGCTCATCAGGCAATCTCGCGCTGTAATTACCCACGATACGGGCCTCATGCATATTGCAGCAGCATTGCGCAAAAAAATAATTTCCGTGTGGGGAAATACAGTTCCTGAATTCGGTATGTATCCTTATTTACCCAAAGGAAGCACTCCTTTCAGCATTGTCGAAATAAAGAATCTGTATTGTCGTCCCTGCTCCAAAATAGGATACAACAAATGCCCGAAGAAACATTTCAGATGTATGATGGAAATTGACCCACCTATCATTGCTGATTTAGAGTCAAAATATTATAATTTACCATAATGCCTGTTTCTGCAAAAAGTTGTTTAATAAACTTGTTGAATAGTTTATTGAACACTGCAGACACCGATATTCACATCCTTTATTTTTGTGAGTATGAGTGATGATAATAAACTCGCCCGTAAGGCGCTGCGCAGTTCATATATTTCAACCGTCATCAGCATTTCGCTGGTATTGTTTCTGATTGGCTCGCTCGGAGTGTTGCTGCTCAATGCAAAATATCTTTCAGATTATATCAGGGAAAATGTTGTGCTTACTATTCTTCTAAAGCAAGATGCTGCTGAGCAGGATATTCAAAACCTGAAAAGTCAATTAGAGGGGAATGCCTATGTAAGTTCAGTGAACTACATCACCCGTGAGCAAGCTGCTGAAGATTTACAGAAAGATCTTGGCGAAGATTTTACTACTTTTTTAGGATTCAACCCATTGTTGCCGGTTCTGGAGGTAAAACTTAAACCCGAGTATGCCGAAGAAAACAATCTGAATCAGCTTAAAGAAACGGTGCAGCAAAAAGGTATTGTCAAAGAATCATATTTTCAGGAATCGCTTCTTAATGCCATCAACAAAAATATCCGCAACATCAGTCTGATTATTTTAGGTTTCAGTCTGGTATTGTTTTTTATTGCAGGTGCACTTATCAATAACACCATAAGACTTTCTCTCTATGCAAAACGATTGCTGATAAAGAGTATGAAACTGGTGGGTGCCACGCGCAATTTCATCCGCAAGCCTTTCATTTTACAGGGAGTGCTGCAAGGGTTATATGGTGCCATTATTGCCAACCTGCTACTTATTGCAACTTTTTATTATGCTAAAACCCAGATTCCAGAAATCATTGCCTTTGAAAATCCGATGAATTTGGGCATTGTAATGGCAATTGTGGTGTTTTTGGGAATTTTTATTTCGGGAATGAGCACTTATTTTGCGGTAAATAAATATCTTCGCCAACGCACAGAAGACATTTTTTAAATCATGGCAAAAGGAAAGACTGTTACAACAGAAAAAAAAGTTGTTTCAAAATCAACCGCTACTGCAAAGGATGATATGTTGTTTGCATTCGGAAGAATTAATTATATCCTGATGATTGCAGGAATCGTTTTGATATTTTTAGGTTATGTGTTGATGTCGGGTGGTGGCTCAGACGATCCGAATGTTTTCAATCCTGCCATTTTTGATACACAAAGAATTACAATTGCTCCGATTGTTGTTATTTTAGGCTATGCTCTCGAAGTTGTTGCAATTTTAATTAAGGCAAAAGATTAAACAAAGCCTCCTGTTTTTTAAATGACAACTCTGCAAGCCATTATTCTGGCAATTATCGAAGGTATTACCGAATTCTTACCTGTATCTTCTACCGGACACATGATTATCGGTTCGTCACTGATGGGAATTGCAGAACAACCACTGACCAAAACTTTTACAGTAGCCATTCAGTTTGGTGCCATACTTTCAGTAGTGATGTTGTACTGGAAAAGATTCTTTAACATCAATTTTCAGTTTTATAAAAGACTGCTTATTGCTTTTATTCCTGCTGCCATATTAGGGAAATTACTCAATGATTATATTGACATGCTGCTCGAAAATGTACTTGTAGTAGCTGTGATGTTGCTGGTAGGAGGTGTTATTTTCCTGTTGCTGGATAAATGGTTTGCCAAAGCTGAGGAGAATGGCTCAGACAATCTTCAGTCAGACAAGTCTGCATTCTTAATAGGGCTGTTTCAGTGTATTGCCATGATACCGGGAGTATCACGTTCGGCAGCTACTATTATTGGCGGACTCACTCAGAAGCTGAATAAAAAAGGTGCTGCAGAATTTTCGTTTTTCCTTGCTGTGCCAACCATGTTTGCTGCAACAGTTTATAAAATGTATGAGCTCTACAAACTCGAAGGTGCTTTCAGCAGCGAAGAGATTAAGCTCATAGCCATTGGAAATATAGTTGCCTTTATTGTAGCAGCCATAGCCATCAAATCTTTTATTTCCTATCTTACCAAACATGGATTTAAAATTTTTGGATGGTACAGAATTATTGTAGGCGCACTCATCATCATTCTGTATTTAGCAGGCATCGAGCTTAAAATGATCTGATGCCATGATTGATTTTCAACAGGGGCAGGTACTTTTAGTTGACAAACCACTGGAGTGGACATCATTTGATGTAGTGAATAAGTTGCGCAGAGCATTGCAGCATCTGAAAGACAAAGAAGGTAAAAAACCATTTAAGAATATTAAAGTCGGACATGCAGGAACATTAGATCCTCTTGCTACAGGGTTACTGATTGTTTGCACCGGTGCAGCCACAAAAACCATAGAGCAACTGATGGGTTTTGAAAAAGAATATACCGGTACTGTTTTTCTTGGTGCTTCTACACCATCATTCGACAAAGAAACTGAAGTAGATGTACATTATGAAACATCGCATATAACTGAGGAACTCATTACCCAAGTTGCAAAGCAATTTACCGGAAACATTTTGCAGGTACCCCCTGCACACTCAGCCACCATCATCAAAGGTGAGCGTGCTTATGAAAAAGCACGAAGAGGTGAAGCAGTGGACATGCCACCAAAGCAGGTTACCATTTCAGCTTTTGACATTGTAAAAATCGAAATGCCATTGATCCATTTCAAAGTGGTTTGCAGCAAAGGAACCTACATACGCTCACTTGCAAATGATTTTGGAAAAGCATTGCTGTCAGGTGCTTACCTACATTCGCTGTGCAGAACACGTATAGGAAAATATTCACTTGATAAAGCCAAACAGGTAGATGTTCTCGTAAAAGAAATTAAACAATCCGTGACTTATTTTTAAGCTGCATTTAATTTAGAAAAATTAAACTGTGTGAGAGCATCATCTCCATCCCTGTCACATATTATTTCCTCTGAAAAGAATAATTATTTTCAACAACATTCTTAAATCTGCTAAACATACTGTCTTGCTGCTGCTGAAAATAAGGCCTGCTCAACGCAAACATTGAACGCAGAAAAATATTTTTACCTCTTGTAACAGTTTGAACATGTAATGTAGTACGCAATGAATCGCCTGACAATGTCAAATTGTAATCTGAAGAATAAACTTCACTGTCAAAACTAAACACACAACTGCTATTTGGTTTCAATGTATCATAAGTAAGTACCAAATCCATTGTCTTGTCTTTTTGAATCAATTTCAAAATATACTTTTTATCGGGAATTTCTGCTTTTACAGACTGAAGTCCGTTAAACCATTGTTTCATCAGCGAAGTGTCAGTTATTGAATTGAAAACATAATCAGGCGGAACACTAATTTCTGTTTGAGTCTGACATTTCACAGTGGGGTGTAATAAGCCCATTGTTACAAAACCCATCGCCACTACAGCAATTCCCGCAAGAAGATATTTTACACCATTACTCATTGTAATGTATTGAAAACATTACCAGCCCAAAATCCAGGCAAACATGAGTGGTGCAACTATAGACGCATCACTTTCCACAATAAACTTAGGTGTATCTATATCAAGTTTGCCCCATGTAATTTTTTCATTAGGTACTGCACCGCTGTATGAACCATAGCTGGTAGTGCTGTCGCTGATCTGACAGAAGTAACTCCAGAACGGAACATCGTGCCACTCTAAGTCCTGATACATCATTGGCACAACACAAATGGGAAAATCACCGGCTATACCTCCGCCAATCTGAAAAAATCCTACTCCTTTGCCACCTGAATTTTTGCGATACCAATCGCTGAGCCACACCATGTATTCAATTCCGCTTTTCATGGTTGATGCCTTCAATTCGTTTTTAATTACATAAGACGCAAAAATATTTCCCATGGTACTGTCTTCCCATCCGGGCACTACAATAGGAATATTTTTTTGAGCCGCTGCAAGCATCCACGAATTTTTAGGATCAATTTCATAATACTGTTCCAGCACTCCGCTCAGCAACATTTTATACATATACTCATGCGGAAAATAACGTTCCCCTTTGGCCTCAGCTTCGCTCCACACTTTGTGAATATGTTGCTGAATTCTTCTGAAAGCTTCTTCTTCAGGAATACACGTATCGGTAACGCGGTTGTAATGATTGTCGAGTAAATCACGCTCCTGTTCCGGAGTAAGGTCACGATAATTAGGTACTCGTTTATAATGATTATGTGCTACCAGATTCATTATATCCTCTTCGAGATTAGCACCGGTACATGATATAATATGCACTTTATCCTGACGAATCATTTCAGCAAGTGATATTCCTAATTCTGCAGTACTCATGGCACCGGCAAGCGTAACCATCATTTTTCCACCTTCGCTGAGATGGGTAACATAAGCTTTGGAAGCATCCATCATAGCCGCAGCATTGAAATGACGGTAATGATGTTGCATAAAATTTGATATTGGTCCCTGTGACATAATTTATAAAAATTCTAAGCGACAAAGATAGTTATAATGAAATAATGTATCGACATTCTGATCATCACTCTTTTTCTGAATTACAGCTCTTCAAATTAATATTCTATCTGCTAAAAAAAATCAATGTATTTGTCTTGAGTTATGGAATGCAGTTAACGATTACCCATCATTATAAACATTGAACAGACAGCTGCAGCCATTCCAAAAAAAGTTATCCATAATAATGCTTTGGATAAAGGTCCACTCGTATTCTCACCCATCACATTCTTATCTGACGAAATTTTAATTATCAAAAATATTAAAGGAACGGCTGCAACCCCATTAAGCACCGCAGCATATACCAATGCCTTCACCGGGTCAATCCCAATAAAATTAATTATCAGTCCAATGATTGTTGCAATTGTGATAACTCCATAAAAGCCATGTGCTCTTTTTAATCTGAGGTTTAATCCGGATTCCCAGTTTACCGCTTCTGAAACCGCATACGCTGCAGAGCCCGAAAGAACAGGAACAGCAAGCATTCCCAGCCCGATAATTCCGATAGAGAAAATGAGTTTTGCCAGAAATCCGGAATGTGGAAAAGAATGAACCAATGGCTCCAATGCTTTTGCTGCATCTGCGGCTGTATTGATATCCTGTACTCCGCTACGATGCAAAACTGCAGCAGCCACAACCAATATACTCCAGGTTGTAATTTCAGAAATTATCATTCCGGATGTATTATCTACCCGCATCCTGCGAATAAATGTTTTGTGAGAATGATGTGCTGTATTTTCAAGTATTTTCTTTTCTTTTAATTCCTCCACTTCCTGTGATGCTTCCCAAAAAAACATATATGGTGAAATAGTTGTACCCAAAACACCTGTGATGATAAACAGAAAAGCAAAACTGAATTCTATATGTGGAATAAAAGTTGCTTTTAGCACTTCTTTCCAGGGCATATCAATTATAAAAATCGTAACCGGATATGCAAGTAATGACAATGCAAGCCATTTTAGAATACGCGCATAAGTACGATAAGAGGTAAAAATTTCCAGAATTAATATTCCGGCAGTAAATAACAGTGTCCATACTGCAAAAGGTAATGGTACTATTAATTTAGCAGCTGCTGCCATTGCACCAATGTCAGCACCAATATTAATTACATTCGCAACAACTACAATAAATACAACTGTGTAGAGTAGTCTTTTATTATATCTTTCTTTTACTACTGCGGCAATACCTTTGCCGGTAACCAATCCAATACGTGCACAAGCTTCCTGCACTGCTGTCATAAAAGGCAACATCCAAAAGGCAGTCCACAACTGACCAAACCCGAACTGTGCTCCTGTTTGTGAATAAGTAGCAATTCCTGAAGGGTCGTCATCGGCAGCCCCTGTGATAAGTCCCGGACCTAATACAGACAGAAATTTTCTGAATTTACCTTTTCTTCGTGTAGAAATGAGTTCTTGTTTTACTTCCGGCTTAACATTTCTATCAGAAGTTGCCATGATATTAAAGAGAATTAAAGTATGACTCTTTTACAAAAACAATGCTTTTAGCTCTGTAGCTTCGGCAGGTTTCATTTTTCCTGCAAGTATCAGCGACAATTGTTTTCTCCTTAATGCAGCATCGTATCTCTTTTTTTCCTCTTCGGTTTCAGGAATAAGTTCGGGCACTGCAATAGGTGCGCCTTGCTGGTCAACGGCAACAAATGAATAGATAGCTTCATTGCATTTTATTTTTTCGTTGGTGGCGTTGCGCTCCACCAGTACTTCCATAAACACTTCCATACTGGACGTAAAAGCCCGCGATACCTTTGCCTGAATGGTGACTATATCGCCCAAACGAATAGGTTGGTTGAAAGAAACATTATTTACAGAGGCTGTAACAACCACACGTCCGCAATGGCGGTGTGCGGCAACGGCAGAGCAAACATCCATCCAGTGAAGCAATCGCCCTCCCATGAGGTTGCCCAGAACGTTGGTGTCGTTGGGTAATACAATTTCTGTTTGTATGGTTAAACTTTCCTTAGCAGTTTTTGCCTTCATAATATATTCGGTTATGGCTGCAAATATCTGTAATTAGACGTTAACCTAATGTTTTATGATCCCTTGTGGAATTAACTCTATCTTTGCATCCGTTGAAAAAAACAAAAAATGCGAACAATTAAAACCGTGGCTCTTGCCACTTTATTAGGTCTGATGACTAACACCAACATGGCACAACAAACTACAGCCCCTGAACAACGCAAAATTGAAGTAACGGGCAATGCTGAAATGGAAGTTATTCCTGATGAAATTTATGTAACCATTACCGTTCAGGAATATACCGAAAACAAAAAGAAAGTTGACATCAATGAAATCAGAAAAGATTTTCTGGAGGCATGCAGCAAAGCAGGTATTGCCAAGGAAAATATTTCTATTCAGGGAATGAATGGCTACAACAACAACGGATGGTACTGGCAACGCAAAAAGAAATCACCTGATTTTATGGCCTCATCCACATTTATAATCAAATTTTCATCGGGTGAACAAATTGAAAAACTGATGAGTCTGCTTGATGATAAAAGCACTCAAAATATGTATATCAGTTCTACTTCGTACAGCAAAATGGAAGACCTGAAAAAACAGGTTAAGATTAAAGCATTACAGGATGCACGAAGCAAAGCACAATATTTATGCGAAGCTATTGGCGAAAAAGCAGGTAAAGTACTTCTGATAAAAGAAGTTGAAGGCAACAGCTACGTTCCTCAACCTATGATGATGAAGGAAAGAATGATGTCAGGTGCAGTGATGGCTGATGAATTTGAGCCTTCAGGACTTGAGTTTCAGAAAATAAAGATTAAGATGGAAGTATTGGCACAGTTTGCCATACAATAACCCAAAATATGAAATCAGCTAAAGGACGTAGCCGTGGCTACAGCGCAAATGCGCCAACCGGAGGAAGGAACAAACAAAAATCTTCAGGTAATTTTAAAAGAAAACGAAGCGATGAGTCTTCCTCAGATTATGTGAAGTCAGGCAACACCTATAGCCGCAACAAAGATGCAGGCAAACGTTCCTTTTCTTCAAGAGTAAGTAAAAGCGACAAACCTTTCAAATCGTTTCGCAAAAGAGATGATGAGAGTAATTACGAAAAAAGCGATTCACGTAAACGATCTTACTCTTCAAGAGATAACAAAGGTGACAAACCTTTCAGATCATTTCGCAAAAGAGATGATGAGAGTAATTACGAAAAAAGCGATTCACGTAAACGATCTTACTCTTCAAGAGATAACAAAGGTGACAAACCTTTCAAATCGTTTCGCAAAAGAGATGATGAAGGTGGATTTGAAAGAAAAAGCACCAATAAACGCGTCTTCAATAAAGATGGTGACAGGAGTCTTTCAAGAAGGAAGAGTAATTCATCAAAGCGGTATAACACGTTTTCCAATCAGGAGAACTCTTATGCTGAATCTGACACATCAAGAAAAAATTCATTTCGATCAGCAGGTAAAAATCGTTTATTAAAGGGGAAAAAGAAAAAGGATTTTAGCTCTGAGACACATTCTAATTCTAGAGAAAGTTCTATTCGTCTTAATCGCTACATTGCCAACAGTGGAATTTGCAGCAGGCGCGAAGCAGATGAAATGATTGAAGCGGGATTAATTTCAGTTAATGGTGAAATTGTTACACAGTTAGGAACCAAGGTTTCACAGGATGATGTTGTAAAATACAATGGTGAAACCATCAGAAATGAAAAACCACAATATCTTCTTCTGAATAAACCTAAGGACTACATTACCACAATGGATGATCCGCAGGACAGACGCACCGTGATGAGTCTGATAGCAGGTGCATGCAAGGAGCGCATTTATCCCGTTGGCCGATTAGACAGAAATACAACAGGTGTTTTATTGTTTACCAATGATGGCGACCTTGCAAAAAAACTGACCCATCCGAGTTATGAAGTGCAAAAAATCTATCATGTTGAATTAGATAAAAACTTAAGAGCAGAAGATATGGAAGTCATTCGTCAAGGAGTGAAACTGGAGGACGGCATGGCTATGGTTGACGATATTCAATATGATGCAGGATTTCAGGATAAAAGTCAGGTAGGAGTAGAAATCCACTCAGGACGCAACCGTATTGTCAGACGTATTTTCGAAGCACTGGGATATAAAGTTGTAAAACTTGACAGAGTGATGTTTGCAGGATTAACCAAGAAAGATGTTACACGCGGAAGATGGCGTATGCTTTCGGAAATGGAAGTAAATAATCTCAAAATGATTACTGCACGTGTGAATAAGAAAAAAGAAAAGCGTCCGCGATTAAGAAAATAAATAAGTAATGGGACTCTTGCAAAGTTTGGTTCTTACTACAGGAATATGGCGGGCTGTAATTCTTACGCCAGGCGGAGAGCTGCCTTTTGGTATGGATATAAAATACAACAATCAGCAGCCTGTGGTTTATCTGATGAATGGTGGTGAACGAATTGAGGTGAATGAAATAACACTGCGTGATGATTCAATTATTATGCGTCTTCCTTTGTATGATTCCGAAATACATGCTGTAATTAAAGAGAAAGAACTTAACGGATACTGGATAAATCTGTCACGCAAAAACAAACCTTCACTCCCCTTTAAAGCTGAAGCCGGAAAAAATTTTCGTTTTGCTGAATGTTCAACCACTACCAGGTTGCCTGAAAAATGGAGAATGACGTTTAGTCCGGGAACAAAAGATTCATCCTTTGCAGTTGGTTTGATTCATCAGAACGGAAGCCATCTGAATACTGCCATATTAACTCCTTCAGGAGATTATCGCTATCTCGAAGGAAATCTGTGTAACGACAGTTTGTTTCTTTCCTATTTTGACGGGGCTTTTGCTTATCTTTTCAAAGCGAAAGTGAGTGAAAATAAAATTGAAGGAACTTTTTATGCAGGCAATCACTGGCAGGAAAAGTTTGAAGCCATTGCTGATGCAGGTGCAACATTGCCTGACCCCTACTCACTTACTTCAATGAAAGACAGAAATGCACCATTTACATTTGAAGCATTACGCACAGACAGCAGCCTGTTTCATTTTCCCGATAAAAAATATGAGGGCAAAGTAGTGATGATAGAAATTATGGGCACATGGTGCCCCAACTGCATGGACGAAGCCGCTTTCTTATCTGACTATTTCAAGAAAGCAGATCAGAAAGATTTGGTGATTATTGGTCTTGCTTTTGAAAAGACAAGTGATTTTACAAAAGCAACAGATAACATTCACCGCATGCGCGAAAGATTTCATACTCCGTACGAGGTTTTGTTAGGTGGAACACTTGCTGATGCAAAAGAAAAATTAAGCATGTTCAACAAACTGAATGGTTATCCTACCACAGTATTTATAGACAAAAAAGGAAGAGTGAGACAAATACATACAGGATTTAACGGCCCTGCAACAGGCGCATACTTCGAAAAAACAAAAGATGATTTCATTCATCTCATCAACACCTTAATTAAG
>ERZ795053.3378-NODE-3378-length-18199-cov-6.440201_pt1 | contig 18199 bp, 9 predicted proteins | sample MGYA00375137_ERZ795053 | MGnify/ENA primary metagenome ERZ795053 (study PRJEB30182, sample SAMN05720284) | activated sludge metagenome | isolation source: Anaerobic digester | place: Hong Kong | collected 2014-12-17 ...
AGACCTTGCCGCCCTTCTTCTTCGTGGTCTGGACGTATTCCCAGCGCTGGAAGTAAGTCCCCCGGTCAAGGCAAACGACATCGGCCCAGCCCCGGGCGCGGTAATCCTCGATCCGGGCTGAGACTTCCGCTGCCTGGGCCGTCCAGAAAGCCTCAGCATCCGCAAAAACAGCGCGTTCCCCGAACAAGTCTGACGTGATCGTGCCCTCATAGTGTTCCAGCTCGAACAGGAACCCCATTTTGACGGGTTCCATTGCAAGCAGGGACATCCCGGTACAGCGAACCTGTACGACGCATCCATTGCCTTTGAGCAGCAAGAGTTCACGGCCGGATGTGTCGGTCAGATGGAAAATGCGGCAGATGCTGGTCGTTTTTTCATAGATGTCGCAGACTTCCCCGGGCGCACGCGGTCCGACCTGGACCTGAACTTGTCTGGGATAGAGGCCGGCGGACCAGAACACATTGGCGTCAAAGCCATTGAGGGAAGGATCCGGGAAGAAGGCAAGACCCCAGCGTTCTGCATCGCATTGGTCCGTACGGGGACGGATGATCGTGATGCTGCGGCAAGCTTCGCGAACAGAGAGTTCGTCGGATCCGTGCCGAGCCGCGTCTTCTAGAAAGTCGGGATTTCGCCGCAGGAATTCCCATGCCCAGCGGCTCCGGGAAAGCTTCGAGGCGTAGTCATATTGTTCAAGACCGACTTGGTTGATTTTCATCGCAATTCTTCCCCCACGCAACTTTCTCGTGTGAGACGAAGCAACCAGAATGCCAAAACCCCTTTAAGTAGATAATGAATTCCTCCCGATCTGTTAACGGGAAGGTGTTTCGTGTTAAACAGTTGTCGCTTACCCTTGCGCCGCAAAGTCAAGAGGATCCGAAACGACCGGGCGAACGCGCAAACTGAAGCGAGCTTTGTTAACTGGAAGCACTGCCGATGCAGGCTCGTTAAAGGTCATGAAAGGTCCATCAATCGTTGGGACGGTACCTGGAAAAGTTCGAATGATGATCCTACGGCGTCCGTTTGAACCAGCCATACAAAAGCGGAAGTGCCATCATCAATCCGATTACCCTGACAAGATGATGAAACACGATGTAGGCCACGTTCGCGTCGAGTGAGACGCCGAGAGCGACCATCAGTTCCATGCTGCCAGGTGCAAATGCCAGAACGCCAGAAGCAGCGCCCACACCCGAGATCACACCAAAGACCGCGCCCGCAACGCAGCCGAGACTCGTGGCCAACAAAAGCGCAAGCACACTGAGGCCGATGAATTTAAGGTCCATATTCAGCCTGGCGCTTCCCAGTCGCGCGCCGACGATCATGCCGAGTGAGCCACCAGCAATTTTGATCATAAGAGGATGAACCTCAACAGAAACGAGACCGCTCAGGGACAAAATGCCAGCGCCGACCAGGGGGCCCAAGAAAGCTGCAATCGCTATTCGCCTGCTCCGAAGCAAGAGCCAGACAATGATCGAAACTCCCAGCACGATGCCCCATTGAAGCATGCCTTCAGCTGCGGGAGTTGATGAAATCGTCCCTGAGCGCTCGACTGTGCGACTTGCAAAGTAGAATGGCGCAATGCTCAGTAGTGCCAGTACCCGGCACAATTGCGCAAAAAGGACTTTCTTCAAGTCGGCCCGGGAGTCCTCGACTAGAATCAGCACTGCGCTCATGGCTCCGGGTACGGATGAAAAAAAGGAAGTTTCTCGACTTTCTTGACCAACCCTGCGGAAAAGAAAATAGTTCGTGGCCGTTATGAGGCAGGTCATCAGAACAAGCCCGAAAAGCGAAAGTGGCCAGGATTGTGCTGCCTGAAATACATCTGGCGAAAGGGAAGTCCCTGTAACCAGGCCGACACAAGCAATTGCCGCGCCTTTCGCAATCAGGATTTTGTCTACGGGGCGGCCAAGCCAACCTGCAAGACTCGTTGCGACCAAGCATCCGAGCAAAGGCGCAGCCGGTACATGCATTCTGGTAAAGAGAAAAGACGTCACGAGGCAGTACATTGCTATCTCGGAGAAGGCCAACAGTCTTGAAGCCAGCATAATTTTCCTCAACCTCACCCAACCCGATGCGTTTCTAATCCTCATTTCCAATGGTGACGCCAGTAGAATTTTTTCCGTTGCAGGTGAGCGTGACCAAGGCGAAATCTCATTTTTGACCGGGTGTTCAATGACAGCCGGGCGACAGAAAAGGCGCTTAAGCTGAGTGGCAAGAATTGTCGTGCGGGGACGCGCGTGGGGCGCGAGTTTTGAGTCGACTGTGCTGGAAGTCCAGGCCTTACGGGGCTTTTCCAGCAACTAGAAATACGCATCTACTGATTTTGTTGTCCGGCAATGAATGACACAGGGAAGGCATCTGAATTCGAGGGCATGTGACCAGGACCAGCCAATCCTTCGTTGGTCGGACCGATCAACTCCGAACGCGGCACAGTTTCCACCAAAGAAGATCGAAAGAGTTTCCACAGATGAGAAGTTCAGGCGTCCAAGTCTCTTCGATCAGCAGACGCCAGTTCGCGACGGGACTGTTGTGTCTTGCAGGGTGTCAGCTGGTTCCGGGTTCGGGCAAAGCAGCACCGGCTCCCTTTCGCAGCGAGTCCATTCTCGACCAGTTCCAACCATATGAACCGAGGGGTGTCGCATCGGGCACTGTAAGCTTGTGGGGGCATGGCAGCTTCAAACGGGACTTCATGGGTCGGCTCGTCAATCGCTGGATTTCGGAGTTTCATCAACGCCAGCCCGGTGTCGATTTTGAGTATGAAATGTACGGCACCGCATCGGCGATCGGAGCGCTGTATACCGGCGCCGGCAATCTTGCGATTCTGGGCGAAGAAATCAGCCCGGCGGCCAAGAAGGCCTTTGAACGAGAGAAGGGATATTCTCCGACCGGCGTCATGGTGGCAACGGGCAGCCTTGATGTGAATTACTTCGACTATGCTCACATGGTGTTCGTGCACAGGGACAACCCCGTTCGGAAACTGTCTCTCGGGCAGCTCGAAGCCGTATTTGGAACAGAATGCCGGAGCGGATGCAAACCGATCCGGGCCTGGGGGGAGCTGGGCGCACAGGGAAAATGGCACGCCCAGGCAATCCAGCCATATGGCTGGGAAACGGATGAGGATTTCGGGCTCTTCTTCCGCGAAAGAGTTCTCGGAGACAGTCACCGCTGGAATCCGTCGATACGAGAGTTCGCACATCTCAAGTACCCCGACGGAACCCAATATGATCATGGCCAGCGTATTCTCGACGCTCTGGCGCAGGACCGCTACGGAATCGCCATTTCAAACATCAGGTACCAGAACCCTTCCGTTCGTCCACTTGATCTCGGATGGCATGACGGGGGTCCATACTATGCGCCAACCCCGGAAACCCTGATTTCGCAACAATATCCCCTTACGAGGATCATTCCCGCCTATATTGATCGAACGCCAGGGCAATCACTTGCGAGCGGCCTTACAGAATTTGTCCGGTTCATGCTTTCCCGGGAAGGACAGCGCGCGTTGATCGAAGAAAGCGGATACCTGCCGATCGATCCCCGGCTGGCCATCCGGCAGCAGGCGGAACTCGTATGACCTGGCTCCTGATCATTCTGCTTATGAACCTCGGAGGCTATGTCCCCGGCAAGGGTTTGCCCCCACCGTCCGCAGGCTCGCCGCCGGGACAGATCAGGATCTGGGGGCCGCCGCAGCTGGCGGATGTCGCATCGGCCTGGGAAGCTGGGTTCGAAGAAGCCAATCCGGACGTGGACGTGCTGCTCCACTTTACCGGAAGCGACACGGCAATGGCCGGACTCTATACGGCAAAGGCCGATATTGCCTTGATCGGCCGGGATGCTACGGATGCGGAGCAAAAAGCCTTTGAGTGGGTATTCCGTTACCGGGCCCGGCAAATCCCCGTGTTGAATGGAAGCGTCAACTCAGAAGGTCAGTCGCCCGCAATTGCCGTCCTTGTACATCCAGACAATCCGATAAAGGAAATAACAGCGTCGCAGCTGTCGCGGGCCCTGCTGACTGAATCTGCGGAATTGTCCTGGTCGGATATCGGCATAAGCGGGGGGCTTGCCGGCCAGCCTGTGCAAGTTTTCATGCCTCAGGCAGAAAGTGGAACCGGCAGGTTTCTGCGCGCCAGGCTGATTTCCGGCGAGATCCGTCTTCAGTGGGAGCGTATCACCGAGTTTGAGGATTCCGCAGCACAGGGTGCGGAGGATAATGCCTCCACTCGTGCGGCAGAAGCCGTGGCTCGGACTCCCGGTGGATTGGCATTCGGTATTGCCGGCGTCCCTGGGACCAAAACTGTGCCCGTGCGCAATCAGATGGATACTTCAAAGGTACCGGAATTCAGTTCCATTCAATCGGGAGAGTATTTCCTCAGCCGGCAGGTCAATGCCTATGTGAACGCACCTGATGGATCGGGTGTCGATGAAGGGGTCCAGAGGTTCCTAGAGTTCGTGCTGTCCGAGGCAGGGCAAAATTCCGCCGGGAAAGTTTCGGATTTCATCCCCCTGTCGGAGAATGGCCGGACGTCGTCTCGAGCGCTTGTACTGAGAGACTAGTCCGCATCCTCGAAGCCCCCACCAGCCGTCAAATTTTCCCGGTTCCGGCAAAAACGGAACAGGCAATGCGCTTTGCCCAATGGGGTAGCAAATTGCGCATGCAATCAACCGGTTGGGGGGGTATCCGAGGCCCTATCGAACGATGACAGACTAATGACAGGCTGGCTGCATAGTATTGGCAAAGCATCCAACCCTCCCAGGGGGAGTTACGAGTGGACGGCATGTTCGCAGCCTCGCGATCACTTGTCCACAACTGGTAGGGGTAGCTGCAACAGAATACGCGCAAAAAGCGCTGCATCGGGAGAGGAAACATGCGGGCTAAATCACACTCAATCAAGGCGTTAAAGTCACTCGGCGTCTCCGGTCTGGCAATTGCTGCACTCGGCGCAACAAATCTTGCACATGCGCAAGAGACAGACGAGACGGACCAGGAAAAGCGTCAGGACACAGTCGTTGTTACGGGTTTCATTCAGAAAGACATCAGTTCGGCGATGAAGGGCAATGTCCCGGTTCGCGATGTGCCTCTGTCGATTTCGAGCTACGGGGAAGCGCTGATCGATTCTGTTGAAGCGATTGAGCTCGGCGATCTCTACAACTACATGCCAGGCGTCCAGCGCGCTGGCCCTAGTGGTTATGACATTGCCATTCGCGGTTTCCAGTCGGGCAACGAAGACGTCAACTCGATTCTCGTGGACGGACTGCCTGGACTGACGACAACCCAGACGTCACCACCTACGGTCAATGTGAAAACGATCGACGTGGTCAAGGGGCCGGCTTCTGTTCTTTACGGCAAGGTGCAGCCCGGTGGCTTCATCAATATCATCACCAAGAAGCCCGAGAAGGACCGCCATTTTAGCCTTGGCCTGCGGAGCCTCGGCTACATTGGCGACGGTACAAGCTTCAGCGATTCTCTTGGCTACACCGTGTCGGGCGACTTCACGGGTGGGATCAATGAATCCGGGACCATGGCTTACCGTCTCGTGGCCGAATACAAGGATCAGCCGAGCTTCTATGACGGAGCTTTCGCAGAGAGCACCTTCATAGCGCCGTCCTTTGCAGTCGAGCTTTCGGACAAGACGGACCTGCTGATCCAGGGCGAATATATCGATGCGACTCGCAACCTGTATGATGGTCTGGTCGCCTACAATCTCGACTATCGCAATATTGCCGACCGCACGACGCGCTATTCCGAGCCAAAAGATGCGGTGAATGAAGAGGGCTATGGCGCGACCATCACGCTCGATCATGAATTCAATCAATTCGTGAAGTGGCATACGGCGTTCCGCACCGTGTATCACCAGGACGATTATGCTGGTCTCCGCAACAGAAGCTTTGTCAACGCGACGACCTTGCGGCGTCAGGATCGGACCCAGGACAATGTCCGTGAGTACAACTTCATCGACACAAATCTGAGCATCAATTTCGATACAGGTCCGGTTGAACACAAATTGCTGTTGGGTGCGAATGGCGGCCGGGCGACAACCGACTTCTTCCGGCTTCGTCTCGACAATGGCAATGCGACAACGAATATTGACATTTATGATCCGGTCTACGGTCAGTACGTGCCGCGGGTTGTAACGGGACAGAACCGGGCAGCAACCCAGCAAGACACCTTCGGCATCTATATTCAGGACCAGATCAAGTTCTCCGAAAACTGGAAGGCTGTCGCAGCGGTCCGTTATGAGGACTTTGAAACCGAGGGCGAGGATCTGCTCAACCCGGCAACGCCTCACGAATTCGTCAGCGGTGACCAGATTTCACCGATGTTCGGTATCATCTATCAACCGAACGACAACTGGTCGATTTATTCGAGCTATGCGACCTCGTTCAATCCGCCGTCGCCCGGTGCCGTTGATATCAATGGAAATATCATCAATGAGGCTGAACTCGGTGAACAGATCGAAGCCGGCGTCAAGGCGACGGTTCTCGACGGCAAGGTCAGCGCGACCGCCTCTGTCTTCCGGATCGACAAGGACAATGTGACGGAGTCGCTCGGCAACAACGTCTTTGCACTGATTGGAGGCGAGCGTAGCGACGGCGTCGAATTCGAAGCTGATGCTTCGCTCGCGGACAACTGGCACTTGCTGTTTGGTTACGCCTACGCAGATTCCACCGTCTATACCGATGTCGAGCCGCTCAATGTCGGCCAGCAGATCACCAACGTTCCGCTACATACGGCCAGTCTTTTCAGCCGTTACGAAGTTGAAGAAGGTATGCTCGAAGGTCTGGGTGTCACCTTTGGCGTCAGCTACACTGGTGATCGGTATGGAACGCTTCCCAATGCGCTCAACCCGCGACTGGAACTTCCAGGTTATACTGTGGTCGACGTGGGTTTCCTCTACGAGTTTGACGGAACCTCGCTGGCATTGCGGTTCAACAACCTCTTTGATGAGGATTATCTACAGAGTGCGTCGAATGAATTCCGGGTTCAGCCGGGTGCGCCGCGCTCAGTGGTATTTTCGGTCAAGAAGGATTTCTGATCCTGCACCATAAATGGCGGTCGTTCCGCCAAGTCAAAATCAAACTGGCTGCGGCCGGTCCTTCGTGGACCGGCCGCATTATTTTTGCCTGGTGAAGCCATCATGGCGTTGGAAAGTTGATTGTCACAATCAAGTCCCCTCAGAATATCGCAGGGCCGGTGATGCCTTGCTGATAGCTAGGTCACGATCATTAGCGAAGAGGTGCGGTGCTTGCCGATGCCTTCGTTCGTCAGAGAAAAGACATTGAAAAAAAAGCGGGCAACCCAGCAAACCGCGCGCCCGGTTAGGGTTGTGGGTTCTATGACGGTTTGGCGGTATCTTTCACGAGATGATGCCAACGCAGTAGTGGAGATACATTTCGGTCGCGATTGAGAGGCTGGAAACACACTGGTGTTCTTTTGCCCGGGCTGGCTGCAAACGTGGCGAACTAGGTGCGGAGGCGCCCGTTCGATTGGGGGGATACAGCCTCCGCTATTCGGGGCCAACCCTTATCCTGAAACCGTATTTGGCATCCGGCTCTATAGGGACGCCGACGCGGTGAGGTTGTCCTGGCTGCGGTGAAGTCAGGAGAGATGCCGTCCGAAGTGTGCGGGATCCACGCGGCGAAACTGCCCTCGATTGTTCCTGGAAAGGTTACCGCCTAAGTGAATCTAAAGCGTTGATCCACAGATACTGGCGTACCCATGACCGGAATCCCTGGGTGCAAAACAAGTGCTGAGGAGTGCTTCAATCTTTAGACATTGACGGCCCAGGTTCCGTGAAAGTTGGCGACCGGTCAAATGACGGAAACGAGCAACCCTCCGCGACTTCTCTTGGTCTTGAGTCATTCAGGGTGGAATCAGCTCTTCTCAACGCCGAGGCATTGATCTGGACGGAATAGCACGGAGCAACGCCGGCGTTCGACAAGCACGCGAACCGGCCAGGGAGGTGCCGAATCGCGTGCTTGCCGGCTGCGAGGCCAAAGGGAAGCCTCCGCAGATTGGAATAGACGAGCCGGAACCGTCATACGGTCGGCCCTATCCATTTGGCCGGCCGCCTCGACGGACAAGTGCCGGACCAACGCTGTCTGCAGTGCGGGGCCTTCAGATTGTTGGCCGCGTGTCCAGAAATCTACCGTCTGTTGTCCAGTCGTTCGTAATCCGCGTCCGGCTCTGCATGTTGGTTGGGCATCCACGAAAACCCGCTTGAGGAAGGCTCCCGCCTGGCTATTTCCAGCAACGGTTCTGCAGCAACGTGCAGGCACCGAGCTTCAGGCGCGAATGAGCCAGCTTGCACTAGATCTGCTTCACCTCGCCTACCGGTGCTGCCCGCTTCCTGCTTTTGAGGGAGGAAGCTAGCGATCCGGCTACGGAAATGAGCGACACAGCCAGCAGGGTGGCCGAAATGGGCCTGGTAAAGAAGATTGCGATGTCCCCGGAAGAGATCGACATCGCGCGGCGGAACTCTTGTTCGATAAGAGGACCAAGCACGAGTGCCAGTAGGACCGGCGCAATCGGGAAGCCGAAGCGGCGCATCACGAAGGCAAGCACGCCGAGCCCCCAGGCGATCCCGACATCAGCAAGACTTCCCTGAAGGCTGTAGGCGCCGAGCGTCGAGAAGACGAGTACGGCGCTATAAAGGATGCTGTACGGAACCTTCAGGAGCCGCGCCCAAACGCCAACCAGAGGCAGGTTCAGGACCACCAGAAGGATGTTCGCAATGTAAAGACTAGCAATAAGTGTCCAGACCAGGTCTGCATTGTTCTGGAACAGAAGTGGGCCGGGTTGCAGGCCATAGAGCTGGAAAGCCGCCAGCATCACGGCCGTTGTCGCCGAACCGGGGATTCCAAGAGCGAGAAGAGGAACCATGCTCCCGCCGGCGGCCGCATTGTTTGCAGCTTCCGGCGCGGCGACCCCCTCGATTGCGCCCTTTCCGAATTTCTCAGGATGTTTGGAAAACCGCTTCTCCACACCATACGCAAGAAAAGTTGCAAGAGTTCCGCCAGATCCGGGAAGAACCCCCGCCACAAATCCGATGAGTGTTCCACGGACCCAGGCAAGACCCGACGCTGCCCACTCAGTTGCCGACAGGAAGATGTTGTTCGTCCGGTATTCATTGACGCCCTTGGCCTGGCCGCCGGCGGCGACCCAAAGCACTTCGGAGATGGCGAAGAGACCAATCCCGCCCAGCACGACGTCTATGCCATTGTAAAGGTGCGGAATTCCAAAGGTCCATCTGGCTTCGCCGGTCTGCAAGTCAATGCCGATCATGGACAGGGCCAGACCAACACATGCCGCGAACGCGGCCTTGAGCGCAGACTCGCCTGCAATCGCTGCAACCATGGTCAGTGCAAGGATCATGAGCGAAAAATAGTCTGCCGGGCCGAAGTTCAGGGCAAACATGATCAGTAGAGGAGCGGTCAGGGTGAGCATCAAAGTGGCAAAGGTTCCCCCGATGCAGGAGCCGAGTGCGGCTACAGTGAGGGCTTTCCCGCCCTCTCCGCGCTGCGCCATCGGAAAGCCGTCGAACGTAGTTACGACGGCCGCCGAGTCTCCGGGCGTGTTGACAAGAATCGATGTGATCGCGCCGCCATACATCGCGCCGTAGTAGATCCCGCCAAACATGATGAACGAGGACACCGGATCGAGGCCAAAGGTCATTGGAAGGAGCAGCGCAATTGCAACCGCTGGGCCGAGGCCAGGCAGAACGCCGGTGGCGGTACCAAGGATCACACCCAGAATTCCAAACCCGAGATGTTCCGGCGTGAGGGCGGACAGGAAGCCAGAGCCCAGCTGCCCCAATGTGGTTGACAGTCCATTCATGGCCAAGTTGCCTCCTTACGGAACGTTGATAGACAGCAGCTTTTCGAAGACGAAATAGACGGCTGTGGAAAAGACGATGAAGATGAGCGCGTCGCGTACCAATGTGCGACTACCGATCACTCTTGCCTGCAGGACGAGATAGACCGGTGTCGCAATAAGAAATCCGGCGATGCCGAGTGCGATCACATAGCCCAGGATCAGTCCAGCGCTGAGCAGGAAGCCGCGCCAGTGCACTTCCGAAGTGTGTACGTGCACTGCGGGGCCCTGGACCGCAACGCGCCTGCGCAGGAGCGCCTGGCCGACGAGCGCAAGGGCACTCACCGCCAGTAATGTGGCAACGATGGTGGGGAACAGGTAGGGCCCGGTCGCTGAAGCCCCCGCGCCACCGCTCATTCCCAGGTCTTCAAGCAGGGCTGCCGTTGCTTTTGTTTCGGAGGCAACGAAATCGTCCAGATCCGGTCCGGTCAGGTAGCGATCTTCCCAAGAATAGGTTTTCAGGACTTTCTTCCATTCCTCAGATCCCCTCATTTCGGCAAGCATCTGCAGAATCTTGGCGCGGTCGTGATCGGACACGCCTGGTCCGGCGACGACGAACCGCCAGTTTTCCAGTTCCACATTGAGCCCGCTTTCCCGGAGTGTAGGGATGTCGACATTGTCGAGCCGTTCAGGAGCCGAAATGGCGAGCAGACGCATGCGGCCTGCCTCGGCGAGGTCTTTCCATTCCGCAAATCCTGCGACGCCTGCCTGGATCTGTTTTCCCATCACAGCCGCTGCAGCCTCGCCGCCGCCAGGATAGGCGACATAATTGAGCTGCCGGGGGTCAATGCCGATGTCCTGAGCGATCATGGCAACCATCAGATGGTCTGCGCTGCCGGCAGAGCCACCACCCCATACAAATCCGGTCGGGTTCTTTTTGAAATCCGCGATCAGATCGTCCATAGTTTGATAAGGGGAGTCGACGGGAACTGCGACAACGTCGAATTCACTGGCCAGCCGGGCAAGAAGGGTTGCTTCGGAAAGATTGAACCGGCTCTCGTGCATGACCATCGCGCTGACAAGCGTGCTGCCGCCGACCATCCAGGTATACGGGTCGCGCCGATGCTGGGTGATCAGCTCTGTCAGGCCAATGGTACCGCCGGCACCGCCGCGATTGACCACTTCGACCGGAACATTCGCGATGTCGTCGACGACAAGCGCATGTTGCATGACGCGTGCAAGCTGGTCCCAACCACCGCCAGGGCTGGCAGGAGCCATAATGGTGATTGCCCGCTTCGGGTAGTCCTTGCTTGGCGAAACGCCGGATTCAGCGATCAGACTGACCGGGCTCGTTTCCTGGGCGAAGGCAGGCACTTTCCAGCCTGACGACTGAATCATGAGCGCAATCGCGATTGCGTGAAGAAGCCGCCTGACCAATTCCGTTCCTCCCTGTCCCCGGTTCATCTGGCTCTGCCGGGAACGAGCCCGTGCTTATATCCTGCCGACGACCAGACATCTTTGTGTAGGGAGATTAGTCGGGCTGCCTATCTTGAACCTGTCATGGAGGGGTGTATCGAGCGGATTTGCGTGCAGAATGTGCGAAGCTCGTCCCCCTTAGGCGCACCGGCTTAGACTCTGGCAGTCGCCTTTGAGGCACACATGACTGCAAGATTCACAATATCCCGTGCTGTGAAATGAGTGGGGAGAATATGTATGGGCTTCGAAAAGCCAAGGAGCATGGGCCCTACAATGCCAACATCATAGGCGGCGGATAAAAGACCTGATGCAATTTTTGCGGAGTCGAGCGAAGGGAACAAAAGCAGATTGGCTGAACCTTCGAGCTCGCTATCCAGGACGATTTTTTCCCGCCGGCTTTCTATCAATGCGACGTCTGCATGCATTTCTCCGTCGACAGGAAATCCAGGCGAAAGCTTTCGGAGCTCCTCGGCTGCGTGCTTCATTTTTCTGGCCGACGCAGACCGGGAAGCGCCAAAGTTCGAATGAGACAGAAGCGCAGCCTTAGGGGAAATGCCGAGTTCCCGAATTTGCTGAGCCGCCAGAAGCGTCATTTCAACGATCTGTTCCATGCTTGGTTCCACATTCATGTGCGTGTCGCAAAGAAAGATGGGGCCTCTCGGAAGAACAACCGAAGTCAGCGCGTATATACGTGTCGATGAGGAAGACTTCGGAATAATGGGAAGTATTTCGAGCAGCTGACTCCACCAATCTTTCGGACCACTGCACAGGGTTCCATCTGTTAGTCCTTCGCGAAGAAGCATCGCTGCGGCGACGTTCAGGTCCTGCTTGTAGGATGTGTCTGCGATTGGAGGTGAACTGCCTTTGCGGCCGACAAGCGATCGGTAGACAGAACAAAGCCGGGCATTGAGTTCGTTGGGCTCGGCCGGATCGTGTATGTCAACGCCCTGTTCAAGAAGGCGTAAGCCAAGGTCAGCACATCGGGCTTCAATTCTTGAGCGCGTTCCGACGAGGACAGGGCAGGCGACACCTTCATCAATCAATATCTGCGCGGCGCGCAATGTGCGATCATCTGACCCGTCAGAGAGGGCGATACGCTTCCTTGCTGCGCGGGCCGCCGCGAAGGCCGGCCTCATCATTTCTCCGGAGCTGCGAACATAGCGTTCAAGGCTCGATCGGTATTGGTCGAGATCGGCGATCGGTGCGCGAGCTACACCGGACTCCATCGCAGCCAGCGCGACGGCCGGCGCGATGTACTGGATGAGACGCGGGTCGAAAGGCTTCGGGATGAGGTAGTCCGGGCCAAGACCCTTTGCAAATGTGCCATCTCCGGAAATGTCGCCCTCAGAGCGGGGGGCATGCGCCAGAGCAGCTATGGCATCGACGGCAGCCAATTGCATGGCCTGGTTGATCTTGCTGGCGTTGACATCAAGCGCTCCCCGGAAAATGAACGGGAAGCAGAGCAAGTTATTGACCTGATTGGGATAGTCAGAACGACCGGTCGCAACATATGCGTCGGGCCGGGCTGATCGGACCTTTTCTGGCATGATTTCCGGAATTGGATTGGCGAGCGCCATCACCAGAGGGGCCGGCTGCATGTTCGATAGCCAGTTCGGCTGAAGAATGCCGCCTGCAGACAAACCGAGAAAAACATCAGCACCTTTCAACGCATCAGCGAGGGTCTCAGCGGTCTTGCCTTCTGCGAATGACCGCTGGTTTTCCGGGATACTATTCAGACGACTGTGGCCGATAATTCCATGAACATCGGACAAAATAACATTGCGGGGGTCAATGCCGATGGCCAGCAAGAGGTTGACACAAGCCATGGCTGCGGCGCCTGCACCCGAAGTCACCACCTGGAGGGACGCGGCAGATTTTCCGGTAAGCTCGAGATAGTTGCGGACCGCAGCGGCGCAGACAATGGCTGTGCCATGCTGGTCGTCGTGGAACACAGGAATATTCATGCGCTCCTGAAGTTTGCGTTCGATCTCGAAACATTCGGGAGCCTTGATGTCCTCAAGGTTGATACCTGAGAAAGTTGGTTCCAGAGCGGCGACGATATCAATAAAGCGATCAGGATCAGAGGCGTCGAGCTCAAGATCGAAAACATTGATGCCAGCGAACTTCTTAAAGAGGACCGCTTTGCCCTCCATGACCGGCTTAGCCGCAAGCGGGCCAATATTCCCCAGACCGAGAACCGCTGTCCCATTGGTTACGACGGCAACAAGATTACCTCGGCAGGTCAGCTTGTTCGCAGTTGTTGGTTCACGCACTATTTCATGGCAGGCGGCTGCAACACCAGGCGAATAGGCGAGGGAAAGATCGTGCTCATTGAGCATCCGTTTGGTTGGGATGATCTCAAGTTTTCCGGCGACCGGCGTCGCATGATAGTCCAAGGCGGCCCGCTTGAAATTGTCATCCATCCGGAATGGTCTTTCGCGAACCACACCCGCATTCGCAATGCGAGCGTGGATTAAGGTGTAGCGTACTTAGGGAAGAGACTATTCGGTGAGGCTGACAGCAAGCTGTCTTGTTCACGGATGGATCCGGCGCCGTGCGACGGGTGAAGTGGGCGAGCCTGTGCCCGATTAGAATTCGGTTTTGGTGAGCAAGAAAAGGGAGGTGCCGGCGATGAAGGGACTCGCCGGCACCTCTGACGCATTCGCTAGAAGGTTTTGCGAATGGTGAAGGTGGCCAGGCGGGGGGTTCCTGGCACCAGGTTGATATCGGCCGAGAAGCCGGCACTTTCGATGTATTGCTCATCGAAGAGGTTCGAGATCTTGAGCGTCATATCGAGATCGTCGCCGAAGCTATAGTAGAAGCCGAGATCCACGGTCTGGTAGCTCGGGAGGTCCAGCAGGTTCGTAGGTTCCGCCGGCGAGGGCAGATAGCCAACACGATCACCAATATAGGCATAGCCGATACCGACGCCCAGATTTTTGAGCGGTCCGCTCGAGAAGTCATAGCGCGACCAGATGTTGAACGTATTCTTCGGGGCGTTCTGCAATTGTGCGCCGACTTCCAGCGGTTCATCTGAGTCAGTCACAGTGGCATCTGTATAGGTGTATCCGCTGATGATCTGCCAGCCAGGAAGCGGCGAGGCATCCAGTTCAAGCTCGAAGCCCTGCGACTGTTCCGAACCGATAGGGGCAGAGCAGGTTCCTGTTGCAAGCGTCGTGACGCCTGGCGGGAAGGACGTGCCGGGCGGCAAGGTGGTCGGACACGTGAAGGTGTTGATTGTGTCCTTCTTGTTGATCTCGAATACCGCAGCCGTCACGAACAGCTTTTTGTCGAAGAGATCTGCCTTCACCCCGCCCTCAATGGAATCTGAGAGCGTCGGATCAAAGGGGTTGCGCCCGAAAATATCCTGGCTGTTGGCGGCCACAGGAACATAGGACGTGCTGTAGCTTGCGTAGAAGGACAGATTCTCGTTCGGCTGGACGATCAGGCCGGCAAGCGGCAGCCACTTGTCGTCAGATTTCGACTGATCCGGTACGCCCGTGAGGAGGCGTTCCTCGATGAACTGGTCTTCCTGTGCATATCTGACGCCACCCATAACCTTCAGCCAATCGGTCAGCTCGACCAGGTCTGAAAAGTAGAAGCCCGTCGAAGTGCGCTCAGTGAACCTCCGGTTCAGGCTTCCAAGCGGGTAGTCGGAAAGCGGCAGTTCGTTGTGGATCGGGTCGTAGACGTCGATGTCCAGCGAAAGAGGACCGGTTGCCGGGGCGTTGTAGAACTGGAGACGTTCGAAGTCGGACGTTTCGATGCCATAGCTCGCGCCAACCAGCAGTTTGTGCTCGATATCGAAAGTTTCGAACTCGCCGGTCAGGTTGACTTCACCGAAACTGTACGTACGAACGTTGGCCTGCCCGCGAGCGCGTCGACGCAGTGTCGTGGCATTGCGGAAGCCAACGGTGTCGAATCCCCGGGCATCGTCAGTGTGATCGACATACTTGTAGGCGAAATTCAGCTTCCAGTCATCATTGAACTGATGATCCACGCTGATCCGGCCCACTGTGCCTTCTTCGACAAGATAATCGCCGGGTGCCTGGTAGCTTGTGTCGAGATCAGCGATCAGGTTGACATCCCTGTTGGGGGCGACAAGCTGGTTGTCATAGTGAGTCTTGACTCTCCGGTATTCAGCCGAAAGTAGGACTGTCGTATCGGGGGTAAGGTCAAACTCGAGGCTCGGCGAAACATAGACTGGGCGTTCAAAGGCATAGTCCCTGAACCCGTCGCCATCTCCCGCCTCACCTACAAGGCGGTACCGCAGCCGGCCGCTGTCGCCGATCGGCCCGGTAAAGTCGATGGACCCAAGCAGGCTTTGGGCCTGGTCATAGTCTCCGATACCCTGGTTAGCTTTGAGAGCGACTTCGTACCGGGGGGTGTCTTCTGGCTTCTTGGTAATGATGTTGATGAAGCCGCCCGGCTGACCCTGGCCATAGAGGACAGACGTTGGTCCTTTGACGAGTTCGATACGCTCAACCCCAACCGTTGGGGGTGATCCGAAGCGGACTGTCAGGCCCGGCAGACCATCCGTCAGCAGAACACCGCGATCATTGCCGCCTGTCTTGAAGCCACGAATGGTAATGTCGTAGCCGGTATTACCAGCCCGCTGAACGCCATTCATGTACTTGTAGAGATCGGCAACGCTTGAGGACTCAACTGCATCCAGAAATTGCTCATTGTATGCGGAGACGCTGAAGGGCGTATCGAGAACCGAAAGGTCGATCTTGGTCGCGCTAGAGGCGCCCGCGTCAACAAAGGAACCTTCCACAACCACGGTGTCGAGGGTTCTCGCTTCCGAAGCTTCTTCGGTCGCTGCCGCGTCACCATCTTCCTCGGCGAAAGCCATCCCCGAAAGCGAACTGACAAGTCCGAAGGCAGATGCCCCCAGAATAGCCACTCTCAGTGATTTGGTGCGATTCACCCCGTACTTGCCATTTGCCATCCTGTTTCCTCCCATGGCGTCCCGGTCGCTGTTATGATCGGGCTTCTGATTTTTAGGGGGGTGCGGCACGGAGCGAGGCCCCGGATGTAAGCCGACCCATCTAATTCGCTTACTGAGTACGCCCCTATCCTGTCGCCTTACTGTCATGGTTCCTGTCATCCCTTTGACGGGAGACGGCCAGCCCGAAGCAGGGATTATCGTGTTTCCCATGACAGAATTCCGACAGGCTGATTTCGTATGGTGAGAACATGCGGCGCGTCATTCGCAATTAGTACAGCAAGTGCACATGACGTGTCAGACATAGGGTTTGACAAACAACGAACTGAGGAAACGGAGGCGGAGGAATTCCATGAAAGATCATCACACCAAAGGTGCAACTGCGCGTCGCACCCCGAGCAGCCGGCTTGCGATCGCTGCATCCCTTGCGGTCATTGCGGCTGTGTCAGTATCTCAGCCTGCAGCGGCACTGAAATATGCGGAGCCGGCTCATCACATGAAGGCGAGCCGCAAAATTCCCCATTGGCAACCGGGCCCGCTGACAACTGAGCCCGAAGAGGAGCTCGCGATTGTCGGGGCTGATGTCATGGACGAAATGACTCTCGGATGGGCGAAGCTCATGCGGAAAGCTTATCCGCGCCTCAGCGTTACGATGCAGGCCAAGGCGTCCGGTTCGGGTGCGCCGGGACTGATCAGCGGAGAGTCGCACCTCGCACCGATCGGCCGTGAAATGCTGCCGGCCGAAGAGCAGGCTTTCATTGAAAAGTTTGGCTATGCGCCTACCCGAATCCGGGTCGCTACCGGCAGCGTGGGATCGCTCGGCAAAACGGCGGCGAGCATCATCATGGTCGATGCTGACAACCCAATTCAGTGCCTGAGCCTTCCGCAACTTGACTCCATCTATTCCAAGGAGCGCAAGCTGGGTGGACCGGAGATTACATCCTGGGGACAGCTGGGTCTCGCCGGCGACTGGGCAACGCGCAAGATCCACCTGTATGGCCTGCGTCATCCGAATGGCATCGAATCCTATTTCCGTGATCGTGTCATGGAAGGGGGCGAATACCGCGACGACATTCAGTTCGTGAAAGGCATTGGGTTCACGCATGCGTTCAACGTGGCAGCGCAGGACATGGCTCAGAATCCGGGCGGTCTGACCTATGCACTGATGGCCAATTTGGAGGCAAACACAAAGCTGGTTGCCCTCTCGGAAGATGACGGCGGCAAGTGCGTCAAGCCGACAACGAAAACGATCTACGACCACTCCTACCCTCTCAGCCGGTACGTCTACATTTACGTCAACAAGGCACCCGATAAGCCGATCGAGCCCAAGATTGCTGAATTCCTCCGGGCGGTCCTGAGCTATGAGGGGCAGGCAGAGGTTGCCAAAGACCGCGTATATCTTCCTCTGATGCCGGAAGTGGCAAAGGAAGAACTTGCTAAAGTCAACGCGATGGCGAAATAGACAAGGCTTCGCGGTCATCGTCGGCTGGATGCAACGGCGCTCCAGCCGGCACCTGGACAGAATGCGTTTGCACGTGCGCATTCTGTCCAATTTTTTTGGATCATTCATCCGCAATGTCTGTGTTTGAATGGACCGTCTTCTGGGGGGTGCCCGAAATTCGGGTCATGCAACCAAGGGAACTTCGCCGGTCAGTCTCCACCGTTGTGTCCCGAATTTTCGCTCGAAACTCAGTCAGTGCGGGTCAAATGACAATCGCCGGGTAAACCGGTTGGCTGACCCCAATATCAATCATAGCCGAGTTTTGCCAGTTCTTCGCGCGCTTCAAGTCCGCTTAACGGATAGTAGCCGGAATACCGCACATCCTCCTGTCCTTCCTTGCTCAGAATGAACCGGAAGAATTCCCTGATGTGCAGGGGAATGGTAGTATTCTCAGGAGTGTTCATTCGGATGAACATGTAGCGTGTAAGCGGGTACTGACCACTCGCAGCGGTCTCGATTGAGCCGTGCA
>ERZ795053.3379-NODE-3379-length-18194-cov-15.982799_pt1 | contig 18194 bp, 17 predicted proteins | sample MGYA00375137_ERZ795053 | MGnify/ENA primary metagenome ERZ795053 (study PRJEB30182, sample SAMN05720284) | activated sludge metagenome | isolation source: Anaerobic digester | place: Hong Kong | collected 2014-12-17 ...
GTGGCGCTGCTGATGAGCGCGGTCGTTGCTGCGGCCGTGGCCCACAAGAACGGTCATTCCTGGGATCGGCTAGGCGAGGAGATCGTCAAAGGCATCTCGCTGGCCATGAGCGCGATCATGATTCTGCTCATGGTCGGCGCGCTGATCGGCGTCTGGAACATGTCGGGTACCATCGCAACCGTCGTCTATTACGGCATTCAGTACATCAATCCGACCTGGTTCTACTTCGCGGCAGCACTGCTCACCGGTCTGATCGGCCTGGTGACGGGCAGCTCGTGGACGACGGCGGCAACGCTGGGTGTGGCGTTTGTCGGCATGGCCAACGCCATCGGTGCGTCGCCGGCCATCACGGCGGGTGCCGTCATTTCCGGCGCCTACTTCGGCGACAAGATGACCCCGCTCTCCGAGACGACGATCCTGACCCCGCAGATTGTTGGCAGCAACGTCTACGCGCACATTCGTAGCATGTCCAAGGCGAGCATCCCAGCTTATCTGGTTGCACTGCTGTTGTTTTTCATGATTGGACAGTTTGGGCAGGTGACGCCGCCGCCGATGGACACGACCGAAGTGCTGGCGGCGCTGGCAAGCGTCTACACCATCACCTGGTGGAATCTGCTGCCGATCGTGGTTCTGCTCGTTCTGGGCTTCCGACGCTATCCGGCGTTTCTTTCCATTCTGATTGGAACGCTGGCCGGCGCCCTGGTCGCGATCATCTTTCAGCAGCCGCTCTTGATTGACTTTGCCAATGATATGAGCTTGAGCGCGCCCTTTGCGGCGCTGAAAAGCATCTGGGTCGCCATGGCCAACGGCTTTGTCCTGGAGAGTCCCTACCCGGAGATCAATGAGCTTTTCTCGGGCGGCGGCATGAATAGCATGTTGTCGACGGTGTGGCTGATCCTGGGGGCAATGTCCTTTGGCGCCATGATGGACTATGGCGGTTTCAACAACCGGTTGATCGCGCCCGTCATCCAGCGTGTCCGCTCCGACGGCGGGACGATCGCGGCAGTGATGCTCACCTCGATCGGCTTCAATGTAGTTGCCGGCGACCAGTACATTGCCATCGTGTTGCCGGCGCGCATGTTCATGCTGACCTTTCGCGAACGCGGCCTGCACCCGGAAACGCTGGCGACAGCCGTCGAGAACTCTGGCACCGTCACCTCGCCGTTGATTCCCTGGAATTCGTGCGGCGCCTATATGTCGGCGGCGCTGGGCGTGTCGACCTTTGTCTATTTCCCGTATTGCTTTTTCAACTTTCTCAACCCGATTTTGGGATTGGTCTATGGCTTTGTAGGGATAAACGTCCAGCATCTTGCCGAACAGGAGCAGATCGCCTCGGCGGCCGTGAAGGACGCGCCGCTGGTGGATCAACGCAAGTAGTCTGAAAAAGGAGCCCGCCATGAGAATTGTTGTCGCCTTGGGAGGAAACGCGCTGCTCAAGCGCGGTGAACCGATGACGCATGATGTGCAGCGCGCCAATATCCGCGTTGCAGCAAACGCCCTTGCACCTGTAGCGCGCGAACATGAGCTTGTGCTGGCGCACGGCAACGGCCCACAGGTCGGCTTGCTGGCGCTGCAAGCGTCCGCTTACAAAGAGGTCGAAGCCTATCCGCTCGATGTCCTCGGCGCACAGACAGAGGGCATGATCGGCTACATGATCGAGCAGGAACTCGGCAACCTGCTGCCATTCGAGACGCCCTTTGCCACCATTCTGACGATGGTCGAGGTCGATCCGAGCGACCCTGCTTTTCGGAATCCTACCAAGTTTGTTGGCCCTGTCTATGAAAAGGCCGAAGCAGAGCGGCTCAAAGCTGAGAAGGGTTGGGTCCTCAAGCAGGATGGCGCCATGTGGCGTCGCGTCGTGCCGTCGCCGCTGCCCAAGCGCATCTTCGAGATTCGCCCCATCAAGTGGATGTTGGAAAAAGGCACGATCGTGATCTGCGCCGGCGGCGGCGGCATACCGACCAGCTACGACCCTGCCAGGGAACGCTGGCTGACCGGCATCGAGGCGGTCATCGACAAGGACCTGGCGAGCGAATTGCTGGCGCGCGAGGTGAACGCCGATTTGTTCGTGATCGCCACTGATGTGGACGGTGTCTATGTCGACTGGGGGAAGCCGGAGCAACGCAAGTTGGGGACCGTCACCCCGGACGAGTTGCGCAGCCATCCGTTCCCGACCGGTTCCATGGGCCCAAAAGTAGACGCCGCGATTCAGTTTGTCGAGCGAACTGGCAAACGCGCGGCCATCGGGTCGCTGGCACAAATCGAGCAAATCGTCGCCGGCACGGCCGGTACCAATGTCGTGAAGGTCAAACCATAGTTCGAGGTCCACATGCAGACGCGAATGCTGTTCGGTCCGCTACTTTTATTGTCGATGGTTCTGGGTGCATGCATCCCGGTCACGGCCCCTGCCGCTGCGCCCACGCCGACTGTCGATCCGGCTATCTACAACCAGGTGCCGGACACGACCCTGTACGAAGCAGGCGAGTGCGTGGCTACGCTCGCCGCTCCGACGCCCGCCCATACGTCGAATACGTTGGGCGGACCGCCCAGCGCTGAAATCGCGCCGGGCGAGTATTCTGTCGCCATGACTGCCGATTACGGTAGCAGCCTCTGGCTGATGTTAGGCGAGGTGGCCGCGCCTGCAAACTGGATAAACAGTAACAGTGTGACGGCGTTGTCGGGCGCTTGCGCAGCGAATGACAGTCCCGAATAGACTCGTAGGGAATCGAATTACCAGTGTGCCAGGTTGAAAACCTGCATAGAGAGATCAAAGGAGATTCAAGATGCAACAGTTTGGTGTGCATTCGGAAGTAGGCAAACTCCGCAAGGTCATCGTACATCGGCCCGATCTCAGCCTAAAGCGGCTGACCCCGTCCAACCACGACGACCTGTTGTTCGACGACGTCCTGTGGGTGGAGCGCGCCCAATGGGAGCACGATCAGTTCGTGGCCGCCATGCGTGCGCGTGGCGTGGAGGTATTCTATCTGCTGAATCTGCTGAGCGAGGCGCTGGCCGCCAGCGACGAGGGCCGCCGCAAGATGATCGAACTGGTGGCATCCGAATACACCGTGGGCTGGTCCCTGGCCGACGAGGTGCGCGAGTTCCTTTGGCAGATGAAGCCCGATGTCCTGGCCAAACATCTGATCGGTGGATTGACGGTCAGCGAGATGGACCTGGATCTTACCAAGCTGAAGAACGTTTCGCTCGGAGCGGCGGCGCTCGATGATCCCGGCTACTTTGTGCTGCCGCCGGTCCCGAATTCGCTCTTTACGCGTGATTCGTCGTGCTGGATCTTCAATGGCGTCTCTGTGAATCCCATGTATTGGCCGGCGCGGCGCAAGGAAGCGCTCAACCTGCTCGCCATCTACCGCTACCACCCGATGTTCCAGGATGCCGGCTTCGACTTCTGGTATCCGGAGCGCGGCGACGACGGCAGGTTCAACGCCCAGGATTTCGGCCAGGCATCGCTGGAAGGCGGCGACGTGATGCCCATCGGCAACGGCACGGTGCTGATCGGCATGAGCGAGCGGACACAGGCGCGCATGATCGAGCAGATTGCCAAGAATCTCTTTGCCAAAGGCGCTGCCGAGCGCGTGATTGCGGCCGTGATGACCAAGGATCGCGCGCACATGCACCTGGACACTGTCTTTACCTTCCTGGATCGGGACATCGTGACCGCCTTTCCCAAGGTAGTCAACCAGATTCGCGCCATCAGCCTGCGACCGGGCGCCAAAGAGGGTGACTTCCACGTTACCGTCGAGCCGAGCTTCCTGTCTGCGGTGGCCGATGCGTTGAAGGTGAAGAAACTGACTGTGGTGGAGACGGGCGGCGATCAGTACCAGGCGGAGCGTGAACAGTGGGACGATGCCAACAACACTGTGGCCCTGGAGCCGGGCGTGGTGGTCTCTTACGAGCGCAACACCTACACCATCGGCAAGATGCGCCAGGCCGGCGTGGAAGTCATCCCGATTGCGGGTTTTGAACTGGGCAAGGGGCGTGGCGGCGGCCACTGCATGACGTGCCCCATCCTGCGTGACGGCATCTAGAGGTGTAAAGGTGACTGAACAGGAACAAGAACCGGTGCCCGAGGCGCGCCCGACGCTGTTTACGCGAATGTTCGGCGCTGCCCGGTATGTGATGACGCTGGCGGTCGTCGCCATCTTCCTGGGCGCAACCGTGTTGCTGGTGGATGGCATCGTCCAGATGGCGAACGCGCTCTGGCATCGGCTCGTTGGCGCGCAGGCAGACACCGCGGACTCTGTGACACTGCGTGTTGACGTCATCGAAGCGGTGGACATCATTCTGGTCGCAACCGTACTGTTCGTGATTGCCTTTGGTCTTTACCAGCTCTTTGTGGATGCTACGCTGCGGTCGCGGCTGCCGCCATGGCTGCGTATCACTGCGATCGGCAATCTTGAAGTGCGGCTGGCAGGCATGGTGATCACCGTGCTCAGTATCATCGCCTTGACGCAGGCGCTCGAGACGCATGGCGGGGGCGGCACGGGAACCGGCTATGAGATCGCGGCCGTGATCGCTGCGATCAGCCTGTTCTTGTATCAGGAAGGCAGGTCTTCTCATTCGCGATCCGACACCGACGAATAGCCGGCGCCGGACCGCTTTCATTCATTCGTATTCCTGAAAGGGGAAAAGTTGTATGGCAACGCTGACCGTCTGGAAATTCGAAACCGTGGACGGCGCGCAAGAGGCGCTGAACAAAGTCATCGAGTTGTCCAAACAGCAATTGATCCAGGTGCAGGATGCGGCGATCGTCTCCTGGCCGGCGGGCAAGAAGAGCCCGGCAACCCAGAACTATGGAAGCATGACCGGTAAGGCTGCACTGTCCGGCGCATTCTGGGGCATGCTATTCGGCCTGATTTTCTTCGTGCCTTTCTTTGGCATGGCCATCGGTGCGGCAATGGGCGCATTGGCGGGCAAGTTCTCTGACTACGGCATCGACGACAACTTCATCAAGCAGGTGCGCGATCAGGTTACCGAAGGCACGTCGGCGCTCTTCCTGCTCTCCAGCGGCGCGGTGGAGGATCGCGTCGTCGCCGCGTTCCAGGGTATGCCCATGGAGTTGATTCAGTCGAACCTGAGCAGCGAGCAGGAAGCAAGGCTGAAGGAAGAGTTCGGCGGGTAATGCTGGATGACGACAAGAGGAGGAAAAGTCGCAATGAGTGATCCTATAGAAACCCGTTCGCCACTCCAACAAGCCGGCGACGCGATGATTGATATGCGCAACGAGGCGATCGTGCAGACCGCCAATCTGTACATCCTTGGCCGCAAAGTCGTATTGGCCGGGGTTGGTGTGACGTTCCTAGGAGTTGATGCGGCCCACGCTTTTGTCCAGCAGGCGATTGAGCGCGGTGAAATCGTCGAGGCGGACGGTCAGAAGCTTGCCTCCGCGTTGCGCACGCAAGCCATGGATCGTGCTAAAGCGGCTGATCAGGCGCGAATCGACATGATCGAAGCAGTAACTGCAACGCTGTTTGAAAGCGTGAACGGCATCCTGAGGGCGCTCAAGGTGCCGGAAATGAAGGTCACGTTTCACGAGCAGCCGAACCAAGAAGGCACAGAACACCCTGTGAACCCGACCGGCGCCGAGGGCGGTGGGTGAACCTGTTCACAAGGAGCTTCCAGCAGTGATCCCACTTGAAGAATCCTGGTATCGACGGCTTCTCGTCTTTGCGCCTGTCATCGGCGTCATTGCCGGCGCGATGGCGGTACTCTTCATGGGAATCACAGGTACGGCAACAGAGAGCCTCTTTGGCGGCACGGGCACCGGCTGGTGGGCCGGCCACTGGTGGTGGGTCCCATTGACCGCCACCGGTGGCCTCGCCATCGCAATCCTGCGGAAAACGTGGGGAGTTTCCAGGGACGTTCCTGGCGCGATTGTCCTGGCACACCAGGCATGGGTTGATCCATCCAAGGCGTTTCACTGGGTTGCCATCTCCACGGTCTCGCTTGTCATGGGGGCAAGTCTCGGGCCTTCATTCGCTCTTGCTGTCATGGGTGGGGGATTCGGCGCCTGGCTGATCACCCGTCTGGGCAGCCAGGCAAGCGCGGCAGACGCGCGTCAGGGCTTTGCGCTCACCGGAATGGCCGGCGGGATGGGAGGTGGCTATAGTGCCCCCCTGTTTGCCCCGGTGTTGGTTTCAGAACTGTCGCCCACTTCCAAGGAAAACTATGTCGCGCTCTTCATCGCCGAGCTTTTCGCTGCGACGTTCGGATTCGTTGTCTACTATGGTGTCACGGGCAGTACGATGCTGGGCTCATATCGCCTCCCTGAGTACAGGCCTCAGATCGTCGATCTGCTGGCAGGAGCGCTGCTTGGTGCGGCAGCGGTATTGGTGCTTCTTCTCCACACCCTCCTAAGCAAGCTCATCAACGCCGCCGCAAATTCCGTCGCCAATCCGTACCTGCTTGGCGCCGGGGGCGGTGCATTGGTCGGCCTGATTTCATTCGCGCTTCCACTGACAGCCACGGCGGGGAGCAGCCAGTTGGGGACTGCGCTCGAACTATCGGGCGACATCGGGGTTGGTCTGCTTGCTGCAATCCTGATTGGCAAGATGATCGCCATTGCGCTCAGTCAGTCCTGTGGTTTTCTGGGGGGTGTTGTCTTTCCCGCGATCTTTCTGGGCGGAACGGCTGGTCTCCTGGTCCACGCTCTCTTTCCCGCAATCCCTATCGCGTTGTGCGTCGGGGCCATGCTGGCCGCAGTCCCAGGGGCTTTCCTGAATGCGCCCCTTGCCTTAATCATGATTGCAGCCGGTACGATCAGACTTGGCCCGGAAGCCCTGCTTCCCGTTGGCATTGCCGTTGTAACGGCGCACATACTGATGGCTGTCATGCGAAAGTACGTGTCAACCGAGTCCCCTTCCCCAACCACTGATGGCATCCCCGGCCGAAATTCCACCGCCGAATAAATCCAGCCAGGTCAAAAGCTCACCACATGCTGCCGCAATGAGGCTGCGTCAACATGGGCGCCCAAGCCACGCAATGTGAACGCTTGGGCCGGAGTAGGTGATAGAATTAAAAAAGGGTGTAATCTGACAATTATCGCTGGATGGAGGGCTGCATTCGCCAATACACATTTCGGCCATCTGATGTATAATGGTGCGCACTTGCGCGGTCGCTTAATATGTCTCACGCTCTGTCTCGGTACCGAACCGGGAGGATGAGGATATAGGCCATGACATCGGCAGGGACTACACTGCTTACGACGAAGCTCTTTCGTCCTTTGGCTCGTCACGAGCATATCCCTCGACAACGCCTGTTTGAACGACTCGATGGGGGGCTGGCGTCGCCGCTCACACTTGTGTGTGCCGGTGCGGGCTTTGGCAAGACTTCGTTGGTCAGTGATTGGCTGCAACGCCTGGAGACACAATCGACGGCGCCGGTCGCAATTCGCAGTGCCTGGTTGTCCTTGGATGAACATGACAGCGAGTTTCAGGTCTTCGTGCGCTACGTCATCGCAGCGCTTCGATCTGTCTTGCCCGATGCATTGGAGACAACCGAAAGCCTGCTCAACCATCGCGTCGAACCGCCGCTGTCAAAAATCTACATAACGCTGGCTAATGACCTTGCCAGTCTTCCCGAGCCGATTCTACTTGTGCTCGATGACTATCACCTGATTCATGACACACATATCCACGATCTGTGGACCTACCTGCTTCGTCATTGGCCTGAACCTCTAAGACTCGTGTTGATCTCCAGGCATTCGCCGCCCTTCCCTCTCGTCCAACTGCGCGCCAACGGGCGGATGGTGGAGATTCGTAACCGGGACTTGCGCTTTACACTTGATGAATTGGCGGAATACCTGGGCAAAGTATTGATGGTTCCGCCAGGTGACGATGAATTGAAAGGACTCGAAGAACGCACAGAAGGCTGGCTTGTCGGCATACAGTTGGCAAGCCTGTGGTTGCGAGGCGGGCAGACGATTGCGGAGCTGATGATCGCGCTGTCGAGTAGCGGCTCGGAGATCATGGAATATCTGACCGGCGAAGTGCTGTTACTGCAGGCGCCACACGTCCAGAGATTTCTGCTCGAGACCTCGATCCTCGATCCGTTTTGTGCCGAGTTGTGTGATGCCGTCCTTACCAAGCACAACACGGCACCTGAAGCCGACGAGATTATCCAATCCATCGTGCGAAATAATCTCTTTGTTCGGCCCTTGGATGCCACAGGAAAATGGTTTCATTTTCACCCTCTGTTCAGGGAACTCTTGCAGCGTAGATTGGCCGCCGACGTTGGTCGGGACCGAGTGAATAGCCTTTACGGCGCCGCCTCAGAATGGTTTGCCGCACATGACATGCCACAGCAGGCGATCGACCATGCGTTGGCCGGCGAGGACATCATCCGTGCGGCAGAAGTCATGGAAGCCGAGTTGGGCAACCTTTTGAATAGCGAAGACAGACTGGGGTTGGAGCGGTGGCTGCGTATGTTGCCGCCGGAGCTGGTGGAGAGTAGACCTGGGCTGCTCATGATCAAGGTATGGGTCACCAATTTCCGATGGCAACTGGAGGATGTCGCTCGATATACGCAGCAAGTCGAAGATCTATTACAAGGTGAAGCCGGCAACTCATTGACCAAAGCGATGCGGGAGGTTATCGAGGGCGAAGTCGCAATGTCGAAGTGCCAAAATGCCTATGCCCGCGGCCAGGCAGCGAGTGCGATCGAACTTGCCCGAGTGGCCTACGCCCAGTTGCCGCCATCTTGGACCTACTTGCGCGGTGCCGCCATGTTCTGGTATGCCTTCGCCATGCTGGCTTGCGGTCAAGGGGAAGCGGCCGAAGGCGAACTGCTGGCGCTTTATGAGACATTGCCCGACAAGAGCGATGGTCTTGCGCTGCGCGTGCTCATGGCCATCGGCTTGATCAATCTTCAGACAGGCACTCCGGACCGCGCCGAGCAAACTGCTAGATTGATGATTCGCAACGCCGAGCGAACTCGGTTGTCCATAGTTGTTGCCTGGGCTCACTACATTTTGGGTGTTGCCGGTTACTACACGGATCGGCTCTCTCTTGCTGAATCCCACTTCAAGGAAGCGACCGCTCTGCGCTATCAGGCACATTCACTGTGTGCCAGACAATCGGCGGCCGGATTAGTCTCCGTGCATCTTGCGACGGGGAATCATGCTGAGGCCCAGGCAACCGTTGAGCTTCTCATCGAATATGACATGGCAGAGAGAGGCATTGTCGACGATGTCACCCAGTCGGTGTATGCCCGGTATCAGGCTGCGACCGGAAAGCTGGGAGAGGCGCATCGATGGGCAAGTACCTTCGATAAGCCGGTTCACCCATTTTTGCTCACAATGTTTGAACTCCCCCAATTGACCCAAGCACGTCTGTTGCTGACCCATGCAAGCGAGGTGTACCACCTGCAGGCGCGCCAGATCCTGCGCGAACTCTGCGGTTTGGCTGAAAGCTCTTCGAATATCCGTCTACAGGTCGAACTCCTGGCGACCTCAGCGCTGGCGTATCGCGAAAGGATCGATAGCCACGTTGCCTTGCTGAGAGCGGTCAAGCTGGCGCAGACCGGCGGTCTGGTTCGGCCCTTGATCGAGCTCGGCATGCCTATATACGATCTGTTGACCACCCTTCCGCCTGGCGCTACCTACGATGAATTCGTCGGGCAGGTGCTTGCCCGCATTCCCGCTATGCCTGGAGCAGAAAGCGCGCCGGTGGCGGTCGAGAGTTCGACGCCCCATGCGGATCTGTTGCCCGAACCGCTCACCACCCGCGAGATACAGGTTGTACGTCTGATGCGTGAGCCATTGAGCACCAAGGAGATCGCTCATCAGCTCGACATCTCTTACGCAACGGCTAAGCGACATTCGATCAATATCTATGGCAAGCTTGGTGTCAGTTCGCGGTGGGATGCCGTTGCGAAGGCTGAAGCAATCGGCCTCCTGCCCTCACGCTAACTATGCTTTTCTGCTTCGACGTCTAGGCTGCGTCCTACCCCCACGCTAATACAACATCCCACGCTTCTACACCCGAAATACACCCGATCGGTGCTTCCGCTGGCCAGTCCAGAATGTTACCTTGTATGCACTATGGGCGCACCTACGGACCACTGCTCATTTTTTGATATGCCTGCCGTCTATCAGATCTATGTTCGGGGTGCCATCCAGCCGGAATGGGCCGACCGCCTCGAAGGAATGTCCATCCATCTGGCGACAACGGACGATGGACTTTCAATCACGATTCTGATAGGCGCCCTGACCGATCAGGCTTCGCTGGCTGGTCTATTGAATACGCTCTACGATTTGCAGCTAACCGTGCTTTCCGTGCAGCGCATTGCGAACTCAGCATGACAGAACCCCGGTACATGGGACTCTATCGCGCGCTGTGCTCCGGATCGTCTTCCGTGCCGCGCAGCCCCACGCTCCGGCAACACGTCGCTAGATCGGCTCATGTTGACCGGTGGCGGCAAAGCGAGAGATGCGAGTGTGCACCTGACAAAAGGGGAAACGATGAGCAAAGACAAGCAGCGCAAAGGCAAGAAGGAGTCAGGGAATCGACAGAAGAACGAATCCAGCACCAAAGCTGGTGTAGTCACTGCCGGATCAGGCGGCGAAGTCCAGAAGATGAAGCGCACAGAATTTGAGCGAGAGCTGGAGACGCTGCAGATCGAGTTGGTCAAGATGCAGGAATGGGTCAAGGCTACCGGCGCCAAGGTGTGTGTGCTGTTCGAGGGGCGCGATGCAGCCGGGAAAGGCGGTATCATCAAGCGCATCACCGAACGCACCAGCCCGCGCGTCTTTCGCGTTGTGGCCTTGCCCTCGCCGACCGAGCGCGAGAAGACGCAGATGTACTTTCAGCGCTACATGCCACACCTGCCTGCCGCGGGCGAGATCGTTCTCTTTGACCGCAGTTGGTACAACCGGGCCGGCGTCGAGCGGGTCATGGGCTTTGCGACCGAGAAACAGGTTGAGACATTTCTCCAGTACACGCCCTTCGTCGAGCGGGCGATCATTGCCTCTGGCATCATTCTGGTCAAATACTGGCTGGAAGAAACCATGGCGGATCAGACAGAGCGCTTTGAAGAGCGCATCAACGACTATCGCAAGATCTGGAAGCTCAGCCCGATGGATCTCGAGAGCCATCGCCGTTGGTATGACTACTCGCGGGCACGTGACGCGATGTTTGCGGCAACCGACACGGACGAGTCTCCCTGGTATGTTGTGGATTCGCATGACCAACGACGTGGGCGATTGAATTGCATAGCCCATCTGTTGAGCCTTATCCCATACGAGGAAATCCAGCGCACCAAAGTAAAGTTGCCCAAACGGCAGCCCAAAGGCGACTACGTCGAACCGGAGCATCCCTTCCGGCGCATCCCGAATCGGTACTGAGAGGAGACACAAGTACTATGCCAGATGTAACTGCGAATCAAGGTGCATGGTATACGCTGTCGGCTGAGGATACTGCCAGACAGTTGCAGGTCGATCCGGCCAGAGGCCTGACCGCAAGCGAGGCACAGCAACGGCTCGAGCAATATGGCCCCAACCAGTTGGCTGCCAAAAAGAAGGAGTCCGGGTTACAGGCGTTTCTGCGCCAGTACAAGGATTTCATGCAGATCCTCCTGCTCGGTGCCGCCCTAGTCAACCAGATCTTCACGCAGGAACTGGGTACGACACTCGTTCTCATCGCGCTGACGGTTTTCAATGCCGTGCTCGGTATGAACCAGGAGTCGAAGGCTGAGGCCAGCCTGGCGGCGCTGGAGAAGATGATGAAGAACATCGCCCGCGTCCGGCGTGACGGCCAGGCCATCGAGGTCGAAGCGGAACAACTCGTACCGGGCGATATCGTGCTGATGGAGGCAGGCAACCGCGTGCCGGCGGATGGCCGTCTCTTTGTGACCGCCACTCTGGAGATAGAGGAGGCAGCGCTGACCGGTGAAAGCGTCGCCTCGCCAAAGGACACCGACACCATCGCCAAATCTGATGTCCCGCTGGGCGATCGTCACAACATGGCCTATATGAACACCTCGGTGACCCGCGGACGCGGCGAGATGATTGTCACGACGACTGGCATGGGTACGGAGATGGGGCACATCGCCGACCTGCTCAACAAGACCGAGGCCGACAAGACACCCCTGCAAAAGCAGCTCGACAGGCTGGTCGTGATTATCGCTATCATTGCCGGCATTACCTTTCTCTTGATGATGTTCCTCGGCCTTCGGCAGGGGCAGGACTTCGACGCAATCTTTCTGGCGGGCATCGCGTTGGCGATTTCGGCCATTCCCACGGGCATGCCGGCCGTGATTACGACGCTTTACTCGATGGGCACGCGTGTCCTGGCCCAGCAAAATGCCATTGTCAAGCGGCTCCCATCAGTCGAGACGCTGGGCTCCGTCTCGGCAATTTGTTCCGACAAAACGGGAACGCTTACGTTGAACAAGATGACCGCCGTCGAATTCTCGATCCCCGGTCAGAACCGCTTTCGGGTGACGGGTGAGGGTTACAGCACAAAGGGCGAATTGCAGTTGACCCGCGGCATCCCCGCAGGACAGCCCTGGCAAAAGGGCTCGGCGCCTTATACGACCGAGGGTCAGATTCAAAGCGCCGGCGGCGCCAGGATCGACCTGGACCAGGTCATGTTGCCGATGGCCCTATGCGCCGATGCCCGGCTGGATGGCGAAAGCCTGATCGGTGACCCGACCGAAGGTGCGCTGATCGTGCTGGCTGAAAAAGGCGGCATCAGCGTCGAAGCCGCACGGCAGCAATATCCGCGTCTGGCCGAAGTGCCCTTCGATTCCGAATACAAGTTCATGGCTACCTTCCACACCATGACAGACTCGCTGGGAAAGCCGGTCGTGCGTGCCTTTGTCAAGGGTGCGCCAGATGTGCTGATCGCACGGGCAGGCTACTTCTGGCTGCCTGATGGTGAAGCGCAACCGGTCACCGATGAGAAGCGTGGGCTGGCGCTTATGGAGAACGAACGCATGGCCGCCGCCGGTGAGCGCGTGATGGTCGTCGCCTGCCGCGACTTTGATCCGTCCACCTTTGACCCAAAGGGCAAACTGATCGATTTGATGACGGATCTCACCTTGCTGGCCATGGTCGGGATCGTCGACCCGCCGCGCTCCGAGGCTAGGGATGCCATCGCCAGATGTCACAGCGCCGGCATCCAGGTGCGCATGATCACCGGCGATCATGCGGTGACGGCCGCGGCCATCGGCAAACAGTTGGGCATCGAAGGCGAAGCGCTAACCGGCGCGCAGTTCTCGGCCATGAGTGATGAACAACTCACGCAGAATCTGGACGGCATCGGTGTCATTGCCCGCGTCGCACCGGAAGACAAAATCCGCCTGGTCGATCTCTTGCAGCGCAAGCAAAACATCGTTGCAATGACCGGCGACGGCGTCAATGACGCACCTGCCCTCAAGAAAGCTGATATCGGCGTGGCCATGGGCATCACCGGTACCGAGGTCTCCAAGGGCGCGGCGGTGATGATTCTCACCGACGACAACTTTGCGACGATTGTCAAAGCGGTGGAGTATGGCCGGGCAATCTATGACAATCTGGCCAAATACGTGCGCTACCAGATCACGGCATTGGTGGCCTTCATCGCCTCGTATCTCGGGGCGGCGCTCTTCTTCATTCTGGGCGGCGTGCCATTTTCGCCCCTGGTGGTGCTGTATATCAACTTTCTGGTTCAGGTTCCGATTGCCATTGCGCTGGGCTTTGATAAACCACTGCCGGGCTTGATGGACCGCAAGCCCCGACCGTTGAGCCAGCCGGTACTCTCGCGCGCACAGTGGGCACGCTTGATCTTCAGCGGCGCTTTGGTCGCACTCGGCACACTGGCCGTGGAAGCAACCTACGAGGCGGTTGATCCGGTGCTCGCTGCGTCAATGGGGTTTGCCGTCTTCTCGCTGTTCAACGTGGCCATGGGAATCAGCAACCGCTCTGAGACGGAGTCGGCATTTCAGATGAGCACGGTCACCGACCGGCGCCAGTTGGGGCTGTATGGGCTGGCGATTCTTCTGACCTATCTTCCGACTGAACTGGGCTTCACACAACGCATCCTGGGCCTGGTTCCCCTGGCGCTCAACCAGTGGCTGCTTTGCGTTGGCCTGGCATTCGTTCTGGTACTCGTGTACGAGGTCATGAAGGTTTTCTTACGTCGCCGCGGTGATGCAGCGCAGCCGGCAACGACCGCCAGCGCTTCAGCCTGATCCGTGCTACAGAGGGTCTTGATTGTGATGCTTCGGTGCAAGCGCACTGTTTGAATTGTAGGTCGCAAACTTCAGCAAGGAGGAGAAGCTATGTGTTGTGCATTTCTGACGCTCGTTTTTCTTGGCCCGCGTTTCTTTGGTGCCATGTGGTGGCTGTTCCAGCCGGTGCGCTGGCAACTTGCCTTTACCGAAATCCTCGGCGGGAATCTCTGGTGGCTATGGGCGGTACTCGGGCTCATTTTCCTGCCATGGACCACGATCATGTTCGTCGTGGTGGCGCCGTTGGGCATCGTCGGCTGGGACTGGCTATGGCTCGGTCTTGCCCTGGCCGGCGACATTGCCTGGTACGCCGGCGGTGTGGGGCGCAAGCAAATCCCGAATTACCAGGGGTACTGAGCGTCACAGCGGCGAACTTGGCGATGGTCGCCAAGGTATCGGTTGATGTGCTGTCGTTCCAGAGGAGGATCAAATGATAACACGTGGACCAGTCGATGTGCTTGTCCTGGCCGCAGGGGTGCCGAAGTTCGATGGTAGCGTACTGGCCGAGCTTGAACAACTCAGCGCTGCTGGGACGATCCGCGTGCTTGACGCGATGGTCTTGCTGAAAGACGACCAGGGTAAGGCTTGGCGTCTTGAGATGAAAGATCTGCCGCCCGAACAGGCCGATGCACTAGGGTTCATCTCTACGGAAACCCGCGGCCTCTTTGATATTGAGGATGCAGCAACGCTCTACGAAGGGATGGTGCCTGGCTCAGCAGTTATTGCTCTGGCAATCGAGCATCGCTGGGCAGTGACCCTGGTCAATGCCCTCTACGAAGCCGGCGTTGAGACCGGCGGGCACTTCCGCGTGCCGGCCGTCGTAGTTGATGAGGCCCTTGCGTCGCTTGCGGAAAAAGCTTAGGAAAGGAGCTTGATATGCCAGGGTTACTTCGAGGCATGGCGCGCACCGCGGCCGTGGTAGGCACTGCGACTGCAACGCGCAATGCGGTGAACCGCCGGCAGGCGGAAAAAAACGCACAGGCCTATGCCAGTGCCATGGATACGGCCTATACCCAACAACCTGCGCAACAGCAGTACTACGCACCACCTCCCCCGCAGGAGCAGTACGCACCGCCCACACCATCGATGACTGCTTCGCAGGATGACGTTATCTCCCAGCTTGAACGCCTGGGCGCACTCAGGGCGCAGGGACTACTTACCGATGAGGAGTTTGCGGCGGCAAAGGCTAGCCTGCTCGGCTAGAGAAGAAAGGAGAGAATTGTATGGCAGACAAACCTGAATCCAACCTGGCCGTATTGACCTTTGAGGGCTCGGGCTCGGCCGAGGCCGTCTACGAGCAGATCAAACAGATGGAGAAAGAGAAGCTGGTCACGCTCGACGATGCAGTGATTCTCGAATGTACCAGCGCGGCGGCGCATGTTCATGCCATGCCCGGTGAGACGGCCAGCGCCCACATGCCGGCACCCCCCGTGAGTTCGCAGGGCGTTGAAGTGCGCGTCAAGCAGACCCAGGGCAAGAAGGGCAAGTACGCGGCTATCGGCGGCGGGCTTGGCCTGCTAGCCGGCGCGATCCTGGGCGGCCCTGTGGGGCTGATCGCCGTGGGGGCGGCCAGCGTCGGCGCCATCACGGCCGCGCTGAAGGACTTTGGTATCGATGACAAGACGGTCGAGGCAATCAAGCAGCGCATGCAGCCGAATACCTCGGCACTCTTGCTGCTGGGCCATGCCAACGACCGTGACGCCCTGCTCGCCAAGTTGCGCGAGTACGATGCCCAGGTGGCCATGACATCGCTCGACCCTGAAGCCGAGAAGGAGATCGTCGCCACGCTCGAGGCCGGGTCGTAGTCGGTGGCGAGCTGCTCACGCATGCGCCGCGTGCAGGGGGGTGAGCAATCCGGCATTTACTGATTGCCAGGTTGGCTTGCACAGGTTGCGCATGACGCGTGAAGGGCGGCAGCAGCAGCCAGTCTAGTAATCTGTAGCACAGACATCACGACCTCCAGCCGGAGGTCTTCATGGAACGGGGAGAGGTGCGCTGCACGCGGTATGCGGCGCACCTTTTCGTCGCGTCGATGTGCGTGGCACCGTACCTCTTAATCATCCCCCGCATCTCGTCTCACCCGGCCGGCGCGTACAAAATCCGAAACCTTTCTCCACATCTTCTGCACAATCGGACGCTACCCTGGATGGTAGTGCGCGTGGTTCGCGGCGCCGATTGCAGAGGGCACATGCCTCACCAACCGCAGGCGGCGTTTTGGGTTCCACGGGCTTGCCAGGATCAACCTTGTGGCGTCGCGCCGCTACGGCAGGCGAGGATGCCGCCGCTGACGAATGGACGGACGTATGGAACGATTGACTGCCTTTTCCCCAATTACGCTGGCCGAGATGAGTGCGGTGGCGCTTCTCGACCGCATCGATACGAAGTACCTGCTCGCCCGCTCCCGCTTGCCGGCCCTGCTGGCAGCCCTGCAACCCTCCTATCGCGTGTTGGAGGTGGACGGCCGGCGCATGAGCCCCTACCGCACTCTCTACTTCGATACACCCGACTTTCAGCTCTACCAACTGCACCAGGGCGGGCGGCGCGTGCGCTACAAGGTGCGCAGCCGCCAGTACGTCGGCACGCCCCTCGCCTTCTTCGAGGTCAAACACAAGAGCGGACCCAACCACACGCGCAAGCAACGCCTCGCCACCGCCGGGCTGGTGACCGAGATCACGGGACAGGTCTCCGCCTTCCTCCACGAGCAGATTGCGCTGCCGGCCGGCGTGTTCGAGCCGAAGCTGTGGGTCGACTACACGCGCATCACCCTGGTCGGCCGCGCCTCGCCGGAGCGCCTCACCATCGATCTGGACCTGCGCTATTCCGATGACAGCGGCGCGCTGGCGTTGCCCGGCCTGGTCATCGCCGAACTCAAGACGCAGGGGCGCCCGCACGCATCGCCCGCCGCCCGCGTCATGCATCAACACCTGATCCGCCCCGCGGGCTTCAGCAAGTACTGCGTTGGCGCAAGCCTGCTCCATCCTGCGCTCAAACACAATCGCTTCAGCCGCATTTTGCGGCGGATCGACCAATACCAATAACGAGGCTGCAATGAACACACTCAATCTCTTTCTTGGCTTTGGTATCAACCTGGCCGTCGCCACGCTCATCGTGCGCTTCATCTATGCCCAGGAACGCCAGAGCAAGAACTTCGTCTTCACCTTCCTGGGCTTCAGCACCGTTGTCTACTTCGTCGTCAGCTTTCTCTCCATCGCCGAGCTGGGTATCGGCGTTGGCTTCGGCCTCTTTGCCATTTTCTCGGTGCTGCGCTACCGCACCAGTCCCATGCCGGCGCGCGAGATGACCTACCTGTTCATCCTCATCGCGCTGGCGGTCATGAGCGCCATACTCATGCAGTCGGCCGGCTGGCTGCTCCTGCTCGGCATCAGCGCCGTCATGTGCGCCGTGATCTATGTCCTCGAGAGGGAATGGGGCTTTCACTACGAGGGGGTCAAGCGCATCAAATACGAGCGCGTCGACCTCGCCTGTACCGAACACTATGCCGAGCTGCTGGCCGATCTGCGCACGCGCACCGGCCTGGATCTCACCCGCGTCGAGATCGGCGCCATCAACTATGTGAACGACTGGGTCAACGTCAAGGTCTACTACGACGCCCGCCCCGCACGGCGCCGCCACTACAGCGAGGAGGTCGATCCAAACGGCGACGAGGATTGATGCGCGCACACAGGCAAGCGGACGGGCGCCTACCGTTGTGGCGTACCGTGGTCGCCCTTTGTGTGGTCTCTAAAGTTGGTAGGATATTGAATTGCCGTAGTTCACGAGTCTCGCCGTAGTGACGACTTTAGTCGTTGACTTCCCGCTGGAACGGCTGAAGCCGTCACTACAAGTTGTGAACTTAAGAAAATTGAGAAGAGGAACATGATGAAACCGTTGATTTCCGGCCTGGGCATTCTGGTACTGATTCTGTCCCTGGCCACCTGTTCGGCCGGTGGGGCGACAAACGCCACGCC
>ERZ795053.3380-NODE-3380-length-18194-cov-6.007663_pt1 | contig 18194 bp, 18 predicted proteins | sample MGYA00375137_ERZ795053 | MGnify/ENA primary metagenome ERZ795053 (study PRJEB30182, sample SAMN05720284) | activated sludge metagenome | isolation source: Anaerobic digester | place: Hong Kong | collected 2014-12-17 ...
ATCCGCGGTGACGACGGTGATGATGGCGAGCGAGCTCGCCGACCTCGGTGAGGTTGTCATCGAGGAGGCTGACATCGTCGGCGAGTGGCAGCGACCGAGCTTCGACGTGGGCAGCTCGACGATCGGCGTCTTCGACGGTGACCGGCTCGTCGGCTACGGCGAGCACAGCGGGGGCGAGCGAGCGGACGGGTCGGTCCACCCGGCATACCGGGGCCGTGGGATCGGCACCTGGGTGGCCCAGTGGATCGTCGCCAAGGCAGGGGAGCGGGGGGTCGGGAGGGTCGGTATGCCGGTGCCCGCCGGCTCGCCCGGCGAGGCGCTGCTGCGGGGGTTGGGATGGGAACAGCGGTGGGAGAGTTGGGTATTGCGTCTGCCCGAGGGCATGCAGGTGGCCGATCAAGTTGTGCCGCAAGGCTTCTCGTTGCGCGAGGCGACGCCCGATGAGTATGCCGCGGTGTGGGAGGTCGTCGAGGACGCCTTCCTCGAGTGGTCGGTGCGCGAGCGCGAGAGCTATCCGGACTTCGCCGCGCAGACGGTGCTGCGGCCGGGCTTCGAGCCGTGGCACCTGCGGGTCGCCCTCGACCCCCAGGGCGTCGTCGTCGGCACGGCGCTGCTCATGGTGAGCGACGACGGGTGCTGCTACATCGCCAAGCTCGCGGTGCGCCGTGACCTGCGTGGGCGGGGGCTGGCGCGGGCCCTGCTCGCCGACGCGTTCGGGGAGGGGCGGCGGCACGGCTCGGAGCGCTTCGAGCTGTCGACCGACTCGCGCACCGGTGCGCTCGCGCTCTACGAGCACGTCGGCATGGTCGTCACCAGCCGCTGGGTCAACCTCGCGACGCAGACGGGCGCCTGAGCCCGACTCGTCAGTCCAGCGCGCGCCGCGCGCCTGGGCTCTCGAGTCTGATGCTCGAGAGCCCGAACCGGCGCGCTCCCGGCCCGCGCTTCCCTCCTCGCTCGCTCCTTCGTCGCTCGACTCGTCAGTCCAGCGCGCGCCGCGCGCCTGGGCTCTCGAGGGCCAGCAGGTGCTCCTTGGCCGGCAGACCACCGGCATACCCCGCGAGGGCACCGGAGGCGCCGACCACGCGGTGGCAGGGGAGCGCGATGCAGAGCGGGTTCGCACCGAGCGCGGTGCCGACGGCCCGGGCCGCAGCGGGGCGACCCACCCAGCCGGCGAGCTCGCCGTAGGTCGCCCGCCGGCCGTAGCCCACCCGGGCTGCCAGCGTCGTGAGCACCTCGCGCTGGAACGCGGTCGCCAGCGACAGGTCGACCGCGATCTCGATCGTATGCCGTTGCCCCGCAAGGTAATCGTCGATCTCCCGGCGCGCGTCATCGAGCACGTGCGGCAGCCGGAGGACCCGAGGGGAGCAGGTGCGGGCCAAGCGCTCGGCGAGCGCCTCCTCGCTGTCGGCTGTCGCGGCATACACGCAGGCGACGAGCGGGCCGGTCGAGCCGAGCCGAGCCAGCAGGAGGCGACCCACGACGGTGTCGTGCGCGGCATACGCGACATCGGCGTCGGGGAAGGTCGGGGGCCTGCCGACCCGAGGGCCACGGGCGAGGGCGGTGGTGAGCGGATCGTTCATGAGCGGGCCCTCCTCAGGGCGGCGAGGGCGTCGCTGACGAGGCGGCGGCTCGTGGTCGGGGTGCAGCCGAGGGCGGTGGCGACGGCGGCATGGTCGAGATCGGCGACGTAGCGCAGCACCACGGCCTCGCGCTGCCGGTCGGGCAGTGCGGCCACCTGGGCCCACAGCGCGTCGTCGGCCGGGTCGCTCGCGTCGGGGCCGGGTGTCGAGTCGCCATGTGCGACAAGCGTGTCCGGCTCTGCTGGCACCGCCCGCCGGGCCCGGGCCCGATGCACGTCAGTCGCGCACCGGTGGGTGACCGTGAGCAACCAGCCCCTGAGGTTGCGGGCGGACGTGAGGCGCGGATACGCGGCATACGCCTGCAGCCAGGCTTGTTGGGCCACGTCATCGCCGTCGACCGGCCCGGCGAGCGCATGGGCAAGCCGGGCCACGTCGCGCCAGTGCGCGTCGACGAGCTCTTGGAAGGGCGGCAGGTGCACACCCGATGAACGCGCCGCCGCGCCAGGCTGTGAGGCGGCCGGCGGGTGAGGTGGCACGGGGGCCACGCTAACGCTGGTTAGGGTGAGGCATGCCCAGCCAGGACTTCGCCCCTCCGACGGACCCGGAGGCGACTCGCACCGCACGCCTGCCCTGGGGGCCGCAGGTCGTGCCGCTGATCCGCAAGGCCATCGTCGAGGACCTGCAGCAGCTCGGGATCGCCGAAGACGTCATTGACGACTCCGAGATCGTCGTCTCCGAGCTCGTCGCGAACGCCCTGCGCTATGCCAAGCCACTCACCGACGGGACGGTGCGAGTGCGCTGGAAGGTCAAGGCCGGCGTCGTCGAGGTCGAGGTGAGCGACGGCGGCGGTCCGAGCGTGCCCAAGCCGGCGCCGCCGGCCGTCTGGGCGACGAGCGGCCGTGGCCTGCGGATCGTCCGCAGCGTCGCTCACGAGTGGGGCGTGCTTGAGGACAAGTCCGGCCGCACCGTCTGGGCCTCGCTCGGCGGGCCCTCCCGACGTCGGACGCACTGAGCAGGAGCGCTGAGCCGGAGCAGGGGCGCTGAGCCGGAGCAGGGGTGCTGAGCCGGAGCAGGGGCGGCCTGGCGGGGCGTGGGCGGGAGAAGTTTCGGGAGGGAAGCGGTTTTTCGCGGGGGCACTAGGGTTTGGGCCATGGGCAAGGCGAGCAAGCGGCGGGCGGCGGGAGCGCGGCATACCGGATCGGCGAGAGCGGCTGGCAGCGGCAGCGCTGCGACGCCGGCACCCTTCGTGCGGCGACCCTTCGAGGGCCTGCAAGGCGAGACCGAGTGGGTCGCGCTGCGCGACATCGTGCCCGCGGCGACCGCCAGTGTCCGGGCCGCCGACGCCGCATCGCTGCCCGACGACGCCCCCCGTGAGGTGACCTGGGCGACCGTCCTGCCGATGGCCTGGCCGGCCCTGCACCGCACCGACGGCACCGTCCTCGTCTCGACCCAGGCAAGCGCGACCTCCGGCGACACCAGCCGCGACCTCGCCGCCTCGTGGCTGCAGGCCGCCGGTCAGCCGGCGGGCACCCCCGTGTTGCACGTGCCGATGGCCGACGCCGCCACCCCGCGCCTGCAGGACCTGCTCGACCCGGATGCCGAGCTGCGCGTGGAGCTGCACGAGGACTTCGGCTTCTGGGTCGGCGACGCCGACCTGGAAGAGGAGGCCAAGGCCTCGCTCGAGCACGCCAACTCCTCGATCGTGCCGACCCGCCGGGTCGAGGGCGCACCCTCGGTCTTCTGGGTCGACTTCGGCCAGCAGCGCACCTTCGTGCGCTGGGTGCTGCCCCAGGACGAGGATGCCGCCACCGACGGGTTGGCCCGGCTCGCAGCCGCCGACCGGGTGAAGCTCACGAACGACTCACGGCTGCTCGGCGCCTTCCGGGCCAGCGGCCTGGTCGTGCCGGTCTGGGAGGTCGACCCCGACGCCGACGCCGAGTCCTTCACCGCGGCCGTCGAGGCGATGGCCGGCGCGCTCGAGGATGCGATCGGCTCGACCGCCCCGCTCACCGTCGACGAGCGCCGCGCCCGCAACGGACTGCTGAGCCGGCAGGTCACGCTGCGTTGATTCGCTCGCGAGGTGGGCGCGCTTCGGTCCCGGGCTTCCCTCCTCGCTCGCTCCTTCGTCGCTCGACTCGTCAGTCCAGCCCGGGACGCGCGCCCTCCTCGCTCGCGCGCTAGCCCCCCGCGACCAGCTCGGCGAGGACGATCGAGCCGATGGCGAGCAGCAGCCCGACACCGGTCGCCGCAACGGTCAGCACCCGTGACGAGAGCCGGTCCAGCGCGGGCCACCGCGACCGGCTAGCGACCCGATCCGGCGCGTCACCGACGAAGGCCTCGCGTCGCAGGATCAGCAGATAGGCGAGGTAGGGCAGCCCGAGAACGACGAGGCTGAGCGGCAGCAAGGCGCCCTGGATGCTCGCCAGCGCCGACTCGTCGCCGGCGCCGAGCTCGGCCACCATGACGACGAAGGCGAAGTCGAGCATGAGCAGCACCAAGCCGAGGCTGAGATAGATCCGCGCCGGACGCGGCAGCACCGGCCCGTCACCGGCCGCGAAGGACGAGCCCAGCGACAGCAGCGACACCGCGAGCAGACCTGCGAAGAGCATCATCGGCGGCACCAGGCCGGTGGCTTGCAGGGCCGTCCCCATGGTGTCGGTGAGGTCGTAGCCGGACATCGACACGATGAGCAGCCCGACGAGCATCGGCACGACGAGGCTCACGGCGAAGACCGTGAGAACCGTCCTCGGGCTCCACCGCCGCCCCAGGGCCAGCGCGAGCAGCGCGAGCAGCGTCGGCACCGCGACGAGGATCTGGGTCAGCACGACCCCGGCCAGCGCGAGCTGCGGCGTCGTCAGCTCCTAGCCGGTCGTGGCACCGGGCGCCAGCCGGGTCAGCACCGTCGCCGCCGTGACCGCGAAGGCGACGCCCACGAGGACGAGCAGCACGACCGCTGCCCCCAACGGGCCGGGCGCGAGCCAGGTCGCGAGCCGACCGGTGAGCCATCGGGTGAGGTCGGTGGCAGTGTCCACGACCGCGAGCCCGGAGACAGCCCAGAGCACGAGCAGCACGGGATACATCCACAGGCCGGTGAGCCCCTGCCCGACGCCAGTCGCGAAGGACCCTCCGAGCAGCGAGAGCAGCAGGCACAGCGCCGTCGGCACGAGCGCAGCGAGCACCGCCGCGCGACCTGGATCGTGCAGGCCGGCCGTGCGGCGCGCGGCATACCAGATGCCGACGGTGACCGCGGCCGTGAGCATGGTGAGCACGCCACCCGGGCCCAGCGCGCTCGCGACGTTGGCGACGAGGAAGGCGAGCACGACCGGCACGAGCACCCGGCGTCGACTCAGCGCCGCGCCACCGAGCAGCAGCCCCCACCCCAGCGCGAAGGCGAGGCGGCCGGCGAGGTCGCCGAGGCGCGCACCCGGGCCGGTGAGGCCGCCCGCGTCGAGCGCGATCCGCTCGGTGGTGAGCATCAGGCCGAGCAGCACGACGATGGCGAGGTAGGCGGCGCGGATGACCCAGCGCTGCCCGGGCGGCACGTCGGTGAGATCGATCCACGCGTCGCGGATCGGGTGGCCGGCGATCAGCCCGCGCATCCGGCGGCGCAGCCAGCCCTCGCGGGGCGGTGCCGGAGGTGGTGGCGGTTGCCAGCCCGGCGGGTATGCCGCGTGGCTGGGGTGCTGGGGTGGTGGCGGTTGCCAACCCGGCGGGTATGCCGCGTGGCTGGGGTCCTGAGGCCGCGGTTGCCAACCCGGCGGGTAGGTCGGGGGGCCGGGGTAGGTCATCGTCGGCTCGCCCTTCCAGCGCGCGGGGGTCGACTCACCCTAGCGAGCAGGCCCAGCGGCCGGGACCGCCGTTCAGCCGAGCACGGGCACGTCGACGCCGAGCAGCCCGAGCAGCGACAGCAGGGCGAGCAGCAGGCACACGCCGCCGCCGATCCGGCGGATCGTGCTCAGCGACACCCGACGCAGCAGCTGATGGCCCAGCGTCGCCCCGAGCCCTGACACGAGCGCCAGGCCGAGGAAGGCCCCGAGCCCGATGGACAGCGGCTCGCCGGTCTGCGCCACGAGGTTGGCGGTGAGGATCTGCGACAGGTCGCCCCACTCGGCGAGGAAGAGCACGAGGAAGCTCGTCGCGATCGCCTTGAGCCCGGTCGCCGCGCCCTTGCTGGCCGCCACCTCGCCGAACTCCTCCTCCGCCTCCGCCTCCTCGGCGTCCGCCCGGCTGGCGCCGCGCAGCAGCAGCACCCCGCCGACGACGAAGAGCAGCATCGAGGCGATCTGCACCGGCGTCCGCGGCAGCGCGGTGAGCAGACTGCCCGCGACAACGGCGACGGTGGTCTGGACCGCGAAGGCGCTGACGACCCCGATCCACACGAGCAGCGGCCGGAACCGGGTCGCCAGCACGAGGGTCGCGACGAAGGTCTTGTCCGGCAGCTCGACCGGCACGATGAGCGCGAGGGCGGTCGCCGCGGCGACGAGACTGAAGGTCATGGCAATCGGCGAGCGTACTAGCCTGCGAGCGTGAGCCGCCCCAGCCGTCCGACGCGCCTCGTCGTCGTCGGCGCGGGCGCCGGGATGGGCCGCTGGCTCTCCGACCACGTCCTCGCGCCCCAGCCGTGGGAGAGCGTGCTGCTCGTCGACGTCGAGAGTGCCGCGACCGCCGTCGCGGAGGCCACGACAGCGTATGCCGCGGGCTCGGCCCGCGCCGCCGTCCCCAGTGCCGCAAGCGGTCTGACCGCCCTCGACGGTATGCCGCTGCCGCTCGGCTCCGCAGCCGCTGACCGGACCGTCGTCGTCCTCGCCCTCCCGCACGGGCAGCTCGGCCCGGCGGTGGGCCGACTCGAGCCGCTCCTCGACCCGGACCTCGGCGCGGTCGAGCTCGTCGTCGTCGCGCAGGGCATGGCCCGCGCGCTCGCGGTGACCCGCGAGCGGGCGCCCGGGAGGGCGGCATACGGGCTGCATCCGCTGTTCGACGTCACGGCGCGCGGACTCGACGGTGAGACCGCCTACGTCGTGCCCGATGCCGCCGCACCGCGCGCGCACGACTGGCTCGTCGGGATGCTGCACGGCCTCGGTGGCACGGTGCGCTTCGGCACGGCGCAGGAGCACGACGCGACGATGGGCCTCGTGCAGGCCCTCGCCCACCAGAGCCTGCTCGCGGTGGCGACCGCGGTGGCCGAGTCCGGGCTGGACCTGCACGATGTGTGGGCGGCGCGCACCCCGTTCTTCGAGACCGTCTTCGGGATGGCGGTGCGCGCGCTCGACGAGACCCAGCAGCCGGTGCTCGCGTCGCTGCAGACCTCGCTCGACGGGCCCGCGGCGGCGGCGGCGCTCGAGGCGGCGAGCGCGCGAGTCCGGGCGGCCGTGGCCGACGGCGATCCGGCGGCGGTCGAGCGGCTCATCGGCAAGGTGCGCGAGCACTTCAGCGGGGCGCTCTTCGAGACCGTGCGCGGCACCGCGGTGGCGGCGCTCGGCGCGGCGCAGTCGAAGCGGGCCGCGCTCGCGGTGGCGATGCGCCGCGGCGAGCTCGTCGGCATCCGCCCGGTCGGCCGGCCGGACAGCCTGCGGGTCGGGCGGATCGTCGACGTCGACCCGGTCGAGGTGCGGGTCGAGGAGCTCATGGTCGGCGCGCACGGTCGGGCGGCCCTGCTCGACGGCCCCGGGCGGGCCAACGTCGCTCGGCTCGGGCTCGGCGGCAAGCCGCGGGTCACGGCCTTCCGGCTGGGCCATGTCGACCTGCTCACCGGCGCCGAGCTCGAGGCCGAGCTCGCGGCCTGGCTGGGCGAGGTGCGCCGCGACGTGCGCTTCCTCGTGCCCGAGTCGGTTGCCGGCAGCGGGGTGCTCGAGGTGGTGGCGAAGGCGCCTGGGGTCGGCGAGGCCGCCGTCGTCTCGGAGGTGGTGCGCACCGGGCAGCGGTCGGTCGTCGTGCGCGTCGGGCTGAGGGTCGACCACGACGTCGACGAGCTCGTCGAGACGCTCCGCGGGCTGGTGGCGCGGGCCTTCGCCTGGCCGCAGGGGCTGTCGCTGCCGCTGGTGTCGGATGCCGCGGCCGCGCCGGTCGAGGTCACCTATCTCGGGCCGGCCGGGACCTTCTCGGAGGTGGCGGCGTCCCATCTCGCCGCAGCTCTCGGGCTGCACGCCCCACGCCTGGTGCCGGTCGAGTCCTTCGGTGCCGTGCTCGCGGCGGTCGAAGCGGGCGGCGTCGGCGTGCTGCCGATCACGAGCTCGGCGTCCGGGCTGGTGACCCGCTCGGTCGAGGCGATCCTCGGCCACGACGGGCAGCTGCAGGCCGGCGGAGTCGTCGACGTCGCCGTGCGGTTCGACGCCTACGCCCGAGCCGCTGACCACCTGGAGGGGCTTCGCGGCGGCACGGTCTACAGCCATCCGCAGGCGATCGCCCAGTGCCAGGGGTTCATCCGGCGCTGGGGGCTCACCGCGGTCCCGTGCGCCTCGACGGCCGATGCGCTGCGCCAGGTCGCCACGGCGACCGGTCCGGCGCTCGCGCTGGCCGGCGAGGGCAAGGGAGCCGAGCTCGGGCTCAAGGTCATCGAGCGTGAGGTCGACGACCTGTCCGGCTCGATCACCCGCTTCCTCACGCTGTCCCGGCCGGGTGGTTTCGGCGACCTGGTCGGCGGCTCCGACCCGACCTTGCGCTCGATCCTCGTCGGCCGCGACCTCGCCGAGGTCGCCGCCCACCTGGGCGCCGCGGGCGCGGCATACGACGAGGTGCTGAGCGACGCCGCCGGAAACGTCCTCTGGGTGACCAGCCGCGAGCAGCCGCTGGCACCGGACGCCGGCCCGGTCGGCGGGCTGCGGTGGCTGGGGCGGGCGCCGTGGTCGCCACGCACGCCGTTGGTGCGGGTCGGCGGCTGACCACTCGCGCGCGTGATGGTCCGCTCGGCGGGCGTGACGAGAGGCACCTTGTTAGGTAAGCCTTACCTATGCTTATGTTGGCAGGTAAGGCTTACCTCACTTCCGAAGGGACCGTCATGTTCGCCAGCAACGCCTTGATCGGGCTTCGCGAGGGACTCGAGGCGGCTCTCGTCGTCGTCATCCTCGTGGCCTTCCTCGTCAAGACCGACCGTCGGTGGGCCCTGCGCTACGTCTGGCTCGGGGTCGGCACGGCGGTTGTCCTGTCGGTCGCCATCGGCGCGATCCTGACCTTCGGCACCGCCGGCCTCGACGAGGCCCAGCAGGAGCTCGTCGGGGGCATCGCCTCGCTCGTCGCGGTCGGCTTCGTCACGTGGATGATCTTCTGGATGCGCCGCGCCGGCCGCCGGATCGCCGGCGAGCTCACCGGCAAGCTCGACTCGGCGCTGGCCGTCGGCCCGCTCGCGATCGCCACGGTCGCCTTCGTCGGCGTCGCCCGGGAGGGTCTGGAGACCGCGCTCTTCGCCTACGCGACCATCCAGTCCGCCTCCCAGACCGGCGTGGGACCACTGCTCGGCTGGGTGGTCGGCATCGGCGCGGCAGTGCTGCTCGGCGTGCTCGTCTACCGCGGGGCGATCAAGATCGACCTCGCCCGCTTCTTCCGCTGGACCGGCGCCGCGCTCGTCGTCGTCGCCGCCGGCATCCTCGCGTATGCCGTGCACGAGCTTCAGGAGGCCGGCGTCCTCCCCGGGGAGAAGAGCTACGCCTTCGACCTGCGCCACCTCATCGACCCGCAGGGACCGGTGGCGACCGTCATCAGGGGCATCTTCAACCTGCGCCCGCGGATGGCCGTGCTCGAGATCGGCGCCTGGGCGGCATACCTGCTCGTCGTGCTGCCGCTCTTCCTCGCCGGCGGTCGGCCGACGGCTACTGCGGCACCCGAACCACGAGAGCGCGCGGCTGCACCCACGCGGTGAGCCCGATGGCGACACCCATCACCTCGCCGTCGAGCTGAATCGGCTCGGGGCGGTCGGCGCGGGCCCGCATCCGCGCACCGGTGTGCCGGTCCATCAGGGCGTGTCCCTGGCGGTGTCGGGTCGCCGCGCTGGCCGCCACGGCGGCCCAGCCGACCACTCCCTTGGGCGAGAGGATGACCGCGTCCAGCCGACCGTCGTCGAGCTTGGCGTCGGGCATGAGGTCCAGCCCGCCGAAGAGCCGCCCGCAGTTGCCGATGAGCATCGAGCGGGTGCGTCGGCTGAACTCCAGTCCGCCGTCGATGCTCACCCGGATCTTGAACTGCGGGCCGTACATGTTGCGCAGCCCCGCGACGACGTAGGCACCCGTGCCGATCTGGCGCTTGAGCTTGGGGTCGGCGTCGTTCATCACCGACGAGTCGGCGCCGAAGCCGGCCATCACGAGGAAGTGCTCCTGCTCGGGCTCGTCGGTCCCGGGCCGCTCGATGGCGACGCAGCCGAGATCGATCGCCGTGTTGCGGCCGGTGAGCGCGATCCGCATGGCCTGCTCGAGGGTCGGGACCGGCGCGGCCGGCGCGCGCAGCAAGAGGTTGCGGGCGAGCAGGTTGCCGGTGCCTCCGGGCAGCACGCCAAGAGGTATGCCGCTGCCCACCAGTCCGGTGGCGACCGCCCGGATCGTGCCGTCGCCGCCGAGCGCGCAGACGACGTCGGCCCCGTCGGCGACGGCCTGCCGAGCCTGGGCGGTGCCCGGCTCCTCGACGGTCGTCTCCAGGAAGGTCGGTGTGTCCCAGCCTGACTCGCGGCAGATCTCGGTGAGGAGGAGCTCGACGGTGCCGAGGTCGTTGACCTTGGACGGGTTGACGACGATGACGGCCCGCTTCAGCGCCGGCAGCTCCGGAGGGTGCGGGCGGAAGGAGTCACGGTGCGGTCGGCCGAGGAGGCGGCGGCGCACCATCGCCCCCTCGGGCGTGCGCGAGCCGCGCCACAGGGCGATGCCGCCCACGAGCACGGCGATCGCGGCGATCGCCCCGACGATCCACCAGGTGGCATCCGACACGGTGACGACGGTATACCGCGTGGCCACCTGGCGTTCGCCCGGCCGGTGGTGGCGGTGGCGACGGGCGGTGCGGTGGTGAGCGGGCGGCATACTGTGCGGGCATGAGCGAGGAGCAGCAGCCGGCCGGCCAGCCGCCGACCCCGGAGCCGGACAGCAAGGACTGGACCTGGACCCTGCACCGGCCCTGCCCGGAGTGCGGCTTCGACCCACGCGACGTCCAGCCGATCGCGATCCCGGCGCTGGTGCGCGACGCGGCCTCCCGATGGCCGGCGGTGCTGGCCCGGGTCGACGCGAGCGACCGGCCGGAGCCGGCGGTGTGGTCGCCGCTGGAGTACGCCTGCCACATCCGCGACGTGCTGCGGCTCTTCGGCGAGCGGGCCGAGCTGATCCGCCGCGAGGAGGGCCCGACCTTCGCCAACTGGGACCAGGACGAGACGGCTCTCGCGGAGCGCTACTGGGAGGAGCAGCCCGCCGTCGTCGCCGAGCAGATCCGGGCCGCGACCGGGCCGGCCGCGGCGGCCTTCGAGGGCGTCGCGCCCGAGGAGTGGGAGCGGCGCGGCACCCGCAGCAACGGCTCGCAGTTCACCCTCGCGACGCTCGGCACCTACGTCCTGCACGACCTCTACCACCACGTGTGGGACGTCCGCGAGCGCTGAGCCGGATCAGCCGCCCAGCCGAGCCCGGTATGCCGCTTGCACAGCGCCGAAGCGGGCCGACCAGTCGGCTGCCGGGGCCCCCGGCTCGCACTCTCGAGGTCACCGCGTCCCACAGGTCGGCCGCGTCGGTGGCGAACACGCGCTCGGTGGTGATCGTGCAGGTGTCGTCGGCAGGCACGCGGCTGATCGCGCACCACAGGTCGGTCGGGTCGGTCATGACGGCTCCGTGGGGGTCGTGGGGGCCCGTCGGCCGCGGGCGATCTCGGTGTCGAGGGCATCGAGGCGCTGGCTCCAGAGGCTGCGGGTCTGCCGGCACCAGGCCTCGACCTCGTCGAGCGCCTCGGGGCGCACCGAGTAGATCCGTCGCTGCGCCTCCTGGCGGACGTCGACCAGCCCGGCCTCGCGCAGCACCCGCAGGTGCCGGCTGATGCCGGGACGGGCGATGTCGTATGCCGCGGCGATCGCCCCGGCGGTCGCCGCGCCGCCCGCGAGGCGGGTGACGATCTCCCGCCGGGTGGGGTCCGCGAGCGCCGTCCAGCTGTCCATGTGTCATGTGTAACAGATCCGGTACGTAACCGCAAGGGTACGTTCGCGGCATACCGGGTGCTCGGTAGGCTGACGCGCGTGATCGACATCAAGCTCGTGCGCGAGGAGCCCGACCGGGTCCGTGCCTCGCAGGTGGCCAGGGGAGAGGACCCGGGGATCGTCGACGCGATCCTCGCCGCGGACGCATGGCGACGCGAGAGTTTGAGGCAGTTCGAGGAAAAGCGCGCTATCCAGAAGGCGAACAGCACGCTCATTGCGCGCGGACAAGTTGAAGACAAGGCCATCGCTCTCGCGCAAGCCAAGGAACTCGCGACGGAGGTCAAGGACCTTCAGCGCGCGGTCGAGCGCGCTGACGCCGAGCAGGCCGGCCTGGCGCGCCGGCTCGGCAACGTCATCATCGACGGGGTGCCCGCCGGCGGTGAGGAGGACTTCCGGGTCCTCGAGACGGTCGGTGTGCCGCGCGACTTCGCCGCCGAGGGCTTCGAGCCGCTCGACCACGTCGCGCTCGGCGAGGCGCTCGACCTCATCGACATCGAGCGGGGCAGCCGGGTGGCCGGCAGCCGCTTCTACTACCTCAAGGGCGACGGCGCCCGGCTCGAGACCGCGATCATGATGCTCTGCCAGCAGATCGCCTGGGAGGAGGGGCACACCGCGCTCGCCGTGCCCAACCTGGTCAAGGAGCAGACGATGGCCGGCGCCGGCTTCCTCGACAGCCATGCCGACGAGGTCTACTACCTGCCCGCCGACGAGCTCTATCTCACCGGCACGAGCGAGGTCGCGCTCGCCGGCTACCACCTCGGCGAGATCATCGACCTGTCCGGCGGCCCACTGCGCTACACCGCGACCTCGACGTGCTACCGCCGCGAGGCCGGCAGTCACGGCAAGGACACCCGCGGCATCTTCCGGACCCACCAGTTCCAGAAGACCGAGATGTTCGTCTACTGCGCGCCGGAGGAGGCCGAGGCCGAGCACGAGCGACTGCTGCGCATCGAGCGCCGCATCCTCGACGCCGCCGAGATCCCCTACCGGGTCATCGACGTCGCCGCCGGCGACCTCGGCGGGCCGGCCGCCCGCAAGTTCGACTGCGAGGGCTGGGTGCCGACCCAGCAGCGCTATCGCGAGCTGACCTCGACCTCCAACTGCACGACCTTCCAGGCCCGTCGGCTCGGCATCCGCGAGCGGCTGGCCGCTGACGCCGGTGGCGGCACCCGGGTCGTCGCGACGCTCAACGGCACGATGGCCACCACCCGGTGGATCGTCAGCCAGCTCGAGAACCACCAGCAGGCCGACGGCTCGGTCCGGATCCCCATGGCCTTGCAACCCTTCATGGGCGGCCAGCATGAGCTGAAGCCGGTGCGCTGAGCGTCGCGAATCCGACTCCGAGACAGCGGCATACCTGATGAAGCAGACGCGCAAGCTGATCGCGCTGGACGTCGACGGCACGATCCTCACCCATGCCGGCGTGCTCCGGCCCGCCGTGCGCGACGCGATCACCGCTGTCGTCGCCGCCGGCCACCACGTCACCATCTCGACCGGCCGGTCGGTCGTGGCGACCATGCCGGTGCTCGCCCAGCTCGGCATCGCCAGCGGGTATGCCGTGTGCTCCAACGGGGCCGTGACCCTGCGGATCGACCCGCAGCGGCGCAAGGGCTACAAGATCATCGAGAAGGTCACCTTCGACCCGCGGCCGGCGCTCACCCTGCTGCGCGCCGAGCTGCCGGACGCGCTCGTCGCGGTGGAGCGGCTCGGCGTCGGCTTCCGGGTCAGCTCGCCCTTCCCGGAGGGCGAGCTGTCGGCCCCGCAAGAGGTCGTGCCGTGGGAGGAGCTGTTGTCCCGCAGGGCGACTCGCGTCACCCTGCGGATGCCGGACACCGAGCCGGAGGACTTCATGGCGCACATCGAGCGGATCGGGCTGCACGAGGTCTCATATGCCGTGGGCTGGACCGCGTGGCTCGACATCAGCCCCGAGGGGGTCTCCAAGGGCTCGGCCCTGGAGCTGCTCCGCCGGCGCCTCGAGGTCGAGCCGGCCGACACCATCGCGGTCGGCGACCAGCGCAACGACGTCGAGATGCTGCAGTGGGCCGCCCGCGGGGTGGCCATGGGCAATGCCCCCGACGAGGTCAAGGCGGTCGCCGACGAGGTCACCGGCTCGGTCGACGAGGACGGGCTGGCCGCGGTGCTCGAGGGGCTCGCCGGCTAGCTCAAGGGGCTCTGCTCGGACCCGCGGGGCGATGCGACCGGATGGCGAGACGGCGCGGCATACCGAGAGAAGTTGATCGTTAAATAGATACAACATGAGTGCAACTACCCTCGACACGCCCTCCACTCTCTCCGACGACACCTCCGTCGACCTGGCCGTCGACCGCCCGGTTGATCGCGGCGCGGCCTATGTCGGCCGCCGCTTCGCGGGTCTCGTCCTCGTCCTCGGCTCGCTCGCGATGCTCGGGCCGCTGACCATCGACACCTACCTGCCGGCCTTCCCGCAGCTCGCCGCCGACTTCCACGCGAGCGACGCGCAGGTCCAGTTGACCCTCACCGCAATGCTGTTCGGCCTCGGTGTCGGTCAGCTGCTCGTCGGCCCGCTGTCCGACGCGGTCGGTCGCCGGCGCCCCCTGATGACCGGACTCGTGCTGCACGCACTCGCCTCGCTGCTGTGCGCCCTCGCGCCCACGATCGCCACCCTCACCGCGGCGCGACTGGTCCAGGGCCTGGCCGGTGCGGCCGTCGCGGTCGTCGCCGCCGCCATCGTCCGCGACCTCTTCACCGGCACCCGGATGGCCACGGTCATGTCGCGGCTCGTCCTCGTCATGGGCCTCGCCCCGATCATCGCGCCGACGATCGGCAGCGCGGTCCTGCAGGTGACGTCGTGGCACGGTGTGTTCGTCGTCGTCTCGGTCGCCGCGATCGTGCTCCTGGGAGTCGCCGCGCGCTGGGTCCCCGAGACGCTCGAGCCGGCCCGCCGACTGCGCTTCGAGCTGCGCACGCCGGTCGTCGCGTATGCCGCGTTGCTGCGCGACCGCTCCTACCTCGCCCTCGTCGGCATCGCCGGCATGGCCTTCGCGACGCTCTTCGCCTACGTCGGCGGGTCGAGCTTCGTGCTGCAGGACGTCTTCCACCTCGACACGGCGCAGTTCGGCCTCGTCTTCGGGATCAACTCGGCGGCCCTCACGGTCTTCAGCCAGATCAACCCCACGCTGGTGCGCCGATACGGTCCGGTCGCCGTGCTGCGGGTCGCCACCGTGACGATGCTCCTCGGCGCCATCACGCTGCTCGCCCTCGCCCACCTCGGCATCGGCGGGGTGGTCGGCTTCGTCGCCCCGGTGACCCTCACCCTCATGTCGGTCGGGCTGGTGCTGCCCAACTGCTCGGTCGTCGCGCTCGCCCCGCACGGCGACACCGCGGGCACCGCCGCGGCGATGATCGGCGCCCTGCAGTTCGCGGTCGCCGCCGCGGCGACGCCGGTCGTCGGCGCGCTCGCCGACGGCACGGCCCGGCCGGTGGGCTACGTCATGGTCGCCGCGTCGCTCGTCGCGGTGACCCTGATGACCCTCGTCGGCCGGCGGCTGCGCGGGATCGCGTTCGGCTGACCGGAACCGGCCCGCCGAGCGGACCATCCCACGCCGAGCGGACCACCGCGCGGCGCGGCATACCTGCCATCCTTGACGCCGATGGACACGATCACCTCGCCGGCCAACCCGCGCGTCAAGCGGCTCGTCGCGCTGCGGCGCGCGCGCACCCGCCGCGACGAGGGGGTGACGCTCGTCGAGGGCTTCGAGGAGATCTCGCTCGCGCTCGATGGCGGGGTCGTGCCGGGGGTGCTCTACGTCTGCCGTGAGCTGTGGAGCCCGAGCGGGTATGCCGGGCAGCAGCACATCGGGCACCAGGAGGACCTGCTGGCCCGGGCCGCCGACCGGGGCGCAGCCGTCGTGGCGCTGTCCCGAGCAGCCTTCGAGAAGGCCGCCTACCGCGAGGGGGCCGACGGTCTGCTCGCCGAGGTCCGGACCCGCTCGGGCGACCTCGACTCCCTCGTGCTGCCACCCGAGCCGCTGCTGTTGCTCGCCGAGTCGGTCGAGAAGCCGGGCAACCTCGGCGCGATGCTGCGCACTGCCGACGCGGCCGGTGTCGATGCCGTCGTCGCCGTCGACGAGGTCACCGACTGGGGCAACCCCAACGTCGTCCGGGCGAGCAAGGGCACCGTGTTTACGGTGCCGGTCGCGAGCGGCACGGCGGCCCAGACCCTCGCCTGGAGCCGGGCCCGCGGCATCCGGCTGATCGTCACAACTCCTGAGACGGACGTCCTCCATACGGACATTTCGTATGCCGGTCCGGTGGCCGTCGTCGTCGGGTCGGAGAAGCACGGGGCGAGTGACGCGCTCCTCGAAGCCGCGGCATACCGAGTGCGAATCCCCATGCACGGCAAGGCAAACTCGCTCAACGTCGGGGTGTCTGCCGCCATCGTCCTCTATGAGGCGATCAGGCAGCGCGGGGGCAACCGCTTACACCACTGAGTGGGTGTCCGACGGGTGGGCATCACCCGGCGGCCTTGGTCAAAAGCACCCCTCAACGTGTGCCACGATGACTGTCATGCGCGTCGACCACGTCTCCTACGCCGCCGAGCATGACGGTCTGCAGGCCACGGCCGAGCGTCTTGCAAAGACCATCGGAGTCGCCCCCGTGAGCGGTGGCATCCACCCCCGCTTCGGCACGCGCAACGTCATCCTGCCGCTCACCGGGCACCGCTACGTCGAGGTCGTCGAGGTGCTCGATCACCCCGCCTCCGACAAGGCTCCGTTCGGGCAGGCGGTTCGGACCCGCTCCGAGGCCGGCGGTGGCTGGCTCGGCTGGGTGGTCCGGGTCGACGACATCACCGAGGTCGAGCAGCGGCTCGGCCGAGAGGCGAGCGACGGCTACCGCCACACGCCCGACGGCGAGGAGCTCCGGTGGCGCCAGCTCGGCGTCAAGGGCCTGCTGTGCGACCCGCAGCTGCCCTTCTACGTCGAGTGGGACGGCCACACCCGCCACCCGTCCGACGCCGGCCCGAGCGAGGTCGGCCTCTCCGGCCTGACCATCGCCGGCGACCCGGCACGGGTGCGCACCTGGCTCGGGCTGCCCGACGACTACCAGCCGAGCACGCTCGAGTTCACCTTCGTCGCGCCGCACGGCACGCCTGGGCTGCTCGCGGTCACCTTCGACACCCCCGAGGGTCCGGTCACCATCTGAGCCGGTGGGCTGAGAGGCGTCATGGGCAGTGACCGGCCGTCACCGCAGGGTCGGCGCACGCGAGACGTGCTCCCGGTGGGGCTGCTCGGCTACGACGACGACTGCGGCTTCTGCACGAGCTCGGCGCTGCGGGCGGTCCGGGTCTTCGGGCTGACGGCGCTCGTCCTGCCGCTCTCCTCCATCGACCTCGCTGCCGTCGGCATCGACCCGGAGCGGGCTACCCGGGAGATGCCCTTCGTGCGCCCTGACGGGATCGTCGTCTACGGCCATCACGCCTGGGCCGCAGCCCTGCAGACCGGGCAATTGTGGGCCCGTCTGCTCGGCGCCGTCCTGGACAGCCGGCCGGTCGGCCTGCTCGCCGCACCGGCATACCGCTGGATCGCCGGCAACCGGCACCGGCTGCCCGGCGGCACCGGGACGTGCGAGCTGCCGAGGGGCTGAGCCCAAGGCGCGCCCTGTCCCCCCGGACTAACCGCCTCCCTGGGCACTTGTGCGGTGTGATCGGCGTGTCGCGACGCGACACGCCGATCACACCGCAAAGAGACCCGGGGAGGCGGTTAGTCCAGGTCCCGCGGTGAGTCGAGGTGCCGGACGAGCAGGGGCGCCAGGCCGACGTAGCCCCCCGGCGTGAGCTCCAGCAACCGAGCCTCGACGTCGGCCGGGAGCCCGAGCGAGCCGATGAAGACGGCGAGCTCGGCCTGGCCGACCCGGCGGCCGCGGGTGAGCTCCTTGAGCCGCTCGTACGGGTTGTCCATCCCCGGCACGCCCTGCGCCGCGAGCGCGCGCATCGCCGACTGGATCGGCTCGGCGAGCACCTCCCAGTTGGCGTCGAGATCGGCCGCCAGCCGCTCGGGCACGGCGTCGAGCCCGGCGAGACCGCGCTTGACGTTGTCGATCGCGAGCAGCGAGTGCCCGACGGCGGTGCCGATGTTGCGCTGCATCGAGGAGTCGGTGAGGTCACGCTGCATCCGGCTCTCGACGAGGGTGGCTGCGAGCACGTCGAGCAGGGCGGTCGAGACCTCGAGGTTGGCCTCGGCGTTCTCGAAGCGGATGGGGTTGACCTTGTGCGGCATCGTCGAGCTGCCGACCGTGCCCTGCCCCCGCACCTGGGCGAAGTAGCCCATCGAGATGTAGGTCCACATGTCTTGGGCCAGCCCGTGCAGGATCCGGTTGAAACGGGCCAGGTCGGCATAGAGCTCGGCCTGCCAGTCGTGGCTCTCGATCTGGGTGGTCAGCGGATTCCATTGCAGGCCAAGGCTCTCCACGAAGGCTCGGGAGGTCGACTC
>ERZ795053.3381-NODE-3381-length-18186-cov-4.853290_pt1 | contig 18186 bp, 19 predicted proteins | sample MGYA00375137_ERZ795053 | MGnify/ENA primary metagenome ERZ795053 (study PRJEB30182, sample SAMN05720284) | activated sludge metagenome | isolation source: Anaerobic digester | place: Hong Kong | collected 2014-12-17 ...
CCCGGTGAAACAGTCAATGAAAAGCCGGAAGTTGCCCCCTACAACCGTGCCACTTGGGTACCCGTGCCGGAAGATCGTCGCGGCACGAAGATTCAATTTGGCGGTGGCCACATGGCGCAGATCTTCAAAGAGGGCACCTACAAAGATGAGGCATGGCCCGTTGCCGAGTGGATCCAAAGTGATCACGTCTGCAATCTGATCTTTGACAACATCGGCTGGCTCCCCGCCTATTTGCCCTACTTTGAGAATGCCGATCAGGAGAAATACCCCGGCCTCAAGTTCTACTTTGACTCCGTGCAAGAAGCGACCTATTGGGGTCCTTACATCCGCAACGAAATTCAAGCCTTTATTGAAACGCAATACCAACAGTTGCGCGAGCAAGTGTTCCGGGGCGAGATCACCGGTGCACAGGCTGCCGCCCAGCTGCAAGAGGATGCCGTCAAGGAATGGCAGCAGGCTGGATTTGGTTGATCGATCGTCGTTTCGCACAGTCGGACGGTAAGATAGGGAGACAGTAAGACGGTCAGACAGTGAGAAGACTAGTAGTGCACCAAAGCTAAAATGACGGATCTTTACACTGGTATTTATCCGGCAAAATACGTTTGGTGTACTACTAGCACGAAGCGGGGTCTGCCCGGTTGCGACTGTCTGACTGTCCGACTGTCCACTGTCTGACTGGATAACCTGGATGTGAAGGATCGTACCATGAGTGCATTTACCCGTGTCCGCCAGATGACGCGCAATGATCGGCGCGAACTGTTGCTCGGCTTGCTCTTCGCTTCACCTTGGATCATTGGCTTTGTCGGTTTTACGTTGTATCCCATCGCCTCGTCTTTTTACTACTCCTTTACGCGCTATGATCTGCTGCGCGATCCCGTCTTTCTTGGCGTTGACAACTATGTCAACCTTTTAACAGACGATGAAGATTTTCGCATCGTTGCCTACAATACGCTGTGGTGGGTTGTTTTTAGCGCGCCGTTGGGGGTGCTTTCGGCCTTTTTGATGGCGTTGCTGCTCAACACGAGCATTGTGGCACGCTCCTTCTTTCGCGCCGTCTTCTTCTTTCCCTCCATTGTGCCGGCGGTGGTGACAGCTTTTGTCTGGCAATTTCTGCTCAATGTGCAATATGGTGCGGTCAACTCCACTTTGCAATTCTTGGGACTGCCGATCGTACCCTTTCTTTCCAATCCTGACATTGTCAAGCCGACGTTGGTGATGATTCACATGTGGGCGCAAGGGGCGGCAATGGTCATCTTCTTGGCGACGCTGCAAGACGTACCGCGGTCGCTCTACGAAGCGGCGACCATGGATGGCGCCGGTGCCTTTCGCCGACTCTGGAATGTGACCATTCCCATGGTCAGCCCCGTTATCCTCTTTAACATGGTGATGAGTCTCATTGCTGGGTTTCAATACTTCACTTTGCCCTGGCTGTTAACACAGGGTGGCCCCAACCAGGCGACCGAGTTTTATTCACTCTTCCTCTTTCGCAACGCCTTTGTCTATCTTCGCATGGGCAAGGCCAGCGCATTGGCCTGGTTGCTCTTTATCGTGATCATTGTCTTTACGACGATCTTGTTCCGTGTCTCCGGGCGTTGGATCTATTATGCGGGAGCTTCGCGCTAATGCATGGTGGCGTAGTTGCGGTGGCGCCAGTCTAACGCTGTTCTGCAAATACGCTCTCGCCAGGCGCAAAGAGCGCAAAGAACGGCGTGAAACAGCTTGGCGAGCTTCGCGACTTGGCGAGAAATATTCATCATGATTTGTGTCGTCGAGACATGATAGCTGATGAGCAAGATCGACAGAACGAATGTCAGATGGATACGAAGAAGGAAAGTGGGAACAGGTATGGCAACACAAACAGTCTCGCAGCAGACTAATTCAAGACAACTCATGCGCGCAAGGCGGAATGCGCGCTGGCGCTCACTTGGCGTGCAAGGGTGGAGCGTTGAGATCCTGAAGTATGTTGCGCTTCTCCTCTTGACGATTACCTTTCTTTTGCCCTTTTATTGGATGGTATCGTCGGCAGTGAAGACGGACACACAAGTCTACACGGTACCCCCTGTGTGGTTTCCGGTGCCACAACAGTGGAATAACTTTTGGGATGCTTGGAATGCCGAAAACTACTGGCTTTTCACCTACAACACGGTGATTCGTTATGCGTTACCGGCAACAGTGGGTACCGTGCTCTCCTCGTGCATGGTTGCCTATTCGTTTTCCCGGCTCCGCTGGATTGGGCGCGATACCCTTTTTGCGGTGGTGTTGGCGACCTTGATGATTCCGAATTGGGTGCGTCTGGTACCCCTCTTTATCATCTTTAAACAACTTGGCTGGCTCAATACCTTCCTCCCGCTGGTCGTGCCGCACTTCTTTGGCAATGCCTTTTTTATCTTTCTGCTGCGCCAATTCTTTATGGGTATCCCCACCGAACTTTCTGACGCCGCCAAGATCGATGGTGCCAACGAATTTGCCATCATGTTCCGGATCATCTTGCCCTTGTCGGTGCCGGCACTGGCTGTTGTGGCGCTCTTCACCTTCATGGATGCCTGGAACGATTACCTGGGGCCACTGATCTTTGTCAATGTGGAAGATAAGTGGGTGTTGGCATTGGGTGTACAACGGCTACGCAATGCCGTCGCCGAGATCGGTAACCGCCAACTGGCCTATCCCTATCTGATGGCAGTGAGTTCCCTGATCACGCTGCCCATCTTCCTTGCCTTTTTCTTTGCCCAGCGCACCTTTATTGAAGGAATTTCGGTAACCGGTCTCAAGGGCTAATGATCACGCAGCGGCGCCAATCCCCCAAACCTTTATTCAGGATCGATTCTCATTGCATAACCTAACTGGAAAGCGACTCCTCATGAATATCTCCATCTGTTCCTATACTTTTCACCAGATGACACGGTCCGGTATCATGGATACCTTTGGCTATCTGGAATCGGTCAAGTATCGCTACGGTCTCAGCACAGCCGATCTCTGGCATGGCACCTTTGCCAGCCTTGAGCAGGAGTATCTTGCCAAGGTAAAAGCAGCCGTCGCCGAGCGCGGTCTCACCATTGCGAACATCTGCATTGATCGCGCACAAATTTGGGACAACGATCCCGCTACGCGTGAGACCTATCAGAAAAACGCGTTGGCCAACATTGAAGCTGCCGAGTTTCTTGGAGCCCAGACCGTGCGTATCGACGCCGGTGGGACGCGCGACGAACGGGGCTGGACTGACGAACAGCTTGATCTGATCGTGCCTCGTTATCAGGAGTGGGCTCAGCGTGCCTACGACAACGGCTATCGCATTGGGCCTGAAAATCATTGGGGCGCAGAGATGGTGCCGGAGAATATCAAGCAGCTCTGTGAAGCCGTCAATCACCCTGGCTTTGGCCTGTTGCTGCATGTTGGGCGCTGGCACGGCGACGATCCCGATGCCGGCGATGCGTTGGTGGCGCGGTGGACGATGCATACCCACTTTTCGACCGGCATCAGCGACCAATCGTTGGAAAATGCGATTGACGCGCTGCGTGCCAATGGGTACAGCGGCTGCTACAGTGTTGAAATTGCCACCACGCGCTACAGTGAACCGGCCATTGTCATTGCCAAGTTGCGCGATGCGGACGAACGACGCCGCTAACTGGTCTTTGCTGCGAAAGCCGAAAAAGTTTCACGTAAAGGCGCAAAGAGCACAAAGTTTTCTCTGACATTTCTTTGCGAGCCTTGCGTCTTTGCGTGAGATGTAGCCATTTCGCAACAAGCGTTCACTAGCGCTCGTTGTGAAAGACCGGTTTCTCTCGCAAAAGCGCAAAGTTCGTTTCGTGAATTGCCAAGTTCAGTGGTAGCGGCAAAGACCGATGGTGCCAACTTGCTCAAAATCAAAGAGGATAACGCTATGTCTGACCAACCAACACTCAAAGAACGGATCCACCGCGGTGACATTTTGATCGGTGTCTCGGCACCAATGACTGCTTCGCGCACGCGGCTGGAAGAGATCCTTAGCAAGGATGATTACGCGTTTGTCTCGACCGACAGCCAACATTCGGCCTTTAACGAGGAGCGACTGGTTGAGTTTTGTGGATATGCCGCTGAACTGAAGATACCGGTGCAGTTTCGCATCAAACATACGCGCCACACCTATCTGATCGGCAACTTGCTGGATCTAGGGCCGGCCGGTGTGGAAGTGCCGCAGGTGGAAAGCGAGGCCACAGTGGATGAAGCGCTCGCCTATTTTTACTACCCCCAACTGGGGATTCGGAGTTGGGGTGGGACAGCCCGCTACCACATCGATGAGAGGCCGGAGCAGTTCGCCTATGCCGAATGGTGGAACAAAACCGGTGTCCTTTGGATGCAGCTTGAATCGATCAACGCGGTGACCCACGCTGCCAAGTTTGCCAAACCGGGAGTCGATTGCCTCTCTTGGGGGCCGGCAGATCTTCAATTCAACATGGCTGCTTATCCTCAGCACCCCTTCCAGAGCGACGACGACTGTCTACGCCATGTGCTCCAGCAATTAGCGGCGACCGATGTCAAGCTCTGCTACCGCACCTATGATCCGGCGCTACGCAACCGCTACATCGACATGGGGGTGACCGTCTTACTTGAGCGGCCAAAGTAAACTATAGATGTTGAGAAAAAGATCCGTGCCAAGAAACCAGGTTTCTGCCAGAAACCTGGTTTCTGTATCCCGAATGACTACCTGACGTTCTATAGTACCATCCGGCAACTGCACCACTCTCTACGACCTCATTGTCTAATAAAACTCCTACCGTTTCTCTTCAAGGCGATGCTCCAACCCTGGCGCAATCATACGGTCGTCTGAATCCCACTCGGGAAAGTACTCCGGCTCGGTACTGCCATGGCGCAGGAAAATTCGATTGACAATCATGACCGCACTGAAAAAGAAGACGACACTGCCCATAAACCAAACCAGGCCGCCGGCCATGACTTGGTCGCCGAGCACATCGTTGCCGATGCGGCGTGCGCTTTCGACGTAGTGCGCATAAAGGGGGGTGCTGCTGTACGCGATCGTAATGCCGGCTGTCATATTAGGGATCTCCACACCGACCGCATAGGCAAATAGCACCCATCCCGGCAACGCGCGGCGCAAACGAAAGCCTGTGCCCACGATGTGCACCCAGTAGAGCAGTGCCGCCCCAAACATGAAGATCAGCGTAAGATAGTGGCGGCTCGTGCCCGCCATCGTCCAGTTGATGACATGGCTATCGTGCCAAATAACAATTGCCCCAACGTAGAGCATCCAGGCGATACCGGTCGAGGTGAACAGGCGGATGAGCCGACCACTGCGGGTATCGCCGCGAAATAGGTAAATCACGCGCCGGCGCCAGGTAGCGGGCCAACCGCGGAGGATTACGTGTAGCGGGCTGGCCAACCAAAAGAGCGGTGCAGCTACCATCGCTACCAAGATCTTTTGCGTAGCACGGGCATAGAGCAACTCGTGGCTGAGTGGATAGAGCGGTGGAAAGGTGGCAAGAAGAATCAGGCTGCCGCTGATGCCCATGACAGCCAACCGCGCCCAATGCCCCAACGGTGAACCAGCCCGCCGCAAGCGCTGCCAGCCGCGCAGATAGTACCATCCCACGCTGCCTACGATTGCCACAATTGCTAGCCGCACAACCCAAATACTCATCCCGCGCCAAAGACCCTTTCGCTGACCCGATTCCGAACCATTTTCACAGACTAGCCGGAGTTGCCTCTTCTGTCAGTGGGCCATTGCCCAATTGTACAACGGCCCACTGGGCACTGCATTGGGTGTATACAGCAAAATAGGGTTTACCTCGCTTCGTATAGATAAACCCCTTGCAAGTCGCACATTCACGCTTTTATAAAAGCACCCTGCAGAAGTGCGACTCTGCAATGGGGTGTCCCTTAGCCTTTCCGGCTCACAGGCAATCACGGAAAAAGGAGACGGCTACTATCTTCTTCTACCTATTCATGCTATTGTTTTTGAAAGCCATACTTGACATTTTGAATCAATTAGTTTATCTTGTTGTGGAACAAATGTGCTATTTGGCGTCTGTCCAGTTGAAACATTCATCGTACCATCTTCGTAGAGAGTGGGATGGTACCGTATGAAAGTTCCGGCCAGTCTCACGGGCTGTTGTTGTTCTTGATTGTCCCCGCTGCCACTTTATACACAAGGAGATCCCATGAGTACACGTACAACCAAACTCCCCGCCGGCGAACCGACCTGGTTTGATTTGGCTACTCCAGATTTGAATGCTGCCACTATCTTTTATCAAGCGGTCTTTGGTTGGAGTTACGTCGACACCGGACCAGATTTCGGCAACTACCACTTTGCCCAATCCGCCGGGCGCAACGTCGCCGGCATTGGCCCGATTTTCCCACCAGATTCCCCCCAGCCCTCTGCTTGGACTGTCTATTTCGCCACGGAAGATGCCGCCAAAGACTGTGCACGGGTGAAAGATCTCGGCGGTCAGGTGGTTGTCGAGCCAATGGTCATTGGCGATTCCGGCTCGATGGCGATCTGTGTAGATCCGACCGGCGCGGCCTTTGGCTTTTGGCAGGCCGATCAACATATTGGCTCTGGCGCAAAAAATGAACATGGCGCCATGAGTTGGTGCGAGGTTGGCACACGAGATTCTGGGGCCGCGCGCGATTTTTACACGCAACTTCTCAACGCCAGTGCCGACAAGGTGGAAGAGATGGAATATTATATTCTATCGCACGGCGATGATCAGCTCGCCGGTATTTTACAGATGGATGAGCAGTGGGAAGGAATTCCTCCCCACTGGATGGCTTATTTTGCTGTCGATAACACCGATGCCGCTGCCGAAAGAGCCACCGCCGCCGGTGGACAGGTGCGCGTCAAGCCATTTGACATGCCCTACGGTCGCATGGCCGTGCTGAGTGATCCGGCTGGGGCCGTCTTCAGTATTGTTCAGTTGTCAGCGTAGATCGTGGGACAGTTTTCAGTATTCACTCTTTACCGGTCACTGATTACTGCCCCACTGTCTACTGTCATCTTACCAAGAGCTGCAACATTGCCAGAACCAACAGCCCACTGCCGACGAGTGCCTGTGGACTCATCGGTTCATGTAGTACGATGACGGCAATGAGCGTCGAGGTTAGCGGTTCCATCAGTGTGGCAATGCTGGCCGCGGTGGCAGTGGTAGTACGCATGCCGCTGAAGAAGAGGGTGTACCCGGCCGCCGTGGGGATGACGCCGAGGTAGGCCAATCGCAGCCAGCCGGTTGTAGGATAGATGAGAACGAGTCCCATCGGCAGTGCGATCATCAAAAGAATGAGTGCACCAAAGAGAAAGCCGATGGTCGCCGTCTGCAGAGGATGCACCCGGTTGCCACTGCCCAACTTACGCCCTACCAGCGTATTGATTGCGTACAATGTCCCGGCAAGGAGCGCCAGGAGGACGCCGCCTAACACGTCAGGCTGTTGTGCCGAGGATTGCACGTTGATAAGCAGCCCCGTGCCGATCACGGCGGCGATCAGGGCAACGAGCGTTTTGCCGCTGGGACGTTCCCGGAGCAAGATGGCCGAGTGCGCTGCCACAATCACCGGCGCGCTACAGAGCGCCACCACCGTGGCAATTGCCACCCCCACCCTGGGCAACGCCGCGTAAAAGGAGACTTGATAGAGTGCAACCAGCGCGCCCGCCCCGAGCATATAGGGCAGATCGAGGGGTGTGAGGAACCACATGCGGCGGCCAAGTGTCATGGCACAGACGATCAAGAGCGCCGGCACCGCCAGGGCCATGCGCAAAAATGCCACGGAAAACGCATTCGTATCGACGATATCATAGATCGTACGGGCGACGGCGTTGCCGGTGCCCCAAAGCACGGCGGCAAGCATCACCATGAAGAGACCGGCACGCGTGGTGTCCGATAGTGGGTTCTGTTGCATAGGAAATGCCTTCCTAGTGCAATATAAACAGAGTTCTTTGGCAATCCTTCCTGGAAGGGGTTATGCGAATTCCGAATAGCAGCGAATCACCGACCCCTTCCTGGAAGGTCCATGCAAAACTTCTTCGTTAATTCTGCACTAGAGATAGGGATAGTATTTAATCAAATGGATTATTGTTTTTCAGCGCGTGAGAAGGCGGCACGCCACTGGATGCGAGGTGCGAGGGATGAACGTCTATAGTCCAAGGTATACTGAGCTGCGCCACATTGTAACAATTTGTACACGAGTAAAAATGTTACAATGTGCTGCGGCGGAGTATATTTCAACGTTGTGCCGCCCGAATAGGCGGCTGGTGGGGGCAGGATGGTTTAGTTGGGAAACATAACAATTTTGCTTGGTTCATAGCAATATATTTGTCTGGTCGAGGTCTGGATAAAGCGTACCACAGCCTATATGAAGGAGCAAACAAAGGAGACAAATTGCGAACATGGAAGCAACGCAACCACTGATGGACTCAATACAGGAAGAGCGACCAAATGTAAAAGAGGCAGTACCATTCCTTGCCGTGTCGAATATGGCAGCATCTATTCGTTATTATGTTAACGGGCTGGGGTTTACCATTGAGCAACAGTGGGTTGACAAGGGGAAGTTACGTTGGTGTTGGTTGCAGCAGGGCGGTGCGGGTCTCATGTTGCAGGAATTTGCCACGACAGGGCACGATTCCTGGGTTCCGTCAGGCAAAGTTGGTGAAGGGGTAACGATCTATTTTATTTGTGCTGATGCGATAGCCATCTACGATGCGATCACCACACGACAAATTGACGCAAAGGAGCCGGTAGTAAGCAACGGTATGTGGTCCACCACATTGGTTGATCCCGATGGCTATCGCCTGGCGTTTGAGAGCGAGACAGCGGTACCGGAAGGTACAAAATTGCAGACTATGCGTCAATCTATGTAACTATCCAGACGTTGTGTATTTAACAAGCGCTTGATGGCTTTAGCCTGTGGGGCGGATAGTCAAGTTGGATAGTTGATCCATTTTACAAAGGAGCAAGAGATGAGCGGAGTACGTGTATTGGTCGGCACCCAAAAGGGGGCCTTCATTTTGACCTCGGACGAAGCACGCAAAGCGTGGCAGATTGACGGCCCACACTTTGGCGGCTGGGAGATCTACCATATCAATGGTTCGCAGCTCAATCCGGATCGGCTCTATGCCTCACAATCGACGGGCTGGTTTGGCCAGTTGATCCAGCGCTCGGATGATGGCGGCAAGACGTGGGAGCCGGTGAACAATGAATTTACCTATGTGGGCGACCCCGGTACCCACCAGTGGTACGATGGTACGCAGCATCCCTGGGAGTTTAAGCGCGTCTGGCATCTAGAGCCGTCACTCTCTGATCCCGACACGGTCTACGCCGGTGTCGAAGATGCTGCCCTCTTCAAATCGACCGACGGCGGTCAGAGCTGGCAGGAGTTGGCCGGGTTGCGCGATGTTAAGGGCAAGCTGTGGCAGCCGGGCGCCGGGGGAATGTGTCTGCACACGATTCTGCTTGATCCCAACAACGAAAAGCGCATCTTTGTCGCCATTTCGGCTGCCGGCGCATTTCGTACCGATGATGGCGGTGAGACTTGGCTACCGATCAACAAAGGGCTCATTTCGCCTTGGGAGTTGCCGGACAAAGATGCCGATGTGGGGCACTGTGTCCACAATCTGGCCATGCACCCATCCCGCCCCGATGTGCTCTTTATGCAAAAGCACTGGGATGTGATGCGTACCGACAACGCCGGCGACCTCTGGCATGAAATTAGCGGCAACCTGCCCAGCGACTTTGGCTTTCCGATTTCCGTTCATGCCCACGAGCCAGACACGGTCTACGTTATTCCGATCAAGAGTGATTCCGAACACTTCCCCCCCGATGGCAAGTTGCGTGTCTATCGCAGTCGCAGCGGCGGCAATGAGTGGGAAGCGCTGACCAACGGTCTGCCGCAGAGCGATTGTTACATGAATGTACTGCGCGATGCCATGGATGTCGACCAGCTTGATTCCGGTGGCATCTACTTTGGTACCACCGGTGGGCAACTCTATGGCTCCGCTGACGGTGGCGACACCTGGAGCACCATTGCCCCCAATTTACCGAAGATCCTCTCGGTGGAGGTGCAGACACTCAAATGACCGACAGCAAAACAATTCGGGTGGTGATCCCCCACCATCTGCGCAACTTGGCGCGTACAGGTAAAGAGGTGCAACTAGAGATCGCGGGCGCGGTGACACCAGCTGCGATCCTCGATGAACTTGAGGCGCGCTACCCGATGCTCAAGGGAACAATTCGTGACCATCAGACGAAAAAGCGGCGTGCCTTCATCCGTTTCTTTGCGTGTGAACAGGATCTCTCACACGCGCCTGCTGACGCGCCTGTGCCAGATGAGGTTCTTGCCGGCAAAGAGCCGTTTCTGATTGTTGGTGCAATGGCCGGCGGTTGAGCTGGCAAGTGGCAGGCGGTAGGTGACTAAAAAATGTAGCAGGTCGTTACATAGGCCAACGAAAGAAAATAATTATCCACGAAGTTACACAAAGACACACTAAGATTTAGCTTTTCTTCGTGTAACTTCGCACCCAGAGGGTTCCCGCTTAGTGGATAGTTTAGATTTTTCGCTGGCCATATTACTTGCCACCCACCACTTGCCACCTTAAAAGTACCATCAACAGACGTACCCTCCATCGCCAAAGGAGAATCAATGACGACCCTCACCCCACAAGTTACAGCGATGATTGCAGAGTTGTCCTCCCCACAAAAAGAGATCTGCGAACAGTTGCGCACGCTGATCACCACCCAATTCCCCGATTTAGAGGAGAAATGGGGTTGGTCGCGCCCGTTGTATGCCACCAAGCAAGGCACGATCTGTTACTTTGTGGCAAACAAGAATGATGTTAATTTTGGCTTTGAGCGGGGGGCACATTTCGATGATCCCAAAGGGCTGTTGCGGGGAACCGGGGCGAATATGCGCCATGTGAAGATCCGTACAGAAGAAGAGATGGACCTTGGGTACTATGAAACTTTACTAGCACAAGCGTTTCAAATCGCGGCTGCACAACAGGAACAATCCTAGAAGACCATGACTGAAGAAATTATCCCGATTATTCAGGTGCAGGATGGCTACGCAACGGCCAAGTGGTACGCGCGTCTTGGCTTTGCAATTGAAGCTGAACATCGCTTCGCACCCAATTTACCGCTTTACCTGATCCTGCGGCGCGGCAACGTGCATCTACACTTATCAGAGCACGCTGGCGATGCACGTCCCCATACATTGATTTACTTTTGGGTGCAGGATGTCGATGCCATTGCGCTTGAATTTGCCGCGACCGTCATAGAACAGCCCTGGGCGCGCGAAATTCAATTAACCGACCCCGACGGTAATCGTCTGCGCATCGGCGAACGCAAAGGATAGAGTGACATGCACACAACCAACTATATCAATACCCTGATTGAAATCGCCGAAGATTCCACGGCCACCGTCGGCACAGTACCACCCGTCAAAGGCGACAAGAAGACGATTGCCAACGCACAATTTGAACTGCTGGAAGCGCATCCATACGAATACACATCTGATGATCTGATCTTTGGCATCTTTGCCGAACGGAACGGGATTGCGGACGAAGAGATCGATGAGGAACGCAGCCGCTTTTTTGCAAAGGGGCAACCCTGTTTGCGCACATCACCCCTGGCCAAAAGCTATGGCTGGGGCATTCACAGCGATGGTGAAGGCAAAGTCGCGCTCATCGCTGCGGATTCGGTCGAATATCAGGCTTTGGTCGCGGATCCTGCAGTCACCAAGGTCAAAGCCATGCGTTCCAAGCGCAAGTGAGACCATGACCAATCTCAAACCAACTGCCAAAGATATTGACGAATACATCGCGCGCTTCCCCGACCATATTCAGGCGATTCTGCAACAGATTCGCGCCACAATCCAGGAAGCCGCGCCGGAAGCAACCGAGACGATCAGCTATCAGATGCCGGCCTTTGCCCAAAACGGTATGCTGGTCTACTTTGCCGCATGGAAGCAACACATTGGTTTTTATCCACCCATCTCGGACCAAGCAGATTTCAAAGCTGAGGCCATGAGATATGAAGGCCCCAAAGGTAATTTGCAATTCCCACCTGACCAACCGATGCCACTTGACCTGATTCGGAAAATTGTACAGTTCCGCCTCCAGGAGAATTGGGCGCGGGCGGCGGCGAAACGGCCCAAGAAGCAGAAATAGGAGCGTAATTGATGGAACGAGTCAGTGGCATTGGCGGTTTTTTCTTCCGCGCCCAAGATCCAGCAACGTTATCCGCCTGGTATGAGCAACACTTAGGCATTATGCAACCACCGGCGACCTATGAGGAAGGCTCGTGGTGGCAGGATGAGGGGCCGACGGTCTTTTCGGCGTATGGCGCTGATTCGACCGATATAAACAATCCGTCCCGACCATGGGTGTTGAACTTGCGCGTGCGTGATCTCGATGCGATGGTCGCGCAGTTGCGCAACGCCGGAATTACGGTCGAGGTCGACCCTGAAGTGTACCCCAATGGTCGCTTTGCACGTCTGCACGATCCCGAGGGCAACCCCATCGAGTTGTGGCAGGCCAGCGGCACCGATGCCCTTCGGCCGGCGGGACGGTAAGTGGTACAATGGGCTGAAGCAAAGCTCACTATGGTATACCGGAGGTTTTATGAACACCTATATCGCCCTCCTGCGCGGCATCAATGTCGGCGGCAACAACAAATTGCCCATGAAAGAGTTACGGGCGCTGCTGGAAGAAATCGGACTGAAACATGTCCAAACCTACATCCAAAGTGGCAATATTGTTTTTCAAAGTGAGCGCGCGGATGTGGCGGCTTTGTGTGAAGAGATCACAGCGACAATTGAGCGCACCTATTCCTTTGCCCCGGCAACGTTGCTCTTGACGGGCCAACAACTGGACGCAGCAATTGCCGCCAATCCCTTTCAGCAAGAAGCCGAAGAGGACCATCGATCGCTGCACTTCTTCTTTCTCGATCCGATCCCGGAAAATCCCGACTTGGAAGCGGTCGAGGCGCTACGCAGCAACGACGAACGTTTTGCTCTGATCGACAATGTCTTCTACCTATACGCCCCGGTTGGGATTGGACGTTCCAAATTGGCCGAACGCTTTGGTCGCGGCTGGCACGTCAACATTACCGCGCGCAACTGGCGGACGGTCTGCAAACTCAAAGAGATGGTTGAGGAGGCGGCAGGTTGATGGATGCACGGATCGGTGAACTACAACAAGAACTCGAGGCCGCCCATATACAATTTGTCGACATCGCCGGCCGGCTTGATCCGGCAAAACGAGATGCGGCTGGCGTCTGTGGCGAATGGTCGCCTAGAGAAGTCGCGGCCCATTTGGTCGGTTGGGATGCATCAGTGAAACAACTCATTGATGATATCGAAAACTTTGAACCGCCATACGACGTGCACGGGTTCAACCAACGTTCGGTGGCAGCCAGAGCCGACCGCGCGTGGAGGACGGTAATGTCAGAGTTATCGACAAACTTTACGGAGTTAACGCAGGCGTTGGCAACGGTCACCCCTGACATGCGCATCTATGACCATGTCACCGGCTGGTTGGGCGGGCGCCTTGAAGATTATCGGCTGCATACTGGACAGTTAGAAGCATGGGTTGAGGAGGGTCAAAATGAATGAACTTTGGAAGAATAGCGTCTGGCAACAATTTGGCGCGGCCATCGACATGCTGGACAACACGCTGGTGGACTGCCCCACAGAATTGTGGCAAGCGGCAGTTTGGCCCAATGACGCTGGCTTTTCTGATTTTTGGTATGTCAGCTATCACACGCTCTTTTTTCTTGATCTCTATTTGTCAGGTGCTGTAGCGGGGTTTCTACCACCGGATCCCTTTACGCTGGATGAACTTGACCCCGCAGGCGTGCTTCCCCCACGTGTCTACACCAAAGAGGAGTTGCGCACCTATCTGGCGCACTGCCGCCATAAATGTCAGTCAGTTACAGAAACGTTAACCCCAGAACGCGCCGCAGAACGTTGTCGTTTTCCCTGGGGCGAAGTCTCCTTCGCCGGCCTGTTGCTCGACAACATGCGCCATGTGCAGGAACATGGCGCGCAGTTGCGTCTCTTTTTGGGGCAACAGCAGGGCACAGCGGCCAAATGGGTGGCACAGGTGAAAAGTTAATGGTTTGATCGAGAGCAGAGGTCAGAAAACGGAGGGCAGAAGGCCGTAAAATGCGAATGACAACGGTAACTTGCGTTGCTTTGAGATCCCTGCAAACATGGCCGGGCAGCTTTGCACAAGCATGTCCACGCCGGCAAACTGACACACGTCCCACCGTCCCACCGTCTCACTGTTCAACTGTCTCACCGTCCACTGTCCAACTGTCCGCAAACTCACTCCCCACCAACTCGTCTGCGAGTTGCTGTCGGATCGCAGAAATCCTCCGCTCAAGGCTCCCTTGAGCGGGCGTCTCCTGTTGTTGCATTATCGCTACCATAGTCTGCAGCACCCGCAACTCATCATATACCCGACCGATCTGCTGCCAGCACTCTGCCGCCAGTTGGAACTGTGCCAATGCCGCGCTGAGGTTATACTCATGTAGTGCACGGATGCCATGTACCTGCGCGTCGATGGCCGGGGTGGTCAGCGTCGGTGATTGAGCAATAAATGTCATCAGTTGATCCCAAACGGTGATCGCGAGTTTACGTAGCGCGGCCTGTTCTTCTGCCCCTTCATTCCATTCGGTGGGGAGCTGTTCCAATAGCCAGTGATAGGCAGTGAGTAAGGTTTCGCCCACGCTGTCAAAATTGGTCGTGCGGGCGGCGATCAGTGCACAGGCTTCCTCAATGCAGGCAACCGTTTCTCTCTCCTTACCCAATTGAATAGTCGCCCGTAGCAGTTGGCCCAAAAAGGGTAAGATCAACTGCGCTTCGTCCGCGGCACGCAACTTGGCGGCGGCGTCGGTCAAAAGCGCATAGGCTGCATGTGGACAGTTACAGTCGTTGTTGATCCTACCCAATGTCACTGTTACCATGGAATCCCCAATGGGGTTAAAGCGTTCGGCAGCTCGCCACGCGTTCAAATCCGCGTAACTGGCAAGGGCACGCCGCCATTTGCCATGGTACCAATCGGCTTCAATCGCCTTGATATGGCCCGCCATCACCATCTGGACGACATGCACCTCTGTGGCATAGGCGACGAGGGCCTGTGCCTGCTCATAGGCCTCGCCATAGCGTCCCAACACGATCAGCAGATCACTCAAATTATAGTGAGCGCGACAGACATCGTAGTGCAGATTGGCGGCCTCGGCGCGGCGCAGGCTCCTGCGCAGCAGGTCCAACCCTTCATCTACCTCACGCCAGATGAGAGACCCGCCCAGATTATTGAGAGCATGGATCACAACGTGTTCGGCACCGAGCCGTTCCGCCAGCGCCAGCGCCCGTTGGCCCCAGGCGATCGCCTCATCGGTTTGGGAGGTCATCATGTACATCTGGGCGATGGCACTGATTGCTTCTGCTAACTCAACACTTTCGGACGAATTTTCCAACCGCTCGATCGCCGCCCAGTAGTGCCGCCACGACGCATCCAGCTGACCTAGCTCCCAGTAAATCCGTCCCATCCGCCGCAGCGTATCGCCGGCACATATTTCATCCTCGAGTTCAGTGAACAGGGCAAGTGCTTCCTGAAAAATGGTCATGGCCGCGTTGGTCTGGCCGGTTGTCCAGAGGAGGTCGCCTAGTTTGCTCATGAGGCCGGCGCGTCCCACCTGATCCGATTCAGGCCATTGCTCCAGCGCACCGCGATAGTGCGCCACAGCCTCGATCAGCGCACTCTGTTGCCGCGCCCGATCCCCGGCCAGTACACGATAGGTCGCGGCATGGACCGTGTCACCACCGGCGCCAAAGTGATAGGCCAAGGTCGCGGCATATTCAGCACTCGCTTGGCCGTAGAGCGCTTCCAAGGCGACGGCGACGCGGCGATGGAGCAGCCGTCGCTCGCCACTACCCAGTCGTTGATAGAAGAATTGTTGAAAGAGCGCGTGGTGAAAGTGATAACGGTTCAGATGGTGGCCATTCACCTGGACATGGCCCTGTTCGCGCACGAGACCCTGCTGTTTCTGCATCTGATCGAGCTGTTGTAGCGTCTCCCGCTCCGTGCGCTCCAAGATGGTTCCAACCAATTGTGCGGTGAAGCGTTCGCCTTCCACCGCGGCCACGGTCAACAGTTCTTGCAAGGTTGGGTCCAACTGGCCGGTGCGTTGACTGAGCACTGCCTCGATGCGCGCCGGCATTGTCGCAATTTCCAGCGGTTGCCGTTGAACCCAACCCTCTTCTGGGTCGGCGATGACGAGCTGTTGATCTTGCAGGTGACGCAGCAGTTCAAGCGTAAAAAGTGGATGGCCACCGGTCTGTGCCAACAGTTGCTGCCGAAAGTCGGCGTCGAGTTGATTGGGCTGTTGGTCAAGCAACGCATCGAGAAAGGGCTGGCCATGGCTCTGCTGATCCAGCGCGTCGAGATCCAGTGTGATTTCACCAAAACGGCGGGTCAACTCGTGCAATGTTGACGACAGTGTGTGTGCACCATCGACTTCGTTGCCCCGATACGCGCCCACCATCAAGACCGGGCTGCCATGCAGGCGGCGACTGAGATGAAAGAGCAAGGCCAGCGATGATTCATCGATCCATTGCAGATCGTCAAGCAGTAGCAACAACGGTTGGCGCTCGGCCATCGTGCGTAGCAGGCGCGTCACCTGTTCAAAGAGCTGTTGCTGTTGGATGTTGTCCCGTGGCGTGGATGGGTGGGCAGCTTGCGCCAGTTGTATCAATTGGGTGGCCCATGCTTCCCCGGCAAAGTGGGTGAGCAATCCCTGGGTGCTGAGTCGCGCATATAAGGGGATAACCGGAATGAGTGTGTGGAAGAGTGCGTTGCTCTGTTCCACCAGTGCAGCCAGCGTATGAGGCAGGGCGTACCAGAGTCGCGTTGCCTGTTCGCGTGTCAGATTGCCACCATACCACCTGGGTTCTAGATCGCCGGTAAAGAGGTCAAGCAGATCGCGGAAGGGCAGAAAGGGATCGCCCTGCCCGATGTGGGCAGAGCAGAGACCATCGGCCACAAGCAGCCTGTCATGCCGCGCGGTTGCTTCTCGGGCAAAGGCTGTGAGCAACGCACTCTTTCCCCGCCCCGCTTCGCCGGCGACAAAGAGCACCTGCGGCTGACGATTGGCAATGGCATGAGCGAGCCGCTCATGCAGCCACTGGCGTTCTTGCTCGCGCGCCACAAAGCTGGTTGACGCCTTGGAGAATAGACCATCCGTGTCGGGGGTGGATGAGAGGAACGCAGGTAGCGGCATGGGGTCGGCGAGGGTTTCTGTGGCAGCAGCCTCGCCGCGCGCCAAGCGCGAGAATTGCGTTCGTTCCATCTGGGGCACGCCCAGGTGGGTCGCCAGCAACTCGGCCATTTCGGGCGAGGGGCGCCGCGTCTCCTGCTCAATCTTCTTGATCGTCACCACCGCGCAGCCCACCTGTTCGGCGAGCTGCGCCTGCGTCAGATTGAGCAACTTGCGTTGTTGCCGGATCCACTGCCCGATTGAAGTGAAGGTATTCATTGTGTCCCTGCCGCTGTATCCCAGGTTGTATCCCAGGTTGTATCCCTTAGGGATACCCACTGTTATCCATCCTCTGGCAAACTCAACTCATATTCATTATACATGTGAATCCCACAGAAAACGCAGTCAATTCTCGAATTTGTAGGTGGCGCTGGTTACGTAGCGACGGATACCGCTCACCCTGGTTTCGATACGTCCAACTAGCTACCATAGGGTTTTGAAATATCGCTGTACGCCAGGGGCTGAAGACCCCTGGCTACGAAACAACGCCCGATAAATCGGGCTTCAGTCGGCGTAAAAGCCCGATTTATCGGGTGCTGTTGGTAGCCCCACCCAGAGGGTACCCGTTCATGGCAAGGCGGTTTTCCGCTGAAATTTAAAACCCTACGGTAGCTAGTACGCCCAATACTGCCTGGGCTACTCAACCGCCGTTCGCTGCGACTCCTACACCCTATGATAGTAGCAGATTATTTTGGAAATGCAATGGTCGAACCCCCTCCTAACCTTCCCCACTAGCGAGGGAGGAATTGCTGACTCGCACCCCGATGTTCTTAGCCGTGCCCACAAGTCGGCTGTGTGGTTAGGTAGACGGGCACGGGGATGGGCGGGGCTGTCGACCAGCTTCGGTCGGGGTCACACTGCCATTACGTTAAGTGGATCTGGTTCCACG
>ERZ795053.3384-NODE-3384-length-18180-cov-6.093297_pt1 | contig 18180 bp, 15 predicted proteins | sample MGYA00375137_ERZ795053 | MGnify/ENA primary metagenome ERZ795053 (study PRJEB30182, sample SAMN05720284) | activated sludge metagenome | isolation source: Anaerobic digester | place: Hong Kong | collected 2014-12-17 ...
GCGACACCGATTTATCGCCGAAAGGCATTTTTGTAAAATTAAAACGATTTGCGACTTCTAGTATTTTCATATTTAAAAGTAACTTTTAACCTCGTCGGGCGTTAAACAAACTTCTTTTGTCTGATAGCCGCCCATAGGCAAAACAAAACATATTTTGCCGTTTTCGTTTTTCTTGTCCTGTCTCATTTCGGGCATAAGGCGATTGATATCGATATTTATCACGTTCGTAAACGAGCGAATGATATCGCGTCTTTCCTGTAAAAATTTTTCATTAAGCTTGAAAACCTGCTCCGCAATCAGCAGCTCGTAATACAAGCCGTTTAACACCGCTGTGCCGTGCGGAAGCTCGTATTCCACTTCGATAGCGTGCCCAATGGTGTGTCCCATATTCAGCTTGCGGCGTATAAGGTCGTCTGTTTTATGTATTTTTGTAAGATAAAACTTAAAATTCGCGCAAAGTTTTACAAGATTTTCCGTGTATTTTTCTTTTGTAAGCAAAGCTTTTGCGGCTTCTTTTTCTATCGCTTTTGAGATAAATGTGTATTTTGCGATTTCTCCCCAGCCGTTAATGATTTGTCTTTCGTCAAGCGTTTTTAAAAAATTGAAATCTATTATCACGTCGCCGCAATGATACGCCCCGACAAGATTTTTTATGCCTTCAAGGTTTATCGCTGTCTTGCCGCCTATCGAGCTGTCAGACATCGCCAAAAGAGTCGTCGGATAGTTAACAAAATCTATTCCGCGTTTATAAATAGCGGAAGCAAACCCCGCTACGTCGCCCACGCTTCCGCCGCCGACGGCAACGATTTTGCCGTTTTTATCAATATTTTTTTCGGCGCAAAAAGCGCATATTTTTTCCAGATATTCAAAAGTTTTCGCAAATTCGGCTTCGGGTAAAATGAAAACATTGTCGCCGTAAATCGAGTATAAGTTCGGCAACTTTGCGTCGGTTACAATAACGGTGTTGTCGCGAAATTCGTCGACATTAAAAGTTCCGTATTTTATCATATTAAGCTAGCCTCCTAAAAAAAATTTTTATCTGAGATCAATCGCATTAAGTACGACTGTCGCAATCATATTTCGGGCTATTACGCAGATATTAGGCACAACGCAAGTGTCGCTCCTTTCGTAATGCGAATAGGTTTTTTCTTTCGTCACAATGTCGATGGTTTCCGTCTGTTTTTTGGTCGAAGGCACAGGTTTTACAGTAAGGCGAACGACGATATTCTGCCCGTTTGACATTCCGCCGATTATTCCGCCGTTATAGTTGGTTTCGTAAAAAATTCTGTCGTTTTCGCAATTTAGCTTTTCGCAAGCTTTGGTACCCGACATCTCGGCAAATTTACTGCCAAAGCCGAATTCTATACCTTTTACAGACGGTATAGCCGTTAAATACGCGGCTATTTTTGCGTCAAGCTTGTCCGAATATTTATGAAAATCGCCGACACCCATAGGCAGACCGATAACGCCAACTTCCACAATTCCGCCCAAAGTATCGCCGTCCGCTTTGGCAGAATTTATAGCTTCTACCATTTTGCCTTCGGCGGATTTATCTATCGTAAATACGGGGCTTTTGTCAATATTATTCGACATTTTATTAAAATCAAATTCGGTCTTTGCTTCTATTCCGCCTATATTAGCGGAATAAGCGTAAGTGAAAATATTTTTTTCCGCGAGTATTTGTCTGCAAATATTGCCAATTACTGTGTGAGCAAGCGTGCTTCTGCCGCCAGCGTATTCGGCAACCGCTCTGGCGTCAGTAAGACCGTATTTAACGCAGCCAGCTAAGTCCGCGTGCGACGGTCTTAACGCTGTAATTGGCGGTTTTTCGCTGAGTTTATTGTCGACGTTTTCCACGATAAATTTTAACGGCATTCCGTTTGTTCTGCTTTCTTTGGTCAGTCCGCTAAGAATACGAATTTTGTCCGTTTCGATATTTTGCCGTTCGCTGCGACCAATGCCCGTTTTTCTCAAAAACAATTCGCTCGAAATCTGTTCGACGTTAATTTCGAACCCGCGCGGCAGACCGTAAATTTTGCCGCCTATTATTTTTTCGTGCGAACCGCCGTATGTGAAAAATTTTATCATTGTACCTTTATTATTTTTATTTTCTTGTTATTTACTGTCCGTTTGTAAATTTATTTTAAATAGCTTTTATTTAGCGAATACCAAAAAGCGTACGGCAAGATTTAGCGCGGTTTTTGCCACCGCTATGGTGATATTGCCGCCGAAAATCGTTAAAACAATATTGCCGTTAAGGTCTGTGCGATACACAACCGCTCCTACTGCGTTGATTCTATCCAGCGTGACATCAGACGGGTGACCGTAAGTATTGGTCGCGCCGACGCTGATAACCGCGTATTCGGGTTGCACCAACGCCAAAAATTCCGCCGACGTGGATTGTTCGCCGCCGTGATGGGCAACTTTTAACACGTCTACATCGCCGTCAAATCCGTCGCCGAATAGATTATTTTCTACGTTTGCGATAAAGTTTTGCTCAGCGGCTTCGTCAGCGTCGCCCGTAAACAAAAGTTTTACGTTGCCGTAAGTAAGAAGCAAAATGGGTGAAATATTATTTTTTTCCTGAGCCGTGCCGAGTTTTGCGTACATTTGTTCCGTCGGGTTGTAAATATGTATCGTCCAGCCTATGCCGCTTATCGACTCCCCTTGGAGATTGTAGTAAATATCAGTCAATATTCCGCTTTCACGTTCGTTATAAACCGCTTTTACAAAGTTTTCGTATACGGTTGTCGTTATCGTCGCGTAATTGCCGTTTGGGTATAACGCGGCAAGCGGGTCAGACTCAAATTCCGAATAAACCATAGGCTGATAAACGCTTAATACGTTTATTTTGTCGGACGCGATAATGTTGTCCAGACTTCCGCTATGGTCGCTGTCGCAATGCGTTAACATACAGTAATCTATCGTAACGTATTCGTCTTCGGGATACAAAGCGGTCAAATAGTCGATAACGCCGTTAGCCAAAACCGAGCTGTCTTTACCGCCGTCTATAAGCATAGTCTTGCCGTCGGGAAACTGAATAAAAATACAGTCGCCCTGCCCTACGTCTATGTGATGAATTTTTAGCTGTCCGTTTAAAATTTCTGCATTTACATCGGAAGTATCGACTTCGTAATTGTAAGTTTCATAAGTGTAAAACTTGAATAAATCCGAATTTGCTACGGTAAAATCAAACGGCGGCAGATCGAGATAATACATAGTGCCGCAGAATAATAAAGCAATGACTATTATCGCTGTGGAAATACCGATCAACACTTTTTGACCTGCAGTCTTGCCTTTGGATTTATTTGCGGCAACCGCGACACCCGCCGCAATTACTCCTGTCGCAAATTTGGCTAAATCCGTTTTTTTGGTTTGCGTGGATTTACTTACCGTTTTTTTGCCGCCCGAGTTGGCTCCGCTTTTTCTTGTCGCCATTTTTACCCTCCGAAAAAAAATTTTTCTTTAAAATGACAATTATTTTGAGTTTTTTATTAATTTATTTTATGCCAAGCGAAACGAATATTTCGTCCATCGCTTCCATAGTCGCTTTATATCCTATGTCGACCATATCGCTTCTGCCCAGACTTTGCGTCGAGCTGAATTTTGTAAGGTCGGGTTTTATGATAATATCGGAGTTCATTTCGCCTTTATAGGCAGTCGACTTCATAACTATACGCCAGGTCGCCGTTGCGATGTTTAAAAATTTTGTTTTTTGTTCGCCGATACCCATACCGCGGGTGCTGTTGATATCTACTGATATAACAAAATCCGCGCCCATATGGCGTGCGACGTCGGCAGGTATTGTGTTAAGTAAACCGCCGTCTACCAAAAGCTTATCTTCGTGCGAAACGGGTTTAAACACAAGCGGAACGGCGCAGCTCGCCGATACCGCTTTTGCCACGCTGCCTTTATTAAACACGTATTCTTCGCCTGTTATAAGGTCCACCGATACGGCTCTGAAAGGAATTTTCAGTCTGTCAAAAGTAACTCCCAATAACAGTCTGTCGGCTACTCTTTCGATATTAGACGCGGGTGTGGAAACGAATAAGAAATTTTGATTTTTTATGTCGCTGTCGGCAAAAGTATAAGAAAAATCTATCATTTCGTCCGCGGAATAACCAGCCGCGTATGCCGCTCCGACAAAACTGCCCGCGCTCGTGCCGACTACGTAATCAAACGTTAATCCTTTTTCTTCAAACGCTTTAATCGCGCCGATATGAGCGAATCCGCGCGCGCCGCCGCCCGAAAGCGCAAGACCTATTTTGTACTTTGTCTTGATTTTGGGAATGATATTTTCTTTAAATTCTACTTTTTTCTTTTTAAAAATTTTCATAAGTACCGCCTTTTAATAGCAAAATTATATAACAAAACGCTAAGTAATGCAATGCTTTATTTCTTTACTTTCCCTGATAAGTTTGCTACAATTCACTTATTAAAAGGAAAAAAATATGACCACACAACAGCTACTCGCGCCTTTCAGACGCGCAATAACGGATTTTGATATGATAAATGACGGCGACAAAATAGCCGTCGGCGTTTCGGGCGGCAAAGACAGCCTTACTTTACTCGCGCTGCTTAAAGCCTACCAGCGGTTTTCGCCGCAAAAGTTTGAGCTAGCCGCCATAACCGTGGATATGGGTTTTGCCGAACACGATTTTTCGCCAATCGCCGATTTTTGCAAAGATAACGGCATCGATTATTATGTGGAAAAAACCGAAATTGCGCAAATAATTTTTGAAAAATGTCCCGACAATCCCTGCAGCCTTTGCTCAAAAATGCGTCGGGGCGCGTTAAATACGAAAATAAACGAAATAGGTTTTAATAAACTTGCTTTGGGGCATCACTCGGACGACGTTATCGAAACGTTTTTACTTTCGTTTTTTTACGAAGGCAGGCTATCCGTTTTTTCACCGAAAAGTTATATGTCAAGAATGAAAATCACCGTCATTCGCCCCATAGTTTACATTAGCGAGCGTGAAATAAACGCTTACGCGAAAAATCTTCCCGTGGTAAAAAATCCTTGTCCCGCTGACAAGCATACGCAAAGACAATATATGAAAGACCTTATTCACAAAATACAAGAGGACATACCTTTTGCGAAAGAACGAATGTTTTCCGCCGTTTCTCATCCCGAACGGTACAATCTTTGGGACAATATCCGTCAAAAATACCTTGACGAGCTTAACGACAGCGATAAATAAGCCTTAAATAGTCTTTTTGACACGTTTCGACAATATATTAGTACTACATTTCATGCGGAGGAGCCTCAATGAGAGAGTATATTGTCGAACGAGTGATTGCGGTGGCTGATTACATAATTGACAGCCAAAGCACGGTACGCGGCGCGGCAAAAAAATTTGACGTTTCAAAATCTACCGTGCACAAAGATTTGACCGAAAGGCTGCGATTGATAGATAAACAGCGTCTGCGCATGGTAAAACGGGTATTGAATCTTAATCTCGCCGAACGGCATATTCGCGGCGGTCTCGCCACAAAACTAAAATATATGCACTAAAAAATTTCTCATAAAAAAAGCGGACGTTATTCGTCCGCTTTTTTTCTACTAATTAAAATCTTAAAACTAGATTATTTTAAAAATTTTAATCTATCGGGGCGACTATGACTTCGGTTGTTTTTTCGAGTTTTACCCTTGCGTTATGAAGTCTTGTCGCAAAAATCAAAGGAATAACCGACAGCAAAGCCAATACTGCCGAGCCGATAAACAAGTAATGAGTAGGCAGACTTTCAGTATAGACCATACCGTTTATACCGATAATGTCGCGAGACGCGCCAGTAGCTTCGATAATCGGTTGTGCGATAAGCGAACCCAAAACCATCGGGAAAAGCACGAAGAACAGTATTCTTATGCCCTCAAATTGTCCCCTTTGTTCGTCGGGATAGAGTTTTTTCTGCCAGACCATATACGTTTGAATACTGCATACGTAACCTATACCCAATAAAGTTATGCCAACAAGTACCGGAAGGTTTTTAACGTTAAACACATCTGTATAGCCTGCGACGACTCTATTCGGGTCAAGTCCGCTGCCGTCGCCCACAACAAAAAAGATATACAGCGCGCCGACAATGGTAACCGCTATCGAGAAAAACGCTACTATTGGCGAGCGGTTTTTGTTGATAAGGAATATCGCGGGTATCGAGATAAGAGTAGCTATAATCAGCGGAATGCCTAAGAGCATACCCGCGTTGCCTTCGCCAAACTGCAAGCTGAAATTAAGCCAGCCCATAACGTGCAAAAAGAAACAGTTGAAACCGACAAAATACACAGTTACCGCTACATTAATCCAAACAAGTTCTTTCATTTTGAAGAACTTTTTAAAATTAAATACGGATGCGAATTGATGCCAAAAAGAACCGTTTTTGTAAGGTTTGAGTTTCGGCGCGTTTTTCATTGTGAATAAAGCCAATATGCCGAAAAGCATAACGAAGATGCCCATTATAATGAAAAATTCCATATAGCCTGTTGCGCCTATAGCCTCTCCTGTCAACGGGTCTTTTTTGGAAAACGCCTCTATTATCGCGCCGCCCGCTACTGTGCCGATAAGTGTACCCAATACAGGTTGGACTGCCAAAGTCGCGCCTATCTGCCCGCGGTTGCCGTCGCTCAGCATATCGGAACACCAGGCGTTAAAGCCCGAGTCATTGCCAGCGGAACCAAAGAAACTCATTACGGTATCCGTCAAAACTATAACGATACCGATAGCCACGACGTTGCCGTATATCGATTGACTGTATAAGTGCGTAAGACCGTAGACTATGGTAAATACGCCCCAAGCTATGTAGCCGAAAGCTACGAAAGGTTTACGCGTGCCTTTTCTATCCGACCAAGTGCCGAATAAAAAAGTCGCGAATGTCGTAGCTAACGCCGAGCAAATGGTCATCGCCGTAACGATACCAGGATTGTAACCGAATTCTCTTCCTAAGTAATTTGCGAACCAGTTATTTTCCACACACCAGCAGAGCTGTCCAGCAAGTCCAAGCCCCCATATCAAAAGCCAGCCTTTCCAGCCGATTTTGTAATTTTTCGGGTTTGCGCGGACTTCAGTTTTTATATTTTCGTTCATAAATTGATTTCCCCCCTATTCGGCTATTTTAGCAATCCGCTAAAGCAATGTCAATACCTTTACTTGACAATAAACTAAGTGTCGATTAAAATTGTGTAAATGATAAATGCGGAGGCGTTAAATATATGGCAGGAGCGACAATGGACAAAATAGTAAATCTTTGCAAGGGCAGAGGTTTGATTTTTCAGGGCAGCGAAGTTTACGGCGGAATGGGAAACACGTGGGATTACGGACCCGTCGGCGTTGAAATAAAAAACAACGTCAAAAAACTTTGGTGGAAAAAATTTGTCACCGAAAGCGAAAATTCTTTCGGGGTTGACGCCGCTATACTGATGAACTCAAAAGTCTGGGAAGCAAGCGGACACATCGCTTCTTTTACCGACCCGAAAATGGATTGCAAAAAATGCAAATCGCGTTTCAGAGCCGACAACCTAATTGAAGAATATTCCAAAGGCGAAATAGACGTCGACCTTATGAGTAACGACGAAATGGAAAAATATATCGCCGAACACAAAATCAACTGTCCCAGATGCGGAAACTTTGACTGGACGCCGATCAGACAGTTTAATATGATGTTCGAAACAAGTCGCGGCGTAACCGACGAAAATCAAAACCGCATATATCTGCGTCCCGAAACGGCGCAAGGCGAGTTTGTGAATTTTTTGAACGTTCAACGCTCAACCCGCGCGAAAGTGCCTTTTGGTATCGCGCAGATAGGCAAAGCTTTCAGAAACGAAATAACGCCCGGTAACTTTACTTTCCGCACAATCGAGTTTGAACAGATGGAGCACCAATGGTTTTGCAAGGAAGGCTCGGACGGCGAATTTTATAACGATTACAAGAAAAAAGCGCACGACTTTTTGACTGCGATAGGCATAAATCCCGAACACCTGCGTTTCCACGACCACGAAAAACTGGCTCATTACGCAAAATCCGCCTGCGATATACAATATCTTTATCCTTTCGGCTGGTCGGAACTTAACGGCATACACAACCGTACGGATTACGACCTGACTCGTCACCAGGAGTTTTCGGGCAAATCTATGCTTTATCTTGACCCCGTTACGAATGAAAAATTTATTCCTTACGTTATCGAGTATAGTATCGGCGCGGATAGACTTATGCTTGCGCTGATGTGCGAAGCTTACGACGAAGAACAACTTGAAAACGAAACGCGCGTAGTATTGCATATTCACCCCGCCGTAGCCGCATACAAAATCGCCGTGCTGCCGTTGCAAAAAAATATGTCAGAAAAAGGAAGAGAGATATACCGCAGCCTTGTTAAGCATTTTGCATGCTCTTACGACGATGCGGGCAGTATCGGCAAACGTTACCGCCGTCAAGACGAAATCGGCACTCCTTACTGCGTAACGATAGATTTTGAAACGCTGGAAAACGACACCGTAACTTTGCGCGACCGTGACAGTATGGAGCAAATAAGACTGCCGATAAGCGAAATAGCGGCTTACGTCAATGAAAAAATAACGTTATAAGCAGGTAAAAATGGAAGTAAAAGCGATAAAAAACCGCTGCTTGATGTTTTCCCGCAAAGTCGACGACTGGGATTTGAACGCGTATCTGGTCAAAGGCGAAAAACATAATTTTATTATCGATACGGGTTTGGGTTCCGTTGATTTTAATTTTATAAAAAAATTTGCGGACAGACGTAAACAAACGATAATAATTATCACTCACTATCATTGGGACCATATTTGGGGAAATACAAAAAAATACCCTATTATCGCCCACAGTTTGTGCAGAAAAATGATTTTGGAAAAATGGGATGAAATGCTGGGTAAATTCGGTCAATACGCTAACGGTAAAATAGAAAAAGCTGTACCCGATATAACTTTTGACAGCGAGCTGTATTTTGAAGAAGATAAAATCAAGCTGATTTACACCCCAGGTCATACAATCGACAGTATCAGCGTGATTGACGAAACAGACAAAGTCCTGGTCGCGGGCGATAATATAGGTGATACTGTTGAAGAAATTGTGCCGGTTATTTACTGTGAAAAATCAACGTATCTTGAAACTTTGAAAATTTACGAGAAATTAGATTTTGACACGTGCGTTTCGGGACATAATACGGTATTAAAAAAAGATGTGATACAAAAAATAATGGAAAAAATTTAGAGTTTTTAAAAAATTTAGTAACAAAAAAAGACCGCTGTTTGCGGTCTTTTTATTAATGTAAAAATTTAAATTTTAGCCAATGTCGCTTAATGTAAAGGTTTCAAAAACGATTTTGCCGTTTTCAATACTCTTTACTTTGCCAAGGTTATTGACTATGCGGCAGAAAATTTCGCCGACTTGATTGACAGCCATACTTCTTATACTTTCAGCTTGTTCATTAAGCAAAGCGAAAAGCGAGTCTGTCAAAAGCTGATTGTTTTGCAAAAGAATAGAGCTATCCGTACCGAAAGAAATACTTTCAGTAGCGGCGTCATAAATAACTTCGATATTAGCCGCAACGATAATTTTTAACGGATTGGGCAGTTTGATAATGCCCGTGTTTTCAATAGTCGCTAAAACAGACTGAACTTGCGGATCTTGCGTAAGTTTTGTCAAATCAAAGCTGACAACGATATTAACATGGGTTTTTTCCGCTACGGTTATGGTAAGAGCTTCGATTTTTATATCAAAATCATTAATCGTATACTCCATACCTTCTCTTAACGCTACCGGCGGAATCTGGTTGCCTGCGTATACCATTACGCCTTGACCGTTAAAAGCGGAAGTTGCTATGAGCTGTTGCAAACAATTGTTTGCAAGCGCGCCCAACTCCACGTCCTGATATTCGATTTGTGTGGATTCGTCATAAACAACTTTGTCATTGTAGATAGCCGTGTAATCAACTTGACCTGTGCCGTCTACTATGCTGCTGCCGCCCAATAACGCTTCCGCGTTTGCTTCGGCTTCTTCATCGATAGGATTATCTATCATTGCGCTTGTGTCTGCCGAAAGCGATTTTATCGCCGTGAAAATATCTTTTACTTTATAATCCGCCAAGCCGAGGTCATTAAGCGTTTGTCCGTTTATGTTTATATTTCCAAGACCGACTTGATTGGGCGTAACGTTAGCGATTAACGCAGCGACGCCTACGATAACAGCAAGTATAACCACGGTGGTGATTATTGCCTTGAGTATCCCCCCTCTTACGATTGGTGCTGCCATAAAGTTAACCCTCCAATATTTTTTGGGATATTATACCATAATTTTATTCAATATGCAATGAAACTAAAACATTCTCTAACTTTTATCTTGACAAAGAAAACTCGTAGCGTATAAAATAAGCGTGAACAAAAAAAGGAGATATAATAAATGCTTACAACTAAACAATTGGCCGATTACGCTGAACTTTGCATAAAAATAGGCGTAAATTTGCAAAAAGGACAAACATTAGTAATCAATGCTCCTATTGAAACGGCTCCGTTTGCTCGTCTTATTGCAGATGCGGCATACAAACACGGCGCAAAATCGGTAAAAATTGATTACAGAGATGAAAAATTCTCACGTTTGAGATACGATAACGAAACTATTGAAACATTGCAACATATCTCAAAATGGCAAGTCGACAGACGCGACGAAATGGTTGACGAAAGAATGTGCGTTATCTCAATCGCGGCTGAAGATCCTTCTATTTTTGCGGGAGTTGACCCCGAAAAACTAAAACTCGCTAATATCGCGGCTAGAAAAGCTTTCAAACGCTATCAGGACGCGTCTATGAGCAACTTAATCCGCTGGCTTGTAGTTTCCGTTCCTACGGAATCCTGGGCAAAAAAGATTTTCCCGAAAAAAGCGAACGCTGTGGACAAGCTTTGGGACGCTATCGCTCACACAATGCGCTTAAACGAAAAAGATCCGCTTAAAGCTTGGGAACAACATATCGCAACGCTTAACCGCAGAGCAAAAATTCTTAACGACAACGATTTTGAGTACATTCAATTAACAAGCAGTAACGGCACCGACCTCAAGGTAGGTCTTGCTGAAGGTCATACATGGTTTGCCGCTCAAGAAATGGCTCAGGACGGATTGCCTTTCACAGCTAATTTGCCTACGGAAGAAATATTTACCGCTCCTCACAAATATAAGGTTAACGGCGTCGTCAAAAACGCTCTTCCGCTTGTAGATAACGGTAATATTATCGACGAATTTTCCATTACATTTAAAGACGGCTACGTCGTTGATTACAGCGCGAAAAAAGGTTATGACGCTCTCAAAAACATTATCGAAATGGACGAAGGCAGTCACCGTATCGGCGAAATCGCTCTTCTGGGCAAAAACTCGCCTATCCGCAAAACTGGACTTTTGTTCTACAACACATTGTTTGACGAAAACGCCAGCTGCCACCTTGCTTTAGGCAAAGCATACCCCACCACCGTTAAAAACGGCACAAAAATGACGGCGGAAGAACTTGACAAAGTCGGCTGCAACGAAAGTTTGGAACATTGCGACTTTATGATAGGCGCGGACGACCTTGACGTCGTTGGTATTCATAAAGACGGCTCAAAAGTTCAACTCTTTGTTAACGGCGAATGGGTTGTTTAATTACTTAATCGCTAAATCAGTTAAAACGCGTTCGTAAATCCGAACGCGTTTTTTGTTACAGTTTTTGTAGTTTTATAATGAAATAAAGATTTAGTAATTTGATTTTTAATCGATTAAAATCAGCTCTTGTATGCCCATACTACGGGAAGGTTGTCGTAGTTCCAGTTTACGTTCCATGTTGCAGGTTGACTTGTAGCTATGCAATTGATAGTTAAATTGGAACAATTTAAAAAAGCATAACCGTAAATATATAACACGCTCGTAGGAATCCTGATGTTCGTCAATTCGGAACAATCAGCAAAAGCATATTCCCCTATGCTTCCCACTCTGTAGGGTATATTTACGCTGATTAAACTTCCGCATTTATAAAACGCATAATCGCCGATGCCCGTAACGCTTTCGGGAATAACCACGGTAGTGAGATTTTCGCAAAAAGCAAAAAGCCAATTATTTAAATATATCAGGTTATTCGGAATTGTTACGTCTGTCATATTTACGCAGCCGTAAAATACCGCCATACCTATAAACGTTACGCTGTCGGGAATTGTCACGCTTTTTAAATTCACACATTCGTAAAAAGCGCTCGCGCGTATACCAGTTACGCTGTCGGGAATATTTACCCCCGTCAGATTGGTACTGTATGAAAAAGCGTTGTCGTATATAATCGTTACATCGGAAGGAATGGTGAAAACGCTTGATGTTTTGCCTAGCGCGTAATTAAATAATTTGGTACCGTCTTTACTGTACAAATTACCGTCTACCGATTTATAAATCGGGTTATCATTGCTAACGGTAAAATTTTTCATAGCTTTACAGTTTGAAAATGCGCGGCTGACTATATCCGTTACGCTGTCGGGAATAATAATCTCGTTTAAATAAGGACTGTTGCCAAACGCGAAAGCGGTAACAGTTTCTACATCGTCGGGAATCGTAAAGCTTGTCGCTTTTTTAGCGATTGCGTATTGATACAAAACGGTTCCGTCTTTACTGTATAAATCGCCGTCGATAGATTTGTAAGCGGTATTTTCCGCATTAACAGATATGTAAGCGAGATTGTCACATTTATAAAACGCACAGTATCCCAGACTGGTAACGGAAGCGGGTATTTCCACGCTCGTTAAATTCAAGCAACCAAAAAACGCGGTTTCGCCGATTGTGTTTACGCTGTTACCGATTGAAACGTTCATTAAACCCGAACAGCCGTAAAAAGCGTACGAGGATATTGTCGTTACTGCGTCGGGTATAATAATATCGGATAAAAGCTGACATTGGAAAAACGCTCTATATGCGATATTCGTCACGGCGTCGGGGATTATTACCGTAACTACATCCGAACTGCTGAAAGCCTCCGAGCCTATACTAGTGACGGTCTTGCCGTCGTACGTTGACGGAATAGCCACTTCGGTTTCGGTGCCGATGAATTTTTTAACTTCAACATTGCCGTTGGGAAGGCTCACCCATTGGAAACTGCCCGACGGGGTTATGTCTATAAATTTTGCGTAGACGACTAAATCCGACGTAACTACGGTTTCAAAATCAAAAACGTTTTGAAACTGATTGTCCGCGTACCAGCCGAGAAAAATTTTTCCGTTTATCGTCGGCTCCTGCGGAACTGAAATGCGGTCGCCGCCGCGAACGATCTGCTGATCTATCAGCGTTTCGTTGCTTTGTTTAAAATTAACAAGCCATGTTCTGGACGTATCGGCAACCCATTTTGCGTAAATCGACTGATTAGCGTTTACAGCTATATTGAAATCATATTCCTGCACGCAGTTTTCATCAGTATACCAGCCGATAAATACGTAACCATTTTTTTGCGGATCGTTGGGTTCATTTAAAATTTCTCCCTGCGGCACGTTCTGCTCAGAAATCAAAGTTCCGTCCGTTTGGAAAAATCTAACGGAGAAAATTTCCGTCCATTTTGCATATAGAGTTACATCTTTATTTATAGCGGTAGTAAAATCGAATTTTTGCTCGCAATCTTCGTCGGTAAACCAGCCGTCGAAACGGAATCCGTTTCTAGTAGGAACAGCGGGTTCTTCCGCCAACTCCCCTCTGTCAACTAACTGCGAAGCCGGTCGGCTTCCGCCGTTAGAATCGAATTCCACAGCGTATATTGGTTTAGAGCATCCTGCAATCGACAACGTTGTTAAGAGTAAAGCAAAAATCAAAAAAAATGCGATTGTTTTTTTCATATTTTCCCTCCCTTAATTTTAGCGTAGACTATATTATACTCAAAATCGGTCTTAAGGTCAATATAATTTTTAATACTGTACTATATATGCATTTATCTTAATTTAAAATAAAAAACCCGATTTTTTTTATCGGGTTTTTAATTTCGTTGTAAAAAATTTTTCGGGTTATTTCAGCAAATCGTCGCAAAGTTTTTTTAAATCGCAGTCAGCCGTTAACAGCTCGGACAATTCGACTTTCGGCTTGTCGCTTTCATCCATTTTTCTGCTGTCGTCGGTAAATGTCAAAGCGTCGTATTCGGGAAACTCGGGTTCGGTATTAACTACGATTTCAACGTCTTTTTCCTCTTTATGAGAAACGCTGCTCTTTTCTTTAACGCTGTCTTTTTGTCTTTTGGAGTGTTTGTTCCTAAGGGTGCCTCGAAAAATTACAGGTTGTCGCATTTATTTTATTTCTCCTCTTGTCGCAGCGATAAGTTTTTGTTTTGTCGAATAAAGCTTGTCAGACAAGTCGACTTTGAATAGCTGCGGTTTTTCGTTTCTTTTGTATTCGTCCCAAAAAGCGTCCAGATTTTCTTTTGTTTTGGCTTTTATTTGTTTTAGAGTCGGAAAATCATAAACCACTTTTCCGCCGATAATAATATTTTTGAGCAGCGGAACGGCGGTAAAGTCGGTCAGAATCATTGTTTTCCAGCGTTCTGTTTCCGACGTGATTTTGTAGTCCTCGTTGTCGTCGATTTTTTCATCGTATAATGTAATAACGTCCGCCAAAGCTTTTTTAGTATGATTGTCGATAAGACGGTAAACGCTTTTTCTGCCCGGGTTTGTGGTTTTTATCGGATTATCGGAAACCTTCATTTTCGGTATATATTTGTTTCCGTCTTTTAATGCCGAAAGTTTATAAACTCCGCCAAGACTGGGCGTATGCGAACTCGTAATCATTTTGGTGCCGACGCCGTATATGTCTATGCACGCGCCTTGAAGTTTCAGCGACTGTATAACGTATTCGTCAAGGTCGCCGCTCACGCATATTTTAGCGTTTTTGTATCCCGCGTCGTCAAGCATTTTCCTCGCTTGTTTGGATAGATACGCCAAGTCGCCGCTATCCAAACGAATACCAAACGGTTTGATGCCTTTTGCTTTCAGCTCGTCAAAAACTTTTATGGCGTTAGGCACGCCGCTTTTCAGAGTGTCGTAAGTGTCCACGAGTAAAAGACATTTGTCGGGATAAATTTCGGCATACGCGCGAAAAGCGTCGATTTCTGTCGGAAAAGCCATAACCCAGCTATGAGCGTGAGTGCCAGCGGGCGGAACTCCAAACATCTGCGCCGCCAAAACGTTGCTGGTCGTGTCGCAGCCGCCGATAACAGCGGCTCTCGCGCCGTATATCGACGCATCGGGGGCTTGCGCGCGCCTTAGACCAAATTCCAACACGCTTCCTCCGTCAGTCGCTCTGCAAATACGAGCGGCTTTAGTTGCGATTAACGTTTGGAAATTAAGTATGTTTAATAGCGCGCCTTCAACTAGCTGAGCTTGATTTATAGGAGCTTCCACTATCAAAAGCGGTTCTGTCGGAAAAACGACGGTGCCTTCTTCAACAGCGTAAATATTGCCCGTGAATTTGAAGTCTTTTAAACTTCCCAGAAAACCCTTGTCAAAACCGTTTGTGCTTTCAAGGTATTTTATGTCCTCATCGGTAAAACGCAAGTTTAATAAATATTCCACAGCTTGCTGTAACCCCGCGGCAATAACGTAATTGCTTTCGTCATACGCGCGGAAAAATACGTCAAAAACGGCTACCGTGTCCGTCATACGTTTCAGATAATACGCGTTCATCATTGTAAGCTCGTAATAATCCGTCAGCATTGTCAAATTTCTTCCGTCCAATTTCGTTCTCCTTTAAGCTTTTGTGCTTGATTTTCTATGCCTTTTCTCCCAAAGGTTTTTAATATCATTACGATAAATATAAACGATTCTGGCAAGCGCCATAATAATAATTATTACTGACACAAGCTGCGATATTCTGATACCCGTTTCCCAAAATCTTCTTTCCCATATAATAGGCACGCGCAAAAACAAGCTGTCGGTTCGCATTCCTTCTATTACAAGTCTGACAAGACCGTAATAAATGCCGTAAAAACTCATACACCAGCCGTCGCGGTAATGCTCGTCTTTTATCAAAACTAAACAGACAAAAAAGCCTATCAGCGTGAAAACGCTTTCGTAAAAGAAAGTCGCTTGATGCCACGCTCCGTCAGCAAATACAGCATAAGGGAAAAACTGCAAATTAGGATTCAAAACCAAATTGCCGTACGCTTCGCCGTTTACAAAGTTGCCCCATCTGCCTATGCTTTGAGCAAGCAATAACCCCGGTATGACGCAGTCGCCGATTTCAAATAACTTTTGTTTTTTAATTCTTGTGAGTATGAACGCACCGATATAGCCGAGTATTACGCCGCCGTATATACCCAGTCCGCCGTTTCGTATCGCCCAAAAGTTTTGCCATGACCAACTGGCTTCAAACTGCTCGTAACTGATATTACTATACGGGAACAGTAAAAAATAAATGCGGCAGCCGATAATAGCAAGCGGAATTACCACTATTGCGTAATCAAGACTTTGGTCGCCAGGTATGCCTTTCTTTTTCATAAGTTTTGAAGCCACGACAATAGCGCATACCATGCCCGTTGTGATTAATAAGGCGTAAAAATATATTTTGTAGCCAAAAATCGATATGCCGTCGGCAGCAAACTCAATTACGGCGGAAATAAGATTTTGAAACATTTTCGCCCTCTCTTAAAAAATTATTAAAAATATTCTACTCCATTCCAGTCGGTTAGTCAATAAAATGTCCCCTTTAATGGAATCAAAATAAAAAACGGTAGAGAAAAAAAACTTAAATGTAGAGTCTTAATATATAAAATTCTAGGCAATAATAATTGCAAACGAAAAAAATTTGTTATATTGTGGTAAAAAGCTCGCTAATTGTGCTAAACTAATAAGAACAAATTACCGACAAAAAATAAAAAACGGCAGGAAATATATGGAAGAAAATAAAGAATTGAAAAAAATAAACAAAGCCGAAAAACGCAAACAGTTAAAGGCTAAAAAAGAAGAAAAAGCGCGTCTGAAAGAAATAGAGAACGCAAAAAAACTTGCGGCGGCTACGCTTGCCAAAACCGAGAAAATGGAGCGTAAAAATGATAAAAAATCTAATAAATCAGATAAAAAATCCGTTAAAGCAGCCAAAAGAAAAGAAATAAAAGAGAAAAAACAAGAAAATAAAGCCAGAAAACAAGAAAAAGCCGCTTTGAGAATGCAGAAAGCGGAAAACAGACGTCGCGAAAAATACGAACGCCGTCAAAAAAAGTTGCAGGAAAAACGCGAAAAAAACGAGGAAAAAATCCAAAGCGTTCCTTATAGAATAAGACAAATAGCAAAAAAACAACCCACTCACAAAGAACAATGGTTCAAGCTCGATAACGCGGCTTTGATATACCCCGCTCTTGCGCGCGACAGTAACGCCCAGTTCAGACTCGCCGCGATATTTAATGAAGAGATTGATCCTATTATTTTACAGGAAGCGGTAAACGACGTCGTATTGAGATACCCCACTATCACAAGTTCGCTCAAAGCAGGGCTTTTTTGGTGGTATCTTGACGCTCCCACTACTCCTCTTGTTATCGAAGAACAAGACTCGTTCCCTTGCAAACCGTTAAAACTTGATCATCGTAGAAGTATGGTAAGAGTTACCTATTTTTACAAAGAAATAGCGATGGAATTTTTCCATTCCGCTACCGACGGCTCAGGCGGTATGAGATTTTTTAACTCTTTAATTTTGGCGTATCTGACAAGAAAAGGATACGTAATCGCCGACAGAACAAACTGTCCTCACTATAAAGACAAACCGAGATTTGAAGAACTGCAGGACTGTTTTCAGATAGTTAAAAACAAGGAAAAACTGCCGCCGCCCGAAAGAGTAAAGGCTATGCACATGAAAGGCAAGCCCTTGCCGCAAAACGGAATGATATATTACAAACTTACTTGCGAGAGCGATGCTCTTAAAGACGCTGCGAAAAGTTACGGCGCGTCTGTAACTCAGTTTTTGACGGCAGCCGTATTGCAATCTATATATTTGCAAAAAATAGACACGCAGAATAGAGATAAAAAACCGATAAGAATTTCCGTTCCGATAAACCTGAGAAAAGTTTACAACGTGGATACGCTGCGTAATTTTTCGTCGTATTTTTACGTCGAATATACGGGCGGAAACTTCGCCGAGCTTATGGAAAGCGTGAAAAAACAGTTTGCCGAAAAGACAACTCACGAATATGTTCAAAGCAATATAAATT
>ERZ795053.3385-NODE-3385-length-18176-cov-4.556647_pt1 | contig 18176 bp, 15 predicted proteins | sample MGYA00375137_ERZ795053 | MGnify/ENA primary metagenome ERZ795053 (study PRJEB30182, sample SAMN05720284) | activated sludge metagenome | isolation source: Anaerobic digester | place: Hong Kong | collected 2014-12-17 ...
TGCGACGACGGACGTTAGTGAGGGTGTGTGCATCAGTATTGCCCCGTTGGATGCAAGGTAGTCTAAGCCGCCCTGCCGGCGCAATGGATGTTATGGCGCGACTTACGGGGCGGATCTCTGGGAGAGGCTGCGCATCGGGGGCGCTGGCCGTCGGCGCAGACGCCGAGCAGGCTGGCCTGCCACGCAGGCTCTGCAAGCCGGATATTCGCATGCAGATTGCGCTACGCTCGCGAGACCGCCGCCTCAGAGCTGGACCAGTCAATGAGCACCAACTCCCCTCCCAGTCAGACACGCTCGTTCACCACCATCTTTCTGATCGAGATGTGGGAGCGCTTCGGCTACTACGGCATGCAGGCGCTGATCGTGTACTACATGGTGCAGCGTCTGGGTTTTCCCGACGAACGCGCGACGCTCGTCTGGGGGGCCGCGGCGGCGCTCATCTATGTGGCGCCGGCAATCGGTGGCTGGATCGGCGACAAGATACTGGGCACGCGACGCACGATGCTGATCGGCGCGGTGATCCTCGCCATCGGCTACGCGCTGATGGTTGTGCCCGGCGCGAGCGTCTGGTTTCTCTTTTGCGCGCTCGGGGTGATCGTGGTCGGCAACGGTCTGTTCAAGGCCAATGCCGGCAACCTCGTTCGCAAGATTTACGAGGGCAACGACTCGAAGATCGACAGCGCGTTTACGATCTATTACATGGCGGTCAATCTGGGCGCCATGATCTCGCAATTGCTGACGCCGTGGCTCAAGGATTACGTCAATGCTCACTACGGCAATGAACTTGGCTGGCACATCGCGTTCGCAGTGTGCTCGATCGGTCTGGTGCTGGGTCTGGCTAACTACGCGCTGATGCGCAACGCAATGGCGCACATCGGCTCGGAACCCGACGATCGTCCGCTCAATTGGGGCAAGCTGGCGCTGGTGCTGCTGGTGGGTGTCGGGGCTGTATTCGCCTCGGCCTATATTCTGCAACACGAAGCTGTGGCGCGCGCCTTTGTGTACATCGCCGGGGTGGTGGTAGTCGGGATCTTCGCGTATCTGATTTCGACCGGGCTGCCCGGTGAACGCGCAGGACTGATCGCGGCACTCGTGCTCACGGTGCAGACGATGTTCTATTTCATTTTCTATCAGCAGATGTCGACTTCGCTGAACCTGTTCGCGCTGCGCAACGTTGATCCGGCGTTCAACGTGTTCGGACGGCATCTGTGGGACTGGTCGCCCGCGCAGTTCCAGGCGTTCAATCCGATATGGATCTTCATCCTGAGCCCGGTCCTGGCTTGGGCCTACACCGCGGCGGGCCGCGCTAACAAGGATCTTTCGATCGCGACCAAATTCGCACTCGGCTTCGTCATCGTCGCGGCCGGCTTCTTTATCTACGGCGCCTCTGGCCAGTTTGCGAACAGCGCCGGCAAGGTGTCGTCGTGGCTGATGGTGTGGGGCTACGGCGCGATCTCGCTGGGCGAATTGTTAGTCAGTGGCCTGGGGCTTGCGATGATCGCACGGTACGTGCCAGCGCGCATGGGGGGCTTCATGATGGGCGCGTACTTCGTCGCGTCCGGTGTGTCCCAGTATCTCGGCGGCGTCGTCGCGAGCTACGCGAGCGTGCCGCAGGACATCACCGAGCCGCTGCAGACTTTGCCGATCTACACCGCGCTATTCAATCGCCTCGGCGTCGCCGCGCTTGTGTGTACATTGATCGCTATTGCCGTACTGCCGTTGATGAAGCGTCTGTCGACGGCGCACAGTGCGTAGGCCGGCCCCGCTGCGCCTTCCGTGCCAATCGTGCCGGGTGGCGCGCAGGCGTCACCCACATTGTAGATATTCTCGATCGGCGTGGTGACAGGCAGCATGTGACCTGCCCAGCAATGCATGCCGGCACTCCGGCCCGAGTGTCGGGAATTGACCAGGAATCTCGCCGTCGCGTGTCGTGTTGTGCTCCGCCATCGATATCGTGATCGCGCCGGTCGAGCCCGCAATCCACGCCAACAACGCGCATCGAGTAGGTCACTTGCTGCTGTCCGAACTAACAAACCCCTTCGTGCCGCAGCGCCCGCACCACCTGAACGCACGCAAACCGCAGGATAGCCAATGCGCCACGCGGCGGCTGTAAGCTGGCGGGCCCGCGACCTCTGGATGGTGCATGGCGCCGCGCCGGTTGACCCGATGCCCGATTCGGCGCAGCCTCGACCAGTCGTAAACCACGACTTGCCTGACTTCGAGGGAAACATGGATCGACGCGACATGTTGATTTTGACCGGCACGCTGGCGACGGGGCTCAGCGCCGTCCCGCTGGCGTCGGCCGCTGCGGCTTCGACCGCGCCGGCTGGCTTCAAAGGCCCGCATATCGACCTGACCACGCCCAAGGGCAACGTGAACGCGGCCGTGCGGGTAGACGCCAACCTCGACGAGAGCAAGCAGAAGTGGTCCAGCGTCAGCGGCGTGGTCTTGGGCGTGCGCGAGGACGAGGCGCTGCGCGACCTATTCGGCTTCGAGGTCGTCTCGGTGGCGCGCGCTTGGGGTCAGCCGGACGGCAGCTATCGAGTGCTGCACCGTGAGGCGATCTTTTACACCGACCTCGCCACCGGCAACATCCTGCGTGCCTGGCGCAATCCTTACATCGACGAGACCGTCGAGGTTGTCGACGTCATCAATGATCCCTGGAACCACTACTTCGCCGAGATGGTGAAGAAGTTCGAACCGGACTACGGCGGTCTCAACAAGCCGGTCGCGCGCCCGCCGGTGCCGTTCTCGATGAACTACATCGACGCCGGCAATGGTATGGTCCACAACCGCACGCACATCAACCTCTATTACAAAGCCGCACTACAGCCGGACAAGTGGCCGCGCGAGAGCTCCGGCACGATGAATCGCGTCAGCGAGTTCTTCACCACCGCCGTCAAGCTCGCCGACCTGCAGAACCCCGACAAGACCTCGGTGCTGCACACTGGCTCCTGGACGCGCGTGACGCCGTGGCTGCCGTGGATGCTGATGGGCCAGGCGCCCGGCCACATCGTCTACCATTCGACCCATCACTCGTTCGACTCGCTCGACGGCTTCAAGCCCAAGGTCCGCGCACACTGCGAGAAGCTCTATCCGCACATGCTCGAGGCGCCGCCGAAAGAGTACTGGGAGAAGCCCAACCTCTCCAGCCTCGAGGTCTACTCGAAAACCCAGAAGCCGAAGCCGCCCAAGAAGCCCTGAACCGCTGAACAGGACGGACGGGGTGCAACACGCGGTTGCGGCCGCTGCACACCGCAACTCCCCGTGCACCTTGCCTCATGCAAACGTGTCCGCCATGAGCGCATCAAACCACCTGTTCATCTGCTCGAAGTTCTTTTGCGTCCATCCGTTCGACGCACCCGAGGCCTGCGCCACCGCCTTCATGGCGCCGTCATCCAGCTCGCCTCGCTGCGCGTGATGGTTGAGTAGCAGGCGGAATTGGTCACAGGGGCGGGATCGGGTGCATGGACTGCAACGATACGCGTCAATGCATCGGCGCGACGGAACTGGCGTAGTTAGTACGTCGACTGAACCTCTCTCCTCAGAAGGGCTTGCCGACACTCAGCACCACCATGGCGCCGATCAGCAGCCATAGTCCAATCAGCACCGCAGTTGCCCTCCAGTAGCCCTGACGGATGGCGGTCTCCCGAGCATCACTGGAGCCCTTTTCTGCGACTTCCTGCCAGGCGCGGAAGAAAGCCATGAGGGCGACGCGGATCCCGACGCCCGCTAGGAACACGCCGCCGAACAGGGCCAGTTTCAGGGTTAGCCAGCCGGGAAGAGACATGAAGCCACCGGCCGAAGCCCCGGAAATCCCGACCAGCAGCACGCCGGCGGCCACCCACAGCGCCAGGTCGATAGTGTCGAGCAAGGGACCCGAAGGTGAATGTCGTCGGCGGTAGACCAACTCTAGGAGGATGATCCAAGCGGCCGCCAACACCGCTGCCACCCAAACGGTGGGTTCGCCGATGGGTAGGTAGCCCTTCAGGGACGCCAGGGAGACGCCCAGTGCCAGCTGCAGCACCAGGGCGTAGCGCACGTGCTGGTCCACGTGCATGACGTGTTCCATGAGCCGGCTTCGCTCTTGGAACGGCATTCCCCTGGACCAGGAGACGTAACGGTACGTGGCGTTGATGACGAGGTCCGCCCCGAGCCAGTATCCCAGCACCACGACGTGGGCCACCAACAGCACATGCTCGAACATGGCATTTTCTCCCGGTCGGTAGGTTTCAGCACTACAGCGCTCACTCTAGCTCGGGAAGCTCGCTGGGGCTAACGACCCGGCCTGAAGTGGCATTCGCCGGAAACGCCATGCAGGGGCCAATGTCAGTGCGGGCGGTAGTCACCATTGTCACTTAAGCCATTGATTTCTTTGAACCGGATGGACGGCCGCGATCGTCGATTCAAACGCGCCATGCCACGGCCCTACTCGCTCCAAATCGCGCGACGGTGCGAACCGCATGACCTCTGCCATACTCCGGGTCGTGTCTCCCGATATGCCACCCAAGGGCGAACGCTGGCATCGCCAGATATTAGGCCACGAGTACTTTGCGCCCGCGCAGTGGCGACGAAGGGTGGCGCTCTGGAGCGGTGGAATTCTCGTCGGTCTGGCCGCCATCGCGTTCGCACGTGGCAGCGACATCGCGTTCGCGACCTTTCAATCGATGGTGCGGGCCAACGCTTGGCTACCGTTCGTAGTGACTCCCGCAGTGTTCGCGGCGATCGCAGCACTCACGAGCGGCAAACTGCGTCAGACACGCGGCAGCGGCATTCCGCAAGTCATCGCTGCGATCGAACTGGAGGATCGGGATCTGCGCCACCGCCTGCTGTCTGTGCCGGTCACGCTCGGCAAGATGGCGCTGACGTTGTTCGGCCTGGCGGGCGGCGCCTCGATCGGTCGCGAGGGCCCCACCATCCACGTTGGCGCCGGATTGATGTATTGGGTTGGGCGTCGTATGGGATTCACCGATCCCAAAGCTCTGTCGCGCTTCATCCTTGCCGGCGGCGGCGCCGGAATTGCCGCCGCTTTCAACGCACCGCTGGCAGGGATCGTGTTCGCAATCGAAGAGCTCGCCGGTAGCTTCGAGCAACGCGTGAGCGGCATCATCCTGACGGCGGTCATATTCGCCGGTGTCGTCTCGTTAGGTTTGCTTGGCGACTACGCGTACTTCGGCCGTGTCGATGCGCACTTGCAGCTCGGCCAAGGCACGCTTGCAGTGTTGCTATGCGGCATCGGGGGTGGCATCGGCGGCGGCGTGTTCGTGCGACTGATCATGCTATCGCCACGCGGACCTCTGGCACGCATCGAAGCCTGCCGGCGTCATTGGCCCATCCTGTTTGCCGGTGTTTGCGGGTTGTTACTTGCCGTCCTGGGAATGGTCAGTGGCACATCAGTCTTCGGTACGGGCTACGACGAAGCTCGCGGGCTGATCCAGGCAACGCACGGGGGAAACTCGACGTTCTGGCTGTTCAAAGTCAGCGCCAATGTTCTCTCGTACTGGGCCGGAATTCCCGGCGGGATCTTTTCACCCGCACTGGCAGTCGGCGCCGGCATGGGGCATGCACTGGCCGCACTGTTGCCAGGAATCGACCAATCGGCTGTCGCGCTGCTGGGAATGGCAGCGTTTCTCGCCGGTGTGACACAGACGCCACTGACTGCTGCCGTGATCTCACTCGAACTCACCGCCAATCACAGCATGGTCATCCCGTTGTTGGCGGTGACTCTGCTGGCACGCGGCCTGTCTTCGCTGGTCTGTCACGTCCCCGTTTATCGTGCCTTTGCGGACCGCATCATCGTCGAACATCGACAATCAAAATCAGGAACGTGAGCCAACACGCCGATTGATCGTGCTTGACGACAACCGGTCCCGGATTTCACCGACGGGCCGTCCCCAGCGTCCTGCGGATTTGCTCCATCATCTGGCGCGTCGCCTTGACGGGTCTGCCTGCCGCTTGCTCGAAATCTGACGGCACGTCGAACGCTCCATTTCTGATGCACTGAAAACAGCCCGCCAGCATCTGGGCCACATCCCGGCCACGAGCGGCAATTTTCTCGTCGCTCATCAGCCTGGCGATATTCTCCTCGTCGCTGATCGTCTCGTAACGCAGATCGAGTCCGAATACATCACTTGCGAGCGCTACCAATGCCGACTGGGTCATGCTCTCGCCAACCAGGTTGAGCGTCCGCCCGTTGTGGATATCGAATGCACTAACCCTTGCGATCGCGACCGCCAGTTCGTCGATCGTGATGTAGCCGCACTGCCCGTCCCGGGCATTGTTGCTGTACACCCCGGACCCATTGGCATCGATGACATGTCGCAGATCCAGTTCCAGATACAGGCCGTTACGGACGATCACCCACTCGAGACCTGAGGTTTTCAGATCGTCTTCGGTCTGCCGATTGATCTGCTGGACGTCCCAGAACCAGGTGTCGCGTTCGTTGCCATTGCCGATAACGCTCGTATAAACGAGCTTGCGCACATTGGCCCGCCTGGCTGCGTTGATCGCGTTCCGGTGCAGCAACGTCCGATCCCCCTCGCCGACCGGCGCTGAGATCAACACCACTGTGTCGACGCCACCGAGTGCCGCGATCATGCTGTCGGTGGAGGCATAATCACCCCGTCGCACGTCGATGCCGGATATCTGCACCCTTGCGGGCGTGCGGGCAACAGCGACGACGTTCTGCGCCTCAGTCCGCGTGAGTAGCTCGCGTAGCACCGCATGACCGAGACGGCCGGATGCTGCCGCAACCGCGATCTTCATGACCAAACTCCGCGGGAATGAACGGCACCAGCCAGACGCTCGATATCACGACTGCTGACGCTGTCTAGCCAGGTTAGTACCGGCCGGGCTCACGACCAATAGCGATCGCGAGCCCGGCACGACACAACCCTGGTAGCTCAGAACTCGTAACGCAGCGACAGCGACCAGGTGCGCGGCGCATAGAGATAGCCGGCCGCAAAACCCAGCGAACGAGCGAAGTCGAAGCCGCCGTTGAATACCTCGGCATCCGCCAGGTTGTTACCCGCCAGCGCGATCAGCATCTTCCCAGACGCATTCTCCCAACGAACTTGAGCATTCACAAATTCGTAGTCCTTCACACGAATGCCTTCCGAAGCACACAAATTGTTGTAGTGATCATCCTTCGCAGAGTAGTCGGCGCCGAAGGAGACCACGCCTCGTTCACCCATATCGTGTGAGTAGTTCGCACCGACACGATAGCTCCAGTCCGGCGCCTGCTTCAACGGCAATGCAAGATACTGCTCGATCGTCGTCAGACCACCTTGCGAGGTGCAAGTCGACAGCGCCGCGGTCCATTTCGTGTACTTGCTATCGAGCAGGCCGACTGACGCATTCAGCTCCAGGCCGTCGAGCGGCACGGCCGTCAACTCGAGCTCGACGCCCTCGATCGTCGCGTCGCCCGCGTTGATGCGGCCGAAGCCGCCGTCGGGTGTCGTGACACCGAACTGCAGGCCTTCGTACTCGTTGCGGAACACCGCGGCGTTCGTGCGCAGGCGGCGATCGAGCCAGTCGGCCTTGATGCCCAGCTCGTAGCTCCAGTTGGTTTCCGGCGCACCCACTATGCGCAGCAAATTGCGCAGCGCTGCGGTGTCGCGACCCGACGTCGTGCCACCCTTGAAGCCCTTGGCCGCGGATGCATACATGAGGGCTGTGTCAGTAAGCTGATAATCCACCACTACGCGAGGTGTGACATCGTCCCATGTCCGGTCGAACGCGCTCTGATTGGCAAAATCCACGTAACCGAGTGCGAGCTGCGGCCCCGTGCATGGCGCCGCGGCAACCTGCACAGGCGCGGCGCCGGTGCGGTTCAGACACACGACCTGCAAGTTGCCGTTCGGCAGCAACACGTCGTTTGTGAACTCCTTGCTCTCACGGGTGTAGCGCAAGCCGCCCGTCAGTGACAGCCTGTCCGTGATTTCGTAGGTGCCACTCACGAACGCTGCATAGGAATCCGTGGTCATTTCTTCGCGGGCGGTATTGGTGAGGTCGAGGCGGCCGGCAGCGGACACTGGCAAGCCGAACAGAGCCGGTATGCCGATCACGGACTTCGTGTCCTGCTGATTGTTCTCGCGGAAAAAATACAGGCCGGCGACATATCGGAAGCGGTTGTCCGCCAACTTGCCCAGCGCCTGCAATTCCTGACTCACCTGATATTGCTTCTGATCCTGGAAGAGATGGAACTCGCCAGTAATCGACGGTGCTGGGCGATAGACGTCACCGTCTGCATCGAGGTACAGCAGGTTGTCGAGCGTGCGGTACGAAGTGATCGATTTGACAACCAGGGTATCCGTCGCATCGAACTCGAGCGTCGCCGAGAGGCCCCACTGGTCGAGGTCGTTCAGCGGATCGACGATGTCGGAATTCGTGACGAAGAAATCCCCTGTTCGCGGCACCGGGTCTGGTAGCGGATCACGCTGCGCATTGACCGTAAGCGGCACTGCATAGCCTGGAGTCGAACGCTCGCGGATATAGTCCGCGCTGAAGAGCGCGCGAAACCGATCCGTGGGCTCGGCCAGCAGCGACACGCGTGCACCCTTGACGTCCTTGTCGTTGACGTCCTTGCCGTCGAACGCGTTGCGCGTGTAACCATCGCGTGTGCGCATCAGCAGCGCGCCCTGCAACGCGAGGCTGTCGCCGATTGGCAGATTGCCTGAGGCACGAACGTCGAAGCGACTGTAGTTGCCGACGGTCAGTTCAGCCTGGGCAAGAGACTGGCCGAGCTTCGGCTTCTTGGAAACGAGCTTGACCGCACCGGCAGACGTGTTGCGGCCGTATAGCGTGCCCTGCGGGCCGCGCAGCACTTCGAGGCGCTCGACGTCGAACAGGTCGAACATCGCACCGGTCTGACGGGCGATGTATACGTCATCGACATAGATACCGACCGGCGTATCGGCAGTAAAGAACGATTCGTCTTCGCCCACGCCGCGCAAGAAGATCTTCGAGGCGCTGCTGGTGCCGGTGTTCTCATTCATCACGATGTTGGGAACAACCTGATCGAGCTGCGCAATGCTTCGGATCTGCTGGCGTTCGAGCATTTCCGCCGACAGCGCGGTGATAGCCAGCGGCACGGTCTGGGCGGCCTCTTCACGACGTTGCGCGGTGACCGTTACTTCCTCCAGCGCCTGAATCACCTTCTCGCCGCCAGCCGGTTCTTGCGCCATCGCGACGGCTGACAGTCCCGCCATGGCAATCCCAATGAGAGCGGCCGCACTCATGCGCGCCGGTTGCTGCTCCGAAAATCTGCTCATCAGTTCTCCTGAGAATCATTTGTTGCGTCAACACAACGCATAGTGGACGACATAGGATCTACCATCGCGATCCTGTAAACGAGTGTGGTTTGTACGGACAAACCCCGACGCTCGCCTTGATCGGTGTCAAACAGCACGTCAAAAGGGCTGACTCCAACGGAATTGCTGCTGCCAATTGCGCGCAGCCGGCCGTGCAGAGGCAGTGCCACGCGCTGCGATCTCGGTGGACAACGATTGTTGCACCACAACCACAGCGCCGGGAATGCTCTACCAATTGGCGCTGGAAACGACACTGTGCTACGCCGTCGCGTCGCCTTGGACGATACCGTTGGTCGCTGGCTCGCCCGAGGTAGCGGCGAGAGACAAGCGAATAACCGCGGTTGATTGGCGCCACCGTCTTAAGAAAACCATAAGTTCAACGCTTCAAGATGGCAGCACACCAGATAAAGGAGCTGTCATGAAACACAAACCACTGTCCCGACTAGTTACCGGCATATTTGCCGCGGCAACGTTACTGTCGGCCGTTGCCGCTGCTGTTGCCGCGACACCAGATCAGCTACTGGCGAGCTACACGGGTCAGGCAAGCATGACGCCATCCGCTTTGCGGGGGCAGCAGTTCTTCAACGTGACGCACGGCAAGGATTGGTCTTGCGCGTCGTGCCACGGCGCCAAGCCAGTGCAGCGCGGCAAGCATATGGCCACGGGTAAGCCCATCGCGCCCCTCGCACCTGCAGCGAATCCCGACCGCTTTGTCGAAGCAGCCAAGACAGAGAAGTGGTTTCGGCGCAATTGCAACGACGTAGTCGGACGCGAGTGCACAGTGGCAGAGAAAGCAGACGTGCTGAGTTGGCTACTCACTCTCGAGCCGTAGTTACCTATGCGCATTTTCACTGGAGAAATCCCTATGCAGAATTTTGCGAGGCACATCGTTGCCATCATGCTCTGCAGCTTCGCGGTCGGTCTCGGCGTGTCGTCGTTTGCGACGGCCGATGACAGCCGCCGCAGGCCGCACGAACCACCATTGCCGCTATTCCAACAGGAGTGCTCTGCGTGCCACGTCGCCTATCCACCGCAGTTGCTACCGTCGGTCTCGTGGCAACGGATCATGGACAACCTGTCAAACCACTTCGGCAGCGATGCATCGCTGGATGTCGTCACCGCCGCAGCAATCTCAACCTGGCTGAACGCGAACGGTAGCACTGACAAGCGGATGCGTGAGCCACCGCCAGATGATCGCATCACGCAATCCCAATGGTTCCTCCGCGAACACGATGAAATTCCCGCTGCCATCTGGCAACGCCCCGCAGTGAGAAGCCCCGCCAACTGCGGGGCGTGCCATACACAAGCTAAAAAAGGAGACTTCAATGAGCGCAACGTCCGAATTCCTCGCTGACGCGACGCGTCGCAAACCAGACACCGAACCGATTCTGGTTTGGGATCTGCCCGTCAGGCTGTTCCATTGGCTGATGGTCTTGAGCTTTACGGGCGCGTGGATTACCGCGGAAAGCGAACGCTGGCGGTTGGTGCACGTAACGCTGGGCTATACGATGGCCGGACTGGTCGCGTTTCGTTTGCTATGGGGCCTGCTCGGCACACGCCCCGCTCGATTTTCGAACTGGGTGCGCGGGCCACGTGCCGTACTGAGCTATATCGGCGCGCTGCTGCGCGGACAATCGGCCCATTGCACTGGCCACAATCCGTTGGGCGCCGTCGCAATTGTCCTGATGCTCACGCTGACCGCGATGATCGCCACATCGGGCTGGGCCACTTACAACGATCTTGGCGGTGGCTGGCTCGAGGATTTGCATGAAGGCGCCGCCACGTTCATGCTCATCGTGGTAGGCGTACATGTCGCAGGGGTGCTCCTCAGCAGCTGGTTGCATCGGGAGAATCTCATTGGCGCAATGATTCACGGTCGCAAGCAGGGTCAGCCAGAGGAAGGCGCGCAACGCGCGTGGAGCGCCGTTGCGGCGATCGTGCTGGCGTGCGTACTGGGCTTTTGGTGGCTGCAGTGGCGCGATTCGCCCGCAGCCGGCACGAATAACGCGGTGGCAGTGATCGGGCTTGAGCACCATGAGCCTCATCGAAACGAATAACTGCCGTGGCGGGCGTTGACGCGGTACCCAAATGCGCATCCTGTTAGCAGAAGACGATCCCCTGTTGGGCGACGGACTACGCACCGGCCTGCGCCAACTTGGCTTTCAGGTGGACTGGGTGCGTGACGGTGATACTGCCGAGCGCGAGATGCGCGCCGAGCCTTACGCGGCCGTGGTTCTTGATCTGGGATTGCCGCGCAAGGATGGCATGGCCGTGCTGGCCGCCGTGCGACGCGCCGCGATCAGCACGCCTGTGCTGGTGCTAACAGCTCGCGATGCAGTCTCGGACCGCGTGCGCGGTCTCGACATAGGCGCGGACGACTACGTGGTGAAGCCGGTGGACCTCCACGAATTGGCAGCACGTCTGCGCGCGTTGGTACGGCGTGCACACGGGCAGCCCAGAGAAACGCTCACAACGCAGGATGTCGTGCTCGACCCCGCGGCCCGTTCAGTGCAACGCGCCGGGCAGTCAGTGACACTGTCGGCACGCGAGTTTGACTTGTTGCACGCGTTGATGCTCAACGCCGGCCGCGTGCTGTCGCGCGTCCAACTGGAGCAACAGCTCTACAGCTGGGGCCAGGAAGTGGAGAGCAACGCAATCGAAGTGCATGTCCATCACTTGCGGCGCAAACTCGGTAACAACTTCATACACACTGTACGCGGCGTGGGATACATCGTGTCACGTGAGAAAAGGCGCGCATGACGTTGTTCGCATCATTGCAGGCACGCTTGCTGGCGCTGGTGCTGGGTATGGTAACGCTCGTGTGGCTAGTCACCGCCGCACTTACGTGGTTCGACGTCAGGCACGAGCTCGGCGAGTTGCTCGACGGTCACCTCGCGCAGGCAGCGGCATTGCTGGTGGTACAGCAGATTCCAGAACTCGACGATGACGACGTGGCACAGGATGCGCCGACCTTGCATCGCTATGCGCCGAAAGTAGCCTTTCAGGTCTTTCACGAAGGACGGCTCGCGCTGCGTTCAGCCAATGCCCCCGCGCAACCCATGATGCGCGACAACAGCCACTTCAAGAACGGATTCAGCACGGTACAGATAGATGGCACGCCGTGGCGCGTGTTCGCGACGCGCGGCAGCGAGAGCGACGTACAGGTATTCGTCGGTGAACAGGCGACCTCGCGATACTCGATTCTGTGGGCAGTGTTGCGCAGCACGCTGTGGCCTATGGCAGCAGCGCTGCCGATGCTGGCACTCGCAATATGGTGGGCCGTGCGAAGCGGCATGCTGCCTTTGCGAAACCTGCGCGTCGCGCTCGTCGACAGGCGACCGCATGACTTGCATCCGATCATGATCGAGAGTGCTCCCGCAGAAATGGCGCCGATGGTTAGCGCGCTGAATGGTCTACTACAACGCATCAGTGCACTCATGGAGTCTGAACGGCGTTTTACTGCCGATGCTGCGCACGAGCTGCGCACGCCAATCGCAGCGATTCGCGCACAAGCACAGGTGGCGCTGGCCGGCAGCTCAGATCCGCAGGTCTCGCGCTCGCTGCAGGCCACGCTTGCAGGCTGCGACCGTGCAATCCGGTTGGTCGAGCAATTGCTGACGTTGTCCAGGCTGGAATCGGACATTGCACCGCCGTTGCGGACAGTCGACGTCGCCGTCGTGGTGAGACAGGTAGTCGCCGACATCGCATCACACGCGATTCGACGCGGCCAAACGATCTCGGTCGACGCTCCCCTGTCCTGTATGACCCAGGGTGACGATGCATTGTTAGCCATACTGGTTCGCAACCTGGTGGACAACGCTATCCGCTACAGTCCCGACGATGCGACGGTGAATGTAGGCGTCGGCAAAGTGGGCGAGCGCCTACAACTCAAAGTCGAGGACAGCGGCCCGGCAATGGCGGAGGCGGATATTCAAAGACTGGGTGAGCGCTTCTTTCGTGGCATCGGCAACGAGGCAAGCGGCAGCGGCCTCGGCTGGTCGATCATTGAACGCATCGTACGAGCGCACGGCGCTGACTTGCACGTCGCACGCTCAGCGACGCTGGGTGGGCTGGAAGTACTGGTGACATTGCCGCGCTGAGTGCGCCCCGGCACGCAGCTGAGACGTCGCGGCGTCCGCTCGGTCCTGATCGACCCGCTGGGAGAACCCTGACCGTTTGGCAGAGTACGATGCAACGCATGATCGCACGTCGTACACTTCACCGCTGATGGATGAACGACCCGCACATAAGACCATCTCGGCCGAACGAGCCGACGCACTGGTGGTGTTTGGCGCCACGGGCGACCTTGCGCACAAGATGATCTTTCCGGCGCTCTATGCGATGACCAAGCGAGGGGTGTTGCAGGTACCGGTGATCGGTGTGGCGTTCTCGAAATGGAGCTTGGCGGAATTGCGCGAGCGTGCCACCGACAGTATCGAGAAAAGCGGCACGCTCGACGATCCGCAAGCGCTCGCGAGATTGCTGGCGGCATTGCGTTATGTGGATGGTGATTACCACGACTCGGCGACGTTCGATGCGTTGAAGCAATCGTTAGGTACTGCGACACGTCCGACCCATTATCTTGCGATTCCGCCGGCACTATTCGGCACCGTCATCGAGAAGCTCAAGGCGACGGGTTTGGCAGAGCACGCGCGGCTGGTCGTGGAGAAGCCGTTCGGCCGCGACCTCGCGTCGGCACGTGAACTGAATGGGATTGCGCGCTCAGCTTTCGACGAGGACTCGATCTTTCGGATCGATCATTTCCTCGGCAAGGAAGCGATCATGAATATTCTGTATTTTCGCTTCGCCAATTCCTTTCTCGAGCCCGTCTGGAATCGCAACTGCGTTGCCAGTGTGCAGATCACATTGGCCGAGAGTTTTGGCGTCGAGACGCGCGGAGCGTTCTACGAGAGTGCGGGCTGTCTGCGCGATGTCATTCAGAATCACCTGTTTCAGATCGTCGCGCTGCTGGCGATGGAACCTCCGGCATTGCGCGGCTTCGGGGCCGTGCATGTGGAGAAGGCCAAGGTATTTCAGGCAATGCGATCGCTGCGGTCCGATGATGTCGTACGCGGCCAGTACGCAGGTTACCGCGGGGAGCCCGGCGTTGCGCCGGATTCCGACGTGGAGACGTACTGCGCGCTGCGGCTCTTTATTGATTCGTGGCGGTGGCAGGGCGTACCCTGGTATCTACGTTCGGGCAAGTGCTTGGCCGAGACCGCCGCGGAAGTGTTGGTGGAGTTGCGGGCGCCACCTCAACAGCTATTCGCGGATTCAGCACCGGCAGGCGGCCGTACTAACTACGTGCGCTTCCGACTCTCGCCGCGATCCGCTGTGGCTATTGCCGCGCGCGTCAAGCTTGCCGGCAAGGAATTCGTCGGCGAGCAGCGCGAGCTCTTTCTGTCGGACGAACAAGCGCAAGCGGAACAGCCGTACGAACGCCTGCTGGCAGACGCCATGGGCGGCGACGGTGCGCTGTTCGCACGCGAGGACTCGATCGAAGCCGCCTGGGCGGTGGTTGAACCGATCCTGACGCAGCACCACGGCTGCGTGCGCTATCCGCGCGGCAGCTGGGGACCTGCCGAGGCGGACGCTTTGATTGCCGCACACGGCGGCTGGCACAACCCTGGCAGCGCTGCCGACACGGCGAGCTGACGGCGCGATGACATGAAGCGTCAGCCCCAATTCGTCGGCGGATTTCGCTTGTGGGATCCGCGGCAGCATGAATCCTAGAGGGATGTAGTTGGCCATTCAGACCACTGCGATGGAATAGTTGCGGTTGCTCCAGGTGTCGCTGTCAGGCCGATAAAACGTAAAGTCGATGCGATCGCCGACGCGCAGACCCGCCGTCGGCAGCTGCGCGACGTGCACGGTCAGCCCGCTATCAACAGTGCCGATGTCGGCAACGTCATGCCAGTTATTAGTGCTGAAGTGGATCTTTGCGCAGTGCGGCAGGCATAGCCAGAGCGCTTGCCCCACCTGCAGTCGCGCGATCGGCGCGCTCGCTGACCAAATCGCATCGGTCGGGTGCGGGCGACGGCCGCCGTAGCGCTGCCAAACAGCGTCGGGCCGATCGAACGGGCGTCCGAGTGCGCGACTGGCTATCAGCTTGATGAACTCGGCATGTGCCCACACCAGCGGCATGGCCGACCCCGATGGTTTGCCCAGGCTGAGCGACGAGTGAGGCGGCGACTCGGTATCCCAGATCTGCTCTGGAATCAGACCAGCACGACCGACCATCCCGTTCATCGCGGTCAGGTATGGGGTGGGGTCGCGACCTGCCGCAAGTTCGTAATGGCCACGCTCACCGGTCAGCAATGGCCAGGCACGCCCGATACCGCTGCCGTCGAACGGTTCACCGTTTTCGTGCTCGCCGTAGCCATCACCGTTATAGCGATGCCAGGCGGGGCCGGACGGCGTGTCGACCTTCAGCATGGCGTCAACGACCTTGAGCGTGTCGACGATCAACGGATCGTTGGGATCGCGCAAACCAAGGCGCACCAGCTGCAGGAAGTCAGTCGCAAGCTGATCCTCAGCAGCCAGACCCGGGTCGCGGATCCGATTCTTGATCGCCAGGATCCGTTCCAGATGCTCAAGACCGTCCAATCCGGCCGGCGGCGCGATGCGCACGTAGTAGCCATCGACGCCGTGTGCGGTTGCCAGCGCTGTACCCTGCACGGCGGTCCAGTCTTCGATACGCGCATTCCAGTCATCTGCAATTCTTAGCGCCCAGCCGCGCGCCGGCTCCGCTAACCACCGCGCGCCACAGACGAGCGCCGCGATACAGGTAGCCACTGTGAAGGCATTGATGCCGGCATCCTCCTCCCAGCGATCCTGCTCGGTGGCAGGTCCGGTTCGGGAAATATAGGCCAGCGCGTGCCGAACCATCGTTGCCACGTCGATACCGTCCAGTGCGTCGCGCTCTGCGAGTGCAGCGGCGAGCAGTACCGGGAACGCGGCTTCATCCAACTGGCTGCCTCGCCAGAAGGGCTTGCCGCCCAACCACTGATTCTGCGCCCAGTTGCCGCCGTCCAGCTGCGTGGCGATCAGGTACCGCAGGATGTCACGCGCCTCGGGCAGCGCTCCCAGCGCCAGCAAGCCGCCCGCGCTCTCCACCACGTCGCGCGGCCACACGAGATGGTAGCCGCCCACACTGTCATTGGCATTTCCCCAGGGCACACTCAAACTTGCGACCATGGCGCCGGGAAAGGTCTTGTCCTGGTGCACTCGCAGTACCATCGCCGATGTCGTTAGTTGTTCCTTGAGAGGAGCGGGCAGGTCCATCGGCGCACGCAACCGCTTCTGCCAGCGACGCCAGTCTTGGACGTGCGAGCGCCAACACGCCTCGAACGGTTGGCTCAACGATGAAATCGCCACCGTTGCCGCAGACTCGCGACTGGTTCCGAACCCGAGGGCCAGCGTCGCAGACCTCGGCAGCGCGCCCACGAGCGCCACGTTACCGGGCCCAGCGGTTTCGTATCGCCAACAGAGCCGCCCGTTGCGATTGAAGTCCTGCCAGCCGTCACTGCTGCCGACGTAACCAACACTGGTCGCGCCCCAGGCGTCGCACTGCGCCTCATCGGCAGCTACCAACGCCAGACCGAATGGGCCGCGCTCCGCCCACAGCACGCGCCGTCCGTTGTGCGTGCCCGCCGCCGCAACGTTGTCGCGCCCGGTACCGCCCAGGTGTGGCGCCAGTAGCGCATAGGGACGCAGCGCTGGCTCGCCCGTGAGCGTCACTTCGATAAGCAACACCTCGCGATGCAGGTCGGGTACCAGCCGCAAACGCAAACTGAAGCGCTCATGCGCGTGGTTGATTTCGAGCGCCGGTACACCCGCCTGCGGCAACTTGAGCCGATACGAATTGAGCCGCTTCACCTCGACCCAGAAACCCCGATCGTCCGCAACAATAAACCCGAGGTCCCGAATCTGCGGAATATCGACCCGCGGGGAATAAACCTCGTTCAGAATTCCGTAACCGGTTGTGAACCACAGGCGTGATGGCCCGAGCGAACAGCCCACCAGATCCTTGGCGCTGCTGGTCCAGGTTGGCGCCATGCCAGGTTTGCCGAAGGCTTCCATGTGGCGCGCTTGTTAGCTCACGGCGGTGCAAACACAACGCAACACGGCATCCGCTCAAGCCCGACGCTGCAAACCTAGCGGCAGTGTCCAACCCAGCAGTCGTCCTAACGACAGCGCTGGCGTGACCGACATGCCACCAACATAGGATCGGCCGGACATCTGGCTGTGGCCGAGTGCCTCACCAACGGCGTAGAGTCCGGGAATCGGCATGCCTTTGATATCGATTACGCGCAACCGGGCATCGACGGCAATGCCGACGTTCGAGGTGATTGCGAAGCCTTGCATGCGAATCGCGTAGAACGGCGGCTTTGACAGCGTCGTAGGCAGATGCTGCCGCCCCCATATGTCGACACCTTGCGCGACGCCTTCGTTGTAACGTCTGCCAGTACATTCGAGTCCTGCAGCGTCGATGCCTGCGGTGCGCGCCAGTCCGGCAAGCGTAGCGGACTGATAGAACATCGGCTGCGACCCCGCAGCCGCTCGGATTTCCTCCCGTGTCCAACCCTTCACGCCCGGCTCCGCAGCCGCCAGCATGTGTTCGTCGAAAACAACCCAAAAGCGCTGGTCCGGCTGCGGCAGCAGCGACTTCTCGCGCCGGTGCACGCTCGGCTCGTCTTCGCGAACAAAGCGCTCGCCGCGCGCATTGACGTAGATCTCCCACGGCTTGCGCCGATCAGGCCAGGTTTCGAAGCTTGCATGCAGCGCGGCGGGAACTGTGTCGTCGGCGAGGATCGCGCCGAAGCTTGTTAGATACATGGCATGGCCGCGCAGATAGCCGCCGGC
>ERZ795053.3387-NODE-3387-length-18171-cov-19.757838_pt1 | contig 18171 bp, 16 predicted proteins | sample MGYA00375137_ERZ795053 | MGnify/ENA primary metagenome ERZ795053 (study PRJEB30182, sample SAMN05720284) | activated sludge metagenome | isolation source: Anaerobic digester | place: Hong Kong | collected 2014-12-17 ...
AAGGCAGGGTGCTTCCTTTTTCTTCTCATTTTGGCGGAACTTGGGCCAAGGGGTGCGGGCAAGGCCCACGAGATTCCTTCCTTCCAAAGAGGCGGAAAAATCCGTGTTTTTCCACCGGGTATGGTATAATTTTCCGCGAATCCCGAGAATGGATGTGGCAAAATGGATGGCACCGCTTCTTCCCCGGAGGGATGGGATTTCCTGGGAAATTCCCTTTTTCACTTGGAACAGATTTTTCAAAACAGCCCGGTCGTCATTTTTCTCAAGGACCGGGACGGTGTTTTGAAGCTGTTTTCCCAAAATTTCCAGGAATTCACCGGGTTGGACCCCCATAAGGCGCAACGAAGGAAGGTAGCCACCTTTTTTTCGCCGGAAGCCCAGGCAAAGATCGAGGAAGAGGACCGGCAAATCCTCGAGGAAGGCAAGTCCATTTCCAATATCCTGCGTGCTTTTCCACTTTCCAACGGAAACAGCCGCTGGGTGAAGATCGACAAGGTGCCGTACCGGGATCCGGATGGGAATATCGTCGGGGTACTGGGATTTGCTTCCAACGTTTCCCAAATGTATTCGAAGGAAAAAGCCACCAGCCAGATCAACCAATTGCTCAACTCCTTCGTGCGTGTCGAACGGCTGTTAACGCGTTCACCAGGATTGGCGGAGTTTCCCGAGTTCCTGGTTCAGACGTTGGTTTCTCCCGCGAGCTTCGATGCCATGATGGTAGAATACAAGGTGGACCCTTCTTCGGAGGAAGTTTGGCAAATGGCGGGTTGGATCGATCCGGACGGGATCCCTCGTTTTGGAAAGGATCGGCGCATCGGCTTTAATCCCTGTATTCGTCCTTTCATCGAGCAGGAGCAAGATTCTCCCTTCAAGCTTCACAAGGTGACCCCAAAATGCCCCTGGGCAAAAATCTTCCCGGAAACTACTTCCTTTATTTCCCCCCTCAAGTACGGATCCAAGTTGTACGGGGGGGTTTGCATTCGCCTTGACCCAACCTGGGAACTGGACCAGCAGGTGCAAACGCTGTTGGAACAGCTGGTGTCGGAAATTGGCTTCGGCCTGTACTACCTGGAAACCCAGTCGCAAATCGAAGAAATCCAGCAATCCCTGGAAGAAAACCAGAAACGATTCCAACTGGCGCTGGAAGCATCGAATGACGGGATATGGGATTGGGACCTGCGCACCAACAAGGCTTTTTTCAGCAACCGGTACTACACCATGTTGGGCTTTCAACCCGGGGAGCTGGAAGCGTCGCTGGAAACCTGGAAGATGCTCATACACCCGGATGACTTCGAACCGGCGTTCCAAGTGATACAGGAGCATATCCAGAAAAAAAAGGCAGCCTACGAGGTGGAGTTCCGCATGCGCACCAAGTCGGGGGGATGGAAATGGATCCTGGGACGCGGACAGGTGATGGAACGTGACGAAAATGGCACGCCCATTCGCATGGTGGGGACACACGTGGACATTTCTCGCCTGAAAGAACAGGAAAGGGAGCTGGAAGCCAAGAACGAGGAACTCCAAACCTACAACGAAGAATTGACGACCATCAACGAGGAAATCAATGCCAACAACGACGAGATCCGGTCGATAAACGAGGAACTGGAAAAGGCCTACCAGGACCAGGAACTGATAAACAACCACTTGCAAAGGGTGTTAACATTGATGGGGCAGGTTGCGTTGTCGGAAACGCACGAAACGAATTTCTTGGACGATGCACTTGACCTTGCGATGGACCTGGTTCCCAAGGCACGCTACGGCAACATTTCCCTTTTCCCGGGGGATGTTCTGGAACTGCAAACTTGGAGGGGACACCAGGGCGAAGAAATCAACAAGTTGAAAATCCCGCGTGCGCAGCTGCAGGTTCCTTCGCGCACAACTTTTTACCGGGATATCCACGGGGAAGACCGGCAACAGATGGAGCCGGAGCTTTTCCAGAAGTTGATGCAGTTCGTGCGCCCGACAAAGGAATCCATCATTTCCCCCATCTTGTGGAATACCCACGTGGTGGGAGATATCGTGGTGGAAATCCCCGCTTCCAGCTCGGACCGTTTCAACGACCGCGATATCCAGATCATGGATCGTTTTTCGCAAATCCTTTCGGTTTTTTTCCGGCTGCGCAAGTACCTGGAGAGCGAGGGCAAGTTCCAAAAAGACCTCATCCTAACCCTCGTGAAAGCCCTGGAATACTACGACGTGTACACGCGTGGCCACTCGGAGCGCGTGGCGAACTGGTCCACGAAACTCGCGCAGGTGATCGGGCTTTCGCCGAAAGAGTCCAAAATGATTTACTGGGCTTCTTTGATGCACGATATCGGGAAGATCTTCGTGCCCCAATCCGTTTTAAACAAGATCACTCCTCTCACCGAAGAAGAGTTCCAGTTGATCAAGATACACCCGGCGAAAAGCGCAGAGCTGATTCGGCAGGTGGAAGGAATGGAGGAACTCTCGAACGTCATCTACTTCCACCACGAGCGCTTCGACGGGCGCGGTTACCCCGACGGGATCGCCGGGGAAAACATCCCTCTATTCTCCCGCATCATCACGATCGCCGACTCCTTCGATGCCATGACGAGTCAGCGACCCTACCGCGCCGCTCTCTCGCGCAAGGAAGCCCTCGCCGAATTAACCCGGTGCTCCGGCTCGCATTTCGACCCCAAGCTTGTCACCGCTTTCATCCAAAAAGTGTTATCATCCGAGTAAGGGGGGAACCAAAAATCCGCCCAACACTACCCGGCTACTGCGAAAACCGGTCTGGCGGGTAAATTTCGCTTATGCGTAGGGGAGAGGAAGCATGATTCGAGCCGCCATTTTCGACATGGATGGGGTTTTGGTGGACAGCGAACCCCATTACTTTGCCATCAACTCCCAGCTTTTTCAGAAGCTGGGGTTCCACGTGACCCTCGAGGAGTACCAACCGTTCATCGGGGGGAGTGCCCAGTACATGTGGTCCACCCTCAAGAAGCGGTTTCACCTACCCCAACCCGTTTCCGAATTGATCGCTCTCAAGCGAAACTGGCTGCTCGAGCAGTTCCCGTCGATCACGGTTTCCCCCATGCCTGGGATTGTCAGAATCCTGGATTTCTTGCACGATCGCTCCATCCCCCGGGCGGTGGCTTCTTCCTCTTCTCGCCCCATGATCGAGCTGTTGCTCACAAAAACTGATCTCTTCGTCTACTTCTCGGAAATCACCGACGGCGAAGAGGTGCGCCATGGCAAACCAGACCCGGAAATCTTCCTGCTAACCGCAAAGAAGCTGGGAATCGATCCGGAAGAGTGCATGGTCTTGGAGGATTCCCCGAAGGGAATCGAGGCCGCGAACGCTGCTTCCATGTTTTCGGTAGGCCTGTGTTCTTCGCACGGGCCCGAAGAGCTGTCCCACGCGGATATCCTCTTGGAATCCCTGGAGAACTTCCCCTTTCATCTCTGGAAGTAAGGAACGATCCTTCCCCCTGCCTTACACACGGAAACGGGCAATTTCCTGGGAAAGCTGCTCCGAAAGTTGCGCGAGTTTCTGGGATGCTTGCAACACCTTCTCGGAAGCTTGCAGTTGCTGCGCGGAAGAGGAACTCATGCTTTCCACTTGCCCCGCTACTTCGCTGAGGGATGCGGCGGAGATTTCCAGCGCCGAAGCCATCTCGTCGGTTTGGGAACTCTGGTCCAGCGCAGATTCTTCCAGGTGCTGGGCAAGTTCGGAAATGCTGTTCGAGCGGCGCGAAATCTCACCGAATTGCTCTTTCACCTGCAGGGCCTGCTGGTTCAGCTTGGAAACAGAATCCAGCGTGTTCCCGGTGGAACGTGCCACTTGCTCCACGCCCTGTTCGATTTCTCCGAGGTTTCCCGCGATTTCCCCGGTGGCCCGCTGGCTTTCCTCCGCGAGCTTGCGGATCTCGTCCGCCACCACCGCAAATCCCTTTCCGGCCTCTCCCGCCCGCGCCGCTTCGATTGCCGCGTTCAACGCCAACAAGTTCGTCTGCTCCGCGATCGAAGAGATGGTACCCGCGATCTGACTGATATCTGCGGCCCTTTGCGAAAGGCGCGTGACGTTTTGCTGCTCTTCGCGGGTTTTTTGCAGGGTTTGCTGGGAAATTTCCACCATTTGTTGCACACGGGCGTCTCCCTGGTGTGCCTGTGCGCTTGCCTCACGGGATTCTCCGGAGAGCTTGCGCGCAATGTCGGTGACATTTTGGGCAGCCTGCGCCACGCTTTGCACGGAGGAAGTCACCTCTTCCACCGAAGCAGACACGTTTTGAATGCTCTGGCTGGCATTTTCGGTGCGTTCTTCCAGGGCACGGGAATTCTCCGTGCTTGTACCCGCCTGCTCGGTGAGCCCATCTGCCCAGCTTCCCAGCTCCCCGGAAGCCTCGCGGATCTGGAGCAGGGTTGCCTTGAACGCGCTTTCGATGCCCTGCAGCTCCCGTTCCACCTGTCCCACTTCGTCACGCCGGCTGGCATCGAACGAAACGGACAGGTCCAGTTGCGCCATGGAACGAACCTTTGCAATGAGCGTACGAATGGGTTTTCGTACCGAGCGTTGGATCACGAAGTAGACCACCACGCTTACCAGCACGGTGCCGAGGATGAACCCGAGGATTTGGAGGTTCGTGGATCGGAGAAGGTCAACCATGGAAGACGCGGAATCATCCACGTTATCCAGCGCGGCGTTGATTTGCATGCGTGTTTGGGCGGTGAGATCGGATAGGGTGGCCTCCATCTCCGCGATCACCTGTCGGATTTCATTGTTGACAAGGGCAAGGCTCTGGGCTTTCAACCCTTGCAATTCTTCGTTCAACGTATCGAGTGAGGCGACGGTATCCGTCATCTCCTGCTGGGTGGCAGCGATCTCATTGACCGTCTGGGCCAGCTGCACCAGGGCGTCAAGGTACCGGGTCACCGTCAGGAAATGGATCCACTCCCAGTAGCTTTCTTCCGTGGGAAGAGCCCTGGAACGGGATTGACGCGATTGGAAGCTGTTGAAATTCTCGGTGAGGTTTTTCAGCAAGAAATCGGAACGCGCTTGGATGGCCCCAACATCTTCCAACCCCGAAAGGAGATCGCGGGTGAAGAATTGCAGGTCCAACTTGAAATCCACGGTTATCACATCGGAAAGGCTTTCCCAAAGCGCTTCAACGTTCTTCAAGGAGAGGGATTGGATCGCTTCTTCCAACGCAGCATCCATCCCTTCTTGCTGCGTGGGCGCTTGGAGGTAGCCCTGTTTCGCATCTTGCACCGCTTGTTTCGCCTGCTCGAAGGCAGCAGGATCCCCGAGTAACACTTGGTTTTTCCGGGACAGGGCATCGTCCAGCTGGGCACGTTGCTTGGGAACCCGCGTTTTCTGCGTGAACTCCACCATCTTGGCCGCAGAAATCTCCTTGGATTTCAACGCGAATTCTTCCTGTGCGGCTACCTGCAACCGATCCAAAAGGGTGGAAAGCTTGGAGGAATTCGGAAGGGCTTGCAGTTGCTTGCTGGCATCGGAAAGTGCTTGTTGCACGTTTTGCTCGAGGACTTTTTGTTCCTGTGTCGAGGAGATGTATCCCAGCTGCAACAAGTTCCGAATGGCCGTGACCACGACATTCTCGAACTGGTTCGCTTCGAGATTGACTCCCGAATGCTGCCGCGTTTGCTCCAGGTCCTGTGTGATGTTCTGCCCCTCATCGCGCAGCTCATTGAGCGCGATGCTGGAGATCCCGAAAATCCCGATCAGTACCGCCACGATGACGCCAAAGCCGATCAACAATTTTGCGGAAATTTTCATGTGGTTCCCTCCCTATTTCTGGATCAACCATTTCTTCCCACCGAAAAACGGCAACAAAAGAAGCACCACGTACACCCCAAAACACGCGAACCAAGCGATGCGCAACGAACCGGTTTCCAGCTCATCCAAGTATACCTCCGAAGAAGTGTTGCCGGGGAACGGAACCGGATCATACGCCAGGCCGTAACGCACGCACAATCCCTGGATGTACAAAAGGTGGATCACCGGGATGCCCTCGCTGGCCATTTCGTAGAGAACACCCCGCTGTGCGGGCGGGGGGATGTCTTTGACCGTGTTGATCCCCGGCCGAAGCTCCAGGAACTGTGGGGAAGTGCCGGTGTTGGCCATGCTGCCACCGATATTCACGAAGGCCTTGATCTCCCGGCTTCCCGCGTTTTCCTGGTACAGGCGCATGCGAAGCGCTACGTTGGATGGCAGCTCGGCTTCCCGAATGAAGAAGTAGGGACACCGTTCGAGTTCCTGGTACAATCCCTCCCTGACCCCTTCTTCCAGGTCAGCCGCCACGTCATCGTCTCCGCCCGCGGAAACCGCAATGGGCAAGAACTCCTCGAACCCCCCCGCAACCAAGCACTGGGCCATGTCCAGCAGGGTAAATCCTTCCAGGTTGGCCCCGTACTGCGACGCCCCCACCGAAAGGATGGAAAGCGGAACCAACTGCAACACCTTGCATGCACTCACCGCGGCAACCCACAACGCCGGAAACGAACCCGAGCTACCGATGGCCACCACATCCCCTGCCTGTAAGCCGATCTGCTGAAACAGGCGCACCATGAGGGCGGCGGTATCGGGGTTGGTGGAGGTCCTCTTTGCTTCCAGGTGGCCGAGCGTTGTGGTGATGGCACTCACTTCCACTCCGATCAACCCCGTGCCATTTGGGTCCAAAAAATAGTCGACGGGATACCCCGAGGCTTCCCTGCATTGGCGGATTTGCAACATCGCCTGTTGCATGTGATCGCGCGCGGCAACCCGTTCCTTCAACGCTTCCCCCCGGAGAAAGAGGGCGGTTGCTCGTTCTGCTCCCAGGCAGGCCAGGCTGATGACCAGCCAGTACACGAGTAAGCGAGAACGTACCTTGGCGGCTACCATACCAGGCTGATCCCACGCAGCAAAAAGTATACCACAATCGACACGATCGCGGTAGAAGCAAGGGTTTTCCATACCCCCTGGCGTTCGATCACGTTGGCCCAGAGCCCCGGGATGATCCAACCAATGGCCTGCAATTCCAACCCGGAGGGCAGCCACGAATTTCCCGGGAAAAGCGAGGGGAGCAAGGTCGCCCAGAGGTAGGTCAGAAGCCCTCCCAGGCTAAGCATGGTCACGAAACGCCGCCTTCCAAACAGAACCAGGTGGTAGGAAAGCAGCCGTACCAACCCCGCGGTGGTAAGTGCAATGAGCAGCGTTCCCAAGATACGGTAGGGCTGGTGGAGGTACAATGCGAGGTACACCGGAACCACGATCCCACCGGGGTATAGCCCGGTGAGTTCCACGAAACCAGAGGCCAGCAGCACCCCGATCAGGGTGGCGGTTATGTTCACTGTCGTTCCCCCTCTTGCTCCCAGCGGGAGAGGATTCTTTCGCCGGTTCCCACGAAATTCCCGAACCCGAACCAGTGGCGTGCCCCACCCTGGAAAAACCCCGGGGCAAGCACGTTACGCACCGGCATCGGCTGCACGCGGGGAAGATGGGTTTTCGCCTGGAGCCAGCGTGCATGCGCCCCGGTCACGAAAAGGGTTTGGAAAGGATGGCCGTTCTGCTGCAAGAAGCGGGCCCACTGCAACGTGCGTTCCCCCCGATCCGCTCGCAACACCAAAAGGCCGCAAGCCTTTTCCGGGGAGAACCCGTAGCTGTCGTGCGCCTTGCGCAGAACATCCCAGGTGGAGCGGGGATCGTTTGCGGAAAAGGCAGCCACGGCCAGCTTCCCGTTTGGGAAGCGAAAAGCGCGCAGCGCCCCGATGTCCGGGCGAACCTCTTGCAATGCCTTGCAAACGTCTGGACTTTCCATCCCCAGGACCTTTGCGACGCCAGCCGCAAGCAAGAGGTTCTCCGAAAATTCCGGGTAGGGGAGGGAAAGCGCGCGTAGCGTCTTTTCGTGGTCTTGCGGGCGGATCACCACGAGTCGTTCTTCCGCCCGGGAAAGGATTTGGGGCTCCACGGACCGCAGCAGCCCCAGTGTTTCCTGGTCAAGCAGGATCTTGCCGTTGCACGGGAGCGAACGGGCGAAAACCCTGGCAATCTGCTGCACGTCGTCGCCCATCACACCAACGTGGTCTTCCCGGATGTTCGTGATCACCAGCAGCGTCGGGTCCAGCATCTGGCGGATCTCCACGCGCTGGAACTCCGGGGTGAGGCTCATCACCTCGCAAACGAGGCTTTGGCTTTTGCGCCGCAGCGCGGTCTTCAAAACCAGGCGAACCTGCTCCAGGATCGTTGCCTTTCCCCTGCGTTTGACGGGAAGTTCTTCGCTGTCCCCAAGAAGCAGCATGGGTTTCGAACCGCTTACCTTTGCCAGCGCATTGGCATCACGACGCAGCAAGAGGCGGTGAATCAGCCGCACCGTGCTGCTCTTCCCCCGGGTACCCGTCACCGCTACCCGCAGTGGGACCTGCTGGTGTGCACGGGATATGCATCTCTTTTCCGCCAGGAGGTACAGCAACCAGCTTCCCAGGGAAAGTGCAAGGAGTATGATGGCCACTTTTTACCGGAAGTAGGGAAGGTAGCTTTCCGGGAGGAAGGTCTCGACGAGAGGTTCGAAGATATCGTTTTGCACGAGTGCTGCATTCACGCAAATCCACTTTTCCTGCCATCGAAACCAGGCGAATGCCCAGTACGCTCCATCGCTATCCGGACCGGAAACCATTTCCAAGAACAGATCCTGGTTTTCCAGCATCTTCTCCGTGAAAAAGCCTCCCGCCATCCGGATACAGGCTTTTCCATCGGTGGGAACAAGGATCCCCACCAGGTGCACCAGCGTTGCACGCCCCTGCCAATCCACCACGATGGAATGGTTATTGAGCATATGGCGCATTTGGGTGGGGACGGGTTCGCCCAAGGGTTGTGGGCCCGGGAAATCGTAGGAGAAAGTCAGGCCGTTCCACGTGAACGAGCCCGCATACAGCAGCGTGACCCCCACCAAGAATAGCCAAGTGATGCACGTCGCTTTCTTCATCGAAACACCCCCTGAAAAAAAAAGAAACAGGACCATTGTACACCTTTTCAACGATCCTGTTTGCAAAAAAGCCGTGTTTTACTCGTACCGGATTCGGTTTTCCGCGACCTTCTCGGGGTCTTGGAAGAATGTTCCAATACCCTTTTCCACGACCTCGGCGTACTTGGGGACGGTGAGAAGGATTTGCCGTTCCGGGTTCTTCTTCGAAAACTGGTTCAGGATTTCCTGGATCACCGAGGATTGCTGTCCCACCCTTCGTTCGATGGTCCAACCGGTTTCGTCGATGGGAACGAACAGCAGTCCTTTCTCTCCGGCTGCCTCGATGAACGGGTCTTTTCCCACCATCATCAGCTCGTTGGTCTTGGGACCGGAGATCTGATCAAGGTGCACGCAGGGTGCCTCCAGAAGGAACACCAACGCGTCGGAGTAATCCCCCACCTCGCGGTGCGACAACCCCCGGAAATTCGACGGAGAGGGCTCCACGTGGCTTTCAAAACCCTCACGACCTTTCACGAAAAGCGCCGCGCCAATGGCGTACCTTTTGCTGTCTTCCGGCGCGACGATACAGTTGGTCACGGGGAACATGGTTTCCGCCTCGTGCAGGTCGATCACGACATCGATTTTCTCGTTTCGAATCATTTCCATCGCCGCATAGGTGATTTTTTCAGACATCAACCCGTTTGGCCTGCCCGGCCAGGAACGGTTCGTGTTGCGTGCGTCGATGTAGGAAAGCAGTTGGCCGTCGGGGTAATGCACGAAAACATCCGGGTCCGGCCACTGGTCAAGTGGCTGCAACCCTCGGTCCCCCACGCGGTACTTCTTCTCCCCCCATTCGGTTTCAAAGGTGTAGTACATGGGAAATCCCCCACTGGGTTGCGTTCCCAGCGAACCGGAGTAATTGAAATGGGGAATCACGTACACGGTTCCTGCCTGCACCTGTAGGTTCTCGATGAACAGGAAGCCGGTCAACATGGCACTGACCTCACTTTCGTGCGTTCCGCAGATGATCAGCACCTTTCCCCCGGGCTCGCTTCCGGAAAACTCGTACACGTTGGTGTCCCCGATGGTTCCTTCCAAATCCGCGAAGTACCGGGAAAGCTTGAACACGTCGGTGAGCGCGGGGCTTGGAACAACGGTTTCCTTGTAATTCCTTTGGATCGCCATGGGGATTCCTCCAGCCAGAAGGAGAAGGAGCAAAACCCCCAACATGGTCCATTTATACCAGCTCATTATCCATCCTCCTTACTTGAGTCGGAATAACCGGAGCAGAAGCGGCAAAAGGGTGAGGATGTACAGGAATTGTTTTTGTCTGTCCTTTGCGGTAAAAAAGTTCCAGATCAAAACCACCGATACAAGGGCGGCCATGATGTAGTAGAAAAACATGATCAGCGTCATGCATCTCACCTCCCCTAACTTCCCATGAGGAAATCCAGTTGATTGCTGAACGCAATCATCAGGATCCCCACTGCCGTGATCAAGATCCAGGGAACCAGGCATTCTTTCAGGAATCGGTTGTACTTGCCCTTGTACCCCACGGTTTCCACGGTTAAGCGGCCGATCAGTTTCGTGGGGGGAAGTGCATCACCCAGGGGCCACAACAGGCTTAACCCGGAAAGGGCGATCACGGGGTTGATTCCCCTGGCATTGAACATCCAGATCAAGGGAATACCCAGCACCACCGCTCCCCCGTACGTCAAGAAACCTTCCGACAGTGGAATCACGATGGGAAGCAGCACGTACAGCAACGCCATCGGGGCGGTGACGATCCACAGCGAGAACAACCCCTTGGTGCCGTTGAAGCTCATGATTTGAATGAACATCCCCACGACCGTGGTGGTGGCCAACAGGGGGGCGAGCTGCGAAATCGTGTCCCGCGAAACCTTGAGGATCTGCACGCGCTTGGCATTCATGATCCAGGCAACCAGTGCGCAGATGGCGAAAGACAACGGCAGCCCCAAAACCGGGAAGTGAAACGGGATAATGCGGGGCAAGGCCAACAAAACGATCAACACCAGGAACGGAACTCCCACGGACCACCCATTGAGCCCCTTGGGTTCGGGGATGGTAGCCAGGGCTTTTCCCACGTCTGCGATCTTTCCCTTGCGCCCGAAGAAGAGCACGGTGAACAACCCGAGTATCAGTACCGGCGCCAACAGGGGCCAGGTAAAACCAACGTAGGGAATCGCGGTTCCCGCGCAGGTCATCATGGCCCATACGTTGACCGGAGGTGCCGCAGCACTCAACCCGGCAACGATGAAGATAATGGCGGAAACTTTTTCCTTTTTCAACCCCATGGCAGCCAGGGCCGCCGAAACCGTGCCTCCCACAACCAGCACGGAAATACTCCCCGCGCCCGTCAGTGCTCCGGGAATCAGGATGACCACCATCAGAAGGATCAAAAGGAGGATCTTCTTGTTATGAAACACCTTGATGATCCAGCGAACGATGAGATCGGTTCCCCCGGAAGATTTGATGATGTTCATGAACAGGGTTGCGAAGATGAAGATCAAACCGATGTCCAGGTAGGTGACAGAGCCTTCTGCGATGTGGCGGAATACGTCAAAACCCGCCCCAGCGGCAAGCCCTCCCGCCACAACAGCCAGGAACATGCAGATCTCGGTGGACAACTTGATGATTTTTCCAAATGCGTACGCACCAACCATCACCAGCGCGTACACGATCGTTTGAACGTACTGTGGATCCAGTTCCATTTCCTACCCCCTTTGCGAAAACGAGTGCGTCACAATCCAAAAACGGCAGGCATGGTCTCCAGCAAATCGAAAGCGCTGTCCACCTGGATGAATTCCACTCCATTTTCTTCCGCGATCTTGGTAAATCGCCCGTCCATGTTGGTGTCAGCGGTTACGATGATCATGTCCGCACGGGGTGCCACCGCATCGATCATGGCTTCGTTGGGGCTTCCGGGAAGGCCCCTGCGGATTTCTCCACCAATGGCCATGGCCAGGATAGCGATATTGTTCGCTTCGGCGTAGTCCAGCAACGCGTCGATCCGCTTTTCTTCGTCATTCACGGACAAACCCGAAGCACCCATGCCTTTCAAACTTGCTCCAATGGCGATTAGGAGCGTTTTGAAAGGTGTTCCTTTGGCTTCTGCAGAGGAAACGGTGACATGTTTTCCCGGGGCGTTTCCTGCCCCTGCCAGGCCGACTCCAGCTGCGAATTCATCCGCGGACAAGATATCGCAGTAATCGTACAGGATCCCTACTTCTTCCGCGAGATAGATCACGGTGTTCACTTCATCGCTCTGCCCCGCGGAGGTTAATACCACCGGGAACTCGAAGAGCATTTCCCCAAATCCAGCGAACGCAAAAAAGCCCAGAACGAGAACCAAGAGAACGATTTTTTTCATTTCACTTCCTCCTTCACAAATCCAAGATGGGCGCCCGGCGAACCGGGCACCCGAATTGGTCAATGTTACGGTTTTTCGTACACGATCGGGCCTTGCTCGTAACCCACTTCCTTGAGCCAGGCATCGGGGTAGCCGACCGATTTGCCGTCCACGTACCCGTCGATGTACTTGGCGAACATCTGGTGGGTGAAAGCGGTCCATTCGTCCAGAACGTTGTTCGCGTTGTTGATGCCCCAGTCGGTGATGAATTCAATCGCCAGCTCGGGGGAAACCTCGTACAGCTGAACGGCCGCTTGCTCCACGGCAGGCTGGAAGGCGAATTCGCGGCCTTCGATCTCCGCTTGCTTGGCCTGGGCGTCTACGATCATGTAGCTCATCTTCAGATCCATCCAGTTGCCCATCAGGTTGAAAACCCAACCGGCGCTTTCCGAATCGTACGTGTGCAGGTCACCGATCTGGTAACGTTCGGGAAGCGTGCTCATTCCGCACCAGAAAGGAACGTAGGCGGAAGTATGGGGAGCATCCGGTCCAAACCACAGCACGCCACCGATGGGATCCGGCAGCCAACCGCGGGATTGCGTCACGAACACGTAGGCGCAGCGGAACACCGAAATGGCGCGTTCCCATGCACCCTTGAGCAGCTTGCTTCCGCCATCGTAGCGGTTGAAGTTGCCAAAAGGACCGGCGGCAACGCCCTCGGAGAGATCAAATTCGGTGCCCTGGTACCAGTCGCGTTGCAGCGAAATCACATCGGCCACGGAAAGCTTCTGTTCGGGTTTCACCGAGAAGGGGTATTCGCGGGAGTAGGAATCTTCGATCCAGGGGCTCAGACCCAGGGAAGGAGCGATGCGGTCAAAAGTCCTCCACACACGGCGCATGCTGTAGTAGGGATGGGAATATTCGCCGGGGCTGACGGCCTTCATCCAATCGAAGGGTTCGCCACTCTCGGGGTCCCACCAGCCTTCGGCAGCGCAAATGTCGAACAGCTCTGGAGCGTAGAGCATGTCGGGATCTTCGGGATCCACTTCACGAATGCGCATGCAGTTTGCTTCCACGAACACTTCGCCATCGGGAACCTTCTTGGCAACCCACAACGCGCTCTTCTTGTCGGGGCTGGCGCACATCTCGATGACCCAGATTTCTTCCGTATCCGCAACCACAAGGGTTTCTCCCCAACCGTAGTACCCGTACTCAACGGCGAGGTCACCCATGGTTTGCACGGCATCCTTGGCGGTCTTACAGCGTTCCAGGGCGATACGGGAAAGCTCGGAAATGTCCAGTATGCATTCGTTCTCCACGGGGCCGGCATACGTTTTCGCGCCGGTGGTGCATTCCCCGATGGCCAGCTGGTGCTCGTTGATGATTCCATAGGAAGAACCGAAGTACGCGTAGGTGTGTTCCACCTGGGGGATGTAACCCAGAGGCTTGGTCGGTTCGAAACCTGGGGTATCCCAACCCGGACCGCGGTCCGTTCCCACGTACGCAGGATACTTGTCAAGGTAGGGATAGCAAGGGCGCATGGAACCGGGTTCGAAATCCATGGCGGGGGTGGAAATGACGCGGAAGTCGCACATACCGCAGTCGCAGGTGTGGGTCACCATTACCGATCCATCCACCGATGCTCCCTTGGTCACTCCAATCGTGGTGCAGGCGAAAGCAAAAGAGACCATCGTTGCTGCCACCAGCAACAAGAACCATACTTTTCTCACAAAGACACCCCTTTCTGCCGGTTTTTCCGGCTCTTTCTACGCGTTGCAAATGGTACCGTTTTTCCGATCACTGGCATCCGCAAATCCGCACGTACTCGGTCAGGATGTTATCTTGCTCGTGGATCTGCGCGAAGCCGTTCACGATCAATGCCATGTTCCACAAGATCAAACCTTTCTGGGGTTGCTGGGGATCTTCCACCCAAACGAGAGCAGAAGAAAACCCCTCTCCAAGCTCCATGGAAGAGAGGAAAACGCTCCGGTTCTCCAGGTAACTCCGGTTGAAGACCATGACCGTGTCGGGGTCTTTTCGCAGCACGGAAGGCAACATGCGCACCCCCGCAAGAACGATATGCGTGGAGAAAGTGGTGCCGGAAGGGCCGGGCAACTGCACTTCGAGGAGCGTTGGTGCCAAAACCCTTGTGCACGTTGCTTCCACCACACCGGAAGGACCCCTAACGATCAAGTCGGGATCCCAGTAACAGGGAACCTCGAGGGCAAAGACAAAGGCTACAGAGGCTGCCAGCCAGGTGAACATTACAATACATCGCCGAATACTCAATGCACCTCCCAAACTCGTTCCACGAAAACATCTTCCACTTTCCAGAAAAAATGGAGTTGAAAACTCTTCGAAGGATCCAAGGAGGAATTTTCCAGGAGAACCCAGTTGTCCGGGGAAAAAACCTCCCCTTCCGGCGGGAAAAAACCGCGGCGGTAACCCGATGCCAACGGGAAACCGCAGTCTCCACACTGGCTCCATCCACCGAACTCGCTCCCGTCCTGCCAGAACGTCACGGGCCGTTCCCCGCTTCCCTCCGAAAGGGCATAGCAATAATCGTACTGGAACTCGAAAAAGTTTCGCCCCTGCGCCGCAAAGTAGCTCCGATCCGTCGGAAGGAAGAGCAACAACCCAAGGGCATTCCGCTTCCCGGCTGCATCGGGGAAATAAGCGGGGTTTTCTTGCAACGTTTCCCGGCCAAAGAAAAACACTTCCAACACAACGCGGTTTCCCCGCACATCTTCAATGGGAATGGTTGCATCCGAAAGGTTGCGCAGCAGAGAAGGGGTTTCCCCCCCCCATCCCAACAGGGAGGGAAGGAGAAACACCCACAAAACCAGGAAACCCTTTTTCACAAGGCTCAATACTTGATGGGTCCTTCCTCGTAGCCCACGAGCTTCAGCCATTCGTCCGGATATCCCACCGATTTTCCATCCACGTAACCATCGTTGTACTTGCGGATCAAGTCTTGGCCAAATTCCCACCAATCTTCCACGACCTTCTCCGCGTTGCTGTTGGAGTAATCGGTCAAGAAATCGATGGCAAGCTGGGGATCCAGCTCGTACAGCTGCAGAGCAGCGCTCTCGATAGCGGGTTGCACGGCGACTTCGCGGTTTTCCACCTTCGCCTGCATGGCTTCGATGTCCTTGATGATGTAGCTAAACTTCAGGTCTGCCCAGTTCCCGGCAAAAGAATGCACCCAGAATGCGATGGAAGGATCGAACTTTTGGTGACTTCCGGTATCGTACGCATCGGGGATATCGTCGGTGGCGCAGTAGAAAGGAACGTAGGCGGTGGTGTGCGGAGCATCCGGGCCCCACCACAGTACTCCACCGATGGGATCGGGCAACCAGTCGCGCAGCTGCGCAACGAAGCTGTAATCACAGCGGAAGATGGAAACGGGGCGTTCCCAGGCTCCCTTGAGAAGCCTACTATCTCCGCCGTACCTGTTTGGCGTTCCAAATGGCCCCGCTGCCAAACCCTTGGTCAGGTCAAACTCGGTTCCCTCGTAGTAGTCCCTGTGGAGCTCGAACACGTCCTGCACGGTGAGTTTCTGGTCTGGCTTCACCGAGAAGGGGTAGGCATCCGAGTAGGTGTCTTCCACGTAGGGGCTGAGATTCAGCGAGGGGGCAACCCTTCTCAAAACACTCCATACCCGGCGCAGGCTGTAGTAGGGGTGGGAGTATTCGCCGGGGCTGACGGCTTCCAGCCAGTCCAGGGGTTCACCCGAGTTGGGGTCCCACCAGCCATTTTCGGCTGCAACATCGTGCAGGTTGGGAGAATACAGCATGTCGGGGTCATCGGTAAGCACTTCGCGGATCCGGAACTCGTTGGATTCCACGAACACTTCACCATCCGGAACCTTCTTGGCAACCCAAAGGGCGCTCTTCTTGTCGGGCGTTGCGGTCATTTCCAGCACCCAGGCTTCCTTCGTGTCGCAAACCGTCAGGGTCTCTCCCCAACCGTAGTAGCCGTACTCCACGGCCAGCGCACCCATGAGTTCGATTGCCTCTCGGGCCTCGGTACACCTTTCCATGGCTACCCGGGAAAGGGCGGCGATGTCGAAGATGCATTCGCCTGGCGTGGGCTGGGCGTAACTTTTTCCAGCCGTGGTACATTCGCCAATCGCCAGCTGGTGTTCGTTGATCACGCCGTACACCGCATCGAAATAGGCATAGGTGTGCTCTACCTGGGGAATGTAGCCAAGTGCTGGACTTGGTTCAAAACCGGGGGTATCGTAGCCAGGCCCCATGTCTTTTCCCACGTAGCGCGGGTAGCCTTCCACGAACGGGTAAACCGCACGTTGGCTTCCCGGTTCGTAATCCGCTGCAGGAACGCGTACAAGTCGGAAATCACAGGAGCCACAGTCCGCGGTATGCGTTACCATGACGGAACCATCCGCAGAAGCCCCTGCCGTTACGATAATCGTCGTGCATCCCAGGGCAACCAGGGAAAACACACTCAGAGCAACGAGCAAAACCAATGCTTTCTTCAAAACTCTCACCCCTTTTTTATTGTTTTCCAGAGGCTGGCAAACCTCTCACAGGGAGTATTATACACCAAACCGTTAGGATAGCTAATTTTTACTTAGAGTGGCTCTAACTGCAAAAGAAGAATAAACCGGAATTTTACCCGCAACTTGTGCTCACCGAAGCAGGGCAGCACAGGGGTTTTTGTCGTGGAAATAGCGAAAAGAAATCCGTTCTGCGCGAAAAAAGACTTTTTACTGAATAAAGAATTTTTCTTCGGTAACACCGCAAAAAAAACGGCCCGAAGGCCGCTGTTCTCAGAAGGGAACCCAGTACTTCGTACCATCCTTGGTACGATCCAGGAAACCGTATTCCACCAGGTACCGCCGCAGCATCACGTAATCCTCGTACAGGGACATGAGTTTGTGGTTCACCTGCGTCTCGGTGTAGGTTTCCCCGGATGCGAAACTCGTTTTCGCAATATGGCGAAGAATGACCATCTTGGCCTTTTGCTTCGGGGGAAAATTCTCCAAGCTTCCATCGCTCCGAAAGTAGCGGGAAACCAGGGCTTGTTCCTCGCCACGCGTGACGGCATAGCGCTCGTCCACCATGGTCGCGGTTTTGTGCACCTCGATCAATCGCTCCTCTTCGGGAACGTTTTCCCCCGCCAACTCCCACAGCGCGAGAAACACTTTCGCTTGTCGCGCCTTCTCCCGCAGGCGGAAACGGTGGTTTCGTACCGTTGATTCACTGATCCCCATCTCACGGGCAATTTCGCGATTGGACTTACCCAGGCGCATGGCCTGCAAAAGGGAAAGTTGGATTTCGCTCAGCCCGGAATGCTTTCGATCCATCCCGGAAAGGAAAGCAAACACCCCCCCGTGTTCCGCTTGCACGTGCTGCTGGCAGGCCTTTTCCGCAACCAGGTACCTCTCCCCCACGGGGAAAACCTCTCCCTCCTCGAAACGCCGTCCACACACCAGGCAGGCGAAAACCCCATCTCCCGGCACAAACACCACCCCCCGGGACAGAGAATCGACCGAAGCGTCCCAAAACAAATCGTGCATTTCCATCTGTCTCACCTCCGGCCGAGTATAGCATATTGTTTGGTAATTTGCAAACGTAAATGGTTTTCGTTTATAAAATACCAAACATCACAGTTCTACCTTGTGCAACAACTCCCGCAAAGCCTTGGCTTGCTCCCCCGTAAGGGTCACGCCTTTTGACATCCTCTGATGGTCGGGTGACCATTCACGGATATCGTACTTGGCGGGGTGCTGGTTCCAACTCACCTTGTTCAACTCCAAGTTCCATCCCTTGGAACCCTCGGAAATGACCCCGATCTTTTCGATGATTTCAAACTTGATGTCTGCCATGTTTTCCTCCTCTTCTTCTTGTTTCC
>ERZ795053.3389-NODE-3389-length-18168-cov-5.850052_pt1 | contig 18168 bp, 16 predicted proteins | sample MGYA00375137_ERZ795053 | MGnify/ENA primary metagenome ERZ795053 (study PRJEB30182, sample SAMN05720284) | activated sludge metagenome | isolation source: Anaerobic digester | place: Hong Kong | collected 2014-12-17 ...
ATAACCGAACGTGACTGGAGTTCAGACGTGTGCTCTTCCGATCTCCGGCGGCGGCCATCTCCTCGTTGAACGCGAGCTGCTCGAGGATCCCGGCGTCGCGACCGCCGAACATCGCGGGCCACGACGGCGCCGCCCAGCCCCCGTCGAACAGCGTCGCGTTCCACTCGCGCAGCGCCTCGAACGGCACGACGTGGGAGGTGCCCTCCTGCCGGTAGCGGATCGCCTCGCGCACCTCGGGCGTGAGGTGCGCGCCGAGCCAGGCCCGCAGCTCGGTGCGCAGCGCCTCGGCCCCGGCCTCGTCGGCCGGGTCGTCGTCGGTCACCGCGGCTCCCTCGACCCGGCCCGCCGCACGTCGCGGTACGGCACGTCCTTGTCGGCCGCCAGCTCCCGGGGCATCCCGAGCAGCCGCTCGCTGATGATGTTGCGCTGGATCTCGTTCGACCCGCCGCCGAGGCAGATGGCCTGGCGCTGCAGGGTCGCCCGACCGAGCTCGCCGGCGCCGCCCGTGTCCCCGGCGCCGTCGGTCTCCCCGGCCGGCCACGCCACCGCGCCGCGCCCGGCGAGCTCGAGGCCGATCTCCACGCGGCGCATCGAGTTGGTGGCGAGGAACAGCTTCATCAGCGCCCCTGCGGGCGGCGGCAGGGCGCCCGTGGCCATCGCCTGGGTGGTGCGCCGCACGAGGTGGTTGGCGACGATCTGGTCGACGCGAGCCTCAGCCACGAGCTGGCGGGCCCGCGCGTCGCCCTCGAGGCCGCGGGACCGCACCAGGCCCACGAGCTCGTCGCTGGCGTTCGTGGACCGGTGGCCCACCGAGCGGCCCGACGTGTAGGGCGACCCGCCGCCGACGGCCATGCGCTCGTGGGTGAGCAGGCGCGTGGCCACGGTCCAGCCGTCGTTGACCTCGCCGACGATCGCCGACGCGGGTAGCGGCACGTCGTCGAAGAACTCCTGGCAGAACTCGCGCGAGCCGTCGACCTGGCGGATCTGCTCCACCTGCACGCCCGGCTGGTGGATCTCCATGAGGAACATGGTGAGGCCGCGGTGCTTCGGCACGTCCCAGTCCGTGCGGGCCAGGCACATCGCCCAATCGGCGGCGGCCGCGCCCGAGCTCCAGATCTTCGAGCCGTTCAGCACGTAGGTGTCGCCGTCTCGGTCGGCGCGGGTGAGGCAGCCGGCGAGGTCCGAGCCGCCCGAGGGCTCGGAGAGGAACTGCACCCACAGCTCCTCGCCCCGGAGGATGGCGGGGAGGTGCCGAAGCTTCTGCTCGTGGGTGCCGAAGTCGACGAGCGTGGCCGCCAGGATGCCGAGCGTCGGCACGTTCATGGAGAACGGCATGTCGTAGGGGAGCGACTCGACGGTGAACGCCCGCTGGTGCTCGGGCGTGAGCCCGAGCCCGCCGTACGCCTTCGGGAAGCAGATGCCGGCGAACCCGCCATCCCAGAGGGTGCGCTGCAGCTGGCGCTCGCGGGCGCGGCGCTCGGGCGAGGGGTCCCACGCCTCGCTGCCCGCCGGCGGGAGCGTCGCCGCCAGCCAGGCGCGCGCCCGGGCGCGGAAGTCTTCGACCGGCTCGATCTCGTCGGCCGCCTCGGGAGACTCGGTGGCGGTCACGACGCGACCCCGAGCAGCCGGGAGGCGAACCGCTCGCCGTGGTCGTCGGGCGTGCCGTAGGTGGCTCGGTCGACCGTCGTCCGCCGCAGGTAGAGGTGCAGGTCGTGCTCCCAGGTGACCCCGATGCCGCCGTGGAGCTGGATGCAGTCCTGCACCAGGTCGGTGGCCCGTGGGCCGATCCAGCGCTGAGCCGCGTCCACGACATCGGCCGCGTCGGGCGAGCCGTGGGCGACGGCCCGCGCCGCCCCGGTGGCGATGGCGTGGGCGGCCTCGACCCAGACCTTCAGATCGGCGACCCGGTGCTTCAGGGCCTGGTAGCTCGACAGCGGCCGGCCGAACGAGAAGCGATCGCCGAGGTACTCCACCGTCATCGCCAGCACGATGTCCATGGCGCCCGCCATCGCCGCCGCCTGCAGGGTGCAGGCCACGTGGAGCTGGTGCTCGATCGCCGCCTCGGCCCCGGGGCCGACGTCGCCGAGCAGCCCGTCGGCGCCGACGGCCACGCGCTCGAAGGAGACCTCGGCGAACCGACGGACCAGGTCGAGCCCGCCGAGCGGGGTGACGGCGAGGCCGGGGGCCTCGGCGCGCACCAGCGCCTGGCCGGGGCCCGCCGGCGTCGAGATCGCCACGAGGAGGTGACCGGCCTGGGCGCCGGCCTCGACCACCGGCGCCGTGCCCGTCAGCTCCCACCCGCCGCCGGGCCGCTCGACGGCGGCGATCGGCTCGGTCCCGCACCACGCCGCGACCTCGGTGCCGTCGAGCAGGCCGGGGAGCACCGCTGCCCGCTGCGCCTCGCTGCCGTGGGCGCTCACCGCGGCGGCCACCACGTTCACGGGCACGAGTGGGCCGGGCGCGACGACCCGGCCCATCTCCTCGGCCACGAGCACCAGGTCCAGCAGGCCGTGCTCGGAGAGGCAGCCGCCCCCGTGGTTCGGGTCGACCAGGAGCGACGTCCACCCCAGCTCGGCGCCGCGCTGCCACACGGCCGGGTCGAAGCCGAGCGCATCGTGCTCGAGGGCCCGGTGGGCTTCGAGGCCCGATTCGGCGGCCAGGAACCGCCGGGTCGTCTCGGCGAAGAACGCCTGCTCCTCGCTCAGCTCCAGCTCCACCCGTCCCCCTTCGGCAGACCCTTCGGGACGTTCGACCCGAGCGTGGTCCGGGGCAGGAGTGTATGGTCTTCTAACAGTGATGTCACCTCAGGGGGGATGAGCCCATGCCCACTCGCCAGCTCGGCTTTCCGGTGTTCGACGCCGACAACCACATGTACGAGACGCGCGACGCGCTCACCCGCCACCTGCCGTCCGAGTACGCCGGGATCATCCAGTACGTCGAGGTCGACGGGCGCACGAAGATCGCCGTCGCCGGGAAGATCAGCGACTACATCCCGAACCCCACCTTCGACCGCGTCGCCCGCCCCGGTGCCCAGGAGGAGTACTACAAGATCGGCAACCCCGAGGGGAAGAGCCGACGGGAGATCATGGGGCGGGGCATCGACGCCACGCCGGCGATGCGCTCGCCCGAGCCCCGCCTGGCCCTCATGGACGAGCAGGGCATCGACCGGGCGATCATGTGGCCCACCCTCGCCAGCCTGGTGGAGGAGCGCCTGCGCGACGACCCTGACGCCATCCACGCCATCATCCACGCCCTCAACCGATGGATGCACGAGCAGTGGACCTTCAACTACCAGGACCGGATCTTCGCCACGCCCGTCATCACCCTCCCGGTGCTCGAGAAGGCCCAGGCCGAACTGGACTGGGTGCTCGAGCACGGCGCCAAGGTCATCCTCATCCGCCCGGCGCCGGTGCCGGGCTGGCGTGGCCCCCGTTCCTTCGCCCTGCCCGAGTTCGACCCCTTCTGGAGGCGGGTCGAGGAGGCCGGCCTGATCGTCGGCATGCACGCCTCGGACTCCGGCTACACCCGCTACCTCAACGAGTGGGAGGGCATCCGCGATGGCGAGTTCTTCCCGTTCCGATCGCCGTCGGGCTTCGCGGCGATCATCGGCGGGCAGCACCGCGAGATCACCGACACGGTCGCCTCGGCCATCGGCCACGGCCTCTGCTCGCGGTTCCCGAAGCTCAAGATCATGCCGGTCGAGAACGGCTCGGGCTGGGTGCGCCCGCTCATCGACGACATGCGCCACGCCTACGAGTTCAATCCGCACGTGTTCGACGAGGACCCGGTCATGGTGCTCAAGCGCAACATCTACGTCCACCCGTTCCACGAGGAGGACACCACCGGGCTGATCGACGTGATCGGCGTCGACAACGTGGTGTTCGGCTCGGACTACCCGCACCCCGAGGGGATGGCCGACCCGATCAGCTTCGTCGACGAGCTCGACGGGCTGGCCGAGGAGGACAAGGCCAAGGTGATGGGCGGCAACCTGGGCCGTCTCATGGACGCGGCGTAGCCGTCGCATCGCACCGCCGAGGGCAACGTCCGTGGAGCGCCAGCCGCACTTCCCGCCCTTCGCGCCCACGAGCGGCACGCTCGTGCGCGAGTGCGCCCGGCGGTGGGGCGAGCGCGACTTCATCATCCTCGGCGACGAGCGGCTGACCTACCGCGAGGCCGACGATCGATCGGCGCGGCTGGCCAAGGCCCTGCTCGCGTCGGGTGCCGGCAAGGGCACGCGGATCGGCCTCCTCGCCCCCAACAGCCCGGACTGGGTGGTGGCGTGGCTGGCGGCCACGCGCGTCGGCGCCGTGGTGGCGATGCTCAACACGTACAACAAGGCGCCGGAGCTGCGCCGGGTGATCCGCCACGCCGACCTCGCCACGCTGCTCACCGTGGGCGAGCTGCTCGGCGTCGACGAGCTCGACCGCCTCGCCGAGGCGATGCCCGGCATCGACGCGCAACCCCACGAGCGCATCCTCCTCCCGTCGCACCCCTACCTGCGCTCGGTGTGGACGTGGGGGGTCGAGCCCCGGCCGTGGTGCGGGGCCCTCGGCGACCTCGCGACGCGGGGCGACGCCATCGGCGACGACCTGCTCGAGGCGGTCGAGGCCGAGGTGCATCCGGCCGACCCGATGGTCATCGTCTACTCGTCGGGGTCGACGGCCGACCCGAAGGGCGCCTTCCACACCCACGGCGCCGTGGTCCGCCACGCCCACAACCTCTGGCCGATGCGCGACATCCAGAGCGACGACCGTCTCTACACGCCGATGCCGATGTTCTGGGTCGGCGGCTTCAGCTTCACGCTGATGGCGGCGATGCACGCCGGCGCCGCCCTGGTGTTCGAGGAGCGCTTCGAGCCGGGGGCCACCCTCGACCTGATCGAGCGCGAGCGGGTCACCCAGGTGCTGGGCTGGCCCCACATGGCCAAGGCGCTGGTCGACCACCCGAGCTTCGCGGACCGAGACCTGAGCTCGATCCGCGCCGGCAACGTGACCGCCCTGCTCCCGCAGGACCAGCAGGTGGACGCCGACGTGCCGAAGGCCAACTCGCTCGGCATGACCGAGACGCTCGGGCCCCACACCTTCTACCCGAAGGTGCCGCTGACCCCCGAGACCGAGGGCAGCTTCGGGATGTCGGTGCCCGGCGTCGAGCACAAGGTCGTGGACCCCTTCACCCTCGAGGACCTGCCGACCGGCCAGACCGGTGAGCTGTGGCTGCGGGGCTACTCGCTCATGGTCGGGCTCAACAAGCGCGAGCGCAGCGAGGTGTTCACCGCCGACGGCTGGTACCGCACGGGCGACGCCGGCCGCTTCGACGAGGAGGGCCACTTCTACTTCACCGGTCGGATGGGCGACCTCATCAAGTCGTCGGGGATGAACATCACGCCCCGCGAGGTGGAGATCGCGCTCGAGGAGCTGCCCGAGGTGACGCTCGCGTTCGTGACGGGCGTCGACCACCCCGACCGCGGCCAGGACGTGGTGGCGGCCGTGGCGCTGGCGGCCGGGGCCTCGCTCGATGCCGACGAGGCGCGTGCTCGGGTGAAGGAGCAGATCGCCAACTACATGGTGCCGCGCCACGTCGCCGTGTTCGCCAGCCAGACCGAGCTTCCGTGGCTGGATTCGGGCAAGGTGGACCGGCGACGCCTGGCCGCCATCCTCGAGGAGCGCTTCGGATGACGACCTTCGACCCGTACTCGGAGACGTTCTTCGAGGACCCGTGGGAGACGTACCGGTGGATGCGCGACGACGCCCCGGTCTTCCACCACGCCGAGCTCGGCTTCTACGCCGTGTCCCGGTACGAGGACTGCGTCGAGGTCCACCGCGACCACCGCACCTTCACGTCGACCATGGGGGTCACGCTCGACCAGCTGCGCAGCGTCGAGTTCGGCCAGGCCGTCGAGGCCGTCGGCTCGATGATCATGACCGATCCGCCCGACCACGAGCGGCTCCGCAAGCTGGTCAACCGGGCCTTCACACCCCGCCGCATCGCCGCGTGGGAGCCGGTGGTGGAGCGGGTGGTCGGCGGGTTCCTTGACGCCCTCGACGGCGCCGGATCCTTCGACGTGGTGGGCGACTTCTCCGGTCCCTTCCCCGTCGAGGTCATCTCGGAGATCCTCGGGATCCCCACCGCCGACCGCCAGCAGGTGCGGCACTGGACCGACAAGATGCTCGAGCGCGAGGTGGGCAACCCGTTCCCGCCCGACGCCGGCATCGAGGCGACCATCCTGCTCTTCGGGTACCTCCAGGATCTGGTGGCCGAGCGCCGGGCGCGCCCGCAGGACCACATGATCGACCACCTCATCGCCGCCGAGATGGTGCACGACGATGGCACGCTCGAGCGCCTCGACGACGTCGCGGTCTCTCGGTTCGTGGGCCTGCTCGCCGCGGCCGGGGCCGAGACCGTCACCAAGCTCGTCGGCAACGGGGTCATGACCTTCGCCGAGCACCCCGACGAGCTGGCTCGGCTCCAGGCCGATCCGTCGCTCGTGGGCCCGGCCGTCGACGAGGTGCTGCGGTGGCGGGCCCCGTCGCAGTACCAGGGCCGCTACTGCCGAGCCGACTGGGCGCGCCACGGCGTGACCGTGCCGGCGGGCAGCCCGATGCTGATCGTCACCGGCGCCGCCAACCGCGACCCGCGGGCCTACGACGAGCCCGACCGCTTCGACATCGGCCGGTTCGCCCCCGGTCGCACGGCGTCGATGGGGATCGCCTTCGGGCACGGCATCCACTACTGCATCGGGTCGCACCTGGCCCGGCTCGAGGGGGCCACCGCCTTCCGCGAGCTCTACCGTCGCTGGCCCGACCTCGCCGTCGACCTCGACGCCATCCGCTACGTCCACATGAGCAACGTCGCCGGGCCCTCGTCGGTCCCGGTGGCCGCCTGACCCCACCATCCCGAAGGGAACCCCATGGAGCTGAAGCCCGGCCTGCGCCTCGAGTCCGCCACCTGCGACACCCAGGTCGTGGTGGTCAAGGCGCCCAAGGACGTCGCCGACGTGGACGTGCGCTGCGGTGGCGAGCCGATGCGCGAGCTCGGCACCGGCGGCGACCGGCTCCCGATCACGGGCGAGGGCGATGCCACCCTGCTCGGCAAGCGCTACGAGGACGCCGAGCTCGGCCTCGAGCTGCTCTGCACCCAGGGCGGCGACGGCGCCCTGACGGTGGGCGATCAGCCCTTGCTGGTCAAGGGCGCCAAGCCCCTCCCGAGCAGCGACTGACCGGCGGGCCGACCTCGCCGCCCGGTCAGGGGGTGGGGCGGACCACCGTGAAGGCGAGCTGGCAGGCGGCGGCGAGCGGACCGTCGTGGCCGTCGTAGATGTCGACCCTCGTGACCACGGCGCGGCGGCCGCGGCGCAGGACGTGGCCGACGCCGAGGGCGGGCGAGGTCCGCACCGGCGCCAGGTAGTGGACCGTCAGGTCGGAGGTGAACACGATGCTCTGGGCGTCGAGCCCCTCCATCGCCATGCGCCCGCCCACGATGTCGGCGAAGGTGGCGATCAGCCCGCCCTGCAGCCCGCCGGTCGGGTTGGCGAGGGTCTCGTGCAGGTCGAGCTCGACCGCCAGGTCGGCGCCCTCGACCTCGACGTCGCGCATCTTCAGCGCGGAGAGCACGTGGCCGCCCTCGACGAGCAGCGCCTTGTGTCGCTCGATCGCGGCCGCCATGTCGACGGCGTCGGTCCCGCTCATCCGCCGGCCTCGCCGTGGTGCGGGTCGCGGAAGAAGGTCTCGGTGTCGGCGGCCAGGCCGTCGAAGAGCTCGGTGATCGGCGGGCCGTGGTCGATCGGGCGCTCGGCGCGCGTCGCCATGATCCCCTCGCGCTCGCGCAGGGCGAGCATGGACTCGCGCCGGCCCGAGTAGGCGATCGGCTGGCGCAGCATCCAGGCGATCCCCTCGGCGGCCACCTCGCACGGCTCCCAGCTGGAGCGGTCCATCCCGGGCGTGTTGGCGACGAAGCCCTCGGACGCCACCGGGATGTCGATGCGGAAGCAGTTCACGGCGATGCCGTCGGACTGCAGCTGCCGGGCCAGGTCGACCGTCAGGTGCTCGAGGCCGATCTTCGAGATGCCGTACGCCATCAGGCCAGGCACGGGGAGGAGCGCGGCCACCGACGACACGTTCAGGATGCGCCCGCCCCCGACGGCGCGGAGGTGGGGGACCGCGGCCTGGCACGCCACGAGCGGCGCGGTCAGGTTGATGGCCATCACCAGCTCGTGGCGCTTCCGCGGCAGGTCGAGGTCGCCGACGAAGGTGACGGCCGCGTTGTTGACCAGCACGTCGAGCCGCCCCAGCTCGCCGACGGTCGTCTCGACCATGGCCCGCACGTCGTCGGGGTCCGACAGGTCGGCGGGCACGGCGAGGGCCCGACCCCCGGCCTCGGAGATGCGGGCCACGGTCTCGTCGATCGTCCCCGGCGTGCGCTGGGGCGCCTCAGCGGTCGCTCGCGCCGCGCACGCCACGACGGCTCCCTCGGCGGCCAGGGCCTCGGCGACCGCCGCCCCGACGCCACGCGACGCCCCGGTGACGAGCGCGACCTTCCCGGCGAGGTCGTTCACGGCAGCACCTCGGCCATGGCCCGCACGGCGACGGTGGAGCGCAGGAGATCGTTCAGGTGGCTGCACGTGGAGGTGCCGGTGAAGTCGAGGCGCACCACCTCGGGCAGCTCGTCGACCGTCCGCCCGACGGCCCGTTGCGCGGACGCCAGGGCGCCGGGGCACTCGGGCCACGGCAGGGTGTGGGCGACGGCGTCGACCGCGGTGAACCGCAGGTCGGCGGGGTCGAGGGCGGCGGTCACGGTGTACTCGTGGAGCACGTCCTCGGGGCCGTCGGGGCCGAGGTGGCTGTCGCGGAAGTACACCTCCAGCGCCAGCTCGTCGGGGGAGGCCCGCCACAGGTCGAGGCGTCGCACCCGCCGCACCGTCCTTCGTTCCATCGGCGGGAGCTCGTGCCAGGCCAGCGGGTCGTCGTCGCTCGCGAGCGACGGCGCCGGAGGACCGACGGGGATCGGGAAGATCTCGGTCGCGTCGAGCGTGCCGATCATGGTGGCCCCATCGGCCCATCCGGCGCACAGGTCGCGCAGGCGCTCGGCGGCCTCCGGGGGGATGTTCCACTCGGGGTGCTCGCGCGTCAGCCCGTAGGTGGCGATGATCGCCGCGAGCGGCACGTCGTCGAGGAGCTGGTGGAGCACGCTGCCGCGAGCGCGGTGGTCGGGCACGAGCGCGACGGCCGCGGCCCGGAACCCGGAGCGGACGCCGACGCCGGTCATCTCCGCCAGCTGGGGCTCGGGCGGTTCGGCGACGAGCTCGGTGACGTTGCCGGTGCCGTCGGTGAGCAGCGTCAGCGAGGCGGCGTCGGGGACCGAGGCCTCGCCGTCGAGGTCGGTCACGAGGTCGCGGCCGCTGGCGCGAACCCGTCGCGGCTCGCCGAAGTCGTCCCAGCGCTCCTCGATCGCGGTCGTGCGCCGCACCGACCCCGGGCGTCGCGGCGGCGTCCCGGCCACCGGCTCCTGGGGACCGGTGGGCAGCGAGGCGACGAGGCGGGCCCGCTCCCCGGGCTGGAGGGTCACCGGTGCGCCCTCACGACGCCGGCATCGGGCGGATCATCGCCTCCTGGGCGAACGAGGCCACCAGCTGGTCGCCGGCGAACACGTCGCCGCGGCCGTAGGAGCGCCCGTGGGCCACCACCGGTGCCTGCTGCGAGACGAGCAGCCACCCGTCGACCCGGAACGGTCGGTGGAACCACAGCGTGTGCGACGTGACCGCGGTGTGGAGGGTGACGGTCGAGTCGGCCTGGCTCACGCCGTCGAAGGGGCGCAGGGCGGTGCCGATCAGGGTGAGGTCGGTGGCGTGGGCGAGCAGCGCCTGGTGCAGGGCCCGCTCGTCGCCGACCGGCGGCGTGCGCATCCACCAGCGCAGCTCGGCGGGTCCGGCGCTCCGATCGGCGATGTCGACCCCGTCGACCATCCGCGTCTCCCACGGCACCATGCCGAGGTCGGCGAGCACGGCGTCCTCGGGTGGGCCGGCGGGCGGTGGGGGGTCGTTGCGGTCGAGGCCATCCTCGTCGGCGTGCACCGACACCAGCGCGGCCGACACCACCTTGCCGTCCTGGTGGGCGACCACCTCGGTGGTGCCGAAGGTGCGGCCGGCCTGCAGCGGCGTCACCCGGTACTGCATCGGCTTGGCGGTGTCGCCCTCGCGAGGGAAGAGGACGTGCATCGACTTCACCGACTTGTCGGGGGTCGCCGTCGCCGCGGCGTGCAGGGCCTGGGCCAGGATCTGGCCGCCGAACACCCGGTGGTAGCCGATGTCGAGGTTGGCGCCCTCCAGGCCGTCGTCGCCCTCGGCGAGGGTCAAGCAGGCGACGAGGTCGTCGAGGTCGAAGGCCATCAGGCCGGTCCTCCCGTCGAGGCCGAGGTGCTCAGGTCGGCGAGCACGGCGCGCCGCAGGAGCTTGCCGGTGTCGGTGTGGGGCAGCTCGGCGCGCACGACGATGCGATCGGGCGTCTTGGAGGAGCGGAGGTGCTCGCGGCAGTGGGCCCGCAGGGCGTCGCCGTCGAGGTCCCCCGCGTCGGGGCGCAGCACGACCGCGGCCTCGATCCGCTGGCCCCACTCGTCGTCGGGCACGCCGACCACCGCCGCGTCGGCCACGCCGGGGTGGGCGAGGAGCACGTCCTCGATCTCGGCGGGGGCGATGTTCTCGCCGCCTCGGATGATGGTGTCGTCCGACCGGCCCTCGATGAACAGGTAGCCCTCGTCGTCGAACCAGCCGCGGTCGCGGGTGGGGAACCAGCCGTCCTCGTCGGTGACGGCGCCCTTGCCGAGGTACTCGCCGGAGATCTGCTCGCCCCGGCACCAGATCTCGCCGTCGCGGATCTCGACCTCCACGCCCGGGATGATGCGCCCAGCCGAGCCCAGCCGCAGCCGGGCCGCTTCGTCGCCCGCCATGGCCGCCCGATGGTCGTCGGGCGTGAGCACGGCGAGGGTCGACGACGTCTCGGTGAGGCCGTAGGCGTTGACGAAGCCGGCGTCGCCGAACGCGTCGAGGGCCTTCTCGAGCACGGTGATCGGCATGCGCGCCCCGCCGTAGGACAGCGACCGGATCGTCGGGCAGTCCGCCGGGGCGCCGTCGAGGGCGTCGACCACGCGGGCCAGCATGGTGGGCACCAGGAAGGCGTGGGTGACCGACTCCGATCGGACGGTGTCGAGCCAGCCCTGCGGCGTGAACCGGGGCAGGTACACGATCCGACGGGTCGAGTAGAGGCTGGTGATCGTGTTCGCCACGCCGGCGATGTGGTACGGCGGCACGGTCACGAGGGCGACGGCGTCGTCCTCGGCGGAGGCGAACTCGATCGAGGTGATCACGTAGGCGGCCAGGTGGCGGTGGCGCAGCACCACGGCCTTGGGCTCCGAGGTCGTGCCCGACGTGTAGAGCAGCACGGCGATGTCGTCGCCGTCGGTGGTGCTCGGCTCGAGCTCGTCGGCGGCCGGACCCTCGGCCGTGGCTTCGAGCAGCCCGTCCAGGTCGAGCACCTCCACGGCGTCGACGCCCAGGGAACGCACCCGTTCGACGTCGTCGGTGACGACCAGCAGGCCCGGGTGCTTGGCGAGCAGCGCCCCCAGCTGTTCGTCGGAGAGCCGGTAGTTCAACGGGATGAACGGCACCCCCGCCCACGCCGAGGCGAAGATGGCCACCGGGAACGCGAGGTCGGTGGTCCCCAGGTAGGCGACCGCCTGCGCCCCTCGATCGGCGATCCGCGCCCCGCCCCGGGCGGACCGGTCGAGCAGCTCCTGGTAGGTCAGGCCGCGTGCCTCGGTCCCCACCCCGAGGCGGAACCCGAAGGCGCCCGCCACCATCTCGAGCAGCATCACAAGGGTCATCGGCCGTCCTCCCGAACGAGCAGCATCGATCCGGCGACGGGCCCGCCGCCGTTGGCCACGGCGGCCACCTCGCAGCGGCCCGGCACCTGGCGGTCGCCGGCCTCGCCGCGCAGCTGGAGCACGGCCTCGTGGATGAAGCCGAAGCCGTGCAGGCGGCCGGCCGAGAGCTGGCCACCGTGGGTGTTGACCGGCAGCTCGCCGTCGAGGGCGATCCGCCCGCCACCGTCGATGAAGGGCCCGGACTCGCCGGGGCCGCAGAACCCCAGAGCCTCCAGCCAGACCATGGCGAGGAACGAGAAGCCGTCGTAGAGCTCCGCCACGTCGACGTCGGCGGGCGTGAGCGAGGTGCGCTCCCAGAGCATGGCGCCGGCGTCGCGGGCGGCCATGGTGGTCATGTCGTCGAACTGGTCCCACGACGGGCGGCCCCGCAGCGCGGTGCCCACCGCCTCGACTCGGGCCACCGGGTGGTCGACGGAAGCGCCGTGCGAGGGCCGCGACACGACGATGGCCGTCGAACCGTCGACCGGGGCGTCGCAGTCGAACAGGTGGAACGGGGTGGTGATCATCCGGGACGCGAAGTAGTCGTCGAGGGTGATCGGCTCGCGGTACACCGCCTTGGGGTTGCGGCCCGCGTTGGTCCGGCCGTTGAGCGCGATCTGGGCGAGCTGCTCGGGGGTGGTGCCGAACTCGTGCATGTGCCGGTGGCAGTTCATCGCCAGCCAGTTCGCCGCCGAGTAGGCGCGCATCGGGATCGACCACTGCAGCGACCCACCCATCTTCGGGGCGCCGCCCCCGCCGGAGAGGCCGATGCCCTCGCGCCCGGCCGCCTGGGCGGAGGACTCGGTGACGGTCCGGTACACGAGCACGTGGTTCGCCAGCCCGGCCTGCACGGCGACCACGGCGTCGACGACCGCCGAGAGCTGGGCCGGCCCCTCGATCCCGCCTCGGTGCCAGCTCAGCTCCAGCCGGAGGGCGTCGTGGACGTCGGGCGAGCCGGGGCCGGAGAACCCGGGCGGGCCGCCGGGGAAGGCGCCGGGGTAGGTGGCCAGGCCATCGATGTCGGCGACGGTGAGCCCGGCGTCGGCGATGGCCTCGAGGGCGGCATCGATGGTGAGGTCGAGCCCGCTGCGCCCGAGGCGGCGCCCGACGTCGGACTGGCCGATGCCCGAGATGATCGCGTCCATCACGGCGCCTCGGGCTCGAACAGCGGGAAGAAGATCCCGTCGCGCTCCTCGAAGGCGACCTGCACTCGCATGCCGATCTCGATGGCGTCGTCGGCCGCCCCCACCAGGTTCGAGGTGAGGCGCAGGCCGGGCTGCTCGTCGAGCTCGACCAGCACGATGTTCCAGGGCTCGGGCGAGCCGTCCCACGGGTGGTGGTTGATGGTGAACGACCACACCTGCCCCCGGCCGCTCACCGGCTCGGACGCCACGTCGCGCCCGCCGCACGAGGGGCAGTACGGCGCCGGCGGGTGGAGCCAGTACCCGCACGCCTGGCAGCGCAGGAACCGGAGCCGACCGTCGGCACCGGAGGTCCAGAAAAAGCGGTTGTCGTCGTCGAGCGCGGGCAGCACCCGGAAGGGAGCGTCGGTCACGGAGCTACGACGCCGCCTTCTCGGCGGCGACGTCCTCGGCCTGCTTGGCCATCCGCTCGGCGAGGGTGAGCGCGGTGACGATGCCCTCGTCCTGGAACTTCGGGATGCCGAACGCCTTGGGGGCGGTGTCCACGTCGGTGGCCTTGGCGCGCAGGGCGCCCACCGTCGCCTCCTCCCGGGGGATGTGGGCGAAGGGGTCGTAGGAGAAGTTCCGCATGGCGTTGAGGTGGGTGATCCGGTCGATGTCGGCATCGGGCAGGCCGTCGAGGTAGCGCATGGCCGCCTCGGGCGCCTCGGGCCACGTCGAGTCCGAGTGGGGGTAGTCGCACTCCCAGTGGACGTGGTCCAGGTTGAGGTGGTGGCGCACCTCCATGCCCACCGCATCGTCGATGAAGCACGTGAGGATGTGTTCGTTGAACACCTCGCTCGGGAGCTGATCGCCGAAGTCCTGGTTCGTCCACGCCTTGTGGTGCCGGTAGACGTAGTCGATCCGCTCGAGGAAGTACGGCACCCAGCCGATGCCGCCCTCGCTGAGGGCGATGCGCAGGTTCGGGAACTTGCGGAACACCGGCGACCAGATGAGGTCGGCCGCGCACTGGACGATGTTCATCGGCTGCAGGGTGATCATGGTGTCGATGGGAGCGTCCATCGCCGTGATCACCGTGGTGGACGACGACCCGATGTGGAGGCAGATCACCGTGCCGGTCTCCTCGCAGGCGGCGAGGAACGGGTCCCAGTGGTCGCTGTGCCAGCTCGGGTGGTGCAGCTTCTCGGGGTTCTCCGAGAAGGTCACGGCGTGGCAGCCCTTCGCCGCCATCCGCCGCACCTCGTCGGCCATGGCCTGCGGGTCCCACACGGGCGGCACGGCGAGCGGGATCATCCGGCCCGGGTAGGTGCCGCACCAGTCCTCGACGTGCCAGTCGTTGTAGGCCTGGAGCAGCTCGAGGGCGATGTCCTTGTCGTCCATCGTCGAGAAGAGCTGGCCGCAGAACCCGGTCATCGACGGGAAGTTGAGCGAGCCGAGCACGCCGTTGGCGTCCATGTCGCGGATGCGCTCGTGGATGTCGTAGCAACCGGGCCGCATCTGGTCGAAGGCCAGCGGGTCGAGCCCGTACTCCTCGGGCACCCGGCCGACGACGGCGTTGAGCCCGACGTTGGGGAGCGAGGTGCCCTCGAACATCCACACCTCGCGGCCGGAGCTGAGCACCTCGAGCTTCGGCGCCCGCTCGTCGGCCCGCTTGCTCAGGCGGCCGTCGAAGAGGCCGGGGGGCTCGACCACGTGGTCGTCGACGCTCACCAGGATCAGATCGTCGACCTGCATGTTCCCCCTGTCCGCCCCTGGGGGCGCGAATGTGACGTAGTTGTTAGATTACCGCGATGGCCGACCACCCGCTCGCTGTTCGGCCCGCCGTGGTCGGTGCGCCGGCGGTCGTCGGTGGGCCGGCCGCTGCCGCGGGGAGCGGTCGCTAGCGTGCCGTCGATGGACCCGGGCATCGTCCGCCGACCGCCCTTCGGCACCAACCCGTCCGTGGGCGAGCGGGGGAGCGACACCCGGCGTCGGGTGCTCGCCTCGGCGCTCGAGCTCTTCGCCGAGGTGCCCTACCCCGAGGCCCGGGTGGAGCAGATCACCGAGCGGGCCGGCTGCTCGCGGCCGGCGTTCTACCAGTACTTCTCCTCCAAGGAGGACGTGTTCTGGACCCTCGCCACCGAGCTCGGCGAGGAGATGGTGGCGCTCGCCGACGGCCTCGGGCCCGTGGGCCCCGACGAGGAGGGCCTGGCGCAGCTCACCGCCTGGGTCGACGACTTCATGGCGCTCCACGAGCGGTGGGCCCCCGTGTTCGCCGCCTTCCCGGAGGTGACCCGTGGCGATCGGGCCACGGTGAGCCGGACCGGTTCGATCGCCGATCACAGCGCCCGGCGGCTCGTCGGCGCGTTCGGGCTCCCGCGCACCGCGGCCAACCAGCGCACGGCCAGCAGCCTCGTCGGCGTGCTCATCCGCTGCTCCTTCTACGCCGAGGCCGCGCCCGAGGGCATGAGCCGGCGCCCGCTGGTGCTCGGCGTCGCCCGCCTCGTGCACCGGGTGCTCGGCGGGCCGGTCGAGGGCGTGAACTTCAAGCGCGACCGCACCTCGGGGCGACGGCGGGTCCGGATCGTGGCGCCGGTGCAGCCCACGGGCGCCGACGGCCTCCGGGCGCGGGGCGAGGCCACGCGACGTCGGCTCCTCGCCGCCGGCGCCGAGGTCCTGCCCCGGCGCGGCTACCACGACGTGCGCGTCGACGACATCGTCGAGGTGGCCGGGGTCAGCCACGGCACCTTCTATCGGTACTTCCAGGGCAAGGACGACTTCTTCCGGGCGCTGGGCGAGGAGGCCTCGGGCCCGCTCATCGACCTCATCGAGCGCCTCGACCTCGACGGCACCGACGCCGAGCTGCGGGCCTGGCTCGACGAGTGGTTCGCCGCCTACGAGGCCCATGGCGGGATCATCTCCACCTGGCAGGACATGCAGACCAGCCCCGAGCTGCGCGACTTCTCGCTGCAGGTGGCGGCCTCGGTCTTCACCCGCCTGGAGAAGCTGCTCGACCAGCGCGACTTCGGCCACCCGCAGGTGGCGGCGTCGATGCTGCTCGCCCTGCTCGAACGGGCGCCGTACCGGGTGCACACCCTCGGCTTCTCGAAGCGCGACGCGGAGATGGACTCGACGGCGCTCATCCTGCGTCGGGGCTTCCTCGGGCGCGAGGGCTGAGCTCGTGGACCTGGAGTTCACCGACGACCAGCTCGGGCTGCGCGACGCGGCGCGCTCGGTGCTCGCCGACGCCTGCCCCCCGTCGCTGGTGCGCTCGATCTTCGACGGCGAGGCAAGCGGCGACGAGCTCTGGATCACCCTCCGCTCGCTCGACTGGCCGGCGCTGGGGGTGGCGGCCGAGCACGGCGGGCTCGGCGCCGGGTTCGTCGAGGTCGGGATCGTGGTGGAGGAGCTCGGTCGAGTGGTCGCCCCCGGCCCGTTCCTCGCCACGGTCACCCAGTTCGCCGCGGCCGTGGCGGCGTGCGGCTCGTCGTTCCGCCTCGCCGACGTGGCGCTGGGCCAGGTGACCGGCACCCTCGCCCTGGCGGAGCGGGGGCGGTGGGAGCCCGCTGCCATCGCGTGCACCGCCGAGGCCGACGGGGCCCGGTGGCGGTTGCGGGGCACCAAGTCGCACGTCGTCGACGGGGCCACCGCCGAGGAGCTCGTGGTGGTCGCCCGAGGCTCGGCCGGCCTCGGCGTGTTCGCGGTGCCGGGCGCCTCGGTCTCGGCGAGCTCGCCGGTCGTGGTCGACCCGACCCTCCCGGCGGTGGCCGTCGAGCTCGACGACGTGCTGGTCGAGGGGGAGCGGGTCCTGCTCGAACCCGGCGATCCCGCGGTCGACGCCGCCGTGGCTCGGATGCTCGACGAGGCGACCGCGGCGCTCGCGCTCTCCACGGTCGCCACCTGTCGGGCGATCTTCGAGGTCACCTTGCAGTACGCCAAGGACCGCCACCAGTTCGGCAAGCCGATCGGCTCGTTCCAGGCCATCAAGCACCGACTCGCGGACTGCTACCTCGCCGTCGAGCGGGCCACCGCCCTCGCGTACTTCGCCGCCCTCACGGTGGCCGACGACGATCCCCGCCGCCCGCTGGCGGTGGCGATGGCCAAGTCCGCAGCCGGAGAGTGCGCGTCGCTCCTCACCCGCGACGGCCTCCAGCTGCACGGCGGCATCGGCTTCACCTGGGAGCACGACCTCCACCTCCTGCTCAAGCGGGCGGTGGCGGGCGAGCTGCTGTTCGGCTCGGCCACCGTCCACCGAGTTCGCCTCGCCGAGCAGCTCGGGCTGGGACCCGATCCACGGGAGGGCGTGGCGTGAAGCTGCAGGACGACCCGTCGGTGGAGGCCTTCCGCGCCGAGCTGCTGAGCTGGCTCGCGGCGAACCGGCCCACGCCCGAGGAGATGGCGGCCGACCCGTCGGTGTCGACGGGCCACGCCCCGGCGTGGGCGCGCCGCTGGACCCGGACCATGTTCGACGCCGGGTGGCTCGTGCCCGGGTGGCCGCCGGAGCTCGGCGGGCGCGGCGCCGGTCCCGTGGAGACGCTGGTGTACCTCGAGGAGCTGGCCCGGGCACGGGTGCCGCGCACCACGAACGTGCAGGGCCTCGGGATCGTGGCGCCATCGATCATCGACTACGGCACCCCCGAGCAGGTGCGCGACTTCGCCATGCCGATCCTCCACGGCGAGGCCACGGCCTGCCTCGGCATGAGCGAGCCCGATGCGGGCTCCGATCTGGCGGCGCTGAAGACCCGGGCCGTGCTCGAGGGCGACGCCGAGACGGGGGAGTGGGTGATCGACGGCCAGAAGGTGTGGACGTCGGGCGCGAACTTCGCCGACTTCTGCTTCCTGTTCTGCCGCACCGAGCCCGACCAGCCCAAGCACAAGGGGATCTCGATCCTCCTCGTGCCGATGTCCACGCCGGGGATCACGGTGCGGCCGCTGCCCGAGATCGTCCATCCCGAGGACCCCGACCTCAACGAGGTGTTCTTCGACTCGGTGCGCGTGCCCGCCGCCAACCTGGTGGGCGAGCGGGGGAACGGGTGGGCGATGGCGAACGGCTCGCTCGCCCACGAGCGCGGCATGGTCTGGGTGGGCGCGGTGATGGGCCTCGATGCGACCGGCTGCGAAGCGGAGCGCTTCGATC
>ERZ795053.3390-NODE-3390-length-18167-cov-22.816199_pt1 | contig 18167 bp, 7 predicted proteins | sample MGYA00375137_ERZ795053 | MGnify/ENA primary metagenome ERZ795053 (study PRJEB30182, sample SAMN05720284) | activated sludge metagenome | isolation source: Anaerobic digester | place: Hong Kong | collected 2014-12-17 ...
CGATGCGAAAGAAATCCTTGAAGCCCGGCACGCCCACGTAATCCCACTGCGGCGGGCCAAAATAGAGAATCGCCGCAATGATCGATGCAAAGATCACCTGGAACGAACTCTTCATGCGCGGGCTCATGCCCTCGCCCTTGCCGCGGATGCCCTTGATGCCCTGCCAGTCGTCCACGGCGCCCAGCAAGGCGTGCGAGCCCAGGCAGAAGAAGAGCAGCAACGTGCTCTGGCCAATGGCGTTCATACCCAGCAGGTCGACAAAGTTCAGCATGCCCGTGATGACGAGCACCGGCACCACAAAAAGCATGCCGCCCATCGTCGGCGTCCCGGTCTTGAACTGGTGGCTGCCGGGCTGATCGATGCGTATCTGCTTGCCGATCCCTTTGCGCCGCAGAAAGCCAATGAGCGGGCGACCCCACACGGCTGCAAAGAAAAAGCTGACGGCGCCCAGGGCCAGGGCATACGCCATGCCTGGTTCGAGTGGGTTATCCATCAGCCGGCTCCTGCCACCTGGTGCTCTTGCGCGTCACCTCCCATTTCCGTACCGGCTGCATCCACCGTGATTTCGGCCACGATCGTGTCCATCCCCACGGCGCGGCTGCCCTTGACGAGCACCAGGTCGTCGCCATGGATGATCTGCCGCAGCAAGTCCACCGCTTCCTCGTGCGACGCCAGGCTGTGCACCATCTCCGGCGCAAACCCGGCGCCGCGCGCCTCATCGGCAATTGCGCTGCCCAGGCGCCCAACCGTGATCAGCAATTCGACGACATCGGCCGCACGGCGCCCGACGATCTTGTGCGCCTCGTCCTCATAGCTGCCCAGTTCGCGCATGTCGCCCAGCACCGCCACGCGCCGCCCGCGTGCCTTCGGCTCGATGTCGGCTAGCAGGTTCAGCGCGGCGATGGTGCTCACCGGGCTGGCGTTGTAGGTATCGTCGATGATGGTGCTGCCGTTGATGCCCCGCACCGCCACAAGGCGCAGTTGGCCGGCCTGCGCCTGCAAGCCCGGAACGATCTCCTCCCAGCCCAGCCCTTCGGCCAGGCCGGCGGCTGCCGCACAGAGAGCCGTGTGAACGCTGTGGCGCCCCAGCAGCGGGATCTTCACGTGAATCGAGTCGACCTTCTGCGAATTCGGCCGGCGGTAGTGGAAACGGAAGCGAATGCCTTCCATCCCCATGCCCTGAATTTCGTCCACCCACAGATCGGCGTCGGGCGTCAGTCCGTAGCGAATGATGCGCGCCCCGGTGAGTGAGGCCATGGCGCGCACGCGCTCGTCGTCCCAGTTCAAGATCGCCACGCCGCCGCTGTCGGCATCCGGCAGCGCCCGCACCAGCTCGGATTTGGCCTCGGCGATGCGCTCGATGGTGCCCAGGCGGCTCAGGTGGCTCGGCCCCACGTTGGTGACGATGCCGACGTGCGGGCGCGCCAGCAGGCAGAGGCGATCGATCTCGCCCAGGCCGTACATGCCCATCTCCAGCACGGTGCGTTGGTGGCTGTGATTCAAGCCGAGCAGCGCCAGCGGCAGCCCCTGCTCGCTGTTCAGATTGCCAGGCGAGGCATGGGTCACAAAGCGGCGGCGCATGACGTTGGCCGTCAGTTCCTTGGTGCTGGTCTTGCCGACGCTGCCCGTGATCCCGATGACGCGCAGGGCCGGGTCGGTGCGATGCGCGCGCTGAAAAGCGCCGACCTTTTGCAGCGCCTGCACGCTCTCGTCCACGATGTAGGCAATCGGCGCGCCGGGCTGGTACTCCTGCGGCAACTCGGCGGAGATGGCCCAGCGCCCGCGCGTGCAGTCGACGATGGCGGCGCCGGCCGCGCGTGCCGCCGCGCGCCCGTGCTCCTCGGCGATGATCGCCTGCGCGCCGTTTGCCAGGGCGGCACCCAGGTACGCATGACCGTCGGTGTTCGCCCCGACCAGTGCGACGAACAGGTCACCCGGGCGAACATCGCGGCTGTCCAGCGCAGCGTGGGCGATGGGCGTCGCCGGCAGCGCCATGGGCGGGATCTCGCCGGTCAGCGCAGTCCACAGGGTATGTTGCGTAATCGCAGTCGTCGTGTAAGGTCGTTCAGCCACAAATCGCTCGCAGAGTCTAGTTCGACGCTACCTGGCCCAACCGCACTTGGTCGGGCGGGATGTTGTAATAGTAGAAAAGTCGCCGCGCCACACGCGAGAACGCCGGAGCAGCCGTATAGCTCGCCCACCGGCTGATGTTCGGATCCGGCCGGTCCAGCTTGACCAGGATCACGAAGCGTGGGTCGTCGGCAGGCGCATAACCGGCGAAGGTCACGATGGTTTCATCCTCGGTGTAACCCTCTTCGGTCGGAATCTGTGCGGTACCGCTCTTGCCGGCAATGCGATAGCCGGGCACCGCCGCCGCCGAGTTGCCGTCGGTCACGATGTTGACCAGGATGTCGGTCAACGCCTTGGCCGTCTCCGGCCGGATCGTTGTGCCCAGCACGGTGGGCTCGGTGAACTGGACCTGGCCATCCAAGACGCGCGCCTTGACGATGTAGGGCCGCATCAGCTTGCCGCCGTTGGCAATCGACGCGATGGCGTTGGCCATCTGGATCGGCGTCACCGCCAGCCCCTGGCCAAAGCTGTTCGTACCAAGGTCGGACAAACTCCAGTCCAGCGTCCCCGGCCGCTTGATCAGACCGTAGACCTCATCAGCCAGGTCGACCTCGGTTACCTGCCCGAAGCCGAAGCGCTCCAGATACTGGTAGAACTGTTTCTGCCCAAGCATCAGCGCCCACTGCGCCGTAATCACATTCAGCGAGCGCGCCAGCGCCTCGGTCATATCCACCACGCCGTGAGCCACGCGGTCGCTGTTCAGAATCACGCGCTGGCCGACGGCAATCGAACCGGTATCGGTCAGCGTCTGTGTCGGCGTGACGACGCCGGAATCGAGCGCAGCGGCGGCCGTGATCATCTTGAAGACCGAGCCCGGCTCGTACTGCGCGCTGATTGCAGTATTCTGCACGGCGGCCATGTCCGCCTTGGACAGATCGTTGGGATCGAACGTCGGTGAGTTGGCCATTGCCAGGATCTCGCCGGTCCTGGGATCCATCACGATGATGGTGCCGGACTGGGCGCGAAACTGCGTAAGCGCCCACTGCAACTCCTCTTCGGCGATCCATTGCACGTTGCGATCCAGCGTCAGGATGAGATCCTTGCCCGCCACCGAAGGCAGAAAGCGTCGAACATCGGCCGGCAGTTCCGACAGCTTGCTGAAGGAGCGGCCTGTCAGCCCGACGCCATCGCGCTTCCGCAAATACTGATCGTAATAGTCTTCAATACCGCTGACGCCCTGCGTCCACGCGGCATCGCCCAGGATCGCCAACGAGCCGACCACCTGCGCGCCGACCGCGCGCTCCGGATAGTAGCGCTGTGGCGTCGGCGTCAGCGTGACGTTGAGCAATGGGTGAACGCCCGATTCTTCGGCCAGGATAGCCTGCTCTTCCAGAATGCGCCGGCCCGCTTCCAGACTGATTGCAGGCGCAAGGCGTACAAACTTGAGGTCGGCATAGGTGCTGAGCAGGTTGAATGTCTCAGCAGCAGGGATGCCGGCCAGTTCCTCCAACAGGCGGGCAGCCTCCATGCGTTCCTCTTCCGACCGGAAATAGGATGGCGTCGCCGAAACCTCGTAGGAGAAGCGATCGGCCGCCAGGAGCGCTCCGTTGCGATCGACGATGTTGCCGCGCGGCGATTCGCCCTGGTGGGCCTGTCCGGGCGGCCGCGCCTGCCCGTACTGGATGATCTGGTGCACAAACAGGGGCACGACGACCAGGATCGCCAGGGCGCCAAAGCCAAAGACAAGCATCCAGAAGCGCCACACATCACGCTTCTGGATGGACTCGAGTGTCACAGTATGTTGCTCACTCATGGCCTGCGGCGCTGCAGAACGAGTGGGTTCCGGCACCGCAGCGGTCATGGCACCCATCGCTCCCTGATGCCGTCGGCAAAGCGGGCAATGCTCTGCTGCGCTTGCGCCGAGACATCTTGCAGCCAGGTGCCCGCTGCGCTCAGCGCACGCCCGGCCGCATCGAGCGGGCCGGTGGCAGGCGGCGCCGCGCCCGATGACTCCTGTGGGGCGAGGGCGACCGGCGGAAGCGAATCCTGCCCCAGCCCAGGAATCGTCGTAGCGGCGACTTCGTCGCGTCGAACGTAGACCCGATCCGTGGCCGGCTTGTAGCCCTGCTGGAGCGCCGCCCGCAAAACCCGGTCCAACGTCGAACTCCTGGCAATGGCGTAGACCAGCTCACTATTCTCGCGCTCGATGCGCTGCTGCTGAGCCGCCAACGTCCGCAACTCGGCGCGCGCCTCGGCGATTCGCACCGAGTACCAGACCTGGACGATCATCCCGCCGGCGATGACCAGCACGATGACCAGGAATAGCAAATACTGCCGAGAAGTCTCGGGCAACCACAACAATTCCTGCAGCACATCGGACCAACGTCGGTTCAATGTTTGCTGCAGCGACTCTCGGATATCAGCCGGAACGGCCGGCGGTATACTGGTGCGCTGTAGCATAACGGTACCAAACAAATCGATGCGGTTTGATGATTGTGTCAGGTTGTAGTAGGGGCGACGCATGCGTCGCCCCTACACTACGGAGAGCTACGGAGAGCCCCCGATTTAGTGATTCGCGATGGGTGGTGTGAGGGAGGGCCAGTAGCTCACTTGTCACACATCACGGTTCACCCTAGATTAAGGCAGTTTCTCGGCCACTCGGAGCTTAGCCGATCGACTGCGTGGGTTGCGGCTTACCTCATCTTCGCCGGCCACAGCCGGTTTCTTGGTGAGGATCCGCAGGGTCGGTTGCCGGTCGAATCCGCCGTGCAACCTGGTCGGGTCGGGGACGTAGCTTCTCGCCTCGTTCTGCATCCATTGCTTCACGATGCGATCCTCGAGGCTGTGGAAGCTGATCACAGCCAATCGCCCGCCCGGTTTCAGCAGTCGCAACGCCTGAGGCAGAGCCTCTTCCAGTTGCTGCAACTCCTGGTTCACCACGATTCTTAGTGCTTGAAAGGTGCGTGTTGCCGGATGAATCCGGCTGCCGCGGCGTCCGCCCACGGCCTGTTCAACCGCTTCCGCCAACTGTGCCGTCGTGGCAAAGGGGCGGTGCTTGACGAGATAGCGAGCGATGCGCCGGCTCTGCTGTTCCTCGCCGTACCGGTAAATCACATCGGCCAACGCCTCTTCGTCCCAGTCATTGACCACATCGGCAGCACTGAATGTCTGCGTCGGATCGAAGCGCATGTCGAGCGGGCCGGCCTGCAAGAATGAGAACCCCCGCTCCGACGTCTGCAACTGGAAGCTGCTTACACCCAGATCGAACAACACACCATCGACCGGAGAAAAGCCATTGTCCGCCGCCACCTTCTCCAGGTGACCAAATGGCGCTGCGCTCAACAACAGCCGCCCGGCAGCAATTGCGTCGGCCTGCGATTCGGAAACCCGCCTGATGGCGGCCGGGTCAGCGTCGATGCCGAGCACCCTGCCATCCGGCGCCGACTTTGCCAGCAAGGCGGCGGTATGTCCGCCACCGCCGAGCGTGCAGTCAACGAACCACATACCGGCCTTGACCCGGAGCCCTCGCAAAACCTCATCGAGCAGCACCGGAACATGGTGGGCGCCGGTCGGATCCGCAGCGACATCTGGATAGTCGCCCATTTGCTATAGACTTAATGTGCTGAAAAAATCACTTCCAAAGTCGGCATTTCCTGATTCGGAGAGCACTTTCTGTTCCCATGTCTCCGGGCGCCACAACTCAACGAACTTGTTCATGCCCGCTACCACGACGTCGGCATCAATCCCGGCATGGTCGCGCAACCGTTGACTCAACAGAATTCGCCCCTGTCCATCAGGCTGGAGGTCTTCGGCAGCGCTGAAGAATGCTCGCCGAAATGCAGCCGAGCGGGGGTCTGTGAGAGGCAATGCACTTACTTTCTCAGCCAGTCGCTCCCATTCATCTTGTGGGAATAAGAACAAACATTTCTCTGAAGGGTTACGCGTCACCACCAACCCGCTGACCAGTGCGTTCCGGTACTTAGCCGGAATAGTCAGTCGCCCTTTCGCATCGAGGCTGTGGGTGTACTCCCCTAGAAACATTGTGTCTGCGCCGTTGTATGTGCAACCCGTTGCCCGACGACTGTTGATCCTCTGAACAATCCTTTCGGGCCGTAATGGTGATGCGCAATGCGTAGACTCATACCTGGTGCGGCAAGTATGTACGCATTACGCACCACACATTACAAAAAACACCCCGAACAACAGGTAACTCACTTATCCCAAATGGGCGGCGAGTCGAGCGATTTCCCCACTTTTCCCGCCACCAAGAGGTAATCCGCAACATTTTGCCCCACATTACCCCATTTCGTCCCACATTATAGAACAAAAATGCGGCGTTGTCTAGTAGGAGTTTTGACGGGTTTCAATATTCAGTTTGGGAAAAGTTGGGATATCCCGCCCAGGCCAGCCTTCCCGGAGGCGGGATGCGCAGCGCGACTGGGAGCCAGCGGCGGCAAAACGACGGCCATTCGTCCAGTAATTGTAATGCTTAATACAGTTATCCGGGACGAGTTGGGCTTGAATGGTGATTTGAGCTGCGCCGGCAGAAACTGTCGAAATCAGGGATGGCGTCCCACAAATTCGTTGCGACTTCTTTCCCTGTCGGATTTGACAAGCAGGCACAGATGGAGTAGCCTTCATCGTTACGGCATGCATCTTGTTGGGTGCATTGGCGACGGAAATAGGCTATTTAGATCGTAGGAGTTCAGGTGAGCAGCGGAGATGGAAGCAAGCAGTCGTAAGCACATCTCCACGGTTCACCTGTTTTGATTTGTACAGTTGAAATACGTCTGAAACATTTGTGTCGAGTTCAAGACACCAGGATGTAGACAGATCAGCCGCCGCAGTGGTGCGGTGGAGCAATCTGTCTGCCTGGGTGTCTTATTGTCATTTTCAGGCCAATCAAGGAGCTGGATTACATGACCCCATCCGCAAACGGAACCGGTGTGTTCACCCAGGGATCGCGCGTGCGCCGCAAGAATTATGCGCGGACGCCCGCCGTGCTCGATTTGCCACGCCTGACGGAAGTTCAACTCCGCAGTTTTGAATGGTTCAAAACGGAAGGGCTGCGGGAACTGCTGACCGAGATCACGCCCATTGTCAGCTTTAACAAGACATTGGAATTGCATTTCGGCGGGTCCAAGCTTTTCACGCTTGGCAACAGTTTCATCGGTGAATTGGACAGCGGGAAACTATCCCCCGCATTAGTCGAGGAATTCAAAAAGCAAGGGACTGCACTCACGTCACAAGCCAGGGTGCGCGTCGAAATTACCGGCGCCCAGTGGTGGATCGTTGACGTCGGCGGCCAGTACTGGATAGAGGTCGACGCGGAGAGCCGCGCGCTCAACGTCTACTGCGACTTCTATTTCGGCCAGCCCAAATACCCGGAAGATGAATGCCGCGAGCGCGACAATACGTTTGCCGCGCCGTTGTGGGTCAAGGTGCGACTGGTCAACAAGGAAACGGGCGAGGTAAGTCAACAGGAAGTCTTTATGGGTGACTTCCCGCTGATGACCGACTCGGCTACCTTTATTATTAATGGTAGCGAGCGCGTCGTCGTCAGCCAGTTGATCCGCTCGCCGGGTGTCTACTTTACCGTGGAGCCCGACCGCTCCACCGGCCGCGACCTGGCCGGCGCCAAGCTGATTCCCAGCCGCGGCGCATGGCTCGAGTTCGAGACCAGCAAGCGCGACATTGTCAGCGTCAAGGTCGACCGCAAGCGCAAGCTGCCGGTCACCATCCTGTTGCGCGCCATCGGATTTGGCACGGACGACGAAATCCGCGCGCTGTTTACCGACGTCGACAACAACATCGACCACCCCTACATCGAATCGACGCTGGAGCGCGACACCACCAGCAACCCGACCACCGACTCGAAGAAGGGTGAAGAAGACGCGCTGCTCGAGTTCTACAAGAAACTGCGCCCCGGCGACCCGCCGACGCTGGACAACGCCCAGAACTTCGTGCAGAACCTCTTCTTCTCGCCGCGTCGCTACGATCTGGGCAAGGTTGGCCGCTACAAGCTCAACCGCCGCCTTGGGGTCGATGTCAGCAACTCGGACGGTAAGGCGCGCATCTTGACCAACGACGATCTGATCGCCGTCATCAAGCGCATTGTCCAGATCAACAACGGCGAAGGGCGCCCCGACGACATCGACCACCTGGGCAACCGCCGCGTCAAGACCGTCGGCGAGTTGATCCAGAATCAGCTTCGCATCGGCCTGCTGCGCATGGAACGCGTGGTCCGCGAGCGCATGTCCATCCGCGACCCCGACCAGGTGACGCCGCTGAGCCTCCTCAACATCCGCCCGGTCGTGGCAGCGACGCGTGAGTTCTTTGGCGGCAGCCAGCTCAGCCAGTTCATGGATCAGACCAACCCGCTGGCCGAGTTGACGCACAAGCGCCGCTTGAGCGCGCTGGGTCCGGGCGGTCTGCGCCGCGAGCGCGCCGGCTTTGACGTGCGCGACGTGCACTTCAGCCACTACGGCCGCATCTGCCCCATCGAGACGCCCGAAGGTCCAAACATCGGTCTCATCGGTTCATTGGCCAGCTTTGGTCGCGTCAACGACTACGGATTCATCGAGACGCCCTATCGCCGCGTACTCAAGGAAGTGGAGCCCAAGGCGGACGCGCTGTTTGGCCACACGCTCGACGCCGACGTCACCAACCCGGAGACAGGCGAGGTAGTTGCGACGCGCGGGACCGTGCTGGATGAGGCCGTGGCCAAGCGCATCGCCGACGTCAAGGGGCTTGAGAGCGTACGCGTCAAGCCCTTCGTCAGCCGGGAGGTGCTCTATCTCACGGCGGACGAGGACGAGCTGGCGCCTATCGCCCAGGCATCGTCGGCGCTGAACGCCGTCGGCGAGTTCCAGAATCCGCGCCCCTCCGCCCGCCAGGCCGAGGACTTCAAGTTCGAACAGCCGAGCGCCATCCGCCTGATGGACGTGTCGCCCAAGCAGATCGTGGGCGTGTCCGCTGCCCTGATTCCCTTCCTGGAGCACGACGACGCCAACCGCGCGCTCATGGGATCCAACATGCAGCGCCAGGCGGTGCCGCTGGTGCGTCCCGAGGCGCCGCTGGTCGGTACGGGCATGGAATATCAGGCGGCCATCGACTCCGGCCAGGTGGTGACGGCACGCTTCGACGGCGAAGTCGTCAGCTCCATCGGCGACCAGATTGTCGTACAGGAGGCCGACGGCACGCGCCGGGTCTACCATCTGCGCAAGTACAACCGCTCGAACCAGAGCACCTGCATCGACCAGCGCCCGGTCGTCTTCAAGGGCGATGTGGTCAAGGCAGGCGACGTGCTGGCCGACAGCTCGAGCACCGAAGGCGGCGAACTGGCGCTGGGCCAGAACGTGCTGGTTGCGTACCTGAGCTGGGAAGGCGGCAACTTCGAAGACGCCATCCTGGTGAGCGAACGGCTGGTGCAGGACGACAAGTACACGTCGATCCACATCGAGAAGCACGAGGTCGACGCCCGCGAAACAAAGCTCGGCCCGGAAGAGATCACGCGCGACATTCCCAACGTGGGTGAGGACGCGCTGAAGGATCTGGACGAGGAAGGCATCATCCGCATCGGCGCCGAAGTGACGCCGGGCGACATTCTCGTCGGCAAGATCACGCCCAAGGGCGAGACCGAGCTGACGCCGGAAGAGAAGCTGCTGCGGGCGATCTTCGGTGAGAAGGCACGCGAGGTCAAGGACTCCTCGCTGCGTCTGCCCCATGGCGAGCGCGGTAAGGTGGTCGACGTCAAGGTCTTCGACCGCGACGAGCACAACGACCTGCCCGCCGGCGTCGAAAAGATCGTGCGCGTGAGCGTGGCGCAGCGCCGCCGCCTGACCGAAGGCGACAAGATGGCCGGCCGCCACGGCAACAAGGGCGTCATCTCCAAGGTCGTGCCGGTGGAAGACATGCCGTTCCTGCCGGACGGCACGCCGGTCGACATCATCCTGAACCCGCTGGGCGTGCCCGGCCGCATGAACATCGGCCAGATCCTGGAGGCACACCTGGGCTGGGCGGCCCGCCAACTTGGCTTCAAGGCCGAGACGCCGGTCTTCGACGGCGCCAAGGAAGAGGAAATCGAGGCCGAACTGGCACGCGCCTGGTTGATCGATCGTGCGTGGCAACTGGCGACGGAGCGGGCGTGGGCATCCATGCGCGAGCAGGGCATCCCGGAGAGCGACCTGCGCGACGACAGCGACGCGCTGCTCATCTATCTCATCGACTGGCTGGAGCCGCTCGGCTACGACCCGGAACAGATTTTCCGCGATCGCACCTATGCCCGCTACTCCGTGTTGCGCGAGTGGCTCAGGGGGCGCGGCGTCGACCCGAACGAGGTGCTGCCGGAAAGCTATTCGCTGCGACGCACCAGCGGCGAGGCGAACGAAGTTGCCCAGACCGTTGCCCTTCGTGAGTGGTTGATCTACCACGACGACGATCCAGGCGACTTGAGCGCTCACGACCTGGTTGCCAAAGCCAACGAAGTGAGCCGGCTCACGGGCTGGCCGCTGCCGACGACGGGCAAGCAGAAGCTTTACGACGGCAAGACGGGCACGCCGTACGACTCGCCGGTGACCATCGGCGTCGTGCAGATGCTCAAGCTGCATCACCTCGTCGAAGACAAGGTGCATGCCCGCAGCACCGGGCCGTACAGCCTGGTCACGCAGCAGCCGTTGGGCGGCAAGGCACAGTTCGGCGGCCAGCGCTTCGGCGAAATGGAAGTGTGGGCGCTGGAGGCCTATGGCGCCGCGCACATCCTGCAAGAGATGCTCACGGTGAAGTCGGACGACATCACCGGCCGCGTCAAGACGTATGAGGCGATCGTCAAGGGCGAGCAGATCCAGAGCCCCGGCGTACCGGAGAGCTTCCGGGTGCTGGTCAAGGAATTGCAGAGCCTGGGTCTCGACGTCGAAGTGATCAACGAGAAGAACGAGGTCATTCACTTCGGCAAGGAAGAGACGACGGACAACATGCCGCGGTTGGGCTTCAGCCTGAACCTGCCGGGCGCCATGACGAAGACCACGAGTGAATAGAGGGTATAAAGCGCATGGAAGTTAAGAATTTTGACGCGATTCGCATCTCGCTGGCATCGCCGGAGCGCATTCGTGAATGGAGCTACGGCGAGGTCACGAAGCCGGAAACGATCAACTACCGCACCCTCCGCCCCGAGCGCGACGGTCTCTTCTGCGAGCGCATCTTCGGTCCCACGCGTGACTGGGAATGCGCCTGCGGCAAGTACAAGCGCGTGCGCTACAAGGGCATCGTCTGCGACAAGTGTGGCGTCGAAGTGGCGCCGAGCCGCGTGCGCCGCGAGCGCATGGGCCACATCGAGTTGGCATCGCCCGTCAGCCATATCTGGTACGTCAAGGGCGTGCCGAGCCGGCTGGGCCTGCTGCTCAACATCAGCCCGCGCCACCTGGAGCGCGTGCTCTACTTTGCGCAGTACATCGTCACCAATGTGAACGAGGACGCGCGCAGCCGTGCGATCCAGCGCCACGAACGCGAGTTGCAGAGCCGCATGCAGCGCGTCGAGGGCGACGTCAAGGAGCAGCTTGAGCGCCTGGAAGGCGACCAGGACGCGCAACTGAGCGCGCTCGACCAGGAAGAAGAGAGCGCAATCCAGAAGCTCAACGAGCGCATCAACGAGGAATCGAGCCAGATCATCGCCGAGGCGCAGAAGTTCCAGACGTGGATTCACACGTCGGTGGGCAAGAAGGCGACCGAGGATAAGCTTCTCTCCTGGTCGGATCAGGCCGTGCTGCGCACCGGCGAGATTGTGTCGATGGACTATGACATGATCGTCAACGACCTGGTGCAGGAGAAGCTCAACGAGCTACAGACGCTCTCCGACGAGGAGAAGTCCGACATCCGCCTGCGCATCTCGGCCAAGCGCGACTATGTGCGCCAGGAACTCGGCGCGCAGATCGACAGCATCCGCTCGGATATCGACAACAAGCAGGAGATGCTGCGCACGCAAATGGACCGCTCCCTCGACGACCTGAAGTCGCTGGAGGAAAAGCAGCTTCTCACCGAGAATCGCTACCGCGAGCTCTCCGAGCGGTGGGGCAACGTCTTCACCGCCGGCATGGGCGCCGAGGCCGTGCGCGACATCGTCGCCAAGCTCGACCTGGAGAAGATGCAGAAGGAACTGCGCCGCGAGATGCGCACTACCAAGAGCAAGCAGCGCCGCAAGAAGGCGGCCAAGCGCCTGCGCGTGGTGGAAAACTTCCGCAAGAGCGGCAACCGTCCGGAGTGGATGATTCTCACAGCGCTGCCGGTCATCCCGCCCGAACTGCGCCCCATGGTGCAGCTCGACGGCGGTCGCTTCGCCACCAGCGATCTGAACGATCTCTACCGCCGCGTCATCAACCGCAACAACCGCCTCAAGCGGCTCATGGAGCTGGGCGCGCCGGATGTCATCGTGCGCAACGAGAAGCGCATGTTGCAGGAGGCCGTCGACAGCCTCATCGACAACGGGCGCCGCGGGCGCGCGGTCAGCCGCAGCGGCAAGCGCAAACTCAAGAGCCTGAGCGACCTGCTCAAGGGCAAGCAAGGCCGCTTCCGCCGCAACCTGCTGGGCAAGCGCGTCGACTACTCGGGCCGTTCGGTCATCGTCATCGGCCCGACGCTGAAGCTGCACCAGTGCGGACTGCCCAAGAAGATGGCGCTTGAACTCTTCAAGCCCTTCGTCATGCGCCGCCTGGTGGAAAACAACTTCGCGCACAACATCAAGAGCGCCAAGCGCATGGTCGACCGCATGAGCCCGGAAGTCTGGGACGTGCTGGAGGAGATCTGCCACGAACGCCCGGTGCTGCTCAACCGCGCGCCGACGCTGCATCGCCTGGGTATTCAGGCCTTCGAAGTCGTGCTCATCGAGGGCAGCGCCATCCAGTTACATCCGCTGACCTGTGCGGCCTTCAACGCCGACTTTGACGGCGACCAGATGGCCGTGCATGTGCCGCTGAGCGACGAGGCCGTCAAGGAAGCGCGCGAGTTGATGCTGGCGACGCAGAACCTGCTCAAGCCGTCCAGCGGCGACCCCATCGTGGGCCCGTCCAAGGACATGGTCATGGGCGTCTACTATCTGACGGTCGACGAGAACGAAGAGGCCGAGACCGGAAAGCTGCCGGCTTTTGCCAGCATGGAAGAGGCGGAATACGCCTACGACATGGGCATCATCAAGCTGCGCCAGCCGATCCGCATCCTCTTCAAGAGCAAGTTCGACGAAATGTCGGTCGACGATCTCGAGGTCAGCGACCGCGTGCTGGACGCGCTGAAGGCGTTCGGCATCGTGACGGTGGGCCAGTTGATGGACCACTACACACACGGCGAGCGCAAGATGATCGGCGACATCCCGGCCTACGGCGCGGCGGCGATGGACGAGACGCGCGAAGCCTTGCGCCGGCACGGCCTGCTCGGCGCGGCCTGGCCCAAGGAGCGCCTCATGCGCACGACCGTGGGCCGCATCATCTTCAACCGTGCGCTGCCGGAAGAGCTGTGGTTCGTCAACGAACTGCTCGACCGCAAGGGTGTCGATGCCGTCGTTGCTCGCTGTTACAAGCACCTGGGCCGCATTGTCACCTCAGAGACGGTCGACAACATCAAGGATCTGGGCTTCCGCTACGCCACGCGCTCGGGCATCACCATCGCCATTTCGGACATCAACGTGCCCGAGAAGAAGGCTGAGATCCTCGAGCACACGACAGCCGAAGTGGAAAAAGCCGAGCAGCAGTATCGCCGTGGTCTGATCACCGAGGAAGAGCTATACAACAAGACGGTCGAGCTGTGGACGCGCGCCACCGACGACGTGACCGATGCGGTCAAGGACCTGCTCAGCCCCATCGAGGGCCTGGGCGCCATGGCCCGCTCCGGCGCCACCAAGGGCGGCATCAACCCGGTGCGCCAGTTGGCCGGCATGCGCGGCTTGATGGCCGACCCGAACGGCCGCATCATTCCGCTGCCGATTCGCTCCAACTTCCGCGAGGGCTTGACCGCACTCGAGTACTTCCTGAGCACGCACGGCGCGCGCAAAGGTCTGGCCGACACCGCGCTGCGCACGGCCGACGCCGGTTACCTGACCCGCCGCCTGGTCGACGTGGCGCAGGATGTGATCATCACCGAGGATGACTGCCTGACGACGACCGGCATCTGGATCACGGAGCAGGAAGCCAAGACCATGGGCGAGACCTTCGCCGAACGTGTGGCCGGTCGCTTCCTGGCCGCGGACGTGAGCGACCCGGAGACGGGCGAGGTGCTGCTCAAGCGCAATGAACTGCTCACCGAGGCGGCGCTGGCCACGCTGGCCCGCCACCACGTGGAGAAGGCCTATGTCCGCAACCCGCTAACCTGCGAGGCGCGCTTCGGCATGTGCGCCCACTGCTACGGCGAAGACCTGGCGCGCGGCGGTCTGATCAAGACCGGCGAGGCGGTCGGCATCGTCGCTGCCCAGTCCATCGGCGAACCGGGCACGCAGTTGACGCTGCGTACCTTTCACACCGGCGGTGTGGCCGGCGCCGACGACATCACGCAGGGTCTGCCGCGCGTCGAGGAACTCTTCGAGGCGCGCACGCCCAAGGGCGAGGCAATCATCGCCGAGATCGACGGCAAGGTGAGCATCGCCCGCGAAGGCGAAATCCGCATCCTGCGCATCAGCCGCACCGACCTGAAGCGTCGCGAAGTGCGCGTTCCGGCCGAGTACGAGCTGGTCGCCGCCGATGGCGACCGCGTGCAGGAGGATGTCGTCATCGCACGGAAGGGCGACGAGACAATTCTGGCGGGCATGGATGGCGAGGTCTTTATCGAGCGCCATGGCAACCACCACGTCGCCACGATCCGCCGCGAGGAGACCGAGGTCTGGGAAGTGGAACTCCCGGCCAATGCCCGCCTGCGTATCGAGGATGGCCAGGATGTCCAGGCCGGCGAGCAGTTGACTGAGGGCGCCAAGAACCCGAAGGAGATCCTGCGCATCTCCGGCCGCGAGGCGACGCAGTTGTATCTGCTGTCGGAAGTGCAGCGTGTCTACCGCAGCCAGGGCGTGAACATTCACGACAAGCACATCGAGGTGATCCTGCGCCAGTTGCTGCGCCGGGTCATGGTGCGCACGGCGGGCGACACCGACCTGCTGCCCGGCGAGTTGCTGGATCGCTTCAAATTCGAGGACATCAACGACTACGCCGTGTCGCGCGGTGGCAAGCCTGCCCGCGCCGAGCCGATCGTGCTCGGCCTCACCAAGGCGGCGCTCAACACCGAGAGCTTCCTGGCCATGGCTTCCTTCCAGGAGACGACGCGCGTACTCACCGAGGCCGCCATCCGCGGCCAGCGTGACGAGCTGCGCGGCCTCAAGGAGAATGTCATCATCGGCAAGCTCATCCCCGTGGGCACCGGCTTCAGCCAGCGCCGCGTGGCGGTGACCAACCTGGAAGACGAAGTCGAACTGCTGATCGACGCCGAAATCGACCAGGACGAGGACCTGGGCGATGTCGACGACAGTGACCTGAGCATGGAAGACTTCGACCTGGACGAGTTGGATGGCGTGGCCGAACTGGGCATGGAGCCGCTCGGCGCCGGCGTCACACTGGCGGACTCGGACGAGGATGCCGTGGACCTTGACTTCAACTCGCTGGACGAGGAAGAAGAGGAAGACAACGATTCCTTCGAGGATCTCGACGTCGAGATCGAGTAGTCGCTCGACGCGGTAAGAACAACGAGACCGGAGGCCCTGTGGCCTCCGGTCTTTTGTTTTCTAGCGCTCGGGGCGGCGGGGCGGCGGCTTCATCTCGGCCGCGAGCAGGACGACCGAGCGCGGCTCCACCAGGTAGTGCGTTGCATCCACGGCCGGGGCATCTTCCAGCGCGCAGAAATCGGCCGGTGAAGGCAGGAAGGTGTCGATGACGCGGCGCCAGCCGTTGACGCTGCGACGCGGCGCGGCGGGCAACTCGAAACGCAGCGGCCCCCAGTACGCATTCGCCATGACATGAAATGCCTCGCTCGTGCCGCGAATGGTGAGGGCCAGACTGCGTGAGTCGTAGCCCTTGTCCGGCTTGTCCAGCTCGATGCCGTGCCATTCGATGCGCGCCAGCATCAGCAGTTCGATGAGGCTGAGACCGTGCCCTTCGCGGAAGATGCTGAGCCCCTTGCGGAAGCGGATCAGTTCGGACGCAAAGCGATGGACCTCGGCATGCTTCTCCAGCAGCGACCAGTCGAACCAACTGATCTCGTTATCCTGACAGTAGGCGTTGTTGTTGCCGTGCTGCGTGCGGCGCACCTCGTCGCCCATGAGCAGCATGGGCACGCCCAGCGAAAGCAGCGTGACGGCAAAGAAATTCTTGATCTGCCGCTGGCGCAGGTGCTCGATGTGCGGATCGCCGGAGGGTCCCTCTACTCCGCAATTCCAGCTCCGGTTGTCGTTGTGGCCGTCGCGATTCTCCTCGCCGTTGGCCCAGTTGTGCTTCTCGTTGTAGGAAACCAGATCATTGAGCGTGAAACCGTCGTGGCAGGTGACGAAATTGATGCTCTGTTCCGGCCCCAAGTTCTCCAGCGCGTAGAGGTCGGGGCTGGCAAAGAAGCGCGAGGCGACCTCCTCCACCATGCCCGGATCGCTCTTGACAAAGGAGCGAATATCGTCGCGGAAGCGCCCGTTCCACTCCTTCCAGTGGTCGCCGATAAAGCTGCCCACCTGGTAGAGGCCGGCCGCATCCCACGCCTCGGCGATCAACTTCGTGCCGGCCAGCACCGGGTCGTTTTCGATGTCCCACAGGATGGGCGGACTGGAAAGCGGGCGGCCCTTCTCATCGCGCGAGAGGATCGACGCCAGGTCGAAGCGGAAGCCGTCGACATGCATCTCTTCGACCCAGTAGTGCAGGCTGTCGAGAATCATGCGCCGCACCATGGAATGGTTGGCATTCAGCGTGTTGCCGGTGCCGCTGTAGTTGGCGTAGTGCTCGCGGTCCTCTTCGAGAATGTAATAGGCGTCGTTCTCCAACCCGCGGAAACAGAAGGTCGGCCCTGTCTCCTTGCCCTCCGCCGTGTGGTTATAGACGACGTCCAGTATCACCTCGATGCCGGCACGATGGAGCGCCTTGACCATGTCGCGGAACTCGTCGATCGCGGCCGCCGCATCGCCGCGCGCGCTGTACTGCATGTGCGGCGCAAAGAACGAGACCGGCGAGTAGCCCCAGTAGTTGACATGCCCGTCCGGTGCATCCTCCGCGTCGAACTGGAAGATCGGCAGCAGTTCCACGGCGGTGATGCCAAGGGCCTGGAGGTACGGGATGCGCTCGATAAGGCCGGCATAGGTGCCGCGCAGTTCCGGGGCCAGGCCGGAGTTCGGATGCCGCGTGAAACCGCGCACGTGCATCTCGTAGATGATCGTCTGGTCGAACGGCCGGCGCAACGGCATGTCACCTTCCCAGTCGTAGCGGCTCGTATCGACTACCACGCTCTTCATGGCCTGCGCCGTGTTGTCGCCCGGTACCGAGGCGGCCTTGCGGCTGTAGCCGGCGGGCACTGCCACACCGCGCCCGTACGGGTCGAGCAAGACCTTCTGCGCGTCGAAGCGCATTCCCAGCAGCGGCTCGTACGGGCCGTGCGCGCGATACCCGTAGATCTGGCCGGGGCGCAGACCGGGCACGAAGAGATGCCAGTAGGAGTAAGTGCGGTTGCGCGCCGGATCGAGCGCGATCGTCCGTGCCGGCGTCGCAGCATCGACATCGTCGAAAAGCAGCAGATCCATGCCGGTCGCACTGCGCGAATAGACCGAGAAATTGACGCCGTCGGGCAGCACCGTGGCGCCGATCGGGTAGCTCTTGCCCGCGCGCGGCGAGAGTATCTGCTTGCGTTGCCCAGCCATCACAGTCCTCCTGTCGCCACTGCGCCCGGCCGCTACCGCAATGACCGGGCGAGCATGGTGTACGAACGATAGCGATCAAACCCAAATCGGGCGTAGAAATCGACCAGACCCGTCCAGTCGATGACGCAGCCGTTGATGCCGTTGCCGTGCAGGCGGCGCAGGCCGGCGTCGAGCAGCGCCGCGCCGTAGCCCTGGCCGCGGCGGTCGGCGCTGACGCCGATGGAGCCGAGCTGTCCCCACGGCTTGG
>ERZ795053.3391-NODE-3391-length-18167-cov-7.390956_pt1 | contig 18167 bp, 13 predicted proteins | sample MGYA00375137_ERZ795053 | MGnify/ENA primary metagenome ERZ795053 (study PRJEB30182, sample SAMN05720284) | activated sludge metagenome | isolation source: Anaerobic digester | place: Hong Kong | collected 2014-12-17 ...
ATTAAAGACCAGATTGCTGAGGGATATGGCAGGAGAAGATATAAGCCCGAGTTTACTAAGTTCCTGGTATATGCTCAATCCTCTTGTGATGAGGCAACCAGCCAACTCGAGATGATAATCAGTCTATATCCGGAGAAATCTGATTTAAAAGTCTTACTGCCTGAATATCAGGAACTCGGTAAGATGATCAATGGATTCATTCAATATGTAGAATCCTATTGGAAGACGTAATAAACTAGTAACCAGCAATTAGCAACCAGCAACTACTTTCCAATACTCATCGAATAAGGCGCCGCCTTCACCTCTGTCCCCCGCGACAGGTTCGGTTCACCCGACATCCTGAACAGCAACTGCCCTCCTTTCATGATCTCGTCATGGGTGATGTAATTCCTTTTCAGCTCCCTGCCAAAAAGCTTCACCTTATCAACATATACATTATCCCTGCTGTTGTCTTTTGCCTCAACGACAAAGCGTTTCCCGTTCTCGAGAAAAAGTGTCACCCGGTCGAACAGCGGCGAACCAAGAACATATTGTCCTGCACCCGGCGTCACAGGATAAAATCCCAGTGCCGAAAAAACATACCAGGCCGAGGTCTGTCCGTTGTCCTCATCACCACAATAACCATCAGGCGTGTAATTGTACAGCTTGTCCAGAACATCGCGTACCCGGAACTGAGCCTTCCAGGGCTGTCCTGCGTAATTGTACAGGTATATCATGTGCTGTATAGGCTGGTTGCCGTGAGCATAATTACCCATATTCATGATCTGCATCTCCCTGATCTCATGAATGACAGAACCATAGTAAGAATAGTCGAACACCGGGGGGACATCAAACACTGAGTCAAGCCTGGCTAAAAAAGCTTCCCGGCCACCCATAAGGTCAATAAGCCCGGCCACATCCTGGAAGACGCTCCATGTATAATGCCAGCTGTTACCCTCAGTAAACGCATCCCCCCACTTGTAAGGGCTGAAAGGCGACTGGAAGGTTCCATCCTCATTCCTTCCCCGCATGAGCTTCCGTCCACTGTCAAAGACATTCTTATAATTCATTGCACGGCCTGCATACAGGTCAACTTCCTCTGCAGGTTTTTTTAGCTTTTCAGCAAGCTTCGAGATGCAGAAATCAGCATATGCATATTCCAGTGTACGTGCAACATTCTCGTTTATGCCGACATCGTAGGGAATATATCCCAGCCTGTTGTAATACTCAGCACCCAGTCTTCCTACCGAAGATACGGGTCCCACACTCTTTGTATTCCTGATTATTGCCTCGTATAATGTCTCAATGTCATAGCCCCGTATGCCTTTGAGATATGAGTCGGTAATGATTGAAGCCGAATTTGAGCCTATCATACAGTTTCGATGACCCGGACTTGCCCATTCGGGGAGCCAGCCGCTCTCCTTGTAGGTGTTTACAAGTCCTTCCATAATCTTTGCATTGAGAGAAGGATACATCACCGTGGTAAACGGGAAGAGAGCCCTGAAGGTGTCCCAGAAGCCATTGTCGGTATACATGTATCCAGGAAGTACCTCACCGTTGTAGGGACTGTAATGCATAACGGAGTTGTTTTCGTCGATCTCGAAAAAACCACGCGGGAAGAGTATCATTCTGTAAAGACACGAATAAAAGGTCCTTTGCTGATCATCTGTGCCCCCTTCAATCCTAACACGTCCAAGCTCCCTGTTCCAAACCTCTCTTCCCTCATTCATGATCTCCTCAAAATCCTTCCCTCCGGTTTCCCTCTCAAGGTTTAGCTCAGCCTGTGCCATGCTTATAAATGATGAGGCAACACGTACAGTGATCTTCTCTTCTGGTGATGTCTTGAAGTGAAGGACTGCGCCCGAATGATAGCCTGCCTGCATGAGATCTCCGGGTTCCAGGGTGTCGCCATGCCATGTTGCCACCGATGTAAAGTCCCTGTTAAATTCGGCAACAAAATAATTATGGAAGTTATCCGGCACACCTCCCCTGTTGTTACGGCAGTATCCCACCACTTTCCTTTCTTCAGGTATGATCCTGACCATCGAACCTCTGTTGTATCCGTCAATCAAAATGAAGGTGAATCTGAATATCGCAGCCCTTTCAGTTGGTGTCACTTCTGCAACAACATCATAATCTGCAAGATATACGCTATAGTAGTATGGCCGGGCAAGCTCAGCCTTATGTGAAAACCACGATGCCCTCTCTTCCTCCCTGATCTTCAGTTTACCGGTTTCAGCCATAAGTGAGAAGGCTGCATAGTCGTTTATCCATGGACTCGGCTGATGTGTCTGCTTGATACCCATTATCTTGTTGTCGTCGTAGGCATAGGCCCAGCCGTTACCCATAGGCCGCGTCTGCGGAGTCCAGAAATTCATCCCCCAGGGAAGTGCGATTGCAGGATATGTGTTCCCGTGCGACAGACGGTATTCGGAATCAGTCCCCATAAGAGGGTTTACGAGATCGGCAGGGAAGAATTCCTTCTTTAAGAGTTTCTTCTCCCTGCAGCCTGTCAGACAAAGAGTCAGGATCAATCCTGTTGTTAAATATTTAACAATGATAGATTTTTTATACAAGTTCGTCATAATATTAAGTAATTGCCCTTTAGTTCTTTGTGTTCCCGATAGCAATCGGGACCTTTGTACCCTTTGTGGTTTATTCATTTACCACTAAGGTACACAAAGGGCCCACCAAGGCACACAAAGGAAAATACATGATTGCATATCAGGTTATAGTAAATTTAAACTTACAATTTTTTCAAATACCTTTTCAGGTGTCATCCGGTTCATACAGGCAAAGTCCATTCTCCGGCATTTTCCTTTTCCATAGACCGTGCAGGGTCTGCATTCAAGCTCTTCGAATGGGATCCGGATTGAAAACTCCTCGGGCTGCTGCCAGGCACCGAATCCGGTAACAGGATCAGTAGCTCCCCAGATTGAAACGACATTTGTTCCTGCCAGTGCCGCCATGTGCATGTTCGAGGAATCCATCGCAATCATCAGGTCCAGCCTGCTCATCAGTGCAAGCTCTTCGCCCAGGGTGAGTGTACCAGCCACTACTACCGCTCCTTCAATTTTCTTCTCAAATGCCTTTAACCTTTCAGACTCCTCCCTGCCCCCGAAAAGCCAGAACCTGGCTTTAGTCCTGTCAGATATCATCTTCAGCAGACGTATCATGTATTCTTCAGGCCAGGCTTTCAGAGCATGCATTGCATAGGGAGCAACTCCTATATGGAGAACTCCGCTTTCAGTAATAATTGAAGATATCCTTTTCTGCGCTTCTATTGAAGGAATTATCCACGGGCCCTCCACATATTTAAGGCTGTACCCGGCTCTCTCAAAGACATCCATGTATCGTTCTCCCGAATGCCGGAGCTTGACTTTTATACGACCTGCCGTAATCTTTCTTTTTTCAGGTCTTCCCTTATCTATGACAGTGGAAGGAACACCGGCGAGGAAAAACAAGAAACGCAGAAGCTTCGATCTGACAACATCATGGAGATCGATGACGCGGTCGATCCTGCCTGTATTCTTCAGGTCGGAGAATAAACGGAGTAAACCGGCAACACCTTTATGTCTTCCTCCGAAATCGGCAATAAAAAGATCAAGGTCACCGATTGAATGAAAAAACTGATCAAATGGTGACCGTGTAACCATAGTTATCCTAACATGAGGATATTGCGACTTCATCCCCCTGAGAGCAGGTGTAACCAGTGCAACATCACCCATTGCCGATGTACGTATTACAAGAAGATGCATTTAATAAGCTTCGTATGATTTTTCTTCAATCAGACCTGAAGAGGTTTTTATGTTTATCTCTCTTTTTATTTCTGAACGCCGGTCGTTGCGGAAATAAACCGAACGTGCTGTTTGAATGAATTCCTCACCGAAATCTTTCCGGCGCTCAAGGTCCCTTATCCGGTCCTCAATATCCCAGAGCTCATTATTGACTTCATAAAGAGCCCTGTATAAAGGATCTCCCTTTGGAAGTATCCCTGAAGCCGCCTTCTGAAGTTCTTCATATTCTTTGCTCAGATTCCTGAGCTTGACCTCATCGGCTATCCTCTCAAGTTTGATTTCAAGTATTGTAAGCTTGTCGATTATCTCTCCGTTCGAAACTTCAACCTTCATAAATACCTGTATATATTTTCAAAAATAAGAACTTTTCCGACTATTACCCCGCCTGTTATCTGCCTGCATCACAAATAATGCCTGGTAAAAACCTAATAAGGGTCAACATCCACTACAATCCTGAGTCCGCCCGAACCCTTCTCCTTCTCAATATCAGCGATGGTATCCCTGATCTTTTTCTTTGCTTTCGAAAGAGATTTATCCTTTCCAATCTTAATGATTATATTTTTAATATAAAATGATTGAATCTGTGAAATTAACGGGTACTCAGGCCCAAGCATCATGGTTCCGAAATATGTTCTGAGATCATCGCCAAGCTTAGCTGAAAAAGTATTTAACATACTCCTGTCTTTATGTTTCAGGCTGATTTTTATCATTCTCACAAAAGGAGGATATCCGAAAGCCAGACGGTCTGCTGCCTGCATCTTATATAAACCATCGTAATCATGATTTAGCACAAGCCTTATTATTTTGTTGGAAGGATCGGCAGTCTGTATTATCACCCTGCCCTGTTTTTTTCTTCTCCCTGCCCTTCCGCTAACCTGTTCCATAAGCTGGAAGCTTCTCTCATGTGCCCTGAAATCGGGAAAGTTAAGCAGGCTGTCGGCATTCAGTATCCCTACAACAGTAAGATTCTCGAAATCAAGTCCTTTAGATATCATCTGTGTGCCTATGAGTATATCCAGCTGATGATCTTCAAAAGCTTTAATGAGCCTGATGAATCCATTTTTACTGCGGGTTGTATCCTGGTCCATACGACCTACCCTGGCGCCCGGGAAAACTATCTTTATTTCATCCTCAATTTTTTCGGTCCCGAAACCGCGAGTTGTCAGCCCTGTTGAACCACAGTTACCGCATCGTGAGGGAACGGGAGAAGTGTAACCGCAATGGTGACACAACATTCTGACCGGATCCCTGTGATACGTAAGATTGACCGCGCAATTCACACACGCTTGTATCCAGCCGCAACCGGAACACTGAATATAGGGCGAAAATCCTCTCCTGTTCCTGAACAGCATCACCTGTTCGTTTCTGCCCAGAGCATTATCGATGGCATTAAGGAGCTCGGGGGTGAAGTGTGACACCATTAGCTTTTTCCTGAAAGCTTCCCTGGTATTTGCCAGTATTATCCGTGGAAGGTTTATCAGTCCGTATCTCTGCGAGAGCTTTACCAATCCGTATTTCCCTGTTACCGTATTACTGTAACTTTCCACCGAAGGTGAAGCCGAACCGAGAAGGGTTTTGGCACCATGTAATGATGCCAGCACTATGGCCGAATCGCGTGCATGATACCTGGGTGACGGATCGTGCTGCTTATAAGATCCGTCGTGCTCCTCATCAACGATAACAAGCCCGAGGTCTGTGAAAGGAAGGAAAATAGAAGATCTTACCCCCAGGATCAGCCTGTATCCCTTCGAAAGGTCCCTGTCGGCAACCTTCTTCCAGATTTCCACTTTCTCCTGGTCATTGAACTTTGAATGATATACACCTGCCAGAGATCCAAAATGCCTTTGAAGCCTTAATATTATCTGTGTGGTAAGCGCTATCTCAGGAAGCATGTAGAGAACCTGCTTCCCTTTTTTAAGTTGTTCTTCAATGAGATGAATATATATTTCTGTCTTGCCGCTGGAGGTTACCCCGTGAAGCAGAACAGTGTCTTTTATCTCAAAGAGTTTTTTTACGGAGATGAAGGCTGTTTCCTGATGCGGGCTAAGTTTGCGGAGAGCTTCAGTATTGCCTTCAAAGCTCTTCAGCCTTCCCACAGAAAGAGATAGCTGTCTGAATACGCCCTTTTTTTCAAGCGCGGAAATGATTCCGGGAGCGGAGTCTGACTCTTTCAAAAGCAATGATTTCGGTACAGCTACTATTTCCCTACCTTCCTCATAACCTGTAATACTGAGCCAGGTGTTAAGAACATGCGCCTGTGCAGGAGCTTTGACGAGCCTGCCGAGAATGGAGTTCAGATCGCTGTCAGAAAAGGGCCCTGCAAGTTCAATAAATGTCTCCTCCCTCTTTTTGTAACGCTCCACGGGAGGTATTACTGTCGATCCTTCAGGAAAAAGGGCTGCCGGCACTGCTGCATTCATCACTTCTCCTTCGGCACACATATAATAATCCGCAATCCAGCTCCAGAAAGAGAGCTGAGTACTGTTTACCACAGAAACAGGATCACATATCTCCTCTATCTCCTTTATTTTTTCCAGCTCAGGCCTTTTATCGTGAATGCGGGCTATTATTCCTGTATATAGTTTACTATGGCCAAACCGGACAGTAGCTCTGACACCGGCAGCTGCCACGGGAACCAATTTTTCAGGTACAGCATAGGTGAATCTGCTCCTGACTGCTACAGGAAGAATAATATCGGCATAGAGAACATGCATGAAAACACCTTTCATGCAATGTAAGAAGAATTTTTAACTCATATGTCAGTGTGATTTCAGGAATGAGCTCATCACTGCAAGAAGATGTTCCCTGCGTATAGGCTTGATCAGACAGGCATCGCACCCGGCCTCGAGTATTATGTCCTTGTCGTCCTCAAAGATAAATGCCGTCTGTGCAATTATTGGAAGCTCCTTCCTGATCTTTCTTATCTCCCTGGTTGCTTCAATCCCGTTCATTTCTGGCATCTGCATGTCGAGGAGAACCAGGTCGACAGAAGGATCATTCCTGATAATTTCAACTGCTTCATTTCCCGATCTGGCTGTGACCGTATTTATTCCGGTGTCGAGAAGGATCCTGCTCAGGTACGTCAGGACATCCTTGTTGTCGTCGACGAGCAGGCATTTATATGAGCTCCAGTTAACAGGACCTTCATTCTGTGAGGAAAGAATAGATTTTAATTTAGTCTTTGTAGTGGCAGCCGGACGGTAAGGTATTGAGAAGCTGAACTCCGATCCCATACCTTTTTCTGATTTAACATCTATCATACCACCCATTCTCTCAAGAACTTCCTTGGCAAGGGTTAGTCCAATTCCCAGACCCTCAAATGGCCTGTGATGACCGTCAATTTCCTGGCGGAATTCTTCAAAGATCCGGTTCAGATTCTCCTTGTTGATACCGATGCCGGTGTCTTTTATAGTAAATTTCAGGTTTCCTTCTTCTCTCAGGTATGAAATTTCTATAAGTCCGTCGAGGGTGAATTTCACAGCATTATCGGTAAGATGAGTCAGTACCCGTTTCAGCCATATCCTGTCAGTAAACACAATATCGCTGTCGTCACCCATCAGGTTTTTTACCGTGAGAATGATAGGCTTTTCATTGCGTTTTATTATCTGACGCGCCTCATCAACCACTTCTTTCACGATTTCATTTATCGAAGCTTCCTCATAGGTTATCTCTATCTGTGAGCTTTCAAGCCGTGAGAGATCAATAATATCACCTATAATCTGAAGTAGTTTTTCGCTGTTGTGATTGATATGTTCTATATACTCTTCCCGTACCTTTTTTGTAAGGTCATTGGAAAGCAAAAGATTTGAAAATCCCACCACACTGTTCAGAGGAGTCCTGATCTCATGCGAAATATTTGCCAGAAAGCTTGCCTTAAGCCTGTTACTGGTTTCAGCTTCCATATTGGCTTTAATAAGGTCCTCATGGATCTGTTTCATCCTGGTAATATCTCTCGATATTGTAAGGGCACCTGTTATCCTTCCCTCCTCATCTTTAATAGTAACCGACCTTGAAGAAAGGATAATATAATGGCCTTCCCTGTGAAGAAGCCTCAGTTCGCTCTCGTGAAAACCGCTTCTCTTCAGACCCTCATTTCTTTCGATGAAATAATCCTTATCGTCGGGATGTATATAATCGGCAGGGCTTTTGGAATGATAGGTCTCCTTATTATAACCTATTATTGAGTAAAATGCGCTGTTGGCAAATTTCAGGTTCCATTCGCTGTCGTAAAAAGAAATTCCATCGGTGGCCGAATCGAGCAGCATACCCAGGAACCTGTCGGATTCATAATGTTCCCTGGCAATCTTATCCTTCTGTATTTGCAATTTACTGTTTGCAGTTTTTAGGTTCTCGTTTATCTCCTCGATTTTCTTTTTTCCTGTCTGCAGTTCGCGGTTAACTTTTCGAAGTCTTAATGAGAAATAGAGCACCACTGCGCACACAACAACGAGGGCTCCCAGAACAGTGATCAGAATGTTAAACTGGACCCGCGAAATGACATGCACAGAAGGAGACACATAATGCAACATTTTAGCCGGAACCGCTGCCTGTATGCCTGTTGTCAAAGCCGTCAAAAAGAAAAGCAGAATTATAAATGCCGATTTAGTCTTTATGATATACTTAATACCACTGATTATCAAACCTGTCATAAACCGTTTAAACACTGTTGTTTCACCCCCCTTGAATCCCATTTGAATCAAGTCGCAAATATATGGATTTGAGGATATAATTATGCTGATTTAAATCACAATTTTTGTTAAATTGCCGACAGCTAAATTTTAATGATAATTCTGCCAGATGGAAAAAAACATGTCGCTCTCTGACGACAGAGAATATACCAACGGTGAGATTACTGTATACTGGAAACCCGGTGCCTGTGTGCATGCCTCATACTGCTACAGGGAACTGATAGAAGTGTTTGATCCCAGCCGCCGGCCGTGGGTCGATATGAAAGGTGCTTCAACTATGAAGATCATCGAAACTGTAAATATGTGTCCGACTGAGGCTCTGACCTGGAAATGGAACGACGAAGGGAAAAACGAGGATGTCGGAAGCGACCAGTATAATCATGTGAAGTTCCGCAGACCGGAGCTCATGGAGAAACCTTCATCTGCATCTGCAGGGACTCCGGTGTCCGTTAAAGTCATGAATGACGGACCGATAATCATTAAGGGAAATTTCAACCTGAAATACGGGGATATTGAGAAAGAGATAAAAGATAGTCTTATTTCTATCTGCCGTTGCGGCAGCAGCGAACACCAGCCTTTTTGCGACGGCACTCACAGGAAAAAAGGATTCATCGGCTAAAAATAATATTATGGAGAAAGAAGAAAACAAACCTTCCGAAGCCATCGTGGAGGTGATCACCGGCGGGCCGCTGAGGATAAGCGGTAATTTTATTCTGAAGGACCTGAAACGAGGCGACGAATCCACTCCGGGAGAGATATGGCTGTGCAGATGTGGCAAATCATCCAACAAGCCATACTGCGACGGATCACACAGGAACAAGTAAGAGATTGAAGGCTGCCGTATTATTAACACATTAAAATTCTACAGCTGGTCTAAAACCTCTTTTACCCTTTCAGCTGCCTCCCTGAATGAAACAGCAGAAAATACTTTCAAACCCGACTTATCAATTATCTCTTTTCCCTCTTCGGCATTTGTCCCCTGAAGCCTTACAATAACAGGCACACTAATTTCTCCTATTGATTTATATGCCTCGACAACTCCGTTCGCAACCCTGTCGCATCTCACTATTCCTCCGAAAATATTTATTAGTATCGCTTTAACCTCAGGGTCTTTAAGAATAATCCTGAAACCTGCTTCCACTGTTTCTGCACTTGCACCACCGCCCACATCCAGAAAATTAGCGGGCGATCCGCCCGACAGTTTGATGATATCCATTGTGGCCATGGCCAGCCCGGCTCCATTCACCATACAGCCCACATTGCCGTCGAGTTTTACGAAATTGAGATTATACCTGCCTGCTTCCACTTCAACAGGGTCTTCCTCGCTCAGATCGCGCATCTCAGCAAGGTCGGGATGCCTGAAGAGAGCGTTGTCGTCAAGAATAACCTTGCAGTCGACTGCCAGAATGCGGTTGTCACTGGTCTTAAGAACCGGATTTATTTCCAGCAACTGTGCATCAGTACCGGTAAATGCTTCCCATATGCCTTCAAGGAACTTCAGCAAATTTTTGAAGGCAGTTCCCGAAAGCCCTAGATTAAAGGCTATATTACGGCACTGGTATTGCTGAAGTCCTTGTCCGGGATCTATTTCTTCTGTAAAAATCCTATCAGGGTTTTTCTCAGCAACCTCCTCTATCGACATTCCTCCGTCGGGAGAATACATCACCGTATACCTTCCCTTCGATCTGTCGAGGAGGATGCTGATATAGAACTCCTGTATTTCTGAATCTCCCTTATAGTATACATCCTGTGCCACAAGTACCCGGTTGACTTTCTTTCCCTCCGGGCCCGTCTGTGGCGTGACGAGATTCATCCCTATCATCCGGGCAGCCAGAGCGCCTGCTTCCTCAACCGATTTTGCCAGTTTCACCCCTCCTCCCTTGCCTCTTCCTCCGGCGTGTATCTGTGCTTTGACAACGAAAAATTCAGAACCATACTTTTCCCTGAGTGTTCCGGCCACCATTACTGCCTGATCTGCCGTTTCGGCAACAAAGCCCTCCTGTATATCAACATTGTAGGCTCTCAGAATTGACTTCCCCTGGAATTCATGAATATTCATCGTACTGATATTTTAGATTTTCAGAAAGCTGATCCGGTGATTAAGATGACACCATTTACAATATACAATAATAAAGGTTTTTTTTTCTATTTTAGTACAAAAAAGCATGCGCAAGCTTCAAAACAGCGAACTTGGAAGAAAAAGCATAAATCAGTTCAGGCAGTCTCAGAAATCACCTTTCGTAATTGTCCTCGATAATGTAAGAAGCCATAATAATGTAGGGTCTGTCTTCCGGACCGCAGATGCATTCCTTACAGGCTGTATATATCTCTGCGGGATAACTGCCACGCCTCCCCACAGAGACATTCACAAGACTGCCCTTGGAGCTACTGAATCGGTTTCATGGAAATACTTCAGGAGCACAACCGAAGCTATAGAGGAGCTCAGGAATGAAGGTTATGTAATAGTTGCTGTTGAACAGGCTGAGGGATCAGTTGATCTGGCAGATTTTATTGTCGTACCGGGAAAGAAATATGCCCTTGTTTTCGGTCATGAGATCGACGGCGTCGGACAGTCGGTAATAGATCTTTGTGATAATGTGATAGAGATACCCCAGTTCGGCACCAAGCACTCATTCAACATAGCTGTAAGTGCAGGGATAGTGTTGTGGGAGTTTACAAAAAAAACAATGTAGCGATGATGCTCTGACCACCGCTACATTGAGAAATTAACTTAATATTATTTTACTGGACTGCTGACTTGAATGTGTCGTCGTTCCAGAATTTTGCGAGTGCAAGGTCTGTTTTGGCATAAGCTTTCCATGCAGCATCGGCTGCAACAGCTTCGCGGAGACCGTTAAGCATATAGTTCCTGTCGTCGAGACGGGCACCTACAACAGCTTTCAGGTAACCTGCTCTTCCCTTGCATGATTCGGTCATGCCGTCGAGTGTGGCTTTTGCCCTGTTTACATCATTTTTCAGAAGCTGTGCAAGAGCGAGGTTGAAGCAGGGCTGTGTACCTATAAGGTTAACAGCATCGTCGTATCTGCCTTCGGTGATTGCAATAACGCCCTGTCCGAACTGTGATTCAGCACTCTGTGTTCCTATCGACTTGTAAATCTCGGCAGCTTTTGTAAGGTCGCCCTTTGCCATGTAAACTGCAGCCAGGTTGTTTTTTACCACATCGTTGGTATTGTCAAGTGCAAAAGCCTTTTCGAATGCGGCGAGGGCTTCGTCGTTCTTACCCTGTGCGAGAAGGACTACGCCAATGTTACTTGCAGCGCGGATACATTTAGGATAGGCTTCGAAAGCAGCTTTGTAGAAAGCAAGCTGTTCGTTGAGATCAGTGGTGAGTGTGCTTGCATAAAGCATCTCTTCAAGGCTGAGGACTTTTGGGTCAGATTTGGCCTGAGCAAGGATCTGCTCATCGCTGCGGCCGATCTTGTTGACGTTAACAGACATTTTTGATCTTCTCAGTTTCGGAAGGATGTCAGTTTTGAGTGCTTCAAAAGCTGCTGACATATTTTTGATCTCCCTTTCACGAACCTCAGGATCGGAATACATAGACAGAACACGGAGGATAAGATCTTTATCCTGAAGGGTTGAGTTTTCAACTTCTGTCTTGAAACCTTCCCAGTCTTCGGGTGTGGTCAGCGACTCAAAGAAATTATCGGCATCAATTGATTCTATCTTTGCGAAAGCATTCTTTATGAATTTGTCGGCAGAGGTACCTCTTTTGCCTGAAAGTTTTTCATTGAAATCAAATTCACCGTCGGGAGAAGCATAGGAACTGATGACTGTCTTTGTGAATTCCCTGCTGGGATCAGACTCAACAGCAGCAATATACGCCTTAAGCTGGTTGATATCCTCAGCCCTGAGTTCTGCCGGACGTACATCAGCCCTGTTGATAACATAGTTGATGTCGGCAACCTGACTCTCAGGAATGATCCTCTGGAATTTATCCTTCATAGTGATGGTTTTGCCATGTTTCATGACCAGAGTTGAAGTTGCAATAACTCCGTCGGCGAGAGGTACCGGATCAAAATCGAGACTTTTTGCTCCTCTCTCAGCTTTAACCCTGAGAACGAGTTTTGAAACTTTCATTGCATCCTTATAGGGGACAGAAGAATTATAATTGAAATTACCTCCCGAGTATTGAATAACGGTGTTGTTAGCCTGAACCTTCTCTCCCTGAACCATTACACTTGAATAAGCTGTCTCACCTCCGTCATAGGTAAGTACCGGAGTAGCTGTAAGTGTGGTTTTTGCGTCAAAATACTTTTCAGGAAATACACCTTTAATTGTAACAGGAACGATGCCTGCATCAGTCTGAAGAACAGAAGGAACAACTTCATACTTCACCAGGTCGGCATTCTTCTTCATTTTATTGAGTCCGCTGCAACCGCTCATCAATACTGCAGCAAGAATAAGGATAAAATAGTTTCTGACTTTTTTCATGATAAAAAATTGTTATGTGTTAACATTCAATATTTATTACAAGATACTTAATTATTTGCAAAGCTAAAAAAAAATGTTTGAGAAACAGCTAATTTATTAAAAATTATAAGATCACTGTATTCAATCCGGGTTCATAATCCCTGCTGAATATCGTATCGACCACTTTTCTGTAGTCGTTTTCGTCGGCCACAAAATCAATATTTTCAGTATCAATTACGAGGTATCGTAAACCCTGGTTCTGCCTGAAAAAACTGAAATAGCTTTCCTGTATCTTCTGAAGATAACCGGTAGTAATGGGACTTTCGTAACTTCTTCCTCTCTTGCGGATATTGCTCAAAAGCCTTTCCGGACCAAGGTGAAGATACACGAAGATATCGGGACGCGGCAGGTTCCCGTAGATAATGTAGAATATCTGCCTGTAGAGGTTGTATTCATCTCCCTTCAGGGTTGAAGATGCAAAAACAAGCGACTTCATGAAATAATAATCTGCCACGGTGAATGAGCGGAAAAGATCCTGAGCAACAAGTTCCTCCTTAAGCTGCCGGTAACGGCTTGCCAGAAAAGAAAGCTCAAGCGGAAATGAGTACTTGTCAGGGTTGTCGTAAAACTTTGGAAGAAAAGGATTGTCCTCGAATTTCTCAAGTATCAGACGTGCATTGAACTCTTCCGAAATACGAGTGGCCAGTGTGGTCTTGCCAGCCCCTATATTCCCCTCAATAACAACGTAATTGTACTTCTTATCCATTTCCGGCTCCTTCTCTTTTCAGCAAATCAAATTTAAAAATTGAACAGGGAATTGCAAAAAGGATTATAGAAATAAAAGTGAAGTTGTTATAAAGGTTCGCCTTTTTTCAGAAGTCATTCAATGGCTTTGCCAGCCGAAGTTTCAACGAAGGCTGGTAATTCAATTGTAATTCTGCTGTTTGACAATGAATTACAGCGAAGCGAATGACGGCCCCGCTATACGGGGTAAACTCCGCCAAATTACAGCGAAGCGAATTACAGCCCCGCTATACGGGGTAAACTCCGGGCCAATGACTATGAATTACTGCCCTTCAGGTTTTCTGTGGCCCTGGTCTTCCTTCGGAGGACGTGGCAAAAGGGCTTTCCTTGACAATTTCAGCTTACCTGTCTTCTGGTCTACCTCAATAAGTTTGACCTCCACCTCATCTCCCACCTTCAGAACATCTTCAACATTCTGGACTTTTTTCCAGTCAATTTCTGAAATATGCAGGAGGCCGTCTTTATTGGGGAGGATCTCAATGAAGGCTCCGAACTGCACAATAGTTTTAACCTTACCCCTGTACACCTGACCGACTTCGGGCACAGCCACAATTCTCTTGATCCAGTCCACCGCAGCGGTTATGATCTCCTTGTTCTCGCCGAAAACATCAACATCTCCGCGACCGTCTACTTCTTCGACCACTATTGTGGCACCGGTGACACGTTGTATTTCCTGAATTACCTTTCCGCCCGGACCAATAAGGGCACCTATCATGTCTTTGGGTATGGAAAGCATTTCTATTCTCGGGGCATGAGGTTTGAGATCGGGCCTGGGCTCGGCAATGGTTGCAGTCATTATGTCGAGGATATGCAATCTTCCCTTTTTAGCCTGTTCCAGAGCTTTTGCCAGTACTTCGTAAGAAAGCCCGTCAACTTTTATATCCATCTGGGTGGCGGTAATTCCGTCGCGGGTGCCGGCCACCTTGAAATCCATATCACCAAGATGATCTTCATCACCAAGAATATCGGAAAGAACGGCATACTTACCGCTTTCCTTATCGGTAATCAGTCCCATTGCAATTCCCGAAACAGGTTTTCTGATCTTTATCCCTGCATCCATCAGCGCCAGGGTTCCGGCACAGACTGTGGCCATCGAAGAGGATCCGTTCGATTCAAGAATATCAGATACGACCCTTACAGCATAGGGATTTTCCGATTCGGGGGGCATCATGTTCTTTAGTGCCCTGTGTGCAAGGTTGCCATGACCTATCTCCCTGCGGCTTATGCCACGTGCAGGTCTGGCCTCGCCAGTGGAAAAGGGAGGAAAGTTATAGTGAAGTGTGAATTTCTCAGTGCCCTGGTTCAGGACTTCATCGATGATCTTTTCGTCAAGCTTGGTACCAAGTGTGACGGTTGTCAGCGACTGCGTCTCTCCCCTTGTAAAAAGAGCCGATCCGTGTGTGGCGGGCAGAGGATCGATTTCACAGACGATAGGTCTGATCTCATCCGGCTTTCTTCCGTCGAGACGCAGCTGTTCGTCAAGTACGAGTCTTCTGGCAGCTTCCTTTAAAACATCGTGATAATATCTTTTTACCAGAGCTTCATCTACAGCATCTTCTTCAGTGTACTGTGAAAGAAACTCCTCCACAACCCCATCGAACGCAGCCTGCCGTGCAAGCTTGTCTTTCTGTGTTCTGGCCACCTCGTAACATTTGTCGTACGTTTCAGCCCATACTTTCTTTCTTAACTCTTCATCATTCACTTCATGCGAATAGCTACGCCTGACATTGGTTCCAAGCTCTTCAGCAAATTCCATCTGTGCCCTGCAATGAACTTTTATAGCTTCGTGGGCAACCTTAAGGGCTTCAAGCATATCCTCTTCCGACACCTCATGGAGTTCTCCTTCCACCATCATAATGTTGTCGTATGTAGCTCCTACCATAAGATCGATGTCGGCCTCCTTAAGCTGTGTTGCTGTGGGATTTATTACGAATTTACCCTGTATCCTGGCAACTCTCACTTCAGATATGGGTCCGTTGAAAGGGACATCCGATACTGCCAGTGCTGCCGAAGCTGCAAGACCTGCAAGAGCATCAGGAACGATATCAGTGTCGGCTGATATAAGGTTTATTGTTACAAAAGTCTCAGCATGAAAATCATCGGGGAAAAGCGGACGCAGAACCCTGTCGACGAGCCTTGAAATAAGTATTTCATAGTCGGAAGGTCTTGCTTCTCTCTTAAGGAATCCTCCCGGAAAACGTCCCGAGGATGCATATTTTTCCTTGTACTCTACCGATAGCGGCATGAAATCAACATCTTCCTTTGCCTCTTTTGCTGCGACAACCGTTGCCAGCAGCATGGTTTTACCCATCTTCAGAAGGACAGCCCCGTCAGCCTGTCTGGCGAGTCTTCCTGTTTCCAATACTATTTGTCTCCCGTCGCCAAGATCAATAGTTTTTTCTTTTACTTTAAACATTACTTTATTATAAGATTTGTGATTTTCGAAGTTACCCGAAAAAAAGAAATAAGAAAAAAGGCAATTTTGAATTGCCTTTCCCTTTTTTCTATTTACGTAACTTCAATGCTTTTATGATTTCGCGATAGCGACCTATATCTTTGACCTTCAGATAGTCAAGAAGTCTTCTTCTTTTCCCTACAAGCTTAATAAGTGCCTGCTGGGTACTGAAATCCTTTTTATTCTTTTTAAGATGTTCGGTAAGATGACTGATCCTGTACGAGAATAAGGCTATCTGGCCTTCTGCGGTACCGGTATCAATCTCCGACGTTCCGAATGACTTGAAAAACTCCTGCTTTTTTTCTGCCGTTAAATACATGTTCCTAATTAAAATGTTGTTAATCCACAAATAGATCGAGTCTCCAATTTTGGAACGCAAAAATAAGGTTTTTTTATGTAAATTAGCAAACAATTGGCAAAAAATTTAAAAATATCATTGCAGGCTTTCAATTTCATGTTCTTTTTCGTGACCCTGAATTGTGTGTCCCACTGTTAGATAGACGTACGAACATACTAAAAAGTTGCGTCACCAGGCATATTTATTTATCAATTTATCAAATGATTATCAACATTAACCACTTCCCCCTTCCTGCCGTCACGGAATCCTCCTCTCACTCCCTCTCCCCTTCCCCCACTCTCCCACTCTCCCACTCCTTCCTCACGGTTCCAGCAACAACTCATCCTCTCTCTTCAGCACTGCTCCCTCTCCTATAAGCCTGGCACCTATCCTGCATTCTAGGCATCTTCTGCGGCTGCAGTATGTATTTCTGAGCTGGATCAGGCCCTGAGTTGTGAACGCCGAATCGGCCACCAGCCCTGACTTTATCCAGTCATCAATAACCGAATTTTTCTCAGGAGCCAACTCCTCCAGATGATCAAGTGCCCTTTCCTGCAGATCATTCATTCCTCTGCCGCGACCGTAAACGAACATTAACGGTATCACCGCGTTAACAAGGATCAGGTCGCATGCCTGGGAACCCGTATTTTTTACGGTTTTGCGGCTTCTCTTCCCGAAAACAAAATGGTCATCCCAGTACTCAGAGGCTCTCACCCCGAAAAGTCCCTTCAGACTACTAAGTCCTTCAGCTTCAAGTGTCCTGCTAAACAGCCCCCCTGTCACTGAAAGCATAGCAGCCAGCTGGGAAATTCTCACCGTAGGAAAATTGGCAGGCCTGAGACGGGCAAATTTCCATAGCCATCCGTGGACCGGTTTCAATGAATACTTAGATGACAGTACCTTATATTCCCTGATAAGGTCGAGATAGTATCTGTCGCTGACAGCATCCCGGAAAAGGCCTTCATCAAGCAAACCCGCCGTACCGAAAAGAAGAGCCTCGATCTGGAAGATGTTGTCGGAATGCTTCCTGATGACTTTGAATGGAAGAGCGCGGGCCAGCATTTCAAAAGGTTCTGTATTGACCCTGAAGCCAAAATAACGTGTTAACACCCTGTAAAATGTCTCTTCCCAGTCATTGCCTGTCGCATTATAGATGGCCAGTATCTGTTCAGATTTCATCTCCAGCCGTTCGACCACAAGAGATGCTAACCAGTTACGGAGGAAGAGAGGATCAAGATCAGGAATATGCTGTTCACAGGCAATGATACCTGGATTATTAACCAGCCGTACATATTTATCATAAAGCCGGGTATCATAACCCGGAGCCACAGTCAGAAGCTCCTCTCCGCGCGAATTACAGACCTTTCTGTCATTTTCAGCAACAAAATGGATTATTACATTATCGTAGGCAGGATCTGTATTATGGCCATGACCGTCGAAATCGGATGAACGGATATGGATCTCGGTATTCCCTGCCCAGTCAATACCGGCTATCCTCAGCCTTGTATTGAAAAAATCCGGACCCGCATCACGATTATGCAGCCCCGGATCTATAACATCAATAACATTACCATCATTATCAATTAGTTTATCCTGATAATAAAGGCGGTATTTCCACAGGTAATGCAGGAATTCTTCTTTCATGACAGCACGGGGTTAGAAAGCAGCTAAAC
>ERZ795053.3393-NODE-3393-length-18164-cov-4.862831_pt1 | contig 18164 bp, 14 predicted proteins | sample MGYA00375137_ERZ795053 | MGnify/ENA primary metagenome ERZ795053 (study PRJEB30182, sample SAMN05720284) | activated sludge metagenome | isolation source: Anaerobic digester | place: Hong Kong | collected 2014-12-17 ...
GACGTGTGCTCTTCCGATCTATGCTGACCTGCACCAGGATCTGGTCCGCCAAGTCGCCGTCGTAGATCTTGGTGCAGGTCAGCATCGCCGCGATCAATTCACCCGGCCCGGCCATCCCTAACACGTCGCCGTTGAGCAGTTCCATCCGCCGGCGGGTCTGGGTGGGTGACGCGGCCGACTGACGCGTCTGCGGGTCGTCGAGTAGCACGAGCGATGGCCGGATGATCGACCCATCCGCGCGGGTGTGCTGCTGACCGCGCATGTTCGCGTCCAAGCTGGTGGTGGTGATGATCGAACCGCACGAGGGACTCACGTCAAAGCCGGCCGTGCGCAGTTCGGCGGGCACGTGATCCCCTTCGATCGTGGGAAACACCAGCTTCTCCTGGCCCCAATGGACGTGGGTCAGGCGGCCCTGGATGTGCTGCTGCAGTTGGCGCTTCGAGCTGTTCTCCAGGCTGCGGAGGGGGTAGATCGCTTCCGGGAAGTCCGCCAGCAGCAGCGGGTTCTCCAGGACGTGCTTCTTGATCGGCAGCAGCAACTCCTTGGCCCGGTCGTCGGCTGCGCCGATGAGGCAGACGAACGGACGGAAGCTGTACAGCACCGCCCATAGCGCCGCACAGCGGGCCAGCGTCGTCTTGCCCGAGCCCCGCGGCATGGCAAACGCAAACAGCCCGCCCTCGCGCACCGCCCTCTCCAGCCGGCCAATCACGCGCAGGTGATCGTCAGACCAGCGCCGGTAGAACGCCGCCGGGAAGTAGGTCTCGCAGAACAGACGCAGCGATTCGCCGCTGGCCAAACGGCGCGGGTAGTCCTCAATCTCCGGGATGGGGTGGATGTCCTGACTGGCCTTGGTGGCGCTGCGGTTACGCTCGGCCTGACGTCGTCGAGCTTCGGCGTAGTCGGTCTTCGGCTGACGCGGCCGGTGCAGTTCGTGAAACAACCAGCCGACGTAACGCACCAGGTGGATGTGCGTGCCATCTCCGAAGCGGAAAGCGCCGGCGTCCATCTGCCGGCGCAGGCGGGAGCGGGTCAGCACCGGGCCCAGCGGAGTGGCGTTGACCATCTGCAGCAGCTGGGTCTGCGACAGCTTGGCCGGGTTAATCGCCATCGCGTTGCTTCAGGCGGTAGTTCAACCACGCAGCGTAATGCACGATGTTGATCGTGCCATCGCCGTTCGCGGGCGCACCATCGGCCAGATCGGCGGCGATCATCTCCTGCGTCACGCGTCCACCGCCCGCGCCGGAAAGCAAGCTGGCGGCCTCAGGTATACCCAGCGCCGCAGGGTTCGCCCTGGGGCCAACAGACGCGCCCTGGGGCGTGTCTGGCGCGGGCTCGCCCCCACTCACGCCGCGCGTTTCCTTACGTGCTGATGCCATGCAGTGACACCGGATTCGCCCATTCCGGTACTACCGGAATCTACCACCAGCCGTCGTGAAAGATTTCTAGGGAAAAGCATCAATTCACCTTCCCTTTCCGCGAAAAGCAGCGTACATGAATGGTGGCGACACGATGATCGCCCAAAGGAGACCCACCGATGAAAACCACAACGAACAAGGCGAACGCCACAAAGGACGCGGTGAACCGCGTCGTCGAGATCGCCAAGCGCCAACGCCAGATCGCCGAGATCCTCACCAAGGCCGCGGCTGAGGTCGAGGCCCTCGAGATCGCCAACACCAAGGACGAGCGCGAGGTCGAGAACGCGGTCACCCGTCAGCAGGCGGACGTGCAGGCTATCACCGCCGCCCTGGCCAAGGGCAACGTACGCGTCGGCGACATGAGCAGCCGGCTGGTGGACGCGATCGAACGCCGCGGGCAGCGCATCTTTCCGGAGCCCTGGGTCAAGATCGACAAGCGTTGGGACATCACCCGCAACTACCACAACTAACGACCCGAACGCGAGGCCTTGCTCACGCGAGGCCCAGCGCCCGGGCCGCATGGGGCGGACCGCGAAACGCGAAAGGACCACGAGATGGCAACGCAGCTGACCAAGGCCGAGCAACGCAAGCGCGACGCGACGCTGCTCACGATCGCGCAAGAGCGGATGCTCATGAAGGACCTGACCACGACCAAGAGCAGCGCGGATTTCCACGAGACGGCGGTGTGGTGCGTGAAGGACGCGCTCGAGGCGGCCTACGCCGCGGGGTTGGAAGCGGGCGTTGCCAAGGCCACGCCGGACGACCTCAGCAGCTGGCTCAGCGTGCTCGACGATCTGGTTCGCAACTGCGAGGGGGTCGGCGGCCTCAACCCGCGTTTGGTCACCGACGCCGAGATGGCGCTGGACGAGATCCGCGAGCGACTGAACGCCAGCAGCGCCACGCCGGACGCCCACGTCGCCGACGCCCATGGCTGCCCGCGCTGCGGTGAGACCCACCAGGACAAGCTGATCTGGCAAGACGACGAGACGATCGAGTGCGCGAGCTGCGGCAAGCGCTACGCGCTGAACAGCGGCAACTGAAAGGAGCGGACCATGCCAAGAGAACGCGATTCCAAACTGGCTGCGAAACTGAGCGAACTGAGAGCCGCCGAGGCCAAAGCGGGCGGACTCGCCTCGGGCGTCAACGAGATCCGCATGCGGATCGTCTGGGCGGCGGAACGCTACGCCGACTTGGCCGACTCGGTGGCGCGAAACCTCTCCGACGCTGCCAAGCGCATCCGTGAGACGGAGGATTTCGCCGAGCCGCGCAGCGCTACGGGCTGGTGCGGCGGCCTGGAAGACTTGATGCGCCTGCGCGGCGAAATCGACGCGTTGACCACAGCACTCGAGATCACTGAGCACTTCGCGCAGCGCTCTCGCGAGACTTCGCCACCCTTCGCACAACTGGTTGAGGCCTGCTGCAAACTGCTCGACGCTCGGCAACACAACATGGTCACGCCCGATGAGTGGCGACGGCTCCGCAACTCCCTGCTCGCCAGCAGCGAGCTTGCTGGGAGCGCGGCCACACCCCGCAACGAATGCCCCGAGTGTCACGCGTGGCGGCCGGATCACCTGGCACTTGCGGACGCAGCGACGGGCGTTTGCCGGGAGTGCGGTACGACGTTTGAAGCATGAGCGACCTCCGCGCGACGGGTCGCCGACGCGACCCCCAGCGCCGGGGCCGTTCGGGGCCACCATGAGAATGGAGGAGTTCAGATGGGCTGGTTGATCGCGAAAATCCAGGACGAACGCACCGGCGATCGAACTCAGATCGAAACGCTTCGCGCGCAACGCAAGTTGGGAGAACCGAGTATCGCCGAGGCTGTCGGTCTCCTGAATCACCACGGCTACGAGGTGGGTGATCCCTTCAAAACGTGCCCGGTGGACGTGTGGCCGCTGACCGCAGTGGTCTACACCTCGCCGAACCCCGATGGGGCCGAACGCTGTGGATCCTCGGTCTACAGGTACGCCGTACGGCGGCCCGCCCTGCGCTCATGGCAAGCACGAAGTCCTTTACCAGCGACAGCCTCGCGATCAGCGTGCCCGACAACGCCACCAGTTACGAGGCGGTCCTCTCCCTGGCTGGCGCCGGCAGCTACGCGGTAACCAACGCCGTGACAATCAACGGCACGGCCTTGGCCAACGTCGAGCCCAAGCTCGTCGTCAGCAGCTCAGCGGCCTCTGCCTCATTCGGCTCAATCAGCCTGAACGGTGGCGACACCGCCAGCCGCGAAGCCGTCGTGGATGCGGATCAGAACGTCACGGTGTCGGGCAACGCGACCTTCACGGGTTACGCTCAGGTCGATGTGGCCAGCGGCAAGACTCTGGCGTCCGACGCACTCCAGGCAGGACACGTGAGCCAAGAAACCCGAATCCTGTTCTCGGGCGTCGGCAGCTTCGTCACGAACTGATCGGCTGAAACACCACTGATTCATCGAATCGAAGTGCGAATGGAAACCAATCTGCGGCGTGCCCAGGCGGATCAGCCGGCTTGACCCTGACCGCCGACCACCCCGCTTTCTCGAAAGGACCAGACACCATGAAATCTCGCATTACCCTACTCACACTCGCCGTCGGCGCCGTGTTCCTGGCCGGCTCGTCGGCTTTCGGCCAAGCGGTGTACACCAGCACCACGTCAGGCGACTGGAGCAACGGCAGCATCTGGAGTTGCGCGCCCAATGGCGGCACCTGCGCGACCTATCCCGGCCAGTCGTTCAGCACGGACGTGGTCATCGTGGATGCCAGCGACGAGGTGGACGTTGATCTGACCCCCGCAAACTCCATCGTCTCGCTTGAACTCAAGGCGAGCAGCATCGTCAACACGCAGAACCACGAACTGACCGTCACGGGTGACGGCGGCCTGTCCCTCTCCGGCGCAGCAGCCGAGCTCAACATCGACGATCAAGGCACCGTGCACCTGACGGGCAGCGGAGCGCACAGCGTGTCATCGTCCGATGCGGCGATTCGCCTGCTCGATGATCAATCGGTGCTCTCGATTGAGAATTCTGCCACGGTCAGTGGATCGGGCAAAATCGTCGGTTCCCATGCGAGCGCAAAGATCCAGATTGCGAACACGCGCACCTTCACGAACGCAGCCAACATTGAGGGTGCGCTCGAGATAACTCAGCCGTCGGGATCGGCTTCGTTTGCGAACAACGGTATCGTTGACGCCAACGAAAATGGCCGACTCTATGTGAACGTGAGCGACGAATTGACCGACTCAAGCGTCGCGGAATGGCGCGCATCAGCCGCTGGAGCCGTCCTCGAGTTCAGCAGCGACCTTGACAACAACAATACCGCGATCTCGCTTGATGGCGACTTCAAGCTGTCCAATGCGACAGCGAGGATCCAGATCGATGCCATGCCGAACCTGACGAGCCCCTTTGAAAGCACCGGCCTACTGAACATGAGCGCAGGCACCCTAGACGTCCGCGTGAATGTCGAGTTTGGCGACGACGCTTCCAATTACGCCAACATCACGGGCGGCGAGATCGTCGTCGCCGCAGGCGCCCAGTTCATCCACAACTAGAACGTTCGGGAGCTTCCAGCCCGTCGTTCATCGACGGCAATCAACCTTCACCTCGGGAGACCTCCGCACCGCAACTCGCGGGGCGGAGGTCGTCCCCGTTTCATGTCTCAGGAGAACTACCATGGAAACCCATGACTCAGCACAAGTAGCTCACGCCGTGATGTGCAACCGGCACTCCGCGGCGATCGCCTGTCTCGCGTTCGGACTCGCTGCCCTCGTGCCGGCAGCCTCCGCGGTCTGCACCCCCTTCAACGGCACCTCCACCCTCTCCGGCACCAGCGCGTACGACTGCATCATCGTCAACGGCACGCTCACCATCAGCGGGTCCGTCACCTGCGCCAGCAGCGTCATCGTCAACGGCACGCTCAACGTCACCGGCAAGCTCAACGCGGGCTCCATCACCATTAACGGATCCGGCGTGGTCGCCATGGACGGCGTCGCTTCGCTCGGCGACGTCAACGTCAACGGGCGGCTCACCGTGGCCGGGGTCGTCACCGCCAGCGCCCTCGACGTCCACGGCTCCATCGACATCGAACCCGACGGCGTGCTCACGCTCACCGGCGCGGGCGACCAGACCTCCAGCGTGACCGGCTTCGTCAACCTCGAGGGCGAGGGCGCGACGCTCGCCTTCACGACCTGGTCGCACACGTTCTCCGGCCAGGGCGGGATCCGCGGCCGTGACGGCGGCGCCGTGATCGACGTCGGCTCGGGCATCACCCTGGTCAACACCGGCACCATCGCGGGGGCGCTGACCATCCAGGGCGCCGGCACCTTCGTCAACCAAGGCGCGGTGGACGCCGACACCTCCGGCGTGCTCCTGCTCACCGTCAGCACCGTCGGTGATTCGTCCGGCTCGGGCCGGTGGGAGGCGACCGACGCCGGCGCGACGCTGCGCTTCAGCGACCCCTCCGGCGAGGACATCGACGCCTTCGGCTGGATGGCTGGGGAATTCCTCCTCACCGCGGGCGCCGTGGAGTTCAACTCGCCGCTGAGCACGTCCGGCCGCCTGGTGATGTCGGGCGGCCTGTTGAAGGCCAACGCGAACGTCGCGATGGGCGACGACGTTACCGCGTACGCGGAGGTCACCGGTGGAGCGATCCAGGTGGCTGCCGGCGCGACCTTCACGCACGACTGACGCGCAAGTGGTGGGGCTGCCGTGGATCGAGCACGGCAGCGCCCATGCCACCGCCGAGTCGCAATGACCTCGGCTCGTGACCGATGACGGCCCCCATCGGCGATGTCCAGCGCAGGCAATGGCTGTTTTCGAAAGGAAGGGTCCCAGAGTTCGACAGGTGAGGGCTCGTCCGCGCCGACCAGCCCTGCCCCGCACGTTGTTGTGACGTTCTCGGTCGTTCAGCGGTGCATCACTGCGGCCCGGTCAGGCGCCGCGCCAGCGCCGCCCCATCGGCTGCATCCACGTCCCCGTCGCGATCGTAGTCGAGCGTGAAACACCGGTAGTCGCTCGGCGCCACGCCGTCCGCTCCCAGGCAACGTTGAAGACCGGCAAAGTCGTTGAGATCAATGGTCCAGTCACCGTTGGCATCACCGGCCAGAGGCTGAAATGAGATCTCCCGAGCCTCCGCGATACCCGATGCATTGTCCTGTGAAGCGAAAACTCCGTAGGATATTCCCGATGTAAGGTCGTAGCGAAAAACCAAGTCGGGATAGCCGGCAACCAGTAGCTCACCTTGAGGTGAGAAGCACGAGGCACGAGCAATGTCCACGTTACCGGCAGGGGGCGCGATCGGGATTGCGAGCATTGCTCCAGTTTCGGCATCATGAAGCGTGACACGTCCCTTGCCACTGTCGGTATCCGACCACCACGGAAAGACGAGCTGCGCTCCTGCGGGCAGTATCTCCACCGCCTCAATCCGCGTCAGCGGGTCGGCGGATGCCTGAATGATCGGCGCATCCCCTAGACAGTTTCCGGTCGCTGCGTTGAAGCGGAATACGGCGCCTGCGTTGTCGGTGATGTACAAGTGTCCGGCCTCATCCTCGGCGATGTCCATGCCGCAACGGAGTCCACAGCTGCCCAGGGGAACCACTTCTCGAGTGAACTCTCCAGTCACGCCATCGAACTCAAGCACACCGGAAGCGTCGCAAGCAGTCGTCGAGTGAAGCACCTGCAGGTTGCCATCAGAATTGAACCTGATCTTTCGAGGCGTGAGCATTCCACCGGTCCCGACCGGCACAAATGTTCCGCGCTTTGCGCCCGTCGCGACGTCATATTCAATGACGCTACCAGGATCCGGCCTCCGGGAAACAACCAATATGCCCCCATCTAGACCAAACGCAAAGCTTCTAGAGTTCAACAGATCATCGCCGTCAAGGCTCGGATCCTCCGCAACGAATCCGATCAGGTCACCGGTCTCGCCGTCGAATTCGAAGATTCCATGGCGCGTCTTCTGCCGATGCCGAAAGGGGCGCATTTCCAAGCTGTTAATTGTGATCAGCGGGCGCTTCACAGAGAATGCGGTGGAAAAGATCTGCGAAGGGATAGAAAGTCACTCGCTTCGGAACAATGTCGTGTTTGTGGATGGTGAGAAGATTGAAGTGCTTGCGGAACGTTTTCGCACGTCGTTAAGATAAATTAGCATCGGCTAATCGCCAAGCCACAGCGCTCTCTGCCCTGTACCAGTGCGTTATATATCTTCAAGCCTTCGTCGACAGTGGTCCGGCGCCCACCCGTCCTTACCCTTCCGCTTGAACGGTGAGACGATCCTTATGGCCTCCCTCAAGAGTCGCCCCGCTGCATCTGTAGCTCCCACAGCAACGGCCACTTCAACGGACTCTCCGCGATGAACGAATCCATTCCGAGCAGGAAAGTGTTCGTTTGTGAGCTTCTCCCAAAGCTCACTTCCGTCGGTCAACCTGAGGGCTTTAACGTCAGAACCCCACTCCTGCAAGATCCTCGGCAGCATCTCTCTGTCGGCACCTGTTCGTCGCGGCGGAAGGATTCGCTTCACGAGAATATCGGCCACTTCATCCGACAGGAAGGCCGCCTCACACAACGGCCGCAGCAGAAACCACCGGATAGTCAGTTCGACGGCAATTATCGAGCTCGTTAGTGACTCACCATTGAACCCGATCTCGATGAGTTTCGTCGCAGCCTCGATTCGGCTCTGGATGCGGGCTTCGATGTCATCGCCATAGTAGAAGAAGTACGCGTGGATCGCATTTTCTTTGATTTCGGTAAGTGTTCGATTTCGGATGTCGCGCTCGTATTCCTCGATCGCCGCCTCTTCTCTAAGTTCCCATTCATCCACGGTGGTCAGCCTCCAAGAGTAGTGCCAAGCGACTTTGAAAGTCACGGCTGCGGTGCAACTCGCGCGGCCGCAGGCGTCGAATTGCCAAGCGATATGATCGCACAGTTGCTACCCCGTTCACGCCAATGATGGGACCGCACCGCCTATTTGAGTGTTGACACTCCCAGCCGTTCGCGACCCTGTCGTACAAGATCTTGGTGTACGTCAACGATACTACCTGCAAGATCATGCAGTAAATTGACGGCCTGAAAAAAGCGCTCCGGTTGTTCATGTTCCCACTCCGGGGGTACAGTGCTGTATCCCAACTGCTCAGCCACAAAAGTGTTTTGACCTATTTCCGTCAGATACTTGTCCACAAGTTCGAGCAAATTTCTCCTCTGAGCCTCAAGCTTCTTGTCCACGAACTCGTGGTCAGCATCGTTCCATACGTAGCAGAATGAGCGAAGCTGATCCAAAGAGTCGGAGCGAAACCGGAAGCCGGCCATGTTTGCATTTCGAATGAACTGGATGCTCCCAGTAGTTGGCAGCTCTTGAAGAAACTGACGAAACAACTTGCGGTCGTGATCGTCATCTGTTGATGGGCTGCGGCGCGGATGATCGAAGATGGCCCGAAGATTGGACTGAAGTAACTCCACGAGTTGCTTCCGATCCCGCGCGCGATCGGTCGCCCCCGGGGCAGTCGAGTACTTGAGAACTCTCTTTAACTTTAGGTCAAACGGCAGCTGCTCTGGCGTACCGAAGTGAGTATTCATAACCATGATAATGCGTGGCTGGCCCAACGCCTTTATTGCGTAGCCTAGCTCAACAAGAACATTTGGGTTCGGTGAAAGTCGACTGGGTGACTCGGCCCCGCTGTTCACAATCGACACGTCACAAACGACAACTTGAGCTTCATCTATTTTGCGCAATATCGTTGACGAAATGTCGGGGCTTCCCGTTTCTCCCAGAGTATCACGATCCACAACTGGATCGATCAGAACGCTCTCGTCATTTCGGATCAACTTGGCTGCTGATTCAAGTGCGCTTTGGATGAAGCTCCTGTTCGTGGAATTAGGCAAATCCGATTGCCACGAATAAAAGACTGTGTCTACAGTAGATTGGCACTCGCTGTCTACACCAGGCGTGGCCATGAGGTTTCCTTTCACTGATTTGACCCGCTGGAACTCATCAAAACCGCCTTGGCGAAGCATGTATCACCAACTGAGCGTTGGAGACCGTTCTTGTGAACTGATAGCGGTTAGTGCCGGGCCTTCCCGCCTAATCACGGAATCCAAGCAGGGGCTCCCACGGGGCGACCGACCGACGGTCGTGGGTGCGTCTAATCTACCGGCGCTGCTGAAGTAGCCTACCTCAAGCCCAACACCCCAGGGGGGGTCGAAGAGTACTGTCCTCTGTCACGGTAACACCGGCCGCATGGATTTGCCAACCCGGGCGCGCGAGTAGTCTACTCGAAATCGGCCGAAATCGGGTGGATTTCACAGGAACGGTTGCAAACGACCGCTTTCGGAGGTATCGTGTTGACAAAGGGTTACGGCGATCCGCTCGGCGCCCGAGCCGCCTTACAAGGAAGAAGTCGGCGGTTCGAATCCGTCATCGCCCAGTTGGGTCAATTCGGGTTGGGTCACGCACACTTCGGCGGTCTGGGGCGGAGCGGTCGACGGCCATACTTCCCGTCATAGCAGCCCAACGCAACCAGGTTGATCCAGTGGTTCGGGATCGTGATGATCCGGGTGTTAGCTGAGCTTCGGGGGTGACGCCAGAGGTGAGGTTGCTGCGGCGGGGCGGGGTTGGTGCGGCTGACGTGGTTATGCCCGGGTGGCTCGAGGGGAATTGGCGGCTTGGTCTGGCGCTGGGGGTTTGCGGCGTCATGTCGTGCGTTGCGTTCGTGATGCACGGGGCCGACAAGCGGCGGGCCCGGCTGGGGCGGCGGCGCATCCCGGAGGCGACACTGCACCTCGTGGAGGTCGCGGGCGGGTGGCTGGGGGCCTGGCTGGCCATGCGGATCTTCCGCCACAAGACGCAGAAAACCAGCTATCGCGTGGTCTTTGCGGTCATGGTCGTCCTCAACGTCGGGCTCGTGATCCTGTGGGTTCGCGGGATCCGATGAAACCAACGCGCTGTCCGAGCGTGCGGCGACCTTCCATCCGGTTGGAATCGTAATTCAACGAGTTGAGCGTGATCGAGCAGGGAAGTCGTGATCGAGCCGGTTATCGCGACCGACCAGCATGATCGCGACCGGCCCATCGTCCTTGCGGGCCGCGTTCCCTCACTTCTGGTAGACTGAATCCGCGCAAGAGCAGACCGGCTGAGCACCCGACGTCGCGGGCACCGCTGCGATTCGAGGACAATACCATGAGCAACACAACGTGGCCCGCGCGATCCAAAGCCGCCTCACTGGTACACCTGCTCGGCATCCTGGCGGCTGCATCAGCCGCGGCGGGCCTCGTCGACGATGCGGATACTCCGCCTGACTCCGCCGGCGCAACAGTCTCCTACGCGTTCGCCGGTACCAACGGCCTGGCGGGCTGGACGGTGCAGGCCACCGGCGAGGCCGAAAAACGCATGCCGGCGCCGCGGATAGAAGACGGCAAGCTGTACCTGCTCGAATCGTGGTGGCGTTCCACGGCGGCCGCGGCTGCCCCCGCGCCGACCGACCACCGGGTGCGGACGATCGACGTTGCGTGGACGCTGGTGATGAACACCGGCACGGAAGGCATGGGCTTCGCCTGGCTGGACGTCGCCCGCTACGGCACGAAAGCGGAGATTCCTCCACCGCTCGCCGAGGAGGCGTATCCCGGCCCTGGGGGAAATCCCGGCGTCGTGGAGTACGACTGGGGCTGGGAAGCGCCGAGCCTGCTGGACGCATTCGGCGTCGGTTTCGACGCGTCCGATCCCGCGAATCGCGACCCGTTCCGCGGATCGGGCAACACGTACGACCGGCCACAGCACGAAGTCTCGCTGCACTGGAACGGCTTGGAAATCGTCAAACGCGTCTCGACCGTGGAATTCCGCGACGAGAAGCCGCACCGGGTGAAGCTGCATATCGCGTTCGTCACCGGCGGCGCCGACGTCTCGCTGGCGATCGACGACGAGCCGCAATTCACGGATTACTTCATCCCCTCGATGACCGCGTTCGTCGGCCGCCCCGTCTTCGGGTCGCGGAACACCGACACCGCCGGCGACGTGCTCATCGATGACGTGGCCATCGGCTGGGCCGGCGAAATCCCGCCACCGCAGCCACCCCTGAACGTCGTCGCCCTCGACCACGTGCTGAACGACGTCGACCACCGATCGAACGCAGCCGAGGTCCACTTTCCCGACGACACCGACCGATTCGGCCGCATCATCTGCACGCTGCGGCTCGACAAGCCGGAGTCACGCTTCGACCCGTGGGATCGAATCGCGCACCTCTGGATCGAGTCGCCGGGCGGGTCAGAAAAACCAGAACGCTTCGAGCTGCTTCGCTACATCACGCCGTACCATCGGGGGCACGTCTGGCGCGTGGACGTGAGCGACTTTCGCCCGCTGCTCATCGGCACGCAACGGCTGGTGCAGGAGTGCGGCACGCAGGGCGAGGGCTGGGTGGTCAGCGTCAGCTTCGACTTCTACCCGGGACCGCCCGAGGACGACCGGTTCGCGACGCGCGTGATCAACCTCTGGTCCGGCAGCCCGGAGATAGGGAATCCCGACAAGCCGGTCGAGGCGTTCTACCAGCAGCGGACGGTGACGCTCCCGCCCGCAACCACGGCCGCGAAGGTCCGCGTCGTGGTCACCGGCCACGGCATGACCCCCAACAGCGGCAACGCAGGCGAGTTCATGCCGCTGGGCCGCACGCTGACCGTGAACGACCAGGCGCAGCACAACGTGCTCTGGAAAACCGACAATTACCTGAACCCCTGTCGTCCGCAGGGCGGCACGTGGAAGTACGACCGCGCCGGATGGGCGCCCGGCGACGTCGTGCACCCGTGGTTGGTGAACGTCGCTCCGCGGGCGGTGCAGGCGGGCACGCTGACGATCGACTACGCCCTCGACCCCTACGTGAACGAGAATCGCGGCCAGACCTGGGCGCCAACGCACGTGACCGAGGCGCAGCTCATCGTCTACGGGCCGGCGCGCTGACTCTGACAGTCCCGACACACTGCCGGACTCCGCCGATTTCAACTCGCGGACCACTTCGCTTATCATGCGGTGCTCGAGGTCCTCATTGGCTGTATGCCCCAGCGTCCTGACCGGGTGGACGCTGCGGGAGATGTTGACGCAAGCGATGGCATGACCGCACAAGTTCCACACGATTCCGGCCCCCCACCCGCGCCGGCGGCGCCCACGCCGGCCCATTCGCCGAAGGCCCCGTCCGGCCTGCGCGGGTTTCTCAGCAACCTCGCGGTGCCCGTGCTGCTCGTGGCGGCGGCCCTGGGCATCGGCGCGGCGCTGATCAGTTCGCCGCCGCACGTCCCGAAATCGGATCCCGAGGCGCTCGCGCCCGTGGTGGGTGTCGCGGAACTCGTGCCGCACGCCACGCCCGTATACGTCGAGGCGTACGGGACAGCCGTCCCCGCGCGGCAGATCCGCGTCGTGCCCGAGGTGACCGGCCGGATCGTCGAGCTGAATCCCAAGCTCGAGGCCGGCGGCCTGATCCCCGCCGGCGACGTGCTCTTCAAGATCGATCCCGCCGACTACGCGATCGCCGTGGCCCAGGCGCAAGCGGACCTCAAGGTCGAGGAGCAGGGCGTCAAGCAGGCGGAAGCACGCATCGCCACGCTCCGCAGCCGCGGCCGGCAGCTCGACGTCGAGATCGCCTACCTGCAGTGGAACGCGCAGCGGCTGGGCAATCTCGCCGAGCAGCGCTCGGCGGGCGAATCCGAGGCGCGCGACGCCCGCACGGAGCTGGAAAGCCAGCAGGCGGCGCGCGAGACGCTCAACGCCGAGATCGACGAACAGCAGCGGGCCGCGGAGAGCGCCCGCGCCAGTGTGCGCGTGGCCGAGCGCCGGCTGGAGGCCGCGCAGCTCGCCCTGGACCGCACGCAGATCAAGGCTCCGTTCGATGCGATGGTGCTGGCGGAGAGCGTCGAGGTCGGCCAGCGCGTTGGCCCACAGGCCGCGGTGGCGACGCTGGTGGCGACCGATGAATTCTGGGTCGAAGCGGCGGTTCCGCTCTCGCGGCTGGAGGATGTGCGTTTCGCCGTCGATGAACCCGATCACCCGAGCAACGTGCGCGTACAGCTCGCGACGGGCGGCCCCGGGGAAGCGCACGCGGGCGTGGCGCTGCGGCCGTTGGGAAATCTCGATCCGCTCGGACGCATGGCCCGGGTGCTCGTCTCCATCCGCGATCCGCTCGGCCTGACCGACAATGCCCGCGCGGGCCGCCGCATCCTGCTGGGCAGCTACCTGCACCTGCGGATCGAGGCGGGCACGCTGGAAGACGTCTACGCGATTCCCCGCAAGGCCCTGCGCGAAAATGATCGTGTCTGGGTCCGCAACACCGCGGGCGAACTGGCCATTCACCCGGTCGAAATCGTCTGGCGACGGCAGGACGACGTGCTCGTGCGCAACGGCTTCGCCCCCGGCGATCAGCTCGTGACCACGCACCTGGCCAGCGTCGTGCCGGGCATGCCGCTGCGCATCCGCGACGCGGAGAGGCCCGCGACGCCCCCAGCCACCCCCTCCGTCGGTGACTCCGCTGTGGAAATCGCCCCATGAGCTTGCCCCAGCGCCAACCCGGCGACGGGCTGATCGGGTTCATGGCCCGCAACCACGTCGCCGCCAACCTGCTGATGCTGCTGTTCGTCGTGGGCGGCGTGCTCGTCGCGGCGGACATCAAGCAGGAGGTCTACCCCGCGTACGAACTCGATATTGTGAATTTCTCCATGCCGTTGCCCGGCGCGACGCCCGAGGAGGTGGAGGAGGGCATCCTGCTGCCGGCGGAGGAGGCGGTCCGCGGGCTCGAGGCGGTCAAGCGGATCGAGGCCACCGCGGTCGAGGGCAACGGCTCCATGTCGGTCGAACTGGTCGAGGACGTCGACCCGAACCGGGCGCTGCAGGACATCAAGAACGCGATCGACCGCGTCTCGTCCTTCCCGGAGGAGGCGGAGCGGCCGCGCGTGGAGCTGGCGATCCGGCAGCGTTCGACGGTGACGATCGCGATCGCCGCGGACATGGACGAGCGGACGCTCTTCGAGTTCGCCGAGCGGGTGCGCAACGATCTGCTCGCCTACGACGAGATCACCCAGGTCGAGGTGCGGGGCATCCGCAATCCGGAGATCACCATCGAGGTGCCGCAGGCCCAGTTGCGGGCGCTGAACCTCACGCTGGACGACATCGCGGAGACGGTGCGGGCCGCGGCGCGCGACGTACCCGGCGGCGAGGTGCGCACCGAGGGCGGCGAGGTGCTGCTGCGTTCCGCGGGTCGGCGCTTCTTCGCGAGCGAGTACTACGACATCCCGGTGGTGAGCGCCGCGGACGGCGCGCGGCTGAAGCTCGGCGACATCGCGACGATCACCGATGGGTTCGAGGACGTCGACCGGGTTTCCACCTTCAACGGCAAGCCGGGCGTGACGCTGTGGGTCTACCAGACGGGCGATCAGAAACCGCTCGATATCGCCGAACTCGTCTACGGCTACGTCGAGCGGATGAACCACGAGCTGCCCGACTCGGTCGAAATGAACATCATGTGGGACCGGGCCCGCGAGTACCGCGAGCGGCTCGAACTGCTGCTGAAGAACGGCGCGTTCGGCATGGGGCTCGTGCTGCTGGTGCTCGCGGTGTTCCTCGCGCCGAAGCTGGCCTTCTGGGTGGGCTCGGCGGTCCCCGTGTGCATCCTGGGCGGCATCATGCTGCTGCCGGCGATGGACACGACGATCAACATGATCTCGCTGTTCGCATTCATCATCACGCTGGGCATCCTGGTGGATGACGCGGTGATCATCGGCGAGGAGGTGTTCGAGAACATCCAGCGCGGCGCGACGCGGATGGACGCCGCCATCGCGGGCGCGAAACAGATGGGCGTGCCCGTGTTGTTTGCCGTGCTGACCAACATCGTCGCGTTCGTCCCGCTGATGTTCGTGCCCGGCCGGACGGGCCGGTTTTTCGCCGCGATTCCGCTGGTGGTGATCACGGTCTTCGTGATTTCCCTGGTGGAGAGTCTCTTCATTCTGCCGGCGCACCTGGCCCACGCGACAGCGGTGGATCCGCAGCGCCGCGGGCTGCTGCCGGCGATCGCGCGGGTGCAGACCCGGCTGGCGGCGGGCTTCGAACGGCTCACCGTCGGCGTCTACCAGCCGATCATTGCCTGGACGCTGCGTTACCGCGGACTCACGGTAGCGACGTTCCTCGCCGGGCTGATCGTCGTCGCTGCGTGGTACGAAAGCGGGCGGATCAACTTCACGTTCAATCCGCGCATCGAGGGCGACCGGGTGGACGCCGAGGTGCGCGTGCCGTTCGGCGCGCCCTTCAGCGAGACGACGCGCGTGGCCAACCTTATCGAGCACGCCGGGCTGCGCGCCGCCGACCACTTCGGCCCGCGCGACCAGGTGCTCGACGGGTGGATGAACGGCCAGGGCCGGATGGGTTCGAACACCGCCGACGTGAACTTCGTGCTCGTGCCGCAGGAGCAGCGTGAGTTCACCCCGGCTGACTTCGTCCGCGCGTGGCGCGACGAGATCGGCCCGCTGCCCGGCCTGGAGTCGCTCTACTTCGAGTGGGAAGTGGGGCCGTCGGGCTCGCGCGGGTTGACCGTCGAACTGTCCCACCCCGACCGGCGCACGCTCGAAGCAGCCGCCCACGACTTCGCGACCACGCTCCAGACGTACACCGGCGTCACGGACATCGACGACGGCTTCGCCGCCGGCAAGCCGCAGCTCGATCTGACCATCACCGACGCGGCCCGCGCCCTGGGCCTGACCCACGAGGCCATCGGCCGCCAGATCCGCCACGCGTACTACGGCGCCGAGGCCCTGCGCATGCAGCGGGCGCGCAACGAGGTCAAGGTGATGGTCCGCCTGCCGGAGTCCGAACGCCGCTCGCTCGCGGACCTCGAGAACATGGTCGTGCGCACGCCCGCCGGTGGGGAAATGCCGCTCTTCGAGGCGGTCGACCTGACCCGCACCCGCGCCTACACGGAGATCAAGCGCGTCAACGCCCAGCGCGTGCTGACGGTGACGGCCAACATCGTGCCCGAGCTCACCAACGTGAACAAGGTCCGCGCCGACCTCGAGGCCAACGTGCTGCCCGAACTCCAGGCGAACCACCCGGGTCTCTCGTTCACCTACGGCGGCCGGCAGCAGGAGGAGATCGATGCGATGCACGCGCTGCTCTGGGGACTCGGCGCGTCGCTCGCGGTCATCTTCGGCATGCTCGCCGCCATCTACCGCAGCTACGGCGAGGCGCTCATCACCATGCTGATCGTGCCCTTCGCCATCGCCGCCGCGCTGCTCGGCCACATCGTGATGGGCTACGACCTCTCCGTGGTCAGCGTGCTGGGCATCATCGCGACCTGCGGCGTCGTCGTGAACGGCGGTCTCGTGCTGACCGTCACCATGAACGACCTGATCGCCCGCGGCGTGCCCTTCGAGCGGGCGGCGCTGGAGGCCAGCCGGCGCCGCTTCCGGCCCATCCTGCTGACCTCGCTCACCACCTTCATGGGGCTTACGCCCATGATCTTCGAGACCTCGCCGCAGGCCCGCTACCTCATCCCCATGGCCATCGCCCTCGGCTTCGGCATCATGTTCTCCGCCGCCGTCGTGCTCCTGATGATGCCGGCCTGCCACGTGATCGTCCACAGCCTGGGGCACCGCCCCGCGGCCGACGCCCGTCCGGACGGCGCTGCCGCCGGCCTGCCCGCGCCCTCCCAGCCGTCCGCGTAGGCACTGCGATTCCTGCGTGCGCGGCGATTTCTGGCCGGACCGGGCCCCAGCGCACAGATTGCTGTAGACCTTTTGCGGACCGGCTGCGTCCTTCTGAGAGAAGCAGCCGCAGCGTCGCAACGGAAGGTATCCGCGGAACGATCCGGCCCATGACCCAAATGACATCCTCAAAGCGCGCGTTCACGCTCGTCGAGCTGCTCGTGGTGATCTCCATCATCGGGCTGCTCATCGCCATCCTGGTGCCCACGTTCTCGCGTGCCAGGCAGCAGGTGCGCGGCGTGGTCTGCAGCTCGCACCTCAAGCAGCTCATGACCGGCATGCACCTGTACGTCACGGACGAGGGCGTGTTTCCCGGCACGCACGGCATGTTCTACTTTCAGAACCTCTTCGGCGCCGCGTGGCCGCGCATCAGCGGGGTCACCTGGGACGGCGCCCGCGACCGGATCGTGGGGCTCGAGGTGACCCCGCCGTACGTGAAGCCCTACCACCTCGACCCGGAGTTCGTCGACGACGTGCCCGGGCGCGGCACGCTATTTCCCTACCTCAAGGATCCGGATGTCTACCTGTGCCCCTCGGATAAGCCGGGCGACGCGACCGACACCCCGCGCGGCGGCGGAGGCAACGGCCGGCTGAGCTATTCGCTCAATGCCTTTGTGGGCTACCTCGCGCCGGAGCGTCTGGGCGGCTTCACCTACGCCGCCGACGCGCCGGACAACCTGCTGCCCGACGGCACGGCGCGTTCGTTCACCGCCGGGCAGCACGTCAACTTCGCCCCGGCGGCCTTCATGACCATGTTCGAGGAGCATCCCAACGTGCACATCAATGCCGGTTTTCCCGAGGGAAGCTTCAACGGCATCGACTGCATCGCGACGCGGCACATGTCGGCGACCGAGGCGAACCACCCGAATCCAAAGGGCCGCGCCACCATCGCCTTTCTCGACGACCACGTGGAACGGCCGCTGTACCCGGCCCGAACCGAGGGCCGCGCCCTCTTCGCCGAGTACGGCCAGCCCTACTTCTGGCGGCGCAGCGGCGCGCCGGACCGCGCCAATATCGCCCGGTTCATCCGGCAGCTCAGCGGCCCCTGCCCGTGGGGC
>ERZ795053.3396-NODE-3396-length-18157-cov-5.540438_pt1 | contig 18157 bp, 8 predicted proteins | sample MGYA00375137_ERZ795053 | MGnify/ENA primary metagenome ERZ795053 (study PRJEB30182, sample SAMN05720284) | activated sludge metagenome | isolation source: Anaerobic digester | place: Hong Kong | collected 2014-12-17 ...
CGCGACGGTGATGTTACTGGGGTTGAACAGTCCGAGGATGAACTGCTGGGTACCGTTGATGATCGAGTCGTGGATGCGCATCTCGCACGTGCCGAACACGGTGCCACCGCTGAGGGCGATGGCGAGGAACGCGGCGAGCTTCTTGCGGCGGTGACGGGTCATGGGCGCTGGGCCTTTCAGCATGTGCGGGCGCGACGCGGCTACTGTTCGTTGAGGGACTGCTGCTCGATCAGGGTGCGGGCGTTGGCGAAGGTGTCCAGGCCGCGTACGACGGTGGGCTGAGTCGAGTCGTTGAGCAGGAACACCGAGACGATGACGCCGCCGGCGACGTTGGCGGACTCGCTGGCGACGAAGATGATCGTGTCGCCGCAGTCGAAGCTGCCGAAGTCGGCGTCGAGCGGGTTGGCGTTGGGCGGCACGCCGAAGCCACCGGCGCCGACGGCCTGGGCGTTCACGAAGATGCCGGGTTCGGTGGAGGGCCGGTCGAGCGTTTCACCCAGGCCGATGCGGGCCACCGGGCAATCGAAAAGGACGCCCAGGTCGTTGGCCGACTGTTCCGGCTGGGTGAGCAGGCGGTGCGTTTCGAGCTGGGTGAGGACGGTTTCGGGGTCATCCGGGGAGGGCACCCGGCGTTCGGCGGTGATCACGAACTCGATCGGCACGGAGGTCGTGTTGTTGGCGCGGGCGAGGATGAAATTGGTGCGGTCGCCCGGCGTCAGCGGGAAGACGTCGCCGGTCTGCTGGTTCACGAAGGCCGGATTGAACAGCAGGGTGTTGCTGCAACCGGTCTGCAGTACGAGCAGCGCCGCGAGGCCAGCGAGGCAGGCACTGCTGATGGTCCGCTTCATAATCACGCTCCACATCCTCAATTGCCGGTGGCGGCCTGCGCGGCCGCGCCGGGCGAAGGTCAGCGCACGTTGGTGATAAACTCAAACCGGCCAGGGATCGACGCCTGGGCGGCGTCGTCCGTGTCGAGGTAGCCGGGCACGACGGCACCCAGCTCATCCTGGACGAACGGCAGACGCAGGGTGCCCGAAAGCGTAAAGCCGACGACGCTGCCGCAGAGCAGGTCGGTGGCGGGCACGGGCGCGTCGCGAATGTCGAAGTTGCGCAGGAGGGTGACGTTCAGGTTGGCGTCCACCTCATCCTGCTGCAGTGGTACGAACTGGGGCTGGACCGTCTGGGAGAGTTCCCGCGTGGTCACCAGATCATTGACCACGATCTGGATTTCCTTCAGGAACGCCGGGACGAAGACCTCTACGGAGGTTTCCTGGCTGTCGATGCCGCCGCCGGGCTGGACCCGGCTCACGTCGCAGATGGCGACGACGTTGGTCAGGTCGTTCTGCAGCAGGTCCCGGGGGATCAGCGGATTCTGCTGCGTGCCGTTCGCGGTCTGCACGGTGTTCTGAACGACGGCCGAACCGTCGATGAACTCCAGCGTGATGGTGTTGCCGTTGACGTAACGGATGTCCGTGCGGACGCGCACGCGCGGGCGCAGATTGGGATCGGACGTATCGATGCCGATCGAGTCGAAGTAGTCGATCAGGTTCTGGTCAAACTTGGCGTTGTTGATGAAGATGACCGGAACGTGGCCCGGCGCGTTGTCGATGGTGATCGACGGCACGGCGCCGGTGCTGTCGACGACGGGCGTCGCCACCAGGTTGATGAACGAGGGGTTGAAGATGCTGGAGCACCCGGTCGCGCCGCAGAGCAGGGCGGAGGCCAGCAGCATCCCGCCAGCCGCTGCACGCAAGGACTTGCGGCGGGTCGTCTCGATCGAAGTCGCTTTTTTCATGCGCAATCGCTTCGCGGAGGCCTGAGCGCGGTTCAACACGTCGGTCTGGGCGCCAACCCACGACCCGATGGGATGCTCGGGCACCACCCCATCAGCGCGATTATTGCCCAAACAGGTGACCGGTCAAGCGGTCAGCCCTGTGAGAACTGCTCAGGCGACCCGCGCCGGCGCGGGTTGCACCGCGTGGAGTTGACCACCCAACCCCGAAGGTCGTAGGCTAAAACGGTGCCCCGGCCGGGGGCGACGTGCTCCTTTCCGGCCATGCGAGGACGGCGATGACCCATCTCCTGCGCTTCGGCGTGTCCATGGACGCGGAGCTGCTGGCGGCGTTCGATCAGCTCATCAGCCGGAAAGGCTATGCGAACCGGTCGGAGGCGCTGCGCGACCTCGTCCGCGACGCGATCGTCGAGACGCAGTGGGCGAACGCGGACGAGCCGACGGTCGCGGCTCTGTGCATGGTGTACGACCACCACCAGGCGGAGTTGTCAGCCAAGCTGACTGCGTTACAGCATGACTTTACGGAACATATCATCAGCACCCTGCACGTACACCTGGACCACCGGCACTGCCTGGAGGTGGTCGTGCTGCGCGGGCCGGCGGGCGAGCTCAAGCAGTTTTCCGACCGGATGCTGGCGACGCGCGGCGTGAAGCACGGCCAGTTGGTGATGACGGGCACCGGGCAGCGTTGAGCCGGCGGGAAAGACGACAGAGCCCGGGGGCGGCCGTTTACCAGGACGGCGCCGTTGGCGCGTTGGTGCACCTTGACGCTGGAGCGCGGGGCGGTACATTCTTCGGGCTCGGCACACGCAGCGGATGTGGCGGAATTGGCAGACGCGCTGGCTTCAGGTGCCAGTTGGGGCAACCCAGTGGAGGTTCGAATCCTCTCATCCGCAAGTCACGCACACGAAGGCAGTTAGGGCGACCCTGACTGCCTTTCTGTCTAGGCATATCGTTCCGAAAAAAGGCAGGGTGTGAACAAAGTGCTGGAGCGTTCGCAATCCATCTGTAGCGGATCGGTCCCTGTTTATTACGCGGACTCAGGGGGTCATGACGCTACACATGGATTGCGAACGGGCTAACCTGCGTCGGAGCGATTTGTCCAGGCGGTAGCTTTGTCGGGTTTGCCCCAACGGTGATACATCGCGGCGACCTGCTTGGCGCAATCGCGCAGAATGCATTTCCGGCGCTGGATGAGGATGCGCTGCTTGTTGGACTCGAGCTCCTCAAAGCCCTCCAGCATGATGGGCTCAGCTTCGTCGAACCGACCGACGCCGGCTAACGCTGCACCGTGCAGCACATGCATGCGTCCCGCGGTACTTCCCGTGGCATCTCCGGCCATACGCACCGCTTCTTCAAGCGATTCCAGCGCATGCTCGAACTCATTCAATCCGATCAGAATGCTTCCTTGCTCGATCAGCGTTTCACAGACCACCGCCTCGTCATTGACCTTATGGGCATAAGCCAGGAACTCGCGGCACAACGGTTCCGCCTCGGCGTATCGACCGGTGTCATGCAGCGCGTACATCAGATCGCGAACGATGATGATTGTTCGGCGGCTCTGATCGCCAAGCACCCGACGAGCGCGCGCCAGTTCGTCCGAGAGCAGTACGATTCCTTCATCGTAACGCCCCTGGGCGAAGAGGGTTCCCGCAATCGACGTCGCGAACTTCATGGAGTCACGATTGTCCGCGCCGTGCTTGGCGACATTCAGCTCGTACGCCTCGCGTATCGTCTCTTCCGCGTCCTTGAAACGCGAGAGTCGATTCAGGCACAACCCGATCTCGCTGAGGATCGTCAGCGCCGTGCCATCATCCTTGCCCAGCGCCTTTTGTGCGACGGGCAGGCATTCACGCAGCAGTGGAAGCGCCTTGTCGAACTCACGTTTACGGAAATGAATGTGCGCGAGGCTGCGCTGCACCTGCATCGCCTTCCACGATCGGGGGCCGTGGGCCGCCACTTGGATTTCCTTCACCTGCTCGAGCAATTCGGCGGCCTCGTCGAACTTCCCCAGGCTGCTCAGCTTGGTCGCCAAGCGATGACGCCGCCTGATCGTCGCGACGTGATCGCTCCCAAGTACCTGTTCGCTCTTATCCAGCGCTTCACGCAGCATCCCGACCGCCTCATCCGTGCGCCCGATATTGGAATACACCTGACCGACTTCCTCGAGCGCCGTCAGCGTTCGTGGGTGATCGGGTCCATCCAGGCGCCGGCGAGCCGCGATGATCTCTTCGCCCAGAGTTCCAACGTCGTCATCGTTGCCGCGTTCAAGTTCAACCCACAGCAGAACCAGCTTCAGATTCAACGATGTCGAATCTTCCTCGCCGTAGCGCGCCGCGTGGAGTGTCAACGCCTCTTCCAGCAAGCGCCCCGCCTCGTCATGTTCACCGGTTTCATCGAGACAGGATGCCAGATAAGCCGCCGCGCGCAGCGTGCGTTGTTCGTCCGCGCCAAAGTATTTGCGGCAATGTTCGAGATACTCTTGGAGGATGGGTACGGCGTCCGCATCGCGGCCGAGATCCTCGTAAGCCTCCGCTCTTTCAATCATGATGTCCGCGATGATCAACGGATCGGACGTATTGGCCTCTGCGAGCGCGGCCTCGGCTTGTTGGAGCACCGCCAATGCGCGTTCGCTGCGGGTCAATTCGTTGTAAGCCTTGCCCACCGTAGTGAGCAAGCCAGCGCGAATCTCAGGCTGATCCGCGAACCGCTCGGCAATGGACTCTTCAGCGCGATCGAATAACGCAAGATCAAGTGCGTCGATGGCAAGATCCGTCGAGTTCGCGCGGGTCGTCAAGACCTCAAGCTCGGTCAGCGCGTTCGCGATCTCCTCTTCCGGACGCTCGGCATCTTTGAAACCGAGTCGGACACGGTCGCGAAGCTTGGCCATGAGACCGTCCCCAAGCTCCTGAACGTCGATCTCACTGATGAGTTCACCGTACCAGGCCTGCACCGCCTGCAGTTCGTCGCGCTGGGTTTCCACTATGGCGCGTTGATGGTCGGCTTCATCGCGCGCGGTGATCGCCTCGTCGCGTTGTGATTGGGCTTCGACCAGGAAGTAGCTTGTACTGATGAGCCCCGCCACGAGCACGAGCAACGCCAACGCGAACCCCGCGACCAAGCCTCCATTCCGTCGCGCGAATTTGCGGAGGTTATAGATCGCGCTCGCCGGGCGCGCGGTGATCGGTTCATCGTGCAGGAATCGACGCAGATCAGCCGCCAATTCCGCGGCGGAGGCATAGCGCCGCTCCGGATCCTTCTCGAGCGCCTTGGCGACGATAGTCTCGATATCGCCACGCAGCGAACGGTCGATGGAACCCAAGAAAACAGGCTCTTCATCGCGAATGATCCGCGCCGCTTCCGCAACGCTCTTGCCGGTGAGATCCAGTGGAAAACGATCGGTCAAGAGCTGGAACAGGATCACGCCGAGCGCATAAACATCGCAACGCGTATCAATACGCGCAACGTCACCAGCCACTTGCTCCGGGCTCATGTACGCGAGTGTTCCGACGATCTGCCCGGGATCGGTCTGCAGGGTGACGGCGTGCGCGTCGGATTCGATCAGGCGCGCGACCCCAAAATCGAGGATTTTGGGATATCCGTAAACATCGACCGCGATACTTCCCGTTGACGTGCCTCCCGCGGCATCGCCTCGTGTGTCTTGTTCGGTGATCAGGATATTCGCCGGCTTGAGATCGCGGTGGATTACACCCTTTTGATGCGCGTGTTGCACGGCATCGCAAACCCGCGCGATAAGTTCCAAACGCGCGCGAATCTCCAACGTATGGTTCTTGGCAAACGTCGTGATGCGCTCACCGTCGATCAACTCCATCGCGAGGAATGGTTGGCGACGACCGTCCACGTCAGCCGTTCCGGATTCGTAGATATACGCGATCCCCGGATGCTGCAATTGCCCTAGCGCAAACGCCTCGCGTTCGAAGCGCTTGATAAGACTGGGTGTCATGGTGTTCGCGTGAATCAGCTTGAGCGCGACGCGTCGCTTGGGCGAATCCTGCTCGGCCTCGAAAACCACGCCCATGCCACCACGGCCTATCTCGCGCAGGATCCTGTAACGATCAATGCGCTCGGGGGTTGGAACGTCGAATGCATTCGAGGACAGATGCTCAGCGATGATCTTTGCGCCTACGCCATGCTTGGATTCAGCAAGCAGCGCGTGCTCGTCGTCTTCCGTGGCGAGCATCTGCTCGACGCGTTTGCGCAATCTCACGTCGCCCTGGCAATGCGCGTCCAGGGCGGCGGGTCGCTGCTCCGGCAGCAGGTCGCACACCTCGGCGAATACCGCCAGCGCCTTGCGAATGTCGTTCGAGTCGTTCATCGGGGCCTTCACGCGTGGGACAGTTCGGAATTGAGCCACGCCCGCGCCTGTCGCCACAGGCGCTTGACCGTGCGCGACGAAGTGCCCTGCAGTTCGGCGATCTCCTCGGTCGTGAGCCCGCCGAAGAACCACAGATCGACGATACGCGCCATGCGCGGGTCGGCCTCCTCCAGCCGGGTGAGCGCGTCATTCAGCTCTACGGCATCGAGCACTTGTTGACCGGACGGGGTGACCACTTGATCCAGATCCACGCGGGCGCCGCCAGAGTCGCGCTTGGCGGCTGACTTGGCGCGGGCATGATCCCTGAGAATCTGCCGCATCGCCGTCGCCGCGACGGCCATAAAATGTGCGCGATTCTTGAAGCCCTCCCCCGGCGCGCGAACCAGCCGCAGGTACGCCTCGTGCACCAGCGCCGTCGGTTGCAACGTGTGATCGCTGCGCTGCCCACGAAACTGCCCGCCGGCGACGGCGCGCAGGTCCGCGTAGACGATGGGCAACAACTCGTCCGCGACGGCAGAATCACCCGCCGCTACGCGCTCGAGCAGCATCGTCACATCCGGTCCACGTCCCGTCTGTCCCTTGTTGTCGGCCCGCTCCGGCATCGCCCGCAGTATAGCAGAAACCCGGTTTGCGAACCGGCAGGGCCGAATACCGCGATTTTCGGGCCCCCTTGTCCCCCTGAGCGGTGCTTTGACGTGTACGGGTTGGCGGTTGGTGCGCTGAAGCCTGGGCCAGCAGAGGCACCATCGAGCATTGGAAAGCCGCAGGACAAAGGAGAATGAACATGGCAATAGGAAGAGGCGTTGGCGTGAAGTGGCGTAGTTTGGCGTTTGTGGGCAATCGCGTGCTGCGCAGGCCTTGCGGGCTTGGACGGGCTCGTGCGGTCTTATCGGTCGCCTTGGTCGTGGCGGCGACCGGGCGATCGGCGCTGGCGGGGGGGACGTTTATCAACACCGTCCAGGACGGCGCGTGGAACGACGCGAGCACCTGGGACCTGCGCGTGCCGGACGCCTTCCTGGCTGATCAGGCGCGGATCGCGCACTTCGTGACGGCGAACGGCGCCGGTCAAAATTCCAACGTGCTGAGCGTCGGGTGGTCAGCCGGTGATGGAGTGCTCGCCATGACCTCGGGCGATTTGACCATCGACAATCACTTGAGTGTCGGGACCGGCGGTCATTCGGGCCACGTCGACGTCAGTGGCGGAACGATGCAAATGGACGAGTTGGTGCTCGGATTCGGCGGTCCGGGTTGGATGACCGTTTCGGGGGGATTGCTCAGTGTATCTCGTGACATCAAGATTGGAGAATCGGCAACCTCGGGATGCCTGACAATCGTCGGCAACGGCGCGACGATTGCGCTGTCGGGCAGCGTCTGGAGTTCTTCCAATTTGCGCATCGGCGCGAACGGGACGCTGATGATCGTACCGACGGCAGATGGCGCAGCCGGCCTCACCGCGATCGACTGCAACCAGGAGGTGGTCTTGCTGGATGCCGCCAGCACGCTCGAATTGGATCTATCATCCTATTCGCCGTCGGTGAACGACAGTTGGACGGTCATAACCGATGCGGAAATGATCAGCGGGTCGTTCGGTTCGCTGGTTGCGCCCGCGGGCTTCGGCCTGCAGCAGGACATCACGACTTCTGGAGAGGTGATCATACGCGTGATGCAAACGCCGTGCGACGCACAGGGCGGCGACAGCGACCACGACGGCGTGTGCGACACGGTCGATGCGTGCTCGGGTTTCGATGACCGTCTCGACGCTGACGCCGACGGTGTACCGGACGACTGCGAGGCCGATTGCGATACTAATGGGGTCCCGGATGTTCTCGAAATCGCGGCGGGTTCGACCGCGGACTGCAACACCAACGGGGTGCCCGATGCGTGCGATATCGCGGTGACGCGCGTGGCCGACGTCTCCTCCGCAGCTCCGCTCAACAGCTTTGCCGCCGATGACTTTGGTGCAGATTCTGATTCCCAATTGACGACGGACGGCGCGGGCAACTGGATCGCGGTCTGGACCACTGTTGATGATCTCGGCGGTACGATCGGAACCGAGGGGGACATTCTCTATTCACGAAGCACGGATCATGGTGCGACCTGGACCGCCGCGGCACCACTGAATACGGATGCGGATACTGACGCAACAAGCGAACTCAACCCCCAACTGACGACGGACGGTATCGGCAACTGGATCGCTGTCTGGTCCTCCGGTGAACCATTTCGGGGAGCCGGTGGATTCGACCGAGACATATTCTACTCGCGCAGCACAGACAATGGCGCGAGCTGGACGGCGCCCGCGGCACTGAGTTCCAACGCGGCTACCGACACCGGATTCGATAGCGAACCTCAACTCACGACGGACGGCGCGGGCAACTGGATTGCGGTCTGGAGATCTAACGACGACCTCGGCGGTGCGATCGGAACCGATGGAGACATTCTCTGCGCACGAAGCACCGACAACGGCGCGACCTGGACCACCGTTGCGCCGCTGAATACCAACGCGGCGACCGACAGCGGGGGTGAAGCTTTCCCGCAGTTGACGACGGATAGCGCGGGAAACTGGATCGCGAGCTGGTATTCCTTTGACAATCTTGGAGAGACGATCGGAAACGATGCTGACATCGTCTTCTCACGAAGCACGGACAATGGCGCGACCTGGACGGCTCCAGCCCCGCTAAACAGCAATGCAACGACCGACTCCGGAGGAGACTATTGGCAGGAGCTGACCACGGATGGCGCGGGCAACTGGATCGCGGTTTGGTCTTCCCTAAACAATCTCGGGGGGACGATCGGGGACGACTGGGACATCCTCTTTGCGCGCAGCACCGACAACGGGGCAACCTGGACGGCTCCCGCCCCACTGAACTCGTTCGCGGCGACTGACGGCGAGGATGATCTTAGAGCCCGGCTTACGACGGACCCCGAAGGGAATTGGGTTGCCGTCTGGAACAGCGAACACAGTCTCCTGGGAACAATCGGGACCGATGGGGACATTCTCTATTCGCAAAGCGCCGACAACGGCGTAACCTGGACTGCGGCCGCCCCGCTCAATTCCAACGCGACGATCGACTCCGGCTACGACCAAAAGCCCCAGTTGACGACAGACGGCGCGGGCCATTGGATCCTGGTTTGGGAATCCTACGGCGATTTCGGGGGAACGATCGGAGCGGATACCGACATTCTGTTTTCGCGATTCACGCTCTCGACCACCAGCCTCGACATCAATCTCAACGGCGTCCCGGACGAGTGTGAGCCGGTCTGCAATTCCGACGGCGACTTCGACGGGGACGGCGACGTGGACCTGACCGACTACCTGGGGTTTGCCGCATGCTTCGGCGGCCCGGCGGAGTCGGCTGCGGACCATTGTGCCTGCTTCGATCTGGACGTCGACGGCGACGTGGACCTGCACGACGTCGCCCGATTCCAGGAGGGCTTCTCCGGCCCGAACTAGCCGGACATTCTCGGCGAGTTCCGGTCGTTCTCCTTGATCGAGCCGTCGCGCAGCCGCGCGGCGGCTCGTTTTGCTTACCTAACCCGAATGCCCTCTCCGTTGCCCTCACGCAACCTCGAAATCCGCGTTCTCGGGGCCAAGAACGGGAATTTCGACGATCTCAGAAAGATCCTTGTCCCCGTTCGCTACCGGTTTTCGTGTCTGGGGTAAGGACCGAATCATGCACCGCAAAAAGGCACGGTGGACCTAGATAACTGCCAACACGGAGAGTCGAAAGATGAAAATGAGACCGATACCCATTGCTGTCCTAGCCGGCTTGATGGTCGCGGTGTGCTTGACCCAAGCCTGGGGCCAGGAATTTACCAACTCAACGTATATCGACATCCCACCGGTCGAGGAGAGTCCCTATCCACCGAACCCGGGTAATGGTTTTACGCAACACATCGCCAACCCTTATCCGAGCGAAATTGAGGTGTCCGGTGTTACCGAGCCCTTCGCGCTGGAGGTGACGCTCCATGGCTACTCGCATACTTTCCCGCGGAAAACGGACATCCTCCTCGTGCCGCCCAACCAACAACCCAGGCGATGTGTGATACTCATGCACGACATCGCGAGCGGCGCTGACGCGGTCGATACCACAATCACGTTTGCGGACAACGCGCCGACCATGCAAAACCCCGTCGTCAGTGGCACCTACAGACCCACGTCCGCGGGATCTCAACCGACGTTCCTAGATCCCGCACCTTTTCCGGTGCAGTTTTATGCAACAGATTTTTCCGCGATTTACGACATGAACATCAGCGCCATGAACGGCACTTGGCGTCTCTACGTCATGAATTGGGGCTATCAGGGATTTCTGAACGGAGATGCCGGCGAGATCTCGGGGGGATGGACCATCCGGTTTGTGCACGACACGGACGGAGACGGATACTTCGACAACCAGGACAACTGCCCCGACATTTATAACCCGGGCCAGGAAGACGACGACAACGATGGCGTGGGCAACCCATGCGACATTTGCCCGCTTGATGCGAACCCCGATCAGGCCGAAACGGACGGCGACGGCGTCGGCGACGCGTGCGACAACTGCCCGCAAATCGCCAACAGCGACCAGGCGAACAACGACGACGATTTCTTCGGCGACGCGTGCGACAACTGCCCTGACGTCACGAACGGCCTCCAGACCGACGCCGACAGCGACGGATTCGGCGACGCCTGCGACGACTGCCCGGGCATCAATATCGAGAACATCACGCAGGGCACCGCCCACCGTACAATTCAGGCCGCCCTGGATGCCGCCTCCGACGGCGACACGATCGAGCTGGGCCCCTGCGATTTCTATGAAGACAACATTGTGTTTCCCCACGGACTCAATGTGACCGTTCGGGGCGCGGGGATGGACCAAACTTTCCTCGATGGCGGTGACGACGACTCCGACCACGTGTTTTCCCTCCAGAACACGAATCAGACCAATGCAACCGTGATCGCCAGGATGACGATCACCAACTCGGGCGCTACCGCGATTCGCATCAACAAGACTTCTCCGACCATCCGGTTGATCCGGTTCCAGGACGTTGCGGGTGGCAACGCGCTCGAACTGCGCGGTGGTTCCCTGGTCGATCGATGCATTTTCACCGGCACGGCATCGGGTTATCAGAGCGTGTACGTCTCTTCCGAGCCCAACGAAACGCCCGCGTTCCACCAGTGTCTGTTTTTCGACAATGCGACCAACTTCGACCTGGTGATTGACGAGCCCGTGGCGAGCAGCCTGGTCAACTGCACGCTCGCGGGCGGGAGTGCCGGCACGGTTCAGGTTCGGACCGGCGCGCGGCTGGACGTGTACAATTCGGTCATGCTCCACAACATGGCGGTGTCGGGAACGCTGATTACCATTCGGAGCATTTTCGACGGTGCGACCGGCAACAACATCGACGGGCGGCCGACGTTCGTGGACGAAGCCGGCGGTGATTATCGCCTGGCGTCCAGCTCGCTCGGTATCGATGCGGCGCTTTCCACTCCTCTCCTTGGAACTGGAGTCTATCGCGACCTGGGGGGCGACCCCCGCTACGCCGAGGACGTGGGCACGGTTGACACCGGGTCTGGCATCCTGACCATTCTGGACATCGGCGCTTACGAGTTTCAGGGTCTTTCCGACAGCGACAACGATGGCGTGGGCGATGCCGACGAGATATGCCCCGGTTTTGATGACAACATTGACACCGACGCGGATGGCGCGCCCGACGGATGCGACCTGTGTCCCGGATATGACGATTTAGAGGACACCGATGGTGATGGTGCTCCCGACGAATGCGACCCGTGTCCCGAATTCGCGAATGAAAGCGACTTGGATTCTGACGGTGACGGCACGCTCGATGATTGTGACACCTGCCCCATCTTCGACAACCGCGTTGACGTTGACGGCGACGGTGTCCCCGACGGCTGCGACATTTGCCCCGGATATGACGACGCTACCCAAGCCGACAGGTGTGCTGATCCGCAAGTGGTCACGAGACCGTTGGACCTAAACGAGGGCGACCGGTACCGGTTGCTCTTCGTGACCGATGCGCGCACAAAGGCGACGTCGAATGACATTGCCTACTACAACGCACTCGCCGCCGCCGACGCCGCCAATGTCCCCAGGCTAAACGCGCTCGACACCGTTTGGAAAGCGCTCGTCTCGACGTCGGCGATTGACGCGCGCGACAACACCGACACCGATTTCAACGTGACGACCGGGGTACCGATTTATCTCGTCGACGGCACGCGTTTGGCGAATGACTACGCGCACCTGTGGTTTCAGAGCGGTCCCTACCTCACCTCGCCATCGGTTACTTCCGGACTCAACGACGCGGCGAATCGCGTGTGGACAGGTACACATCGAACCGGTGTGCAACAGGTCCCAATGGGCGCGACGGGCGGCGAATCGACTCGAGGATATCCCTATTTCCAAGGCGGGGGCTGTTGGGGATACGAGGAGGTCGTGCAAGCGAGCATTCTGCCGATCTATGTCATCAGTGAAGTCCTGCAGGTTCCCTGTGTGGCTGATTCCGACGGTGACGGGGTGTGCGACTCGTCCGACATTTGCCTCGGGTCTGATGACTTCAACGACGCGGATGGCGATGGAGTTCCCGACGGTTGCGATAGGTGCGAAGGGTACGACGACGCGTTCGATTGCGATGGTAATGGAATTCCCGACGGTTGTGATCTCGCGCACCGTGGCCGATTCGACGATTTCAGTTCGACCAATGGCGCACATTACGCATTGAATCAAAACGCCGGCACCACGGTCGTCGTCGAGAACGGATCCATCCGTCTGACCGAAGTCGCGCAAGGTCAGAAAGGCTCGGTGATTTTTGAGCCGGTTATTTCGGAACCGATCGCGGACTTCTCGGTGGAGTTCGATTTCTGGATGGGCGGTGGCAATGGTGCCGACGGTATCGCCTTTGCGTTGATCGACGCGGATTCGACCGGGATGAATCTGCTCTTCGGCGAATCCGGCGACAGTCAGCCGCTAGTGGTCAGTCTGGACACGTTCCGCGGCGACCCCGCCGGCGGAAATCATGCCTTGCTCAAGAGCTACGGAGAAACACTAGCCGACGTGCTCGTAGATCACCCACTCGACGATGCGCAATGGCAGCACGCGTGGTTCACCTTTGAAAACGGCAACGCGACGCTGGTGATTTACGACGGCGCAGGCAACGCGACGACGATCTTCGCCGACGTGGCGGTACCGGGGTTCGCGCCGATTCGAGCACGTTACGGTTTCGGAGCTCGCACCGGTGCGGCGACCAACGAACATCGCGTCGACAACATTCACTTCGTGCTGACTCTAACGACCAATGACTGCAACACGAATGGAGTTCCCGATACGTGCGAGACCGGCGGTGACGTCGATAGCGATGGCGACGGCATCTACGACTTGTGCGATTCGTGCCCGCTTTCGCCGAACGTTTGGAATGTGACGCAGGGTACGTATCACCCCACGATTGCGCATGCCATTGCATCCGTGAGAGACCACGACGTGATTGAGCTTGGTCCCTGCACGTTCCACGCAACCAACATTCAAAGCGCAAACGAGACATTCACGATTCGCGGACAAGGTCCGGACCTGACTATTCTGGACGGAGGTCGGGCGGACCGAATTTTGATTTTGGTCAGCCCGGATGTGACCATTGAAGACCTGACGTTGCGCAACGGATTGGCCAACAACGGCGGCGCAGCGCACATTGTTTTCGGCGACGCGAGCTTCCGCAATTGCCATTTTGAAAACAACGGTAACGACACCACCCCAACCGGCGCCGTGCACGTAAAGACGAGTCACGTGAGGTTCGATCGCTGCGTATTCAGCGCCAATGAATCCAATGATACGGCCAGCAGCGCCTCGTCGATCCGGGTTGAGTCCGGTGAAGTGTACGTCCGCAACTGCCTCTTCAAGGGTGATCGCTCGCCAAGGCACGTTGTGAATGTCAACGTGGTCGCAGGAATCGACCCGACCGCATTTGCAGCGCTTCTGAACTGCACCTTCGCCGACTTTGATGGCCAGGATTTTGTCCGCGTCCGAAACGGCGGCTCAACGCTTCTCGCAACCAACTCCGTATTCGACGGAAGCGCCGGCGCAATTGACGCAGGAAGCAGCGTTGCCCAAAGCATCACCCATTGCATGTATCTCGGCGCGACTGGCAACAGCCTCGACGGTTTGCCAACTTTCGTGAACGCAGCCAGCGGCGACTTCCGTCTGGCGGCGGGTTCGTTGGGCATCGATGCAGCCAACCACGACGCATACTTCGCGCTTGGCGGCGATGATATCGATCTGAATGGCGACCCGCGAATCCATGACGATACCGGAGTCATCGACACGGGAACCGGGGCATTGACCTTTATGGACATGGGTGCGTTCGAATTCCAAGGCACGACGGAGTGCGATGTTGGTGGTGACTTCGGCAACGACGGCGATGTGGACCTCATGGACTATAAGCGTTTTGCTAATTGTATGAACGGCCCCTCCGGTGCGCCGGGTCCGAACTGTGCATGCTTCGATCTGGATGACGACGGCGACGTGGACACAAGGGATTTTGCCAAGTTCCAAGTGAGCTTCACCGGAAATTAGCGCACCGCGCGGAACGCATCGCCACTTGCAGTCTATTGAGCCGCGCCCGCTCCTGGTCGCGGCTCAATTTCTGTTTCAACCCCAAGTGTGCACACGGTTGCGTCCCCTTCGGACGCGTACGGACTCACTTGGTCTTGTGGTGTGTTACGCCGGCACCAGCCATTGTTTGACTTGGGTTTATGACTTGACAGGAAGAGCTTAAAGAACAAAGGACGTACGGTCGGCACGTCGTGCAGATGCCCGTTGGGGCAACCCCGTGGAGTTTTGAATCCCCTCATCCGCAGTCACACGTCACTAGGGCAGCCGGCGGGGGCTGGCTGCCATCGATCCAGGCGGACCAACGCGATATCACCTATCACCTACGGCTCGAGCCGGCTGGGACGCGTGCGCACCGGGAACTTCTTGTAGGTCTCGGTGGGATCCTCGCCGGTGTCGCCGAGGTGCTTGCGCTGGCGCTCGAGTTCCGCGGCGAGGCGCTCGCGGACCTTGGCGTAGCTGGGGTTGTCGTAGACGTTGCTGAGTTCGAGCGGGTCGTTGTGCAGGTCGTACATCTCCCAGGTGTTCACGTCCGGCTCGTAGAAGTGCATGAGCTTGTAGCGTCCGTCGGTGACGCCGTAGTGCCGGCGGACGTGGTGCCAGCCGGGGTACTCGTAGTAGTGGTAGTAGAACGCCTGGCGCCAGTCGGAGGGCGTTTCGCCGCGGAGCACCGGCAGCATGGACGCCCCGTCCATGTCCTTGGGCACGGCGACGCCGGCGGCCTCCAGGAACGTCTCGGCGTAATCGATCGGCGACACCAGCGCCGTGGAGATGGTCCCCGGCGCGACGACGCCCGGCCAGCGCACGATGAGCGGCGTGCGCAGCGACTGCTCGTACATCCAGCGTTTGTCGAACCACCCGTGTTCGCCCAGGAAGAAGCCCTGGTCGGCGGTGTAGACGACGATGGTGTTGTCGGCGAGTCCGGCGTCATCGAGCCACTGCAGCAGGCGGCCGACGTTGTCGTCGAGCGAGCGGACGCAGCGGAGGTAGTCCTTGATGAAGCGCTGGTATTTCCAGCGGGTGAGGGCGTCGCCGGTGAGCATCGCCTGGCGGAACGCCATGTTCTTCGGTCCGTAGGCCTTTTCCCATTCGGCCCGCTGGGCGTCGTTGAGTTCGCGGGGGAAGATGAACTTCACGTCGCGGGCGTCCATGGTCTCCGCGATGGTCATGTCCTGCTGGCGGGCGGGCAGGCCGCGGATGCTGTAGTCCTCGAAGAGCAGCGGCGGTTCGGGAATTTCAACATCGTCGTAGAGGTGCAGGTACTTGATGTCGGGGTCCCAGGGGCGGTGCGGGGCCTTGTGCTGGTACATCAGCAGGAACGGCTTGCTCTTGTCACGCTGGTGGTCGAGCCAGTCGATGGCGCGGTCGGTGATGACGTCGGTGGTGTAGCCGGTGTAGTCGACGTTTTTGCCGTCGCTGATCAGCGTCGGGTTGTAGTAGCGGCCCTGGCCGATGAGGAGTTCGTAGTGGTCGAAGCAGGTCGGTTGGGCCAGCAGGTGCCACTTGCCGACGAAGGCGGTGGTGTAGCCGGCGTCGCGGAGCATCGCGGGGAAGACTGGCTGGGACGTGTCGAACACGTTGCCGTTGACGTACACGCCATTGTGGTGGTTGTACTTGCCGGTCAGCACGCAGGCGCGCTGCGGGCCGCAGATGGAGTTGGTCACCAGGCAGTTGTCGAAGCGCATGCCGGCCTGGGCGAGCGAGTCGATGTGCGGGGTGGTGTTGATGCGCGAGCCGTAGGCGCCGATCGCCTGGTAGGCGTGGTCGTCGGTGTAGATGAGGACGATGTTGGGCCGGTCAGCCGCGGCGGCGCGCAGCGGGGCCAGGAGCAAGGCGAGGGCGGCGTTTGCGGTCAGCGTCAGAGCGGTAAACCGGAGTGCAAGGCGTGCGGCGAACATGGCAAGAGCCTCCGAATGAGGGACAGACGGCTCGGAAGCCCACCAATTGACCACTTTTGGGCCGCGTTGTCCAGCACGCGGCGGTGCATCGTCAGAACCCCCCACGCAAGTGGGGGGCCGCGACGCGCGGACCGTAAGGCATCATCAGTCCACAAGGGATCCCAACGCCTGTGAGTGCGCTGTCACGCAATAGTGTGGCCTACGGCGCTTGAGCGCGGCCTGTCGGCGCAGTGTGACAGTACTGGCGGCTGCTCTTGGCCCCGGCATGGCTGCCGGGGTTCTGATCGGCGCGTACATCATCAGAACCCCCCACGCGAGTGGGGGGCCGGGACGCGCGGGCCGTGAGTCATCATCAGCCCCCAAGGAATCCAAGCGCCTGCGACGTGCTTGTCACGCAGTAGCGTGACCTGCCTTGATTTGTGGCAGTTCGCGGAGCGTCAGCGTGATGGTCGTGCCGGCGTTGGGTTGCGATTCGATGGACACCGTGCCGCCGTGCTTCTTGGCGAGTTTGCGCACCAGGGCGAGGCCCATGCCGGTGCCGCCGGGGCGGGTGGTGAAAAAGGTGTCGAAGGCCTTGGCGCAGGTGGCGGGGGACATGCCGGCGCCGCGATCGATCACTTCGATGCGCAGGGTGCCCGGTCCGCCGGGTTCGGGGCAGGAGGTGTCGGGCGCTGATGAAACTGCGCCGTCTATGTCGGCTGCGCCGTGGACGCGCACTTCGGACTGCGGCGGGCTGTGGTGCGCGGCGTTCATGATCAGTTCGGCGACGGCTTCGGCGACGCGTTCCGCGTCGATGCACCAGCCGCGTCCGTTCGTCGCGTCATCGATGGTGAGGCGCACGTCGCGCGTAGTGAGGACGTTGCGCGCTTGGGCGTGCGCGGAGGCGGCGAGGTCGACGAAGGAGACGCTTGTGGCCCGCAGCTCGAGCGGGCGGGAAAAGAGGAACAGGCGGGAGATGCGCTGGTCCATGACGTCGGCCTGGGCAGCCAAGTCGTCGAAGGACTCGCGAACCGTGGCTGACCCGTTGGCGCGGCGGGCGGCGAGCTGGGCGCCGCTGCGGATGGCGGCGAGCGGGTTGCGCAGGCCGTGGGCGATGTTGGCGCACATCTCGCCGATGGCGCTGAACTCGCGGGCGCGGACCAGTTCGGCCTGGTGGGCCGCGAGCCCGGCGGCCATGCCGTCGATGCCGCGGGCGAGCACAGCCAGCTCGTCGCGGCCCGCGAGCGGCACGCGGTGGGCGAGATCGCCGTGGCCGATGGTCTCCACGCTGGCGCGCAGCACGTCCACGGGGCGGATCAGCCAGCGGCGGATCATGCTCAGGTACACGAGCAGCAGCAGAACGGTGAGGGCGGCAGCCACGCACTGGAAGGGCACCTCGAGGTCCTCGAAGCGGGTCGTCGGGAGGACATCGGCGATGACCCGGCGCAGGTTCGCGTTCTCGTGGAGCGAGACTCCCTTGCGGGCGAGCTGCACCGTGGTGGGCAGCAAGCCAGCCGGCATCACGTCCTGGTCCGCGATGTCTCGCCACAGGTCCTGC